>Ga0272444_10000563_pt1 | contig 39054 bp, 43 predicted proteins | sample SSMForm13_FD_201033 | JGI IMG/M metagenome (GOLD analysis project Ga0272444, IMG submission 201033) | Marine sediment archaeal communities from Little Sippewissett salt marsh, Falmouth, MA, United States - SSM-Form-13 | ecosystem: Environmental > Aquatic > Marine > Wetlands > Sediment ...
GTTCATCGCGATTTTTCGCTACGGGACGCGCTCAGGATGAGCGCTGACGAGGAAATAGCGCGAATGAGGCGCTATCTTCCCGTACTCGATACAATGATTACCCTCTCCCCTCTTCTGGGAATCCTGGGAACCGTGACGGGAATTATCTATTCCTTTCACATGCTGGGCACCGTTGGAGTTGAAAATCCGAGCCTGGTGACGGAGGGTATCTCACAGGCACTTCTCACAACCGCTTTCGGTCTTACAATCGCGATTTTCAGCCTGATACCATACAACTATTTCCTTTCCCAGATCGAAAAGGCGACACTGGAAATCGAAAAATACGGAACCAACCTGGAGATACTCTTCGAAAAGCATAAGAACGGGGCAGGCGAACCGAAATGAAACTATCCAGGCGACATACGGGAAAGGCCCGAATAGAGATAATACCGCTCCTGGATGTCATTTTTCTCCTGCTGGTGGCCTTTATATTCTTTACAATGTCCATGACCATTCACCGGGGTCTGCCGGTCCGGCTGCCCTCATCATCCACCGCCGATGTGGAAAAGAAGGATTTTGCCGACATTACGATCAAAGAGGATGGTGGACTCTTTTTAGATAAACAGGAGGTAACCCTTCCGGAATTGATTGTTATATTGACTTCACTTCATCGAGAATCTCCTGAACAAAAGGTTTTGATATCGGGGGATAAGAAAGTCCCGTATGAGACGATCGTCGCGGTTATGGACGCGGTACGGAAATCGGGGATAGACGGGGTATCACTGGAAACAGAATGGAAGAAACAACACTGAAAAAAGACCTGTTTCTCGCGGTCTCTCTGGCTCTGGCTATTCATCTATGCCTGGCCTTTATCCGGATATCTGCCGATCGGCCCGCCTTTTCCGTAAAGACGGATCATAAACAATCCCTCGCGGTCTCTTTTGTTTCTACCTTTAAAGAAATCGAGAAGAAACCGCTTATCAGACCGGTAATAGAAGAGAAGGAACGGGTAATTGTCGAAGAGAAACGGCCGGCAAAGAAACAATCCGCCCGTGAAGAGAATAGTGTTTTGCCTCCTCCTGAATCCGACGGCATTAAACCGAAGGAAACACAACCGGTTGTTGTAATGCACGAAAAGGCATCCCCTGCCCCCTCGCTCATTGATACCCATATGCAAAAAAGCATAAAGGACCACCCGGTCACACCACGGTACCTTGAGAATCCTCCCCCGGTGTATCCTCCTGTTGCCAAGAGGAGAGGATACGAGGGAACGGTTCTGCTTTCCGTGAAAATACGTGCCGGCGGGACAGTTTCCGAGTTAAAGATAAAAGAGTCATCCGGGTATTCCATACTCGATAGAGCGGCCGTGGAGGCGGTTAAAAAATGGAGGTTTGACATTCCATTCAGCATGTGGGTAGATGTTCCCGTGCGTTTTGTACTTAACTAGTTGAGAATAGAGATGGATTATTCAAATATAGATATACTTATCGTCGGGGCAGGCGCGGTCGGAAGTGTCGCGGCTGAAAGAGCAGCCGACAGGGGGTACAACGTTGTTATCGTTGAAAAGAGAAATCACATAGCGGGCAACTGCTTTGATGAAGTTTTTAAAAACGGTGTGCTTGTACACAAATACGGACCGCATTATTTTCGGACAAACGATGAAGATCTTTTACACTACCTCTCAAAATTCACGGACTGGATTCCCGGAAACTATATAGTCAAAAGCCGTGTTAACGGGTCTCTGTATCCCTTCCCTATTAATCTAACCACACTGGAGAAATTTTTTGATATCTCTTCCTTACATCCGGAAGGCGCACAACATCTACTTGCGGAAAAACAGATAAAACATCCAAATCCGGTGAATTCGGAAGAGTTCGTCCTCTCCCGTGTGGGCGATGAACTGTATAGGGCGTTTTATCTCGGCTACACCTTAAAACAGTGGGACCGGCATCCGAAAGAACTCGACGCAAGCGTGTGCGGGAGGATACCGGTTCGTTTCAACCGTGATGAACGGTATGTGGATCATACGTACCAGTTAATGCCGAAAGACGGTTATACAAAGATGTTCGAACGGATGCTTGCACATGACAATATCAGGGTGTTACTGGAAACACCGTATCGGGAAGTAAAAGACATACTGCGTCCAAACATTGCAACAATTTATTGCGGACCACTCGATGAATATCATGATTTTTGTTTCGGAAGGCTTCCATGGAGATCACTCCAGTTTGAATTCAGGACGGAGAAGAAAGAATTCGCGCAGCCATGTGTTCAGATTAACTATCCCGACGAATATTCCTATACGAGAACCGTTGAGATCAAGCATGTGACCGGACAGGTACATCCCGAGACTGTCGTAAGCTATGAATATCCGAGGGATGGCGACGAACCTTACTATCCCCTGGCGACATGCGACAAAGACCTGATTTCCCGATACGAACATCTGACCAGGAATGAAATGTCGCAAAAAAGCGTGTTTTTTGCCGGAAGACTGGCACGATACAAATACATTGATATGGATGAAGCCTTTACCGAAGGATTGAATATTATCGATCGTATCGAAAGAGAAACAGGAAAATAACGGGTGAAAAGAGTGTATGATAACGAGCTGACTTTTTATTTTTCTTTTTGGTTTGTTTCCAGCAATGTTGTCTCTACAACATGCTGAAGGATTTTCGAAACTGTATGGTATCGGATACAGTGCTTTCTGGCCGCTTTTCCCATCTCTTCTAATCTGTCTTTATTATTCAAAGCACTCTTTATCACGCGATACAGATGATCACCTTCAATACCATAATACAAGCAGTGTTCTCCCTCTACAGGGGGTTGATATCGGGCAATCGAGGGATAATTACTGACGGGTACGGATTCTGCCAGGGCGACTTCGTAGTGTCGAAAGCAATCCCATCCCAGCCCCCCGGGAGACCATACAAGCCATGACCTTAAACAGTAATCATAGAATTCATCAAATGGGATTCTATCCGTAATGCACACAACGTTGTATCCTTCAGTCTCCAATCTCTTCAGTGTTTTGAGACCATCTTCCCGTACTGTTGAATTGACAATGTCGCCGCAGAAGAAGATGTCGATATCCTTTGAATTTCCTCGCCCGTACTTTACGATATTATCGGAAACACCCAAGCTGATAGGGCGTATCTTTTTAACAATCTCACTGTAAAAGGAGTTGTCCTTGATGGCTTCCAGGGCATTGCTTCTCTTATTCGCGTTTAAAAAGAGCAACTTCTTGTTCTGGGGCAGTTCCCTCATGAAATACCAGTTACATCTTTTCAGCAGATAAAAATCTTCTTTGGGTATTCGAGGCTTGTCATGACTGTTGATACCCGCAACCGGAACAGTGGAATCTCTCAATAGTAGAGGGAGCATCGATAATCCGAGCGATGCAAAATCAAAGAAAAGGGCATGCAGAAGATTACGAATATTTTTAAGAAGAGATCTGTCATGAATGTGGATCGGAAAGGGATTGGTTGCGCATAAAATGAGATCATAGTACCCGTTTTTTATCCTTTTTCTGAGTTCAAAAAACAATGAGGGAGAAAAAAGGGTGCCCTTTTTGTATTTGCGATTTTTTTTCGTATAAATACTGACGCAGTGAAAATTATCATCGACATAATCTACAAATTGAAATATTTCACCGAGTGCCAGAATTTTATATTTTGTCTCGTTGTATTCCATAATTGTTTAATTATTCAGTCGATTCACCAACAGTAATACATTTTCCCTGTCTGAATAAGGAATGTCAAGCTACATAAGGGATATTTTGCTTCGTGGCGGACGTAACCATGCCTGTCACCTCCCGGCAGCGGCAAACAAGTTGCGCGCGACGGCGCCAGAATCCCGATTGCTGATGGGTCGCGATGTTTTCGCTGGCGGATGTCGGGCATTCGATAAGTTTACCCGTCGCGTGTATTCGGGCCGATTTGTTCCCCGCGAAACTCAAAACCACGTCTTCCGAAGCGGTGACGGATTCGTTGGTCTCGCCTATTTCCTCCAGCAACCGGAAGTATCGCTCGTTGATTGTCTTTGTAAAGGCAAACGCCCAGTAGAGCACGTCAATCTCCATGTCCTTACAGGTTTCCATTTTTTTCGTTGTTTCCTCGGTCGGATCATCAGACTCCGTCAGATTCGCTTTCCAGCACTCACCTCCCCAGCCGTGCGGGCATGAGGGATCGGACAGCAGGCTGTGAAAGAGGTTTTTCAGTTGGCCCGGCGTGGGAAAGACATCGTCGTCGACAGCAATAATCGACTCAAAGAGGGCCAATTTCGCCAATTCGAACCTCACCGAAGGAAACCGCTGTCTCTGCTGGTCGATGATCGTTAATCGCGGATCACTCGTCGTGACGTATCCGGCAAGATCGCAATCCGGATTGTTGTTGGATAACAGGACCTCGCCGACAAAATCGCAGCTTAGAGCGAGCCGGAGCTGGCACTCCATATTGAATGGGCGTTTGTAGTTCATCAGGATGACGGTGCATTTCTCCGGATGCTCACTCTTTTTTCTCCATCCGGCCTTTAAAAGAACACCGTACATCGCGCTACATGCACGTATGGGCAGTCTCGAGCGAAACCTTCTGAACTTTGTTCGAATATCCCGTAGCATCCACATTCCCCCGCTTGTTGTTGACAGTTTCATCGTCAAATATTGGTACATTGTCAAAAAGATATGTTTTTTGCAACGATTTTCACTGTGCGCGTGCAACCTCTACCCGGAAAATTGTTGTATGTACAATACTCAATATAATTGTATCTTGAGCGAATGCTCTCAAAAAGGACAAGCCGACCGACTTTTTGAAATAGAGAATAACATAAAAAAGGGCCTGGAGAACACCTTCAGACCCTTTTTTGTAATGATTATATATAGATCGTTACTTCAACCCGCTATCTAAAACGATATCTGTGCTGGTGTGAATCCGGCTTTTCTCTCACAGAATCCCCCTGTTGAATCTGTGTATCCTTATGATCAGACGGTTCTCTCCGGGGCTGCTGATCACTACGGGACTCTTTGCCCGGAACATGCTGCTTCGGCTGAGGTTTTTTGTCCTGAAAAGACTGCCTGCCCTGAGATTGCTTAGCCGGCTGAACGACCTCGTTCTGCTTTTTGAAAAAGTGCTTCTTCTGCCGGTCGGGCTGTCTTGTATCTTCTTTCTTCTTCTTAGGTTGTAGTATAGTCTGCTTCTGTTTATACGACTTCGGCTGTATTATCCCCTGTTTCTGCTTACGCGGCCGGGGTGTATACCCCCGGACGCCCCAACTCCCCTTCTTATGCGTATCCCAATATTTTTCATTCTTCCAGCTTTTCCAGTACGTTTTAAGCCTGTGATGAGGAATTCTCTCATACTCCCACCGATGCCCGTGCCACATTCGATTTCTGTAAGAATCCCTCCAGCCCGTGAAAGCATGACAATAGAAACCCGGAACGGCGTGATAGTAATACCAGTCACGATCGTAATAGCGCGATCGATACCAGTGGTTGTTCCACAAACGCCACCACAAACCGTCCCAGAAATACAGCTCGAATTGTATGTCGGGAACGGCATAAACATAGTACGTGTCGGGGATCACTATCGTATCGGGAGGCCCGTCGAATGCAACATACGGCGGCCCGCCATACCCCTGATCGGTATAGTATGGCCCGGGCGCGACGTAGCAGCCGTGCACAAACAGTAAAAGCAGCATCACGATAATCATTTTTAACAGATGTATCCTGGTCATGACTTTTACCCTTTCCTCACATAAATTGTGCTTGTAATTTTCCCACATCTTTTGGATTTGTTCAACCAGGTATTTTGGAGGAGCGACGGGATGGTTTCCGGCAAATATTACACTTGGCCGAAACAGGGAATACCTCAGGAATAAGGGATCGACCTGTCCGGTGTGTATATACCGATTCGTGATATCCCCTTTGCTAGAGGGGATCGGAGGAAACAACCTGGTTTCCGCCGTTCGCTTTCGCATCATAAAGGGCTTTGTCCGCTTCATTCAAAAGCTGAGCAGGGGTCTTTATCTTCTCCGGTATCATCGATGCGGTTCCGATGCTGACGGTTACAACATCAGCCGTGTGAGAGGACTCATGACAAATTGAAAGATTTTCGATGGAACGTCGGATGCGTTCCGCGATCGATCGTGCCTGTTTTGCGTCGGTTTGCGGGAGCAGAGCGACAAACTCTTCGCCACCATACCTGGCAGCGATCTCTCCGGAGCGCCGGAGCATCCGGGAAAAGGTCCTGGCGATCGTCTTCAGGCTGTCATCACCCTTAAGATGTCCATAGGTATCGTTGAATGCCTTGAAGTTATCAATATCCGCGATGACGACGGCAAGGGGACTCCGGGTGCGAAGATGTCGATTCCATTCCATTTTGAGCATGTTGTCAAAGTAGCGTCGGTTCGAAATTCCGGTCAATCCATCCTGAGAGGCATCTTCTCTGGATTTCCGGCCTTCCTCAATGACGGCGATACTGAAACAGACAATGCAGGATATCATGGACGCGGGAATCAGATAAATAGCCTCCGGCGTCCACGGGATTACACCGAACACACGCAACAGGTCGAGCTCGGATGTCAGATGGCCGATCATCCAGCCAATGGTGAAATATTTCGCGTTAGGTACCTTCTTTATCCAGAAAACAACAGCAACAGCCATCGAGAATAACGGCCCGACACCGGCTAGGAGAATACTATAAAAAGGGGTAAGCGGATTGGAGAAAAGGTTCATCGGAATAAATCCCAGTCCCATCCATTGAAGTACCTGGATAACCCGGTCAATCTTCCATGAATGATAGCGGATGGGCACAAAGGTACGGAAAAACTTGGCTCCTGCAAAATACAGCGAACCAATCACAACTAACAAAACCGTCCGGCCTGAACCCTCCATGAACGGAGGCAAAAATTCCTTTAAATACCCCTGATAGGAGAACAGGAGCGCTCCAAGGCAGAGAATATAAGCCGTGAACCACATCGCGGCGGGATTTCTCAGTTTCAATGAAAGAAAAGCAAAATAGCAGATAAACGCAAACCAGATACCATAGATAATGCCGAAAAACATCTGGTCTCTGTGATCTTTACGATTAAAGGCTCCGGGTTCCCAGATTGACATCGGGAATACCATGCTGGTGGTTGAAATCACTCGAACATAGATGGTCTTCTGCTGAGATCCGTCTACACGGAACGGAAACACATAATACCGGCTGGGTATCAATTTTTTCGTCATCCCTACAGTCCGTCCCGCATTGACTCGTTTGAAATGATCCTTCTCTCGAGTGAAAAAGGCCACATAATCGGCAAGGGGAAATTCAAAGGAAAGATATTTCAGCCTGGGTTCAACAGATGTATTCAAAACGCTGAATCGAACCCAGATCGCCGCGTCCGTGATACCCAGATTAGGCACATCGACATCAACCGGCGTAAACCGCTCTCTGTAGGGGCCATCCGCCACATCCTGAATGGAAAGTTTCTTTTCCTCATCCACCAGGATTTCCATACTTTTTCCAACCCGATGCGTGAATTGATCGTCAAGTACAATTACCTGCCCTGCGTAAACAGGAGAAAGGGACACACACATCATAGCAGGACAAAGAAAAGCGAAAAATAAAAGAAGACTGCGCAAGAGTCTGATTTTCCAGTATGATTTATTCAAATATACGTTCCGCCTTTTCTAAGATCGTCCAATCACCCCGGCAATTTTCGGGAATGCGACCTGAAATATTTTTCTCCTCGTCATAGTCCCCGGCGGCACTATGATTGTCGAAAACAGTGATACAGATTCATAGCTGTCGCTATTTTGAAAGAGTATAGAAAAACACAAACACTATATGTATTCGGGTATTTTTTGTCGGAAGTTTAGTATTTTTGACAAAAGAATTTAGTCTATCCCTGTTTTTTTTGTTTTGTCAAATGAAAAGGGGCTACAAAGATAACTTTTGTAACCCCTCGAATTCATGGTGGCGGTGCAAGGAATTGAATCCCGGATACCACGAATATGAGGCTCGAAAGTGGGCTCTTCCTTCTGACCGACAACAACGGAACCATCAATCGTATCAGAGAGTTAATCCGACACGACAATCAAAGTGTCCATGATTTCTTGCGTCTCATTTTCGGCATTCTGTCACGAGATTGGAACGGAGGAAAAGAGGAACCTGGCGAGAATGGGCCTGAACCAATCTCGTTGGAAATTGACATTTTAAATTTTATCATTTAGAAGGTTGTATAATGGTTTGCTATTTTGGGACCATGCCTTTTCACCGGCTGAGGAGTAAACATGCAAAATTCATCGAAGGAGAAAATGAGTCCAATCAAAGAGATATCCACCTTGAAACGGAAAACCAGAAAAGTGGAAGAGGCACTGTTGCAGAGTGAGGCTAAATTTAAGACAATTTTTGATGAAGTCAGTGATGGGATACTGATTGTTGATACGACAACCAAAAGAATTTTTCAGGGAAATACGGCTATATGTTCCATGCTGGGGTATACGAAAGAGGAGATTGAAACCCTTAGCCTCAAAGATATCCACCCACCCGAAGATATATCCAACATCCTTAATGCTTTTAACAAAAACGTTAAAAACAGACAGAACGTTTTTACCAGGGATATGCCGTTACTGAGAAAGAACGGGGAAAATTTTTATGCTGATGTACGTAGTGCTCATATCAGTCTTGGAGGCATACATTACCTTGTGGAAACCTTCCGCGACACCTCCGAGCGCAGGCTGGCAGAAGAAAACATCAAAAAGCAAACAGATGCCATGGAGGCAGCGATTGATGGAATGGCCATTCTCGACGAAAACGATCACTATGTTTATTTAAATAAGGCTCACGCCACGATTTATGGCTATGAAAGCCCTGAGGAATTAACGGGAAAATCATGGAGGGTTCTCTATGACCCTGATGTTCTCCAGCGTTTTGATCAGGAAATCATGCCTGAGCTTGGTTCAAAAGGAATTTGGCATGGTGAAGCCCTGGGTATGAAGAAAGATGGGAGCACGTTTCCTCAGGAAGTTTCTTTAACGAAGATAGCTAATGGTAGATTGATCTGTATCGTTCGAGACATCACCGATCGCAAACAAGCAGAAGGTAAGATCCGGGAAAGTGAGATACTTTTCAGAAAGGTGTTTGAAGACCATGCCGCGGTTAAACTGATCATAGATCCGGATACGGGTGACATCCTTGATGCCAACAGGGCAGCGGTCGATTTTTATGGATGGTCGCATGAGCAGCTCACACAGATGCAAGTTCAAGAGATCAACACCCTTTCTCCCGAAGAGGTTAAAAAGGAGATGAAACAGGTCAGAGATAATGAACGGACACACTTCGAGTTTCGCCACAGGCGGGCTGACGGCTCTGTCCGGGACGTAGGAGTTTTCAGCAGCAAAATCGAGGTCAATGAAAAGGATCTTATTCATTCCATTATCTTTGATATCACTGATCGCAAACAGGCCGAGACAAATCTCCAAAATATGCTCGATCGTCTCAGAAATTCTGTCCACACAACCATTCAGGTTATTGTATCCACCATCGAGTCCAGAGATCCCTATACGGCGGGCCACCAGATTCGGACCGCCGATCTTGCGCGTGCTATCGCCACGGAGATAGGCCTATCCGAAAATACTATCGAAGGTATTCGTGTGGCTGGTTCCATCCATGACATCGGTAAGCTGTCCATACCTGCGGAGATATTATCCAAACCCAGCCAATTAACAGAGACGCAGCTCGGCCTGATCAAGGAACATCCGGCAAAAGGCTACGAAATTCTCAAAGATATTGATTCCTCCTGGCCCCTTGCGGAGATTGTCTACCAGCATCATGAACGAATGGATGGTTCGGGATATCCAAGAAAGCTGAAGGGGGATGAAATTCTCCTCGAGGCCCGTATTATGGCTGTGGCCGATGTGGTGGAGGCCATGGCTTCCCACCGCCCCTATCGCCCCGCCCTGGGTATTGATGCGGCACTGGAAGAGATTGAGAATAATCGGGGGGTTCTTTACGATGCGGATGTTGTGGATGCCTGTCTGAGATTGTTTCGAGAGAAAGACTTCACGCTAGAAACGACATGATTACAAATGGTAACTCTTATCCTCATTCAAAAGTGAAAGACAGCATCTCGCAGGAAAAAGCTTTATCATCCGGAAAATATTTCGAAAAATTCCTTGAGAAGGTTAATAACACTTGTCACTTCACATGCAAGCAAAGCGCTTGGGGGCGTGATGAAAACAAAAAGGACTCAGAGGAATCCCTTAAGTCCTTGAAATCATGGTGGCGGTGCAGGGAATTGAACCCCGGATACTACGGATATGGGCCCCTTCTTCTAGCTCAAACAATTTGACCATATAACTCGAACTTAACGTTATCATTATGTTTACGGCCTATATCATGTGTTGCATAAATTGCAAATATTGCCCTGAATATGAAAATTTTTTGTCAATTGTTTGTCGGGATTACAGTAAAAAATGGATCTTGATTTTTCTAAATTAATTTATCTCTCAACAGCAATACTTCTGAACTGATTAATCTGAACTGAACCATCAGGAAATTTAGCTATAATTTCCAGATCGCCTCCCATGGCCTTGATAAAATTCCTTAATGTGCTGGCATACATATCTGTTCGATTTTCTATCTTGGAGACCACGGCCTGTTTGACAGATCATGTTTGCGCCAGTTGCCCTTGACTTAAATTGCTGGCATGACGCAATTCCTGCAATGGCATAGCCTCAAGCACAGTTTTCGTTTTTTCGGCCGCTTTCTTTCTCGCTGCGGGTCTCATCGTTTTTCTTGCTATAGAATAAGGTTTCCTCATGGCATACCTCCTTATTTTGTTTTCTCGACATTCGAGCTGTATGGATATGGCAAATGAGACCCCTTCTCGTCTAACAAACCTGCAACAGAATCAAAGAGTCAATTTAAATTTGGCCCATACTATGGGGTAAGGTCACCTATGTCCCCAGGATATAGTGGTTCTTGAATTGAGGGCACTTTATCATGGTGTTTTTGGGGAAAATGATGATGAGGTCGAAATTGGGGTAAAATACGGTCGATATAGGGGTGGAATGGGGGTGAGATTTTTCTTGACAGATTTTTATATCCGGCGGGAAACAATCCGGAGAAAATGAAATTTTTATTTACATTGCGAATACTCATAAAGAATCCCTCCGGAAATTGATGAATCGGAGGGATTAATATGAGTGGGCGAATCCGCGGAAAAGGAATAGATTGCCAACGTTTAGCGGCTTCGGTGCCCCGAAGCTCTGAGTGCCATGCGAGGGGAGAATTTGTGCCTGTTCGGATTGCGCATGGAACTGAACTCTCCGCTGCTAACGACAGGAGCAGGTTTCGAATAATCGAATTGCTCCAGAGTTCTTTTTTCGATTTGCCCTCCCAGTGCATACTCGATTGAATTCACCAGGTTCCTTTCATCGGAGGTTACAAATGAAAATGCGTCTCCGGCTTTAGCAGCACGTCCGGTACGACCGACCCGGTGCGTATAAGCCTCGACGGTGTCCGGCATGTCGTAATTGATAACATGGGAAATCCTTGACACATCGATACCCCGGGCCGCGATATCCGTGGCGATCAGAATCCGGTACTTTCCATCACGGAAGCCCCTGAGAGCTGTCTGACGTTGAGTCTGTGACAAATTACCCTGAAGGGAGCTAACAGGAAAACCTGCTTTTTTCATCTGCAAGGCCACTTTGGTGGTACGGTGTTTGGTACGCGCAAAAACGAGGACAGATTTCATGTTCGTTCCCTTGAGGATCTCCACCAGCAAAGCTGTCTTTAGATGGCTTGCAATGGGATACATGGCATGGGAAACTGTGGATACCGGTGCATTGCTCCCTATCTGGAAAGTCACCGGATTTTGCAGGATTTCTCTGGTAAGATTTTGGATATCATCAGGCATGGTAGCTGAAAAAAGCAGTGTCTGTCGCTTCCCCGATAACCTATTTATGATCTTCCGGATGTCAGGAAGAAAGCCCATATCAAACATATGATCTGCCTCATCCATAACAAAAACTTCGATATCTGCCAGGTTTGCAACACCCTGGTTTATTAAATCGAGCAAACGGCCCGGACATGCTACTACAATCTCGGCCCCTGCTTGAAGCTTCTGAATTTGGGGGTTCTTGCTTACTCCGCCGTAAACCGCGACACTTCTTAATCTGGTTGCCTTTCCTGCTTCATCGATAAACTCGTGAATCTGCTCTGCCAACTCCCGTGTCGGTGCAAGGATCAAGGCACGTGCTCTTCTGCGCGAACCTTTCATCAGACGCTGCAAAATAGGCAGTGCAAAGGCCGCGGTTTTCCCTGTTCCGGTCTGGGCAAGCCCCATGACATCTCTGCCCTGAAGAATAGCGGGTATTGCTTGCATCTGGATGGGCGTTGGTGTCGTATAGCCAAGGGAACTAATGCCTGCCTTGATTTGTGGGTCAAAATAAAACTGTTTAAAACTCATTCATTCTCCTTTTTAATGATAATGATTAACCGGAAAAATTCCGGTTCGGTCGGCCGTCTCCGAGCGACCAATGTTAGACAAATTGGATATATTAAAATACTGTTAAGATTCGTTTACGATCGGTTGGTCCGAATGTTTGGTAAAATCGTTTTCGTCCGCTACGGACTCCTTTTTCCCCTGCCTCTTAGCCATCTTTTCTTTAGCCTTTCTTGCGCGTTCCATTTCTTTTTGCTTTTTCATGAATTGCTGATGACTTTTTCTTGCCATATTTTTCCTCCTGTTTTCCAATCGATGATTATCGCAGCCTGACTGGTATCTTCAAGGCATAAAAAACCCCAGAGCCTTTTAAACAGGCCCTGGGGTAAGAGTTAACAACCAAAACCAAATTTAACGAGTCTGTCCTCCATATTCTCTAAATACTTCCCAGTGTGGAAGATTTAAAGTCAACATAGAATTAAATTTAAAGTTTGCGAACGTTCTTTGCTGCCGGGCCTTTATCTCCAGCGACTACATCGAAAGTTACCCTGTCACCCTCTGATAAAGATTTGAAGCCATCGGCCTGGATTTCTGAGTGATGTACAAATACATCCTTTCCTCCGTCCTCTTCAATAAAACCAAAACCCTTCGAATCGTTAAACCATTTCACTGTTCCTTCTGACATTTTCCACCTCCTTTAATTGAGTTTCCTTCGGAAACCGTTGTAATTTTGTCGAACTGCTCGACATGCAGTGTTTCTTGACCACACAAAACCCACATTCCTTATCAGGATCGTATCGTAAATTTCACTTTGCCTGTTCCTCGAGAAATCGAACAATCAGCAAATCAGACCAGGTAGCATTATACGTTGAAGCTCTGCCTGATGGTTCTCAAAAGCTTCATCACTCTTACCCGAAGAAAGATCCAGCATATCATCGAATCTCAGGTACACCTTCGCGAAAGGCTTTGGCAGCATAAAACGGTCCCAGCTGTGGAAGTACCACGCCCGATCAGATGATGTGTAAAAAGGAACTATAACAGCCTCCGAGGAACGAGCCAGGCTGATTACCCCCGCCTTAATGATTCCGGCAGGGCCTGTCGGACCGTCAACGATGTGTGCAGCAAACCTATAACGCTTAAGTTGGCTCTCCATCTCTCTCAATGCCGGCCTTCCATTGTGAGAGGAAGAACCGCGCACCGGATTCCAACCCGACTTCTTGGCGATTCCAGCGATGATGTTGCCATCCTTGCTCTGGCTGATCATTAGCGAAGGGTGATAGGCAGAGTATTTCTTAAAATGACTGATAGCCGCAAAGAACTGCTGATGCCAGCAACACAAAAGGACCCTGCCGCCGCGCCGATAAAAATCAAGCCAAGCGCTCTCGTTTTCAATTTGAACCCGGAAAGTCCAGCTGTAACTCCGGACAAGGTGATAGAGGAGCCCATTAACAATGGATATAAGAACATAGCGATATTTTTTCAGCAAAGGACCTCCCGTCCCCAAAAACTAACAAAAAAACAAACTATAAAGGTTGCCCATCTCAGTCGCGAATGTTGGACTGAAAACGACAGGAAGAGCAGCGGCCAAGACGACCTTTTTGTTCAAAATTTCTTTGGATAAGGCATTTGAAGAACAGCGATTATTTATCGGAACTGCAAATTGCTGGTTGAAAGAATATGAAAAAAAGTGCACGAAATCTGGCATAGTTACTGCGGGGAGTCGTTACACCGGATTGCTTTATGTCATATCATTACCTTTTTCAGGCGTTGCAATACGCTGACCTTTCGGTGCCGTGTTATCTTTTCTTTCAGCGATATCTTCGATTATTCGATCTGCTTTTCGGTGGTTTTGCAATGTCAACTTTTAATGTGCGTCCTTTGAAATTACTCTCATTTAATGATTTTTTTGCTGATTCGGCTTCAGATTGATTCGACATCTCAACGAAACCGAACCCTTTGCCTTCTATCAACTTTGATTCTTTAACCTCTCCGTGGTTAGAAAACAGAATCTTCAAGTCCTCATTTGTAACGGAACCAACAAGATTTCCTACATAAAGTTTGGTTTGCATTTGCCACCTTGTCCTTTCCTGTTGTGATAAGAGAGATGCTCCATTTTAAAATGGAGCATCTCACCCGCATTACCAGTAGATTTTATAGTGATTTTACGTTATCTGCTGCCGGACCTTTTTTGCCGTTTGTGATATCGAAGCTAACCAGCTGTCCTTCTGACAACGATCTGAATCCACTGCCCTGAATGGCGCTGTAATGAAAAAACAAATCGTCACCTTCATCCTGCTCGATGAATCCGAAGCCTTTATGATCATTAAACCACTTTACTTTTCCTTCTGACATTGTTCAATCCTCCTTTCAGAAAATTTTTTTAAGTCGGATCTCCAATATCGTAAAAACAAAAAGCCACCAAGCATCTTAAAAGGCATGGTGGCTAAACTTGCGTTCCAAAATGTTATTAATCCTAACTTACAGATTTTCCTTTATATCTTGTTTTTTATTGAAAATCAAACACTATTTTGCAGACAACTAATACCCCCTCCATTTCATTGGCCTTACCCATAGATTCTTAGTTAATAGGACCTTTCCCCTTAAAACCAAGCCATTTTCAAGTTGAGTCCTTTTTAATAAAGAGAAATAGAACAGGCGGACTCACAGATGAAACGGAAGCGTTTTACCACAGGACAGATCATCAAGATTCTCAAGGAAGCCGAACTTGGGATCAAGATTGTTGAAATATGACGTAAATACGGTATTGCTGAACAGACATTTTACAACTGGCGCAACAAGTATGGTGGCATGGATATCAGTGAGGCGAAAAGGCTCAAGGCACTTGAGGACGAAAATCGTAATCTAAAGCGTCTTGTTGCTGATTTAAGCCTGGACAATCAGGTGTTAAAGGATCTCCTTGAAAAAACTTCTACCGCCCGAAGCGAAACGCCAGGCGATGGATTACGCTGTGTCTCAATCTGGGCTGAGCAAACGACAGACGAGTACATTGGTGAACCTCAACCGGTCAACGAGCCAGTATATACCGGTTAACACAAACGATAACGAACTGAGAACCCGCATGAAGGAACTGGCATACACAGATAAGCGGTACGAGAGTCCCCGTCTGCATGTACTACTGAAGAAGGAAGGACTGATTATCAACCATAAGAAGATGGAACGAATCTACAAGGAGGAACAATTGTCTCTGCGTCGTCGTACTAAGGAGAAAAGGATGCTGCCCGTTCGTGTTCACATGAGTGCCGCATTGAGACCGAACGAAGTATGGTCAATGGACTTTATGTCGGATTCCCTTACAGAGGGGCGACGTTTCCGGATACTGACGATTGTTGATGATTACACGCGAGAATCTCCGGGGACCCTGGTGCATATAAATAATCTTTATTCCCAAAAACTACCGACTATTAAGCCTTTGCAGGTGTTTTCAATTATCAACCTCACGAATAACTAACCAGCGCAGGAAACCCTCTTTTTTTGTCCTATTTTTGTCAATCAAAAAGGGGTTATGAAGATAACCTTCATAACCCCTTGAATTCATGGTGGCGGTGCAGGGAATTGAACCCCGGACACTACGGATATGAGCCGTATGCTCTAACCATCTGAGCTACACCGCCTTTATGTCTGACAGATTGCGAAGTACTCCTACATCATATTTGCCGACGTGTCAAGAATCTATTGAACATCCCTGCCACAAGCCGGAAACACCACTGCCGACAGGAGAATTTCGGATCGTAAAGCAAGGTGAATTTTGTGCCGGCTATCCTGTTTCCGGACATCTTGTCAGCGCCTTGCCAGAGAGATCAGGCAAAGCTTCTTAACAGTGTAAGGTTTTCGATGTCCCCGGGGGTTTCTATAATCTTCGGAATCTCCTTCAGGGTCTCATCTCTCATAATCAGCCTGAATATTTGCTCGCCGATCATTCCCTTTCCAATATTTTCATGCCGATCCACACGGGAACCTCTCTCTTTCATGGAGTCATTCAGATGAAGCACCTTGAGGTTTCTTATTCCGATTGTGCTCTCGATTTTTCTAAAAAGATCGTTATAGTCTTCCTCCGTCCGCAGATCATATCCCGCCGCGAATATATGGCATGTATCAAGACAGAATGACAGCCTGGAATTTTCTTTTACTCCATCGATAATCCGGGCAATCTGTTCAAACCTGCATCCGAGAACGGTCCCCTGGCCTGCTGTTGTCTCCAGTGCGATCTTTACCCTGAATCCCTCTGTATCCGCATGAAGAGTATCCAGGGCGCTGATGATCCTGTCCGTTCCGTATTTCTCTCCGTGTCCCTTATGAAATCCCGGATGAACAACAAGATACTCTATACCAAGCTGTTCGCACGCGGAGAGTTCTTCCAGCATTGCATTAACGGATTTTTTATACAGATCTTCGTCGGGCGAAGCCAGATTGATCAGATAGCTGGCATGGGAAATGACCGGGTGTATGCCCGTCTCTATTCTCTTTTGCCGAAACAGGTCTATCTTCGATCGTTCCAGCGGACGCCTGTCCCATCTGTTTGAGTTTCCGGTGAACATCTGGATTGTGTTACACCCGAGCGCATGCCCTCTCACAAGGGCCTTTTCCAAACCGCCTGAAATCGACATATGCGCTCCCAGTAGCGGTTCATTTCGGGTATCATGCTCATTCATCCCTTTTGTACCTTACAATGATTCTGAGCCGGGGGAAACGACTCCTCCCGCTTACATCAAGATGGTATTGAAAAGACTGTCATTAAAGCGCGACGGCACGGTGCCGATCCGCTTTCAGCGGCGTGTCTGTCCGGTATGTTTTTCAACGATGGTGATCATTTTTTCAACGACACCATCCACATCAATTCCTGTGGTATCGATAATGACTGAATCGCCGGCCGGTTTCAGCGGGGCTATCTTTCTCTGTGTATCCTGAGAATCCCGTGCTTCCAGTCCTCTTTTAATTTCATCGAGATCAACGTTCGAACCACTTTCCATCAACTGCAGATACCTGCGTTTTGCGCGTTCATCGACATCGGCATCCAGAAAGAATTTTATATCCGCTCCGGGAAACACTATCGTTCCCATATCTCTTCCCTCGGCCACGATCCCCCCGTCTCTGCCCGCGTTTCTCTGCGGGAGAAGGAGGGCCTGCCTCACCGCTGAGACTGCGGATATGCTGGAAGCACGCATGCTTATTTCCTCGGTTCTGACATTTCCGGAGACATCCTCCCCGTCTATCAGAACGTTCATATTTCCATCAGCCGTCCGGGGAAAAATAGTGATACGGCTGCACAGCGCCTCAAGCGCCGTACTATCGTCGAGGGCTATCGCACTCTGCATTGCCGCATACGCGACAACCCTGTAAAGGAGTCCTGTATCCAGATACATATATGATATTCTATCGGCAAGAATCCTGCTTACGGTGCTCTTTCCGGAGCCTGCGGGACCATCCACCGTAATTACCAGCCGTTTTCCCATTCCCTGCATCCTTTCAATCGCGTTTGCTGTTTCTTCTATACGAGTCATTTTTTGCCGTATACCCCCCGCATCTGACAACTGCGGGAAGATTGCCCAACTATAAACCCAATATCATATATTACGGCGTCTTTTCCCGGGACGAAAGACTGATGCAATACCGGTCACCGTACCGATACCTTTTACATCAGTCAGCACAATCCGGCTATTCCGCTGATGTTAAAAGTGTGTCATCGGAGGCTTGCCGACAGGAAAGACATTGAAACCGATCGTGAACAGTGCATCGTGGTCAAGGATATTCCTGCCGTCAAAGATGAAGGCGGGTTTTCGCATATTGGTGTATATCTTTTCAAAATCGAGGGTGGTATAGATATCCCACTCGGTCATCACGGCGATGGCATCACACCCGGTTGCCGCCTCATAGGGGTCTTTTATAAAGTCAATCTCTTTCTTTATGTCCGCAAGGTCCGTCTCGGCATTTGTCAGCGCCTTGGGATCCGTGATTACAAGCTCGGCCCTCTCTTCGAAAAGCCTTCTGGATATATATATTGCGGGGCTTTCTCGTGTATCCCCGGTATCGGCCTTGAAGGCGAAACCGAAAAGGCATATTTTTTTGCCGGCCAGCGTGTTAAACATGGCGCCGAGCATCTTCAGAATTAACCGTTCCTTTTGATAGTCATTAATTTCCACTACACCTTCCCAGTAATTCGCGACTTCATGGAGACCATAATGCCTGCACAGATAAACCAGGTTGAGAATATCTTTTTTAAAGCATGATCCGCCGAAGCCGACGCTTGCATTGAGAAATTTGTCCCCTATTCGGCTGTCCATACCAACGGCCCCGGCAACCTCGGTTATGTCTGCTTCCGTTTTCTCGCATAAAGCCGAGATGGAGTTGATGGAGGATATTCGTTGTGCCAGAAAGGCATTTGAGACAAGTTTTGACAATTCACTGCTCCATATGTTGGAGGTGATTATGCGGTCGCGAGATACCCAGTTGGCATATATTTCAACCAGTTCCTCTCTCGCTTTGAGACCATCGGGAGTCTCACGGGATCCGATAAGAACCCTGTCCGGTGCTTCCAGATCTTTGATCCCCGTTCCTTCGGCCATGAATTCGGGATTGGAGAGGATCTCAAAATGGATTCCGTTGTTCGTCGCGGTAAGTATTCGTTCCATCGCAAGTGCGGTCTTAACGGGGAGCGTGCTTTTTTCGACGATTATCTTGTTCGATGTCGATGCATTGCGTATCTGCCTGGCTGTTTTCTCCCAGTATTGAAGATCGGCGGCCATCCCGGACCCCGCGCCGAATGTCTTTGTCGGGGTATTCACGCTGACAAATATTATGTCCGCTTCTCGTATCCCCTTTTCGGTTTCGGTGTTGAAGAACAGGTTCCTGCCGCGAACCGCTTTTACTATTTGATCAAGACCGGGTTCATATATGGGAAGGGTGTCCGAATTCCACGCCGCAATACGCTCCGGGTTAACGTCAACAACTGTGACATGGTATTGAGGGCACTTATGCGCGATCATTGCCATTGTCGGCCCCCCTACATACCCTGCCCCGATACACAAGATCTTTCTTTCAAAAGCCATGGTTCTCTCCCGTGAATTCACATGAACAAAACAGAACAACGTGGTTCGCGCGTAACAAAAAAAGAGGGAGGTAAGCCAAGGACTTACCTCCCTTCATCATTGGAGGCGGCAACCGGACTCGAACCGGTGAATAACGGTTTTGCAGACCGCTGCCTTAGCCACTTGGCTATGCCGCCAAAAAAATGGAGCGGGCGAACGGATTTGAACCGTCGACGTCAACCTTGGCAAGGTTGCACTCTACCACTGAGTTACGCCCGCTTGAATTCTAAAGGCATTGTACTAATAAAATACGCTTCGATTGTCAATGAAAACTTTCAAATATCACCGTTTAAAAAATCAAAGGCCGCTTGTCTAGAAACGAAAGAAAAGATCAAGGAACGGATCGTCAAATCTCTTCTGCGCTTTTTTAAAGCGATAACCGACCGAGGTTATTGCTATGCCGACAAGAATAAGTACCGATGCTACTATAATCGACAATAGCGGGGGATACACAGCTATAAGAATACCTGCAACAATTAAGATGATCCCTGCAATCATGTAACACCTCCACCTGAGACGTTCTTTATCTCTCTATACGTTCGATATGGCACTGAAAAGGAGCCTGTTGTTTAATTAAATCTCCCCGCCGAAACCAGCCGGGAGTGTCCCGACGGATCGGGGTTTAAGTTAAGCTCTTGACGGCATTCTCAATACGCGCAATCCCTTCACGGATGTTTTCCATCGACGTGGCGTACGAGAGGCGTATGTGATCATCGCTGCCGAAAGCGACGCCGGGAACAACCGCGACATTCGCGCCATCGAGAAAATATTCGGCGAGAGATGCCGACCCGGTGATTTCCTTGCCATCATACGATTTTCCATAGAGTGCGGACACATCGGGGAACGCATAGAAGGCCCCGTCGGGATTCATGCACTTTATACCATTTATAGCGTTGAGAGCTTTTACTATATAGTTTCGCCTTCTGTCGAATTCCTCCACCATTTCGGCCAGTTTGCTTTGATCGCCATTGAGCGCCTCAACCGCGGCTTTCTGGGAGATTGATGTCGGGTTCGATGTGTTCTGGCTTTGAATCTTCGTCATCGCCGCGATTATATTATCCGGCCCGGCCGCATATCCTATTCTCCATCCCGTCATGGAATATGATTTCGAGACACCGTTGACAACAATAGAGCGTTGTTTTATCTCCTCGCCGACCATGGCAATACTGTAAAAAGACCGCTCGTCATATAGAATCTTTTCATATATTTCATCTGAAATTACGAGTATGTCCTTTCTGACTATCACTTCCGCAAGCGCCTCCAGCTCTTCGAGGGTATATGTCGATCCGGTCGGGTTGGAGGGACTGTTCAGGATAATGGCCCTCGTTCTCTCGTTGATTGCCGCTTCAAGCTGATCGGGCTGTATCTTGAACCCTTCCGCCTCTCGTGTTGTGAGGATGGAGGGAACGGCCCCTGAGAGCAGAATAATATCCGGATAGGATACCCAGTACGGCGACGGTATAATAACCTCATCACCCTCTTCGAACAGGGCCTGCGCAAGGTTATACAGAACGTGTTTTGCCCCGCAGGATACGACAATTTCCGGTTTTGTGTATATAAGCTGGTTGTCACGCCGGAGCTTTTCAATAATTGCGGATTTAAGCTCATCTATACCGCCTACAGGGGTATACCCGGTAAATCCGTCATGTATGGAGCGTATCGCCGCCTCTCTGATGTTCACCGGCGTGTCGAAATCAGGTTCACCGGCGCCAAAACTCATAATATCTCTCCCCTCCGCCCGAAGCGCGTTTGCCTTCGCGGTAATGGCCAGCGTCGGTGAAGGTTTTATTCTTTCCACTCTTTTCGCAAATTTCATATCGTTTTTCCCGTCTCCATCGATTGTTATAAGGTTATATCTCTGAATTATTGATTTTCATATCCGGGAATTTTTCCTTAAGCCTTTTTGAGACCACGCTGGGAACAAAATCGTCTATCGATTCCCCCAGGGCGGCAGCCTCTTTTACGATACTTGAATTACAGTAAAACCACCTTGATCCGGTCATCAGAAAGACCGATTCTACGCTTTTGCGTAATTTTCTGTTAATAAGGGCCAGCTGAAATTCATACTCAAAATCAGACATCGCGCGAAGGCCACGCAGTATACAACAGGTATTCGATCTCTTTACGTAATCCACGAGAAGGCCGGAAAAAGAGTCAATCTTAATTCTGGGATCATCTCCGACAACATCTCTGATCATCGCCATTCTCTCTTCAACGGAAAAGAGTGTCGAAAGCTTGTTCGGATTATATCCGACAAGGACAATTATTTTCTCAAATATACTCAGGCCCCTGTTGATGATATCCACATGTCCGTTCGTTATGGGATCGAATGAACCGGGATATACCGCTGATTTTTTCATATCGTTACCCTCCGTCTGGTCTAAAGAAAGACAGTACCGTATCTCCATACCGTCTCTGATCTGTCAGGATAAATTCATTTTCGGAAACTATAGTTTCTCTGAAGGAATGCTCCACAACCAGGAAACCATCCTCTGCAATTAAATCGGTCCCTTCGAGCAGTTCAACGGTTCTTGTCGCCAGCCCTTTGCCATAGGGAGGGTCGGCAAATACGATATCAAACCGCCGCCGGTGTTCCGACAAGGTTCGAATTCCCCTCTCAGTAGAACAGACTATAACTTCAGAGGCCTCTTCAAAACCACACAGGGCAAGGTTTTTCTTAAGTTCTATTGCGTGAAGCGTTTCCTTTTCAATAAAAACAACCGACGCGCTCCCTCTGCTGAGGGCCTCGATACCTACGCTGCCCGTGCCGGCAAATATATCCAGAAATGACACACTCTCCATAGATGGAAGAATATTAAACAGAGACTCTCTGACCCTGTCTGACGTAACTCGTACCTTCTCGCTCTTCGGTGCATATATCTTTCTGCCTCGAACGCGCCCACCGGTTATTCTCATCTATTATCAGTCCAGATAGTTCTCTTTTGCAAGTATTTCGGCTATTTGCACCGCATTTAACGCGGCTCCCTTTCGTATGTTGTCGGCTACAACCCACATATTGATCCCGTTCGGAATCGATTCGTCTTCCCTGATTCTCCCGACATACGTATCATCTTTGCCGGCCGCATCGCTGGCAAGCGGATATTCCGACAGATCCGGATTATCCGCCACGGTGATCCCAGGAGCCTTTGAAAGTATTTCCTTCACTTCATCAGGGGTGATTTTTTTCTCCGTTTCTATGTTAACAGATTCCGAATGGCCGTAAAACACCGGCACTCTTACCGTGGTCGCGGTTACAGCCATGGATGGCGCTTTCAGAATCTTCCTGGTTTCATTCACCATCTTCATTTCTTCTTTTGTATAGCCGTTATCCAGGAATACATCTATGTGGGGAAGACAGTTGAATGCGATCCGGTGCGGATAGACCTTTGTCTCGACTTCTTTCATGCTCAGGAGCGCCTTTGTCTGCTCAAGGAGCTCTTCGATTGCATTCTTCCCGGAACCCGATACTGCCTGATACGTGGATACCACTATGCGTTTTATCCCTACCGCATCATGAATAGGCTTGAGGGCCACAACCATCTGTATGGTTGAACAGTTGGGATTCGCGATAATTCGCCGCGAACCATATGCGCCGATATCTTCAGGGTTCACCTCCGGGACAACCAGAGGGATATCCGGCTCCATTCTGAATGCGCTGGTATTGTCGATCACCACACACCCTTCCTTCGCAGCGATGGGAGCAAAACGCTCACTGATGCTTCCTCCGGCCGAAAACAGTCCTATTTCAACCCCTTTAAATGAATCGTCATTTAAAATTCTGACCGGATACTCTTTTCCCCTGAAGGTAAGATTCTTCCCCAGCGAACGTTCCGAAGCAAGAAGAATAATCTCTTTTACCGGAAAATTCCTCTTCTCCAGCGTGCTTATCATTTCTGTTCCGACAACTCCTGTCGCACCGACAACGGCAACATTGTATTCTCTCATATTCACTTCCTTTTCAGTTCATTATATAGAAAGCCACAAGTTTCCCTGTGGCTCATGCGCACATCATACCTGATTCAGACCCGCGCTTCAGGTCGGAGCGCCAACACCCTCCATCCCCGAAAGCATGCAATTACCATCTATCCTTACACCCTGTGATGAAACCTTTCCATTCGTTTTTGATTCTGTTTTTTTGCAGCTATAAACAACATCCGCACAGGACCGGAGAGGCTATAACTGACGGCTATCGCAAAAAGCATAATATGCGGCTCAAGAATAATCACGATCAGCAGAAAGATAATCATGACAAAGGTCATGAAGGGTTTTCTCGAAAAGAAATTAAGGTTTTTAAAACTATAGTATTTCAGGTTGCTTACCATCAACAGTGAAAGGGCAACAATGCCCATCAAGACGGAGACGCTATTGAACTGTCCCTCGACACCCAGATAGTTGACGAAAAGAACGGCCGTGGCGACAACAACGGCGGCTGCCGGGATAGCCAGACCGTTAAATATCTTGCTGTCGATAATGTCTATCTGAACATTGAACCGCGCAAGCCTCAACGCTCCGCATACCACAAAGAGAAATGCGGCAAGCCACCCATATCTTCCAAAGGATATAAGTCCCCATGAATAGGCAAGGACAGCCGGCGCGATACCAAAAGCGACAAGATCCGAAAGAGAGTCGTACTCGGCGCCGAATTTGCTGGTGGTATTGGTAACCCTGGCAATCTTTCCGTCGAGACCGTCAAGAATACAGGATATTATTATGGCAATGGCCGCCTTTGGATAATCTCCTCCTATTGAGGCGATTATCGAATAAAACCCGAAAAAAAGGCTCGCTGTCGTAAAAAGATTCGGAAGTATATAAATACCCTTTTTCATATTATCACGATTTATTTTGTGATTTTTATTCATGATAAATAACCTATTGTGCTTTCTCCGGCTTTTACCTTGTCTCCGACAGTTACGCGAACTGTGGAGTCAGGAGGCATAAAAACTTCCAGGCGTGAACCGAATTTGATAAGCCCAAAACGTTCGCCCTTCTGAATCTGTGTGTTTTCTTTGACCCAGCAGACGATTCTTCGCGCGATTATTCCCGCTATCTGAATGGTAAGTATCTCTTTATTATCCGCCGTTTTTATAAGAACCGAATTTCTCTCGTTGAAAACCGACGCCTTGTCAAGACTGGCAGGGAAAAACTTGCCCTTCCTGTAGCGAATTTTCTTTACCGTACCGGCGCATGGCATTCTGTTCACGTGAACATTGAAGATGTTCATAAAGATGCTTACTTTTATGACCTTTCCACTCAGCATCTCTTCTTCCACTTCTTCTATCTTGATAACCCTGCCGTCCGCCGGCGATATTACAGCCTTTTCGTCTTCAGGGGTTGTCCTGTTGGGATTACGAAAGAACCACAGCACAAAAAGAGTGATAATAAGGAAGAAGATTCCCGCGCAGGTGATGTTCAGCCATATCAATACAATAGCGATGAGAGCAAGGGGTATGATGAAGAAAAACCCATCAGGAATAATAGGAAAAGTTTTATTGTTCATATGAATCCCACGAGCCTCAGATCACTTCTTGAGGCTGTTGTGCAATCACGTTTATTGTCATCCCAAGGAGCAGAGCAAATGGCAATCTGTTATGATTGTGTGGAGACGAAGATTGCTTCGTCCCTGATTTCGTTGAGACTCGCGACAACACAATTATTATGTCTATAGCTGTTCTTTCTGTTATACGTACCGATATACATCGGTTGGGCCGGTTTATAATAGATAACGAAGCCTGTGTCAACACATTCACGCGAATTAAAAGACATCGTATGTTCTAAAGATCATCAGGTCTTTTCCAGGTAAGAAGCACGAAGGTAATCGGGAGCCACAGTCATTATATCCGATATATCGCCATTGTAAAACTTTTTTCTCCCTAAAAGACCCACCGACCCGGCCCGTACGTGATTAAGGTGCGCGGGCATAATAAACGATCTTCCGGGCACTATATCACCGATAGTACCGCGATATTTTTCAGCTCCGTCACCCAGGAAGATAACCCTCCCACTGATTGATCTCAGGAACTCTTGCGGACGCACAACGCGTTCTGACAATGACTTTTCGTATATCCCGTTCTCGCAGAGGGTATACAGGGCGGTATATATCTCCCCTCTTCCCGCATCGACCATAGGGCATACCGTGACAGTTTCAGTGTGGATATTCGTAACGTTCGGTATAAGCGCGTCCAGGGTACAGACCCCAACAGCGGGTTTTTGAAGCACGAATGCCAGACCCTTAACGGTACTCGCACCCACTCTCAATCCCGTAAAAGACCCCGGTCCCACCGTAAAGGCGAACAGGTCTATTTCCGAAAAGGGCGCTTTGCGCTCGGTGCTGATTCCCACGGAGTCTACCAGTTTTCCAATTACCGGCAAAAGTGTCTCCGCATGCTTTCTCCCGCTATTTAAGAACAATTCCGAAAGGATGCAGCTATCTTCGAGCAGCGCGACACTTGTTGTTTTTGAAGAGGTATCAATGGCTAATATAATCATGGTACATTTAAAGGGAAGAACCGCGTAATTAGGGTACTCAGTTACCCAATATTCGAACTATGTCATTATAAAAGACAAATATCATCAGAAGTATCAGAAGGAAGAATCCCACCTGCTGCGATATCTCTTTCCACTTCATGTTTACTTCTTTCCCTGTAACGGCTTCTACCAGGAAGAAACAGAGGTGTCCCCCGTCAAGCACCGGTATGGGAAGGAAATTCAAGACCCCGAGATTTACACTGAGGACCGCCATCAGGAATATGAAGGGCAATATCCCTTTCCGTACCTGAGAACCTGCCATTTGGGCTATCAGTATCGGGCCGCCGAGTTGTTTGGGAGAAACAACCCCCTGAATCATCTTGACAATCCCGAGGCAGGTGAGTTTTGTCCATCCCCATGTCTGCTCAACGCCGGAATACAGCGCACGGAACGGGCCCTGGCTTACCATAACCGTTTCGTCTGAAATGGCTATGCCTATCCTGTACGAGCTGATCTCTTCATCAAAAATATTTTTCGATTTCACCAGCCTGGGGACGACAGGCAGATCAAGAATCGTGTTTCCCCGCTTCACTACCAGGCTGAGCATCTCGCCCTTGCTTTTATTGATCTCGTTCACAAGCTCCGACCAGAGCGAAATTTCCTTTTCATTTATCGCAATGATAACATCCCCGCTCTGAACACCCGCTTCAAGCGCCGCACTGTCTTTCTGTACCTCTCCAACCATGGATGTGGAGGTTGGGACTCCGATACCGTATATGACCGCGAAAGCAACAACCGCGAAAAGAAAATTGGTCAGTGGCCCCGCGGCTACTATCGCCATTTTCTTTAATGCGCTCTGCTCCCGGAATGATCGGTGTTTATCTTCCGGAGGCAGCTCTTCCCCGTGTTCTGATTCACCCAGCATCTTTACGTATCCCCCAAGCGGGATCGCCGAGAGGACATACTCCGTTTCTCCAATCTTTTTACCGATTAATCGGGGACCGAAACCGAGTGAGAATTTAAGAACGCCCACGCCGAAAAACTTTGCCACGGAAAAGTGACCGAGTTCGTGAACAAAAATTAACACGCCCAGTAGAATTATGACCGATACAATACTTAAACCCATTAAGCTGGAATCCTTTTTTCAATAATTTCTCGTGCCATGGCCCGTCCGCGACAGTCCGCGTCGAGGATATCTTCAAGCCGGCTAACGTCCCTTGCCTGGTGAGAGTCGAGAACATCCTTTACGATGAAAGCAATATCTACAAATCGTATCTTTCCCTCCACAAACGCCTCGACAGCCACCTCATTGGAAGCATTCAACACCGCCGGGGCGGACCCGCCCTTACGGGCGGCTGCGTACGCAAGCTCCAGCGCTGGAAACTTTGTGCTGTCAGGCGGTATGAACTCCAGCGGACCGGCAGAGCACAGATCCAGTGTCCCAAACGTTTCCTGTAATCGCTCGGGATATGAAAGGGCGTACGAGATGGGACCTCTCATATCAGGCACCCCCATCTGGGCTATAACAGAGCCGTCGATATATTCCACCATTGAATGGACAATGCTCTGCGGGTGCACACAAACATCAATTTTATCTATATCCATGTCAAACAGCCATCTGGCCTCGATGATTTCGAGCCCTTTGTTCATCATAGACGCAGAATCGATGGTAATCTTCCGGCCCATTTCCCAGTTCGGATGTTGAAGAGCATCAGCGAGGGTTACGGATACAAACCGCTCAAGGGGGAGGTGCAAGAAGGGTCCCCCGGAGGCCGTAAGCACAAGCCTCCTGACTTCGTTCCTGTTATGCCCCTTAAGGCACTGGAAGATTGCGCTGTGTTCACTGTCAACGGGAAGAATTTTCACCCCTCGTGACGCAGCCCTGGCGATAACCAGTTCCCCCGCCATAACCATTGTTTCTTTATTGGCAAGAGCGATGTCTTTTCCCGCCTCGATAGCCTCGATCGTCGGAGACAGGCCCGCCGCACCCGATATCGCCGACACGACCATATCCGTCTTTTTGCATGAGGCGACTTCCCTGTATCCGTCGTCACCTGACAATATCTCCGGGACAGATGGATGCCCAAGCATCTCACGTAACCGTTGAGCGTGTTCGTCATCGATAACGGACACGACTTCCGGCCGAAAGATGTCTATCTGTTTCGTAAGAAGTGACAGATTTTTCCCTGCCGCAAGAGCATACACTTTAAATCGTGAGGGATTTTGAGCGACGATATCAAGAGTATTTACCCCTATCGAGCCGGTTGATCCCAGGATGGATATATTCTTCATGTAATCACTAAAACAGTATAATAATATACGAAGGGAATCATGAAAATCAGCGAATCCAGACGATCCAATATCCCTCCGTGACCCGGGAGAAAAAATCCGGAATCTTTAACCATGTATGTTCTCTTAACAACTGATTCGCAAAGATCTCCCAACTGACCGATAATGCTTCCCAGGAAACCGAGTACTATCGCATTCCACATAGAGAGACCATGTAAGAACAGTAACTTGAATACTACACACGCAACGATGGTGCCGGCAATAGAACCGAGCGCCCCCTCTACGGTTTTCCCGGCGCTGACTGAGGGCATCAACTTGTTCTTACCGAACGTTCTGCCCGCGTAAAAGGCACTGCTGTCACCTGCAAAAGCAGCAACAATAACAAAAAAGACCCATGCGATACCGTTCTCTGAGGATCTCAGAGGGATAATATACGATATGAGCAACGGTATATACATAAACCCGAATACAACTCCGGCAACCGAAGAAAAATCGGCCAGACCATCCTTCGCCCTGAAAAGAAAAAGAAGAAAGACGACGATAACGGAAAAGGTCGCCGTGGCAAACATCAATTGCACCCCGCCCAGATATGCCGAGAAGGGTACCAGGAAAGCGATGACCAGCCCCTCGGTTTTTTCCCACGGGTATTTTCCCTTAAAGATCATTGAATTGTATTCGAAAACACTTCCGATAATGACCAGGATTATGAGCATGGAAAAGACCAGGGGGGAACCGTACACGATCACCAGAATGAGTAGAGGGATTGCTATAATTCCTGTAATCCATCTTTTTATATGGGAGCTCATGTTACTCACTCCTTCGGCAACTGATCGCTTATCATTCCGAAACGTCTTTCTCTCTGCTGATAATCTATTATGGCTTCTATCAGATCATTCTTCGAGAAATCCGGCCACAGTACATCTGTAAAATACAGTTCGGTATAGGCCAGCTGCCATAAAAGAAAGTTACTCAGTCTATATTCCCCGCTTGTCCGTATCAGCAGATCCGGATCAGGAATGTTTGCCGTATCCAGATATCCCGAGAAGAAATCTTTGGTGATTGTCTCTTCGTCGATATTCAGGGATTTACTATCTTTCAATAACCTCTTTACCGCACCGATAATTTCGTCTCTTCCGCCATAGCTCAGTGCAAGGTTCAATACCATTCCCTTGTTTTCCGAGGTCCTTTTCATTACATCTGAAAGCACCTCTCTGACCCTTTGAGGAAGTCTTCCGGTATCTCCTATTGCCACCAGCTTTATATCGGTATCCGTCATTTCCTTAAGTTCCATACGGAGATAGTCCTCAAGGAGCGACGCCAAAGCCATCACTTCGCTTTCCGGGCGCTGCCAGTTTTCAATTGAGAATGCATAGAGGGTCAGATACCGTATACCCAGCTCACGACAGGTCTTCACCACGAGACGGACCGATTCCGCCCCTTTTTTGTGACCCATTATCCGGTTCAAAAGATTTTTTTTTGCCCATCTGCCGTTACCATCCATGATAACGGCTATATGACGTGGAAGTTTATCCTTGATAATTCGATGCATGTATCTTTTCCCATTTTGGAATGAAGTACCACAGCACCCCCCTGTTTTTCAACAGGTATCTTCAGGTAACGAAGTCCTGCGGGCTGCGAATAAAAAAGGGGCCCGCAGGCCCCTGTCATTCGCTATCAGCTGTTTTTATACTATACTTCCATGATCTCTTCTTCCTTATCGGCAAGAAGTTTATTTATCTTATCCGTATAATCGTCGGTTATCTTTTGAACCTCTTCCTGACGATCATGCATATTATCCTCCGATATGTCTCCATCGGTCTTCAATTTCTTGAGATCGCTATTGGCATCTCTCCGAGTGTTCCGAAGCCGTATTTTGTACTCTTCCGCCATCTTTTTGACGACCTTTACAAGCTCTTTCCTTCTTTCTTCCGTAAGGGGGGGAATGTTGATCCTGATTACCTTGCCGTCACTGTTCGGAACCAGGCCCAGTTCGGATTTCTGTATGGCTTTCCCGATTGCGTCTATCGCCCCTTTATCCCACGGAGAAATAAGGATAAGCTGGCTTTCCGGGGTTGAAAGAGTAGCGACCTGGTTCAGTGGCGTCATAACTCCATAATAATCGACCTTGATACCGTCAAGAAGTGCCACGGACGCTCTGCCCGTACGGACTTTACTAAACGATCTCTCTAAAGACTGTATATGCTCTTCCATTGTCTCTTTTAATTGTTCAAATATAAGATCCGTCATTTTCCATCCTCTACAATTGTTCCTATGGGTTTTCCACAGACAACGCCCTTGATATTCCCCTTCTTTCCAAAATTAAATACGATAAGAGGAAGATTGTTATCTCTGCACATGGAAACCGCTGTCGAATCCATTACTTTAAGATTTCTGGTCAAGACATCGGTATAACTGATTGTGGTAAATATTTTGGCATCTTTTTCCTTTACGGGATCCTTATCGTAAATCCCGTTCACCTTGGTAGCCTTCAGTATGGCATCCGCCTGTATTTCCATGGCCCTCAAAGAAGCTGCCGTATCGGTCGTAAGATACGGGTTTCCCGTTCCGCATGCGAAGATTACCACCCGCCCCTTTTCAAGATGCCGTACCGCCCTTCTCTTGATAAACGGTTCGGCGATCTCTTTCATCTCTATAGCAGACTGGACCCGTGTCGGAATTCCCCGATCTTCGAGGGCGTTTTGAAGAGCCAGGCCATTCATAGCCGTGGCAAGCATTCCCATATAGTCGGCAGAAACCCTGTCGAGGCCCCTGGCACTGGCGTCCATTCCGCGAAAGATGTTTCCGCCTCCGATAACGATACCCGTCTGTACATCGAGCGTCTGGAGGTCTGCAATCTCTTCCGCCATGAATTGCAGCACCTTGGTATCTATTCCGAAAGATTTCTCTCCCAGCAACACCTCTCCGCTCAGTTTAAGGAGTATTCTTTTGTATGCAGGTTTATTCACTTTTACGATCCGGGAACAATAAAACTATCGTTACTCTCAGACTGTCGGGAAAACCAGCCTTCCATTCACACTCTGACCGTTATGCGTCTTCACCCAGCTGGAAGCGTGCAAATCTCCGTATAACGATATTTTCGCCTGTATTGGCGATCATGTTGTTAACAAGCGTCTGAACGGTAATATCCATATCCTTGACGAATTTCTGATTCATGAGGCAAACTTCTTCATAAAATTTCTTGATCTTGCCCTCAATAATCCTGTCGAGAATTTTCTCGGGTTTACCCTCGGCCACGGCCTGATCCCTGTATATGGATTTTTCCCGTTCCATGATATTTTCCGGCACATCTTCAGGTCCCAGGTATGTGGGGTTGGCGGCGGCGATTTGCATGGCGATATCTTTAACCATGTTCTTGAAATTATCGGTTTTGGCGACAAAGTCTGTCTCGCAGTTGACTTCCAGTAAAACGCCTATTTTCCCGGCCATATGTATATAGGATTCAACCATCCCGTCTTTTGCGGCTCTCGAAGATCTCTTCGTCGCGGCAGACAGGCCCTTTTTCCTCAAATATTCAACTGCTTTTTCAAGATCACCATCAGAGTCGGCAAGCGCTTCTTTACAATCCATCATGCCTGCATTTGTTTTATCCCTTAGCTCTTTTACCATAGATGCTGTAATATCCAATGTTACTCTACCTCCCCAGTTTCCTGTATCTCAATATCTTCAGTCTCGCCATCGGTTGCGGGCTCTTCACCGGTCTCAACGCTCTCGGGAACATCCTGTTCTTCATCCTCGGATGTTTCCTCCTTATCGCTCTCTGCCCGTATACGCTCTTCCAGCCTCCTCTTTCCTTCAAGGGCGGCATCCGCTATTTTGGAAGAGAAGAGTTTTATGGCTCGTATGGCATCGTCATTGCCTGGAATAATAAAATCTATAGAATCGGGATCACAATTGGTATCGACAATTGCCACTATGGGAATCCCCAGTTTTCCGGCTTCTTTGACGGCGATATTCTCTTTTTTGGGGTCAATAATGAACAACACCCCGGGATGATTCTTCATCTCCTTGATACCGCCCAGAACTTTCTGAAGTTTATCCTTCTCCTTCTGAAGTCCCAGGATTTCTTTTTTAGGAAATGAGTTGATACTTTCATCATTGAGCATTGAGTCGAGGCTGGCCAACCTGTCGACACTTTTTTTAATCGTGACAAAATTCGTGAGCATTCCACCCAGCCAGCGGTGATTGACATAGGGCATTCCGGCTCTCTCAGCTTCCGTCTTGACAGATTCCTGCGCCTGCCTCTTGGTGCCTACGAACATGACATCACGACCCGCGGCAACGGTATCGACCACAAAATTGTAAGCCGTATCGAACATCTGCACCGTCTGTTGCAGGTCGATAATGTAGATGCCATTCCTCGCCCCGAAGATATAGGGCTTCATCTTTGGATTCCATCGGTTTGTCTGGTGCCCGAAGTGAACTCCGGATTCCAGCAGCATTTTCATTGATACCTGTGACATATAATTCTCCTTGTTTGTTTTTCCCTCCATTCCCATCGCTTTACCAAAGAACCCGAGTTTCACAGGCAACCCTTTGATAATCAGGAAATGAGCGTAATATTTTAAAGCTGCAGCGGGATACCACATGCAGCGAAAATAATCAAGGCAAAAACCACCTGTTGTCAGCTGTGATAGTCTGAATTGATCTTCACATACGTATGGGAAAGATCGGATGTATATACTCTGAATGCCTCTTTTCCCATGCCGAGTCGCAGGAGAACCCGGATATGGTCCCGTTTCATGATCTCCGCGGCCTCTTCTCCCGAAACCCCTGCACCATGTATAAAGAGGAGCACATCCTCAATATACAGTTCCAGCGAATCGACTGAAAAAGGCACTCCGGTTGAACCTGCCGCCGATATAATTCTCCCCCAATTCGGATCCTCGCCGTAAAATGCCGTTTTTACAAGATTGGAGTGTGCGACGGCATACGCCATCTCTTTTGCATCTTCCTCTGACTGCGCTCCCTCAACAATGATTTCTATCAGTTTTGTAGCACCCTCTCCATCCTTTACGATAGATTTTGCGAGGGAAATCATAACATCGGACAGGGCTTCCCGGAATTCCATCAGGGTACCGGACGTCTCACTGAGAGGGGTATTGCCGGCGATACCGTTGGCCAGCATGATAGTAGTGTCATTCGTGCTCATACACCCATCTACCGTTATCGTGTTAAAGCTTCTGTCAACAGATTCCCTGAAAAGGGTGGGCAGGGACATGTGATCGATATCAGCATCCGTCATGATAAAAGAGAGCATTGTCGCCATGTTGGGTTCTATCATTCCCGCTCCTTTGGCGATTCCGCAAATGGTGATCTCTTTGCCTCCCGAAAAACATCTTCGATATTCTATCTTCGGAAACCGATCCGTAGTAATAATGCCCTCCGCAACCAGGGGCATGCCATCGGCGCTCAAACCGCTGACAAGGGGATCGATCGACCGGGCGATCTTTTCAATGGGGAGTTTCTCGCCGATAATACCGGTAGAGGCTACAAGAACAAGGTCATCCTCTATTCCCAGCGCCCTGGAAGTGACGTTCGACATGGTGGCGGCATCGTTTTCACCCTCTTCTCCGGTCGCCGCGTTGGCATTGCCGCTATTTACTATTATGGCCTGAGCTGTGCCTCTCTTTATCCTTTCCATATCAAGAATGACAGGGGCTGCCTTAAAGCGGTTGGTCGTAAACACACCTGCCGCCCTGGCGGGAACCTCTGAAAATATCAGGGACAGATCCCTGTATTCACCCTTTTTTATTCCGGCGGCTATTCCGTTGCCGAGAAATCCCGGAATTTGAATGCTGTCATTCATAGCAGTCTCCCTTGTTATCTGCCGCAACAATGCTTGTACTTCTTCCCACTGCCACACGGGCAGGGAGCATTTCGCCCTATCTTTTTCCCCTCTCTTTTGACAGTCGCATGGGAAGCGCCGGTATCTCCCCTGCTCATCACATAGTCCTTTTTTTGCTGTTCCTGGATGTCTGTCACATCTTCCTGGCCCTGGATCTGTACAATACACAGTTTTTGCAGGGTGTCTTCCTTGACACGATACACCATTTCCATGAACATATCGTAGCCTTCTTTTTGATACTCCCTTACCGGGTCTTTCTGCCCGTATCCACGAAGGCCGATACCCTCCTTGAGATGATCCATGGCAAGCAGGTGATCTTTCCAGTGGGAATCTATCGCCTGAAGCATGATCACCTTCATTATATACTTCATGACATCTTCGCCGAATTGTTTTGCTTTGTCGCGCAGCAGTGCGCGTACATCGGACAGTATCATCGTGATAATTTCATCCCGATTTATTCCCGACCGATCCGTATTATCAATATTCCACTTCAGCGAAAACTGTTTATAGATGATGTCACTCAGACCTTTAATATCCCATTCGTCCGGACGAACTTTCTCATCCAGGTAATCGTACACGATATCTTCGACAACCTCTTTGAGCATATCATCGACGGTCGGCCATAAATCACCTCCGTCAAGAACATTTCGACGCTGTTCATAGACCACCTGCCGCTGTCGGTTCATCACATCATCGTATTCGAGGAGATGTTTCCGTATATCGAAGTTCTGTCCTTCCACCCTTTTCTGGGCGCCTTCGATCGCCTTGCTGATAAGGCTGTGCTCTATCGGCTGTCCTTCTTCAACTCCTATTCTGTCCATAACGGATGATATTCTCTCAGCCCCGAATATCCTGAGAAGATCATCCTCAAGTGATAGATAGAACCGCGAAGACCCCTTGTCTCCCTGTCTTCCCGATCTACCCCGGAGCTGATTGTCGATACGTCTGCTTTCATGGCGTTCAGTACCTAAGATGTGGAGGCCACCGAGTTCGGCAACACCCTCTCCCAGTTTTATGTCGGTTCCTCTTCCCGCCATATTGGTGGATATGGTAACAGACCCCGGCTGTCCGGCCTGGGCTATGATCTCGGCTTCCTTTTCATGGTTCTTGGCGTTGAGGATGTTATGCTTAATGCCGTTTTTTGAAAGATATTTACTGAGAAGTTCGGATTTTTCGATGGAGATCGTTCCTACCAGGACCGGTCGTTTCTGTTGATGCAGTTCCTTTATCTCTTCGACGGCGGCCCTGAACTTTTCTTCTTCCGTCTTGTAGATAACATCGGTATTGTCAACCCGTATCATCGGCATATTTGTCGGTATAACGACTACTTCGAGATTGTATATCTTTTTAAACTCGGTAGCCTCCGTATCCGCCGTTCCGGTCATTCCCGACAATTTTTCATACATCCTGAAGTAATTCTGAAACGTCACTGAGGCCAGCGTCTGATTTTCTCTCTCTATTTTAACTCGTTCCTTGGCCTCGAGCGCCTGGTGAAGGCCGTCGCTGTATCTCCTGCCGGGCATTACTCTCCCTGTAAATTCGTCCACGATCACAACCTGGCCGTCCTTCACAAGATAATCGATATCTTTCCTAAACAGAGTATGTGCCTTCAGCGCCTGGTTTACATGGTGAAGAATCTCCATATTTCTGGGTTCATACAGATTCTGGACATTCAGCAATTTTTCGGATCGCGCCACACCCTCTTCCGTCAGGACAACCGTTTTACTCTTCTCATCTATGGTGTAGTCATGATTCTTCTTAAGACGCGGAATTACCTGGTTGATTTTGTAGTATTTATCGGTGGATTCTTCAGAGGGCCCGGAAATAATAAGAGGGGTCCTGGCTTCATCGATCAGAATACTGTCCACCTCGTCGACGATCGCATAATTAAATTCCCGCTGAACATAATTTTCGAGCTGGAAACTCATATTGTCACGAAGATAGTCAAACCCGAATTCGTTGTTTGTGCCATATGTCACATCACGGTTATACGCATCGCGTCTTTCCGTGTCATCCAACCCGTGAATAATCACCCCGACTGAGAGACCGAGAAACTCATAGATCGGTCTCATCCAGTTTGCGTCTCTGTTTGCGAGATAATCATTCACGGTAACAACATGCACACCCTTGCCGGTCAAGGCATTCAGATAGACCGGCATGGTGGAGGCCAGGGTTTTTCCCTCGCCGGTTTTCATCTCCGCGATCTTACCTTCATGCAAAACGATACCGCCTATGATCTGGACGTCAAACGGCCTCATATTCAGCGTTCTCTTTGAAACTTCCCTGACAACGGCAAAGGCCTCCACGAGAAGATCATCGAGAGAAGCCCCCCCGGAGAGTTTCTCTTTAAAATAGTCCGTTTTTGCCCTGAGCTCGGAATCGGTTAAACGTTCAATTGAAGCTTCCTGATCGTTTACCTTCTCCATGATAAGTGACAGACGCTTTATTTCTCTGTCATTTTTGCTCCCGACAACTTTTTTCAATACATAATTAAACATAATCACACCACAAAAAAACCCGGCAATAAATATTACCGGGGGAGTCTAACTGACAGGTAACGAGCCACACCCGTCCGCATTAAAAGAGATGTCTTCGCGGATTCACATAAACACCATCTATGCAAACACCATAGTGAAGATGAGGACCGGTACTCCTCCCTGAATTACCTACATATCCGATAACATCTCCCCTTGTTACTTTCTGTCCCTTTCTGACATTGCTCTTCTTTAACAGATGGCCATATATTGTGACAACCCCGTTTCCATGATTTATTTTAATCATGTTTCCCATACCTCTTTGCATGGATACATTCGACACAAAACCATCAGCAGGGGCTACAATTTCTTTGCCGATTTCCGTTGCTATATCGATGCCCCGATGAAACTCTCTCTTTCCGGTAAATGGTGAAACTCTGTATCCAAACTCTGAAGTTATCCAGCCGATTGTAGGCCATATTGAAGGCGTGGAGGCAAGGATGGATTTTTGCTTGCCGAGAAAATCGAGCAATTCTGTAAAACTATCCCTCCGAAGGTCGGCTTCATCAAGCAGGGTATCCATATTGTCATGTATTCTGTCAATAAGGGCGGAGTTCAGTTCGGCTGCCTGTGAAACAGTACTCTCCTCTTCCGACATCGGCCCCCCCACACCCAGCAACTGGCTGGTATTCTGGTTATTGTCAAGATTTGTCATAATTCGGATTTTTTTATCGAACTGAGCAAGGCTTATCATTCTTTTCTCAAAATCATCAACCTTGCTCGCGAGATAGTCAAGACGATCTTTTTGAAGAGAGGTGACCTGTTCCAGTCTGGCGAGCTCTCCCATCTTGTCCCTGGCGTCTATATAACTGTAGGAAAGATAACAAAACGACAATAAAAGGGTTGATATCGCAACGAAGATAACGGTTAAAAATACGGTTGAGATTCCCAGCTTCTTTATCGATCCCTTTCTCTGAGGAATAACAAGAAGGGTATAATATTTGTTCTCCACCCCGGATCCTTTCAAACAATGTCCAACGGCTGCCCTGAAAGGCGGACTATCGCCACAATCAGAATATTAAAGACTTCTCTTAAATGAACCTCAAAAGACCGGCAAACTGCACTTCTACTGGTGATACTGCGCACAGGTTTACCATAACTGTTTTAAATGTCAAGAAAAGATTAAACGCAATCAGCTTCTTTTATCAATCACAATAAGGGGATCGCCCACATCGACCTCATCTCCGGGATCTACCAGTACATCCGAGACTGCTCCGTTTATTTCAGAGATTATATTGTTAAGCATCTTCATAGCTTCGAGGACAATCAAAATCTGTCCGGCAGAAATATCTTCCCCTTCAGTAACGGGGATTTCGCTTACTGTTCCCTTTATCGGTGATCTGACATCTCCCGACTGCGCCAGTTCCTCTATCTCTTTCGCTGAGAGCGTGACCTTCCTCTCTTTTCCCCCGTCCCCCTGCTCTAGTTCGGTCAGTATGGGCTCAGGATGATGGTTGATGGTCAGATAGGTAACGGCATCTCCTGTCTTTGTTTTTCGTTTCGGACCAATTTCTATAATATGATTTTTTCCATACGCATCTGAAAATTCAAATTTTTCGCCAAGATTAAATCCACCCTTCTTAAACCATAAATCGGGAGGCAATACCCACGATTTGCCATATTCCTCCTCGAATTTAAAGAAATTCGCCGCGTCATTGGGATGCTGCAGATATAAGACAAACTCGTCCTCCGTAACCGCACGCCCGAGACGATGCTCAAACACGCTTTTTTCCACATCCAGATCGATATCTTCTATCTTCTGATAGCCCTTCTCTCTCTCTACCGTTTCCTTCCAATCCGGGCCGAAAACGGCTTCATAGATTTCATCGGAGGGCGTATAGAAAGGAAGTTCTCCGTACCTTCCCAGCATCAAATTTTTCAGATCATCATTGGCATCTTTGTATCTCTTCCCGCTGAGAACATTATTTACCGCCGTGGTCCACAGGATCTGCGAGCCCGGGGTCACACTCCACCAGTTACCCAGTTCATTCTGGACTCGGGGCAATTCTTTCTGGAGAATTTCAGGCATCAGTTCCAGAAATTCACCCTTGACCGCCTGTTCGAAACTCGACCCTGTCGCTCCCCCGGGCAATTTGTGGGTTTGAACGGTGGGATCAAACCCGAGAAACTGGGATTCAAGGTTCTTGTAATGCTCTCTCTCCGGACGCAGCTTGTTTGAGGTATCAACGACCGCCTGTCTCTTTATACCCAGCGCGCGGTGTCCATATTCGTCCAATGTATCAATCACCGTTAACAGGGGAGGCGGCCCATAGAAACCGGTAAAGGCGTGATCGGCCGCGTCAACAATTTTCGCTCCGTTTCTCACAGCTTCGACTATTCTTCCAACATCATTCCCATCCGTGTTATGGCCGTGGTAGTGAATAAC
>Ga0272444_10000564_pt1 | contig 39013 bp, 32 predicted proteins | sample SSMForm13_FD_201033 | JGI IMG/M metagenome (GOLD analysis project Ga0272444, IMG submission 201033) | Marine sediment archaeal communities from Little Sippewissett salt marsh, Falmouth, MA, United States - SSM-Form-13 | ecosystem: Environmental > Aquatic > Marine > Wetlands > Sediment ...
TGCCATGGTCGAGTTCAAGGAAGACATCCGTGACGGAACCGCCAAACTCATGGAGGTCAACCCGCGCTTCTGGGGCTCGATCGCGCTTCCGATCTTCAGCGGAGTGAACTTCCCCGTCCTGGCCGCGAAGGTCACAGCCGGTATGCACGTCAAACCCGTTACCGAATACCACATCGGCAGGAAAGCGCGGTGGTTCTGGCCGGGCGAACTGCTTCACCTGGCCGCCTCCGTTCGCCGAGGACGCTGGCCGAAAGGCTTCTGCGACTTCTTCCGCAAGGATATCTGTTACGATCTGCTGAGTGTCGCCGATCCGCTTCCCGCGCCGGCCCTGGTCCTCTCGCAAATCGAGGGCCGCTTCGCCCGCCCCGCCAATCCGCCCGCGCCCAAACCGCAACCCCAGACGCGAAAGCCCGAAGCCGTGATGACTGTCGATGTCGAGGACTGGTTCCACATCCTCGACAGCAGCGCGACCCCGCCGATCGAGCAGTGGTCCGCGCTGGAATCCCGCGTCGAGCGAAACGTCATGCGCCTGCTCGAACTGTTCGGCCGCACCGCAACCCGCGCGACGTTCTTCTGGCTGGGATGGGTCGCCGAGCGCCACAAGTACCTCGTCCGCCGCTGCGCCGACGCCGGACACGAAATCGCCAGCCACGGATACGCCCACCTGCTTGCCTTCCGCGTCGGAAGAGACAAGTTCCGCCGCGACGTCGCCCGCGCCAAGGCCATCCTGGAGGACATCACCGGCCGCCAGGTCCCCGGAATCCGCACCGCCGGGTTCGGAATCACCAAGCGCGCGCGGTGGGCATTCGAGGAAATCCGCCGCGCAGGGCACACCTACGACGCCAGCCTGTTCCCTGCCGCCCGAGCACACGGCGGCATGGCGGATGCGCCCGCCGGGCCGCATACGCTCCTGACCACCGCAGGAAAGCTCGTCGAGCTGCCCGCCTCCGTCGCTCACTTTGCCGGAAGGGCGGTCCCCTTGTTCGGCGGGGGATACCTCCGCCTGGCGCCCAAGTGGCTGATCGCCGAGGGCATCGCCCGCCTGTCGCGCGCGAACCGGCCGCTGGTCGTCTATGTCCATCCGCGCGAGGTGGACCCGCGCCACCCCCGGCTGGCGCTGACTCCTCGCCGACGCTTCAAGAGCTACGTCAATCTCCACACCACGATGGCCAAGCTCGAATGGCTGTGCCGCCGCCACTCATTCACCACCGCCGCCGACCTCGCCGCGGACGTGTCCGCCGCCGGCCAACCCGCACCCGCCAACCAACTCGCCGCCTGAGGCAGGCGGACGGGACTAGTCCTCGCACCCTTGGCGGATGTCACGCCTACAGGTCAGCCAGAACTCCATGGCGTGCAAAAGCGCATCGAGTCTGGCGGAGATGGATTACTGATTGTGTGGGAGCGTTCCAAGCAGTATTATGCTCCTCGGGTCTGGGGAAGTCCGCGGGCCAGATACGTCCATGCGGTTCTCACTTATGGGACTTTGCGCAGATTGGGAAGGAGACCATCATGAATTGGGAGTTTCACTACTACCTTACGCGCCTGATGCCACTGAAGTACTTCGTCTTCCCGAACTGACCTCGCCGCTTTTTTGGGATTTGTCGTTGACATACGCGGGGGGGGGTATAAGCTCAAGTCAGTGGACGACTTCTAGGGTCTTTCGGCTAGTGTACGCTCTTGCCGGTTCCGAGCGGCATCTGTCAGTTGCAGGGTTGCCTTGGGTGCTTGGGCGGGCTCTCAGAGTCAGAAGCTTCAGTGAGTCTTGGTGCTGCACGAGAAAATGCTGAGCCAAATCTATGGCCTGTGCAGATACCGATGGGACCGAAGTCAACAGCATACGAGGAGACACGCCATGGTTGATGTAAGACGTCATCTAGTCGTGGGTTGCTTGGCCCTCTGCCTCCCTCTGGGTGTGGTCACGCAATCGGCCTCCGCCACCGACAACTGTGACTATTGGTGGATATTTACCTTTGAGTGCGCAATCATACTGTGCATAGAGACCACGCAGACATCTGTCACCAATTGTACGATGTTCTTGGCAGGCCCGAGCATTCGCGACTGCGATACTGACGGGAATGGTGCGAAATGTGCCAGCATGTCATGGACTCAGTCAACCGCCGAAAAATACTCGCTGTCAGGAAGCCTTGAATGGGAAGCATTCGGACTCACTGCGAGCAACGAGAACGACACGGTAACGACCACTACAGAGTCCCTCAGCGAAGTTACGCTCGTCTGTAGTGGATGCAATCAGGTGGAGAGCTGCTGCAACGCCCTCTGGATGCAAGGCAAGAAGACTGTCAAGACCATGGAAGGTTGGTGCGAACTGGCACCGCCCTGTGGCGATAATCCGGGTCCTGGGAACCTAGATTGTGAAGGTGATGGGGTGCTGCTCGAGATTACTGGGACAGGCGTCCATGCTGACTGCAGCTATACCGATCCTGAGTGTACTACCGACTGATGTGTTCTGACGTCAGACCCAACGGAGGAGCAGTACGGGTCTCCCAGACCCGTACTGCTCTTGGTTCGGAGCGTGCTTGGCTTTCAGGATGACCGATAGGCGTAGTGCACGGAATCGTCGCGTCCACAATGTTGTCCCTCGGGATGTCACGGTTTGAGTATGTCAGAGCGTTTGATTGTGTTCTGCGACGCGTCTCATCCAGCGTCAGTTCACTGTTTGAGGAGACGGGTGATGAGAAAGTATGTCTGGTGTATTGCGATGATCATCTTGACTGGGCCGCCCTGGCTATCCAACGTGAGCTTTGGCCAAGCCGATCGCTCCTCTAGTGTATCCCTACACGAGGACCTCATCTCTGCCCGACACCTGATCAAACGGGGCGATACGGCAGACGCCGTTACCAAGATACGGGCATTCCTGAGTACGGATGGTGCCAAGGATCCCATACAGCATCAAGCGGCATTCCGCGCCCTCTTAGCTGCGTATGAGCAGTTAGGGGCGACTCAAGAGATTGTCGACACGGTACAAGAGTCTGATGATTCGCTGTCTGACCAGTCATTCAGAGCGCTCGTCCGTAGTCGTGCAGTGGGATGCCTTATCCGACTCAAGCAGTATGATGAAGCAGCGTCGCTTGGGCAGGCCGGCGTGGAAGCATATGCTGGTGACGCCGACGCGGCAACGCTTCTTGTGTCCCCGGTACAGGAGGCGTTGTACCGGAGTGGCCATACATCCAAGGCGATTGACTACGGACGCAGTGTGGTGAAGGAGTTCCCCGGCAATGCTGCCGTGGCGCGTGCGGCGTCAAAAAGCCTGGCAGACATCTTGTTCGCTCGTGGCCTGTATGATGGAGCCTATGAGGCCTATCGTGTCGTCACTGAACTTGTACCAGAGGCGCTGAGTACCAATACTCACTACCGTGTGCAGTACGCGATCTATGCGGCTCACCATTCTGAAGAGGAAATCAGGCTCACGGCGATTCCGATCCTTGAGAAGGCGATTCGCGATGAGCCCGAATTCCGGAACCGGGTCTTTGTCTATCATACACTAGGCCGTCTTTACAAGGCCTTCGGAGATCTTCAGCGTGCGCGAGCATATCTGGCTCTTGTCGCAGAGGGGGACCATGAAGGTGAGGCGGCAAAGGCTCTTGCTCTTGATGCACGTGGCCAGATACGGTTGATTGATGGTCTGAGCCCGGTGGAGCAGCCACTTTTGCGGCATGCAGGGGAATTGCTGGAGGAAAATGTCGAAGAAACGGTGGAGGCCCTAGAAGCCGAAGGCCAATCGCCGCGGCCCCCCCGCGAGAGGGCCTCATCAGTCATCGCAACAGAACAGGAGCAGCCAAGCGCATTGGTAAGTCAGGGACCGGACATGTGGTCGGATCGCTCTGACAGTGCGGACAACTTCTGGGCGTCACGGTCATTGTGGCTGTCAGTGGGCTGCTTCGCTGCGGGAGGGATTGGGATAGTCGCCGTGGCTGCCCTTGGGTCGCGTCGCCGAAGGAACAAGCGTCTGGCGCAGAGCGGGATTCATTCAGACGTTCCCGCGAAGCCGCTGGCGGAGACAGAAAGTTGACGGCTATGAATCGCGTCGTCCTTGCGGTCTGCATGCTTGCCATCGTAGTTGGCGCGGTCGGCATGTGCCTCCAGTTTACAACGGGTGTCGTTGGGAGCAGGAGACCGCGAGGAGCCAGCGAGGCGTTCCGGCCTACTGCGGCGACCACCAAGGCTGCACCGGTAAGGCTTGAGTTCGTAGGGCAAGCCCCATTTCACATTGATGCGGGCGAAGAGAGGGAAGTGATCGTTCGAGTGATCAACGATCTGGACGACGCATTGGAGGTGACGGATATCAAGGGCAGTTGTGGCTGCACTAACGTCGGGAGACGACAGTTCACTGTGCCTGCAGGCGGCGAGACGGAAGTCCCTTTGGTGGTTAAGACCAGGATGGATGAAAGTGGCCCAAGAGCTATAGCTATTGTTGCCGTTTCCAACAATCGTCAGTATTCCTTTCTACGCAACACATTGAATATCTGGATAGTCAGGGGGCTGACCTACTCTCCGCCGATGATCTACGCTGACAATTTGGGTCCGAGCGACAGTATCGAACGTGTAATCGACTTCATTGCGGACGATGAGACGTTGCGGTTAAGAAGCGCGATTGCCTCCACGCGCGGAGTGAGACCGGCCATCGCGGGGTCGCGCAGGCTGGTGGTCACCATACAGGGGCAAGAGCTGCCGCCCGATCTGGACGTGGTCGAGGGCGTCCTTACTGTTGACACCAACTACCCCAAGACTCCACAAGTCAGGATTCGGTACATATTGTGCAAAGCCGTGCCCTTCGACATCTTGCCTAAGACTCTCATGGCAGACCCCGCAGATGGCGATGCCGAGTACAACATCATGGTGCGACCATCGGGCAGTCGGAGCGGCATTATCGATATACATCCGTTGTTAGGCGGGAATCTAGTGTGGACATCAAGGCGACACAACGGAGGATGGATGCTACATGGAGAAGGAGAATTCGGGTCTGGAAAGTGCGCTAGTCTGGAGGGAGAACTATCCCTGACTTTCATGGTCGAGTATGCTGAAGGGAGCAGCGCGACCCTGAGAGTGCCTGTAGTTGCAGCATCGGGGAGGAGTGGAAAATAGGGTGGACGCTAACCTATTTCCATAAGGCGCGGCGAGCGCCAAAGTAATATCATCTCGGCCGGCGGAGTCAGGATGTCCCTGCCGGCGTAGCGGCAGGGCTTGAGCAATGGTTCACTGCAAGTTCGATGTGTGAAGGCGCGGTAACCGATGGGTGGCATGGTCATCCCGGAGCCGGCGGAGGGTGACCATGGGCGCGGCCGGAAGAAGGCTCCGGTAGACGCCCGTATCGCCCGGTTGGCCATCCACGCTGCCAGCACGGTATCGCTGTTCTACATCGAAACTTGGAACCGCATGAAATCGGGGGGCGCGAATGGCTGAGACATAGGGGAGACATAGGGGTCAGGAACCTTTGTTCATGGTGGCGCTTTGTTGTTTCTGTTTCTCCCTCACCCGGCCCTTTCGGGCCGACCTCTCCCAGAGGGAGAGGAGTTCCCTCACCCGGCCGTTCCGGCCGACCTGGCCCGGAGGGAGAGGTGTTCCCTGACCATGTTTGGTGGGCCGCCCTGGCCCAGAGGGAGAGGGGTTCCCTGACCATATTTGGTGGGCCGACTTGGCCCAGTGGGACAGGATTTCTTTAGACACCGGCCGAGCCTGCCCGTTCTTCCGTGAGGGCCTGGAAAGCCTGTCATTTGAACCCCTCGCCCTCTTTAGAGGGAGAGGGCAGGGTGAGGGTGTTTGACGGCTGGCGCAAGTCACCATTTTGCGCGAGCAGTTCTGCGCGCGGATGCGGAAAGCAACGTCGGAAAATCTGGATTTGTTTCTCCCGGCCCGGCCGGGGGTAACGAGATTCACTTCGCGCCAACCGTGCCGTTTGCGCGCGCAAAACGTGTAGGTCATCCGTAAATGTGGCCCGCGCGATGAGTGCGCGCGGACGACGCTTAGGCCGTCCGATACGTCGGTGAGAACTGGACAGACATGCCGGTCTCTGATCGTAGGGCGAGCAACTGGTTGCTCGCGGGATCCGAAATTCCCTGTTCCGCGAGCAGGACCTCGCCTTCGGCGAGAACCTTCTCGCCCTACAGAAGCTCTTTGACAACCGAATAGAGAAGCCCGACACCGAAGGCATGCGCCCGAATTCTGCGTTCCGGATTCCGGCATCCGAACGCGCGCGTTTTTCTGCGCGCGGGACGAGAGGTTAAAAGCATGGCTGGAAATGCGTTAAACGGCAGGGAACTTGTGCGATTCCGCGCGATTCGGTACGTTCTGGTGCGAACCGGTGCGATCTGGCACGTTTGGGTGCGTTCTCGTACGATTCGGTGCGTTCTGGTACGATTTGGCACGGCAGGGCGTTAGTCGGGTGCGTATCCGGCGGCGGAGGCGAGAAATCGCAACCGGCAGGGCGGATCGGCGAGTTTGCGGACAGAGAGGTACGGTATGGACGTTTTCGTAGTGAATTGCGGATCGAGCAGCATCAAGTTCCAATTGTTCGACATGTCCGACGAATCGGTGCTGGCGCGGGGCATGTTGGAGCGCGTCGGGACGGATCAGGCCGAATTGCACCTGACGGTCGGCGGGCGGGACGTTCGGTCTCGAAAGGTCGGGCCGGGCGGGTCGGACCACCGGGTCGGGCTGAAAACGATCGTTGAGGCACTGATTGACGCGGGGGCGATCGAATCGGTCGATAAGATCGGCGGTGTCGGGCATCGCGTAGTGCACGGGGCCGAATCGATTCACGAATCGAGAATTATCGATAAATCAGTCCTGAAAGTCATCTCCGACAACTGCCAACTCGCCCCGCTGCACAATCCGGCGAATCTGGCGGGTATCGAGGCTGCTACGGAAGCTTTGCCCAACGCGCCGCAAGTGGCCGTGTTCGACACGGCGTTCCTTTCCGACCTTCCCGCCAAGGCGTATCGCTACGCGGTTCCCGAGGATTGGTACAAAACGCACCATGTTCGCAAGTACGGCTTCCACGGAACCAGCCACAGGTACGTAACGTTGCGGACGGCAGAGCTTCTGGCCAAGCCGGTCGGGCAGGTGAATCTCATAACGGTTCATCTGGGTAACGGATGCTCCATGACGGCAGTCGCCGGTGGAAAAGCGTGCGATCACTCAATGGGCCTGACGCCCTTGGAAGGACTGATCATGGGCACACGGAGCGGGGATATCGATCCGGCGATCGTTTTCTACCTGGCCGGTCAGGGGATGAAATATGACGAGATATTGAGCGAGTTGAATAAACGGTCGGGCCTGCTCGGGGTGAGCGGGATCAGCAACGACATGCGAGATCTGCTCGCGGCTGGGGCGACCGGTGACGAAATGGCGCGCCTGGCCGTGGAGATGTTCGCTTACCGCATTGCCAAGTATGTTGGCGCCTACCACGCGATTCTGCCGAGGCTGGACGCAGTGGTATTGACCGGCGGGATCGGGGAGAACAGCGTCGGTGCCCGAGAAGTGATTTGCGAACAGCTCGTCGGGCTGAACGCCGAATTGGACCCGAAACGCAACGAGGCGACCATCGGTGGCCAGGCCGGGCCGATTACGACTGATCAGTCAGGGTTGGCCATATGGGTCGTACCCACAAACGAAGAGCTGATGATCGCCAGAGACACCCAGGCGGCGGTGGCCGAGAGAAAGTGATTTCGTGAGAGCCTTTCTTGGGACGAAGTGACAGTTTTGCTTGCCAATTCCGTCGCGGCGCGCGTTAATAGTCCGCCGGGCTTGCGCTCCGGCCTTGCGTCACCTGTGAGGAGCGGCAGCGATGGGTACTGATGTCAAAATAGGGCTGGTGGTCGGATTGGCACTGCTTGTGGTGGTTGTCCTGTATTTTGGGGCAAGATCGGACGACCACCCCGGGCCGACGCAGTCGGACAAACCGGCGGTTGCGACCAAGCCAGCAGAGAAAGTGGAGCAGGTGGCTCTCAAGCCAGCGAGCGAAGCCCACAAACCGTTGGCCTCCAGGCCACCTGTGAGAAGATCAGCCCCGGCGCGGAAGGCTGAGGCCAAATCGGTTCGGGAACCGGTCCCGGCAAAGCCGGCTGTGCCTGCGATTGCCAAGGCCGCAGCACCCGTCAAGAAGGACGATGTTGCTGCAAAGCCTGCCAAGTCCAAGCCTGTTGTCGGTCCCGCACCTGTCCGTCCGACTAAGCAGGTTCCTGCTCCGGCCCGCACGCCCAAGCCGATTGAACCGATAGTGACCAGCCCGCGACGCTCAGTCAAACCGACTAAGCCGACCATCTACACTGTCAAGGACGGAGATGCCGGTTTTTGGGGAGTTGCGGTGGCTGTTTACGGCGACGGCAAGCACATGGACCTTATCAAGGCAGCGAACCCGAAGGCGGATCCCCATAAGCTTCGGGCCGGCCAGAAACTGGTGGTTCCGCCTCTTACCGGCGTTACTGGCATGAAGGCTGGCCCTGTCGCGCCGAAGGCGCCTAACGGTTATGAGATCTACACTGTCAAGGACGGGGACGCCGGTTTCTGGGGAGTGGCCAAGAGCGTCTATGGGCGTGGAACGGACTGGACTTACATTGCCAGGGCCAATCCCGGTGTTGACAGCAATGACTTGCAGCCGGGGCAAAGGCTTCTCATTCCCCCGCGGTCCAAGAGCAAGGTTGCCGACAAGCAGGCTCCCAAGCCGTCTCGGACAAGAACTAGCGGTAGCTACACGGTAAAAGCGGGAGATACCGGAGGCTTCTGGGGCGTTGCCAAAGAGGTCTATGGCGACGGCAAACACATGGACTTGATAGCTGCAGCCAACCCTGGAGTTAATCCGGGCAAGCTCAAGATAGGCCAGAAGCTGGTGGTTCCCCCGCTATCTGAAGCGCGGAAGAGCGAATCGCGACTTCCTCGCTTGCAGAGGCCCAGACGCGTCGAGGCGGATGGAGATAACAGGCCGGTCTTCGATTAGCCTTTGCCCGCCAACTGAACGTCATTGGTCTTCCGTGTCGGTGACTAGCGTCGGGCAAACCTCATTTGACGCAGAGGGCTGATCGCTTATACTTATGCAGCACGGTGTGCTGGCTGGCCTTTAGGCTTGGTGGCAAGCGTTCTGTGCTACCCAGACCGCGTTCGGTGCCTTCCAAAAGCGTATCGGTGGAACTGAGGATTGATCATGCCCAAAGGCGTATCTCGTTTGCAGATTGCGGTACTATGCCTGTGCGCACTGGCTGCAGGCTGCGATTACATCAAGCCTATGTCATTGAACGCTGGCAAGGATGCCTCTACTGATATTGTAATCCCTCCGCACGTTAAGGGAACGGTGGCCGAGTATGCGGCAATGGTCGGCGGAGGAAACGTGCCGGTGCAAGCCTATGGAGTTGTCGTGGGTCTGGGCGACAAAGGCTCTTCGGAGGTCCCTGCAAGCCTGCAACGCCCGGTGCTGGAGTATCTGGCCAAGCAGAACCTCGGTTCCTACCGTATGGGTACGGCCTCGCTTACACCGGAGCGAGTGCTCCGCGACAAGGACACTTCAGTTGTCCTGGTGGGTGGAGCTGTGCCTCTGGGGGCTCCTGTGGGAACGAAATTCGACGTGTATGTCACGGCGTTGCCCCAGACGCAGACTCAAAGCCTGGAAGGCGGCGTTCTCATGCCTATCGACCTGTCGCTTGCGTTCCGAGGTATCAGCGACCCAAACACTGACACGACGATATGGGCCAGGGCAGGCGGACCGGTGCTGGTCAATCCCTTTGTTGATGCATCTGACCGGCAGCAGGCGGCGAAGCTGCTGACTGGCGTTGTGGCGGGTGGAGCAAAGGTTACCAAGCGTCAGGCAGTCAGGCTGCAATTGCGCAGGCCTGACTACCAGATTGCTGATCTGATACAGAAGCGCATTCATACACGCTTCGATCCCAATGAGAAGGTCATTCTTTCCAGGGTCGCCAAAGGGCGAAGCAGATCGGTGGTGGAGGTTAACATTCCCGACGATTACCGAGACGATTATCGGCATTTCCTGGAACTGGTCTCTCATCTTCCGATACGTTTTGGGAGAGGAGGCTGGGAAGGCTTTGCCCGAAGGATCGCTGAGCAGATGGAAATGCCCGTTTCTGACCACCGTCAATCGGCATTGGTGCTGGAAGCTATGGGTAAGCAGGTCCTTCCTGTGTTGCAGGGCCTATACGCCTCAAAGATGGCTGGGGCCTCGTTCCATTCGGCCTGTGCTGGTCTGCGGTTGGGGGATAACCTCGCCGTCGAAGTCGTGCTTCGCTACGCCAATAGTGCCGAGTCCCCGTACCAGCTTCCTGCCATAGAAGAGCTCGGAAAGCACCCTCGCCTGACCCGTGCCGGGCCGGTGCTGAGAAGACTAATCGACGATCCCAACGAACAAGTTCGCCTGGCCGCATACAGGTCGCTCCTGAAGCGAGGCGACAGATCAGCGATAGCCTGCGTCAAATTGCCGGGCCAGTTCACACTCGATATTGTCCAGACGCAGAGAGACTACACCGTGTATGCAACCCAACGCGATGCCGCTCGGATAGCCCTGTTTGGCAGGGACATGCATGTAAACCGTCCGGTATACTTCGAGACGCCCGATGAACTCGTTACCGTCAACGCGTTCGGAGATAGCGAGAAGTTGACCGTTTTCCGTAAGATTCCCTCCAGGGGGTACATCAGCGACCCTGTGAAATGCGACTTCCGCGTAAGCTCTCTTGCGGAAGCCTTGGGGCGGATTCCTGAGCCGGACGAGAATGGCCAAGTCAACTCGCTGGGCCTTACCTATAGTCAGGTCGTCGGCGTTCTATACCGCATGTGCCAGGCCGGTGACATCCCCGCTAAATTCGTCTTGCAACCTGCCGAAGCTGCCGAGAGAATCTATGTCGGTGCCGCTACAGTCGGCAGACCTGACCTGCCGAAAAACTAGGTGAGGGACTATCAAGGACGGTATGTCCCTGATGCAACGCGTTAAGGAAAACGCGGTCCATGAAACTTAAGAAACTGGTTCTATCGGGCTTCAAGAGCTTTGCCGACAAGACGGAATTCGAATTCGGCAGCGGAATAAGTTGCATTGTCGGCCCGAACGGTTGCGGCAAGAGCAACGTTGTTGACGCGGTTAAGTGGGTCCTTGGGGAGCAATCGGCCAAGTCCCTTCGCGGTTCGGAGATGATGGACGTCATCTTCAACGGCTCAACAAGTCGCAAGGCATCCGGCGGTGCGCAGGTGACCTTGTTGTTCGACAACTCCGAGGGGCTTCTCCGCCCCCTGGGGGGTAACGGACAGGACCCCAGCGATACGATCTCGGTCACTCGCAGGCTCTTCCGCAGCGGTCAGAGCGAGTACCTGATCAACAAGACTCAGTGCAGGCTTCGCGATGTCCGCGAGATGTTCATGGATACCGGAAACGCCTACAGCCTGATAGAGCAAGGGAGAGTGGAGAGCTTTCTTCAAGCTAGCCAGGATGAGCGAAGAGCCATCTTCGACGAAGCTGCCGGAATCAGCAAGTACAAGTCGCGAAAAAAAGAATCCCTTCGGAAGCTGGAACGGGTCGAACAGAATCTGCTTCGGGTTACCGATATCCTTGCGGAAGTCGAGAAGCGATTGCGCTCGATCAAGTACCAGGCCGGCAAGGCCCGCAACTACCAGAAGTACAGTGAGCGGCTCAAAGAGTTGCGTTCGCTTTACTTCTTGTCTCAGTATCACGCCTTCAGTCGCAAGCGGAAGGAACTGCAGGGGAAGGTTGATGCGGGAGTTGATCGTCTTAACCAGTTGTCCGCCCAGATCGGAAAGATCGAGGCAGCCCAAAGCAGCGGGGAAGTCGAATCGGTTGATCTCGAGCGATCGGCGAGACAGATACAGTCCCGTATGGCCACAATCAGCGGGCAGATTACAACCTGCCAGGAGCGCTGCGATATGCTCAGGCGGCGCGTGCGGGAATTGGGCGAGCAGATCGTAAGCATTTCCGCCCGCTGCGAGGAGCTAGAGGCCAAGATAGAGGATCACCATGCCGGCCTCCAGTTGCGACAGGCTGACCTCGCAAAGGTCGAGGCTACTGCCCACGACTTCGAGACCAAGTACGACCATGCCGAAAGGGAGCATCACCAAGCTCAACTCGAAGCGACACGGCTCCATGGAGAGCTCGAGGATGCCAAGGCCGGCACGATCGACCTGCTCCGCCGAACCGCGCAGCTTCACAATGAGATACACGGTTTGGGCATAAAACGAGAAAGCCTGAATGGTCAGCGGGATCGACTCGGAAAAAGGGCCGAGCAACTCAAGTTCTCTCTGGAGGAGTTTCTTTCAGAGCGGACCGTTGTCCTGGCAAGGCTGGCCGATGCCGATGGCGTCCTTGTCGATGCTCGTGCACGCCTGGATGAGGCCCGCGCCAAAAGTCAGCAGACCAGCGACGAGGAGCAGTCCCTTCAGCGTGAACTGATCCAGACAAGAGAGCAATTGAGCGCAATCTCCAGCCGAATCGAAGCCCTGGAAGAGATGCAGCAGAAGCGAGAAGGCCTCAGCGAAGCTGTACGCCGAGTTCTGGAAGCACGCGAGCAAGGTCGGCTTTCAGGAATTCGGGGCGTCCTTGGCCAGTTCGTGCAGGCGGATGTTGAACATGCCCCCGTTGTCGAGGCAGCACTGGCTGGTGCAGATCAGCAACTTGTCGTGGATGCACTTGCCAATGTTCAGACCATCGTCCGCCAACTGAAGGATATAGCCGGTGAGAACGGCGCGATCGAGATACTTCCGCTCGATCAGGTCTCCTCCGTTGACGGCCTGACTGAAACCCCGAGTTGCCCACGAGCCGTCGCCAGGGCCATGGACTGGGTGGATGTTGATCCAGCGCTGGCTCAGGTGGTGACCGCAATGTTGGGTCGGACATTCGTTGTTCGCTGCCTCGATGACGCGATTGCGGCATCGAAGGACACCGAAGACCTGAGATTTGTTACCCTCGATGGGGATGTGATTGAGGCGGACGGGCGAATCAGGCTGGCAGCTGCCAACCGCGGCGCGCACATGGTGACCCGGCGGAGTGAACTCGTCCAACTGGCAGACAGGGCTCGTCAACTCACCGATTCGGTCGCGGATCTGGAAGACAGGTGCGGCCTGAAGCAAAACGAACTTAGGCGTCTGGGTGAACTGCGGCAGAAGCTCAGAACGGCCATCTACGAGGCCAATACCGAGAAAGTGCAGTGTCAGAGCCGGGCAGGGCAACTGGACCAGCAGGTCGCCAAGCTCCACCAGGAGATGCCGCTCATAGCTGCTGACATGGAGAATATGGCCTCTGAGATCGAGTCGGCATTGCAGGCGGAGCAGCAGGCCAGGGACAACGCTGCCCAGCTCGAACGGAAAGGCGCCGAACGCCAGGCGGAGGTTGACCGGATCTCCGAGCAGATTTGGTCTTCGGACAAACGCCGCGAGGAATTGAACCGGCAGATGACCGAGCTGAAGGTCGAGTTGGGCAAGGCTGAAGAGAAAAAACGCTCTATCCAGGAAGCCGCCGCGGCAATGGAAAGGCAGCGCGACCAGATGGATCGGGACTTGTCAGCCGGTCGAAGCGAGATAGAGCTGCAACGGCAGAGGATCTCCGAAGCCGAGGCTGGCATATCCTCTTCCACTGAGGAAACGGAGGAGCTCTATGTCCAGCAGCAGGCGCTCGACTCCGAATCCCGAGAGTTGGACCAAACCAGGCAGACTCTCACCGACAGGTTGGAACAGATGCGCAGCGAGCTGGCGGAGCACCGCAATCGCCATGAGGATGCGTCCCAGCAGGTCGGTCAGGTGCGAGTGGAACTCGGGGAGTCGGATGTTCGGATAGAGAATCTCATCTCGCGGGCTTCAGACGAGATGCACATGGACCTGTTGGCGCTGTTCGAGACCTACGAGCACGATGAAGGCAGGGATTGGAGCGCCGTGGCTGCGGAGATCGACGAACTTAGAGGCAAGATAGAACGCCTGGGGAATATCAATCTGGATGCGATCTCCGAGCAGGACGAGTTGGATAAAAGACGCCAGTTCCTTGTTGATCAATTGCAGGACGTCAAATCTTCGCAGCAGCAACTGTCCGAGTTGATCCGGCGGATAAACAAGGAATCCCGCCAGATGTTCATCGAGACGTTTACTGCGGTGCGAGAAAGCTTCCAGCAACTGTTCAGGAAGCTGTTCGGCGGTGGAAGGGCGGACATCCTTTTAACCGACCCCGAAGATGTCCTTGAAAGCGGAATAGACATACTCGCAAGGCCTCCCGGAAAGGAGCTTCGCAGCCTGACGCTCCTGTCCGGTGGTGAGAAGACAATGACGGCCTTGGCTCTGCTGTTCAGCATATTTCGAGCCAAACCCAGTCCGTTCTGCCTTCTTGACGAGGTCGATGCCGCCCTTGACGAAGCCAACACTGAGCGCTTCAGCAGGTTGCTTCAGGACTTCAACGAGAACAGCCAGTTTGTCATCATTTCCCACGCCAAGCGCACAATGTCCATGGCCGGCATGCTCTACGGAGTCACCATGTCCGAGCCGGGCGTCTCCAAACGCATTTCTGTCCGCTTCGAGGAAGTGGACCACGCCATGGAGAACGACTTGGAGCCGGTCGGCGCTTGAGTCTGCGGCAAACACGGGTAGGCGCCGGAGAGCATCGAGCTTAACTTGCCCTGCAAGAACTCCTCAAATCGGTTAAAATCACCATTCCAGTTCCCTTTGATCTGTGTTCGGGGGTCCTGTCTATCAGTCCGAAAGGAGTTGCGATTTGAGCAGCTGTAAGTCAGACAGGACGGTGCTAGAGGGATCGACCAACATGCCGTGCTGGGCGGAGGATCACCTTCGGTCGGCACTGACGCAAATGGATTTGCTACTGGCCTCGGAGCAGGTGGATGCCGGCCTTGGGCATCTGCTGGCCATGCTGGAGCACCTGCGAGCCTTGAGGCGGGCGGTGGCCTGACCGGTCACCGGAGTGCCTGGCGGCGGCTGCCACCCGCCGCCGGCGTTTTTTGGCGGGCCGGTTGTCTCACTGCCACGAACTGCTAGAATGCCCTCCCCACTGGAACCAGCGACCTTTATCTCCGGAGGTGACAGAAATGCGGATACGCCAAGCCGACAGACTCAGCAAGCTTCCGCCCTATTTGTTCGCCGATCTCAGGCGCAAGATTGACGCGGCAAAGGAAAGAGGCATTGAAGTTATCTCTTTGGGCATCGGCGACCCCGACAGACCCACCCCCGATCCGGTCGTCGATGAACTGTGCCGCTCTGTCAAAGACCACAATGACCTCAACAGGCATCGCTATGGCCACGACGTGCCGGTGGCAGAGTTTCCCAGAGCTGTCAGGAACTTCTACAAGAGGACATACGACGTTGAGTTGGGTGAGGATCAGGTTGTCACGACGATGGGCTCGAAGGACGCCATCGCCAAGTTTTCTCTGGCCGTACTGAACCCCGGAGACATGGGCATCGCGCCTGTTCCGGGCTACCCGACCTACAACATCGGGCATGTCTTCGCAGGCGCGACGACTTACCAGACGCCGCTGCTGGCCGAGAACGACTTTCTGGTCGATCTGGATTCGATCAGCGCTGAAACTCGCCGACAAGCCAAGGTCCTCTGGCTGAACTACCCCAACAACCCCACCACGGCGCTTGCGCCCATGGATTTCTTCGCCAGGGCAGTGGAGTTCGGTCGCCAGAACGACATCATCATTGCTCATGATGCCGCATACGCTCAGAATACCTACGAGGGGTATCGCTCTCCCAGCATATTGCAGGTTCCCGGAGCCGAGGACGCCGCGGTCGAGTTCTTCTCGCTTTCCAAGGCTTTCAACATGACCGGATGGAGGGCTGGATGCCTGGTCGGAAACCCTTCTGCCGTCGCTGCGCTTAGAACCTACAAGGAGAACTCCGACAACGGAACTCTTCGTGCGGTGCAGTTCGCCGCGGCCAAAGCTCTTGACATGCTGGAGGATATAGTCCCCCCGATAAATGAGGTTTACCGTCGCCGCCGCGACCTGGTGGTGGACGCCCTGAACGAAGCCGGCTGGTCTTTGGAAAGGCCCAAGGCCACCATATACGTATGGGCGCCGGTTCCGGGAAAGTACAAAGGTTCATCGATGGCCTTTGCGGATGAGCTTTTTGACAAGACCGGGGTGGTCGTAACGCCCGGATTGGGCTACGGACAGGCGGGCGAGGGTTTCTTCCGTATCTCGCTTACATACCCGGACGAAGTGCTGTCCAAAGCGATGGACAGGATCGTAGCCATTAGGCAATAGTCAAAGGACGCTGACCGGATGTCGACTTCCAGGCAGAGAGTTCTGTCCGCAGTAGAGCACAAGACTTCGGACCGTACGCCGATCACCTTCGACGCGGAGAAAGAAGTCTATGAAGCGCTCTACAAACATCTGGGCGTCGGTTCGCCTGAGCAACTGTTCGACAAGCTTAACTGTGACACGTGGATGGTCCTGCCGGGCAACTTCATCTACCCGCCATCGGAGGCAGGCAAGTCCGTCAAGACGACAATATGGGGCTTCCAGAACACCGTCACTGAGTATTCCGGCGGCACGTACGACGAGCTGACCTTGAGCCCGCTTGCCGGAAAGGACCAGCTAAGCGACATAGACAAGCACCCCTGGCCTGGAGACGACGCGCTCGATTTTGGTCATTGCCGGGGCGAAGCCGACGCTCATGCCGACCGCGCCGTGATTGGGGTCTTCACCTGGGGCGTCTATTTCATCGCCTCGTTCGTTCGCGGAATGGAAGACCTGATGACAGACTTCGCGCTCAACCCTCAATATGTGGAACGTCTCTTCGCTATGATTGAGCAGCGCGTCTTGTTCTTCCTGGACCGGATGCTGGATGCGTTGGGAGACAGCGCGGATATCGTCTATATGGCCGACGACTACTGCAGCCAGCGCGGGCCACTGTTCAGCCCGGATACCTTCAAGAAGTTTGTCGTTCCTTATCTTGCCGGGATCGCCGATCGTGTCCACAAGCGCAATAAGAAGTTTCTTTTGCATGTCTGCGGGGCAGTCAGGCCTCTGATGGGAATGATAATCGACGCCGGCGTTGACATGCTCGAGCCAATACAGACACGCGCGACCGGAATGGAGCCCGAGGCGCTCAAAAGCGACTTCGGAAAGGATATATGCTTCTACGGAGGGTTGGACCTGCAGGAAGTCTTGTGCAAAGGCACTCCGCAGCGGGTGCGGGACGAGGTTAAGAGACTTATAGATGCCCTCGGCAAGGACGGCGGGTACGTTCTTGGGCCTGGGCACACCTATATCCAGCCTGACGCACCGATCGAGAATATCATGACCATGTACGAAACTGCGGCCTCCTACAGACCGTGGTCGTAGTATCCGGGGATACATGATGGACGTCCGAATGGAATACACCGCGGGAAGGGGGCGAAAGGCCGAGGTCTGGGTGGACGGGAACCTCATGACCGTCTGCGACAACCTGTCTGAGAAGGGAAAAAAGTGCCCGCCAGGCCCGCTGGAGGATTTCAGGTTCAGCTATATGAGTGTTGAGTGCCCCGACTGGGACGATGCGGCCAAGGCCAACAGGTCGAAGCGAAAGAGGCTGGAAAAGGTGCGAGGCTGGTCCTATACCGGATACGGCCAGATCGTCTCCGTCATGCCGGTGGTGGTTGACTTCGGGTTGCTGACCATGGAGGCCCCCCATTGGGCCAGTGACGAGCGCCTTGTCGGAAGCTATGTCGAGGTGGCAATAGACCGCCTGGAAATCGGCCCGCCCGCTTCCGGAGACTGGCCCGACCAACCATAGTAGGCGACCTTGAATTGTGATAGCGAAGCTTTAGCTGTTGCACCCGAGCGGGCAGACCTTAGTATTTCCCAGATGACAGAAATCACTGCTTATATAGGTCTTGGAAGCAACGTGGGGGACAAGGCGGGAACCGTTCTCAGGGCGGTCACCATGCTGGACGAATTGGATGGTGTGCGCGTCTGCCGGGTCTCGCAGATGATTGAGACCGAACCCGTCGGTCCGCCAGGACAGGATGCCTATCTCAACGGCGCCGCCCAGATCGCAACCACGCTTTCGCCGGATTGTCTGCTTGATGTGCTCCAGGGAATCGAATCCGCACTGGGCCGGGATAGGTCTTCCGAGCAGCGATGGGGCGCGCGGACATGCGACCTGGATATCTTGATGATCGGACAGGAGGTCATTGAGACAGCAACGCTGACGGTTCCGCACCCAAGGATGCACGATAGGGCGTTTGTGCTTCGTCCACTTGCCGAAATCGCCGCCGACGCGGTCCATCCGGTTCTCAATAAGACGGTCTCCCAGATGCTCGCGGAACTGGAAGGCGCAAGATGATCCGCTTGCCTCTGCAAGACAACCCCACCGGAGTCGCCTTCCGATGAGTGCCAAGTTGATAAGCATCATAGGACCTCCCGCCGCAGGCAAGACAACCCTGGCGGAGACGCTTGCCCAGTTGCTTCCGGCAAAGCTCATACGCGAAGATTACGCGGGCAACCCGTTCCTGGCTGAATCCTACGTCGGAGACGAGCGAACGCGCCTGCCGGGGCAACTCTACTTCCTGCTTTCCCGGGCAGGCCAGCTCGCCGCAGGCCGGATGCCGGAAGCGGGGGCGGTCGTGAGCGATTACGGTTTCTGTCAAGATCGGCTCTACGCGCAGTTGCGGCTGGCTTCGGACGACCTGAAGATATACGAGAAGATTGCCTCTCGTGTAGAGGCAGTGGTGCACCGCCCCGACATGCTCATCTGCCTGGACGCTTCCGCCGATTCGCTGCTTGATCGGATCGCCGATCGCGGGAGAGTTCACGAGTCGGCCCTGACGGCCGGTTTGCTGGAGAACATGCGCCGCGAATACGACAAGCTTTCGGCAGAGTTGGGATGTCCGGCAATCCGCGTTGACACGGACGGGGTGGACATCAGAGACTCTGCGAATTGTCGTCGGATCGTCGAGCAGGTGAGAAGCCGAATATGATAGTCGCCGAGACAATCGACCAGGTGCGTCGCGAAGTTACTCGGGCGAGGTCGCGGGGAGAGGCCATCGGTCTCGTGCCAACCATGGGCAAGCTCCACGCTGGCCACTGCAGTCTCATTGACGCGGCGAAGGAATCATGCGATTACGTCGTGGTCAGCATCTTCGTCAACCCGACGCAGTTTGGTCCGGGGGAGGACTTCGACGCTTACCCTCGCTCGCCTGCCCAGGATGAGGACGCTTGCCGGAAACACGGCGTCAACCTGATCTTCGCGCCGAACGTGGAAGCCATGTACGACAGCGAACGCTTGACAACGGTCAGCGTGGAAAGGCTTACTAAGACTCTTTGCGGACGGACCAGGCCCAGTCATTTCACCGGTGTCTGCACCGTGGTGGCCAAACTTTTCAACATAGTCCAGCCGGACAAGGCCTTCTTCGGCGCCAAGGACTTTCAGCAGGCGGTGGTAATCAAGCGAATGACGAAAGACCTGAACTTCCCCGTTCACGTGGTCGTCTGCCCCACAGTTAGGGAAGAAGACGGTCTGGCCATGTCCAGCAGGAACGCTTACCTTGAGGGCGACGAGCGGACACAAGCGGCTGCGCTGAGCGCTTCGCTTGCGGCGGCTGAGAAGATGATTCACAAGTCACATCCTCCCGCCGAAGCGGTGATTCGGTCCATAAAGGACGCGTTGTCCTCGACCGTCCCTGCGGGGGAAATCGACTACGTGCAAGTCGTCGATCCGGAGAGTCTTTCAGACGTAGAAAGTACCGACCGACCGGTGCTGGTCGCCCTGGCCGTCCGGATTGGATCGGCGAGACTTATCGACAACATGGTGATAGACTGAACAGATCAATGTCTCCGCTGTGCCCGCTGCCGCTGATGCTACTAAAAGGGAATTTGCAGCTATGTTTGTGAAAGTTCTTAGAGCGAAGATTCACCGAGCGACCATAACCCATGCCGAGGTGGATTACGTAGGCTCGATCACCATAGATCGGGAGTTGCTTGATGCGACCGGGATTCTTCCCGGAGAGGCCGTCCTTGTTGCCGACCTGACCGACGGCGCCCGTTTCGAGACCTACGTCATCGAGGGCGAGCCCGGAAGCGGGATAATCTGCATCAACGGTGCCGCGGCAAGACTGGTTGACGTAGGCGACAAGGTGATTGTCATGTCCTTCGCCTACGTCGATCCGGAAAAGGCAGGTGAAGTGGAACCGAAGGTGGCACTCGTTGATGAGGAAAACGCGTTGCGGGAGATGCTATAGGCGAAAATGAAGCAGATCATTCTCGATTTCGGAGTGCTGAGGATTGGCGACCTGACGATTCCGCTGAGGATCTACGGATATGGCCTGATGCTTGTTATTGGTTTCATCGTCGGAGTGTATCTCGCGCAGCGCAAGGCCCGTCGGGCGGGAGAAAACGCCGATGCAATCTCCGTGTGCTGCATACTGGCCCTGGTGGGGGGAATCGTCGGATCGAGAATAGCCTACGTTGTCCAGCACTGGGATACCCAGTTCGCCTCAGCCGATAACAAGATAGCCGCGGTAGCGAATCTGACCTCAGGCGGGCTGATCTACTACGGGGGGGTGGTACTGGCAATTGTGCTGGTCGTCTGCTATCTGCTTGCCAAGGGCCTGTCTGTCAGGCGTTATCTGGATTTCCTTGCTGTCAGCATGATGGTTGGCTTGGCGTTCGGGCGCACCGGATGCCTTCTCAACGGTTGCTGCTACGGTGGTCGCTGCGATGAGCACTGGCCTATTGCGATGCGGTTTCCGATGTACTCCAGGCCATTGATTAAACTGGACGGACGTGACAACCCGTACTCTGAGGCCGGACAGACGCCATCTCCGGCCTACTCCCACCACCTTGGAAAAGGATGGGTCCATCCCCATCCCAAGCTGGTTGATCCGGAAGGGCAACTCCTGCCTCCGAATGAGTTCGATGAGGACCAGGCGGAAATCGCCGGGCGGACCCGCGCGCTTCCAGTCCATCCCGCCCAGGCGCTGGGAATTTTCAACGCGCTTCTGATTGCCGTGCTGGTTGCCTGCTTCTACAGGATCAGAAGAAGAGAAGGGCAAGCCTTCGCGGTGATGCTCATGGCCTATGCGGTGTCCCGCTTCGCCCTCGAGAGTATACGCGACGATAACCCCCATGATCTCCTTGCGGGAGTGTTTACGCATAACCAATACACCTCGACGGCGCTGTTCTTTGCCGGAATGGTTATGTTGGTCGTAGTTCAGTGCTTGCCCCGATCGGCAGGGCCTGCCTGGGCTATCCGACAAGCAGAAGCGGTGTCTGCGCATTCCGCCAATAAGGTTAAGCACAGGAACTCCAAGAGGAGGTAGAAGCGAAAACATGACCATCAAGCAAACCATACCATCTCTCTTGGCGGCTCTTGCGTTTTGTGTCTCCTCCGCCGATGCCAACAGCGAGCAGTTGATCTCAAGGGCGGATGAACTTACTCGCGAATCGCTGGTTCTGGTCGAATGCAAGTACGCCGATGACTCCGGAGAAACCACGCTTACCGGGTTGGGCGTATGCTACGATGCGGAAAAGGGCGACTTCCTCACCTTTGCCCTCGGGCCGAAAATCAGGCGTGATCTGATCAGGGATCTGAAAGTGGTGCCCACAGGCTTCCAGCAGGAGCCGATCCCTGCCGAGTTGATCGGAACGCGACCGGCGGTTGGCATGGCCTTTGTCCGCGCCAAGGGCAAGCGCGCCTGGCGTGCGGTGCGATTCGCCCGAAGCTGTCACGTCAAGACCGGGCAGGTGGTCGCCTCGGCAGGGCTGATGCCGGGCGCTCGAGCGAACAACCGCTATTTTGGCCTGGGCCATGTCTCCTCGCTTCTGCGCGTACCGGAAAGAATCCACTACGTCACCGGGGGACGGCTGACCTGTACAGGATCGCCGGTGTTCGCCCAGGGAAGCGATGCTGCCATCGGCATCGTCTATAAGACCATCTACATGGACTACCAGATGCCCACCTCGCGAGGGGCGAGCATGGTTTCCCTCAAAGGAAGGCAGGAAAGCGCCTTCTTCATGCCGGTGGAGGAGTTTGCCTTCGTATTTGACAATGTTCCCCAATCCGGACAGGTTTTCAGACCAGGATCGCTCGGGTTCCTGAAGGCACTGGGCGTCAGCAAATCACAGTCGGAACTTCTCGGTATCGACGTTCCTGCCGTGACAATCGACCAGGTCATTCCGACCATGCCGGCATACGAGGCGGGACTGCGCAATGGAGACGCCATCGTGGCCATCGACGGAAAGGCAATCGAGGTGTTGTCTTCATCCGAGTTTACCGGGGCAAACCTTATAAGGCGCATCATGCTCATGTCCCCGGGCCAACCCGTTAAGGTTACGGTCAGACGGAGAGGGTCCGACAGCGAACTTCCCATGAAGGTCGCTGAGATGCCTTTGCTTCCCGAAGAAGCGCCGGTTTACACCAACCAGAAACTCGGCTTCGCCATGCGCCAGAAGGTGAAGTTGGACATGTATTTGGACCAGTCCGGTACTGGCAAGGTTCCCGGAATGCTTGTGACCGCCGTCGCGAGCGACTCCCCTGCCGATGACGCCGGGCTGAAGTCCTCAGACGTGGTGACCGCGGTAAACGGAGAGACGGTCCGATCCGTCCAAGTGTGCAGAAAGGTGATCGCTGAATCGCTGGCGGCGGACCAGCCTAAACCCATCATGTTGATGGTACATCGCAGCGGGTCCGAGCCGCGAGTCGTTACTATCAAGCCCTGACAATGTCTCGATGGCAATCGCGCAGCGTCCGGGAGGGCAAGATGAGGCCATTGTGCATACTGGTCGCGATCCTCATGACGGCGACCGGCGCCTCTTCGGGCGAGGGCCCTGGCCCGAAGATGACGCGGAAGGAAAGGACCCAGGCGGCAGAACTGTTGCGCCATTCTGTCACCGAACTCATTGTTTCCCCGGATGATGTTCCCCAACGTGCAGCCAGGATAGTCGCACTATCGGAATTCGCAGGAAGGCTGGATGCTGAGGGCGCTGAAACCTCGCTGCTTTTGGCAAATATCCATGGGATGCGGGCCCAGCCCAAGCCGGCATTGGCTGCGATGGATAGGTACCTCGCATCGTTTCCTGACGACTATGCGATCTCAACTCGCTGGCTGGACTTGAAACTGGACCTGCTGAATACAGCCGACGAGCGCATCCGCCTCCTGAGTTCTGTTGTTCTCGACGAAAGCAGGCCCCATTCGCTTCGGTCCCTTGCTGCCGCTGAGAAGGCAGGGATACTGGCCAGACAGGGAAGGAAAGCCGGCGCGGTGGACGCGTTCCATCGCTCGCTGGAACTGGAGGCGAGCAACGCGATTGGGTTGCGGGGACTGCTTGCCATGCGTGATTCGCCTTCAGCGGCTGAGTTCGCCGACGCGCTGCTGGGACAGATTCGCGGGAGTCCGAGAGACTTCGCCCTTGCTTGGCAGCTCGCTCAACTCCTCGGTAGCGTCGGGCTGCACAAGCTGTCCCTGGAGGTCTTCGATTACGCAAATGCACTTGCGTCCGAAGATGGCCGGATTGGAAGGGCAGCTCCTCGCCTGCGGGCGGAGTATTGCAGCGCTATGCTCGATGCGGGCAAGTATAAACGCGCAACGGAGGTCTTCGAGTCGGACCTTTCCGCGATGACCTACAACGGAGACCTGCATTCGTTGATGGTGGAAGCCTACAAGAAACTGGGCAGGGAGGGCGAAGCTCAACGTACGATTCGCGTAATGGAGGCCAACTACAGGGCCATGGAATCCGGTGCCGACTGGCGGGATATGGGCGCCGTCCATGCCGAGATCGCGTGGTTTCACCTTGTGACCAAGCCGGACCCCGACCGGGCTCTCGCTTACGCAAGAAAGGCGCAACTTGCGGAGAACGGCCCCGTCTTAGAGCGGATTCTGGGCGCTGCCGAGATGGCTGTGGGGAACGAACATGCCGGCGCCGCCAGGCTTTCCAAGCTCGTCAGTCAGGATGCGTATGCTGCGGCAATTCTGGCAGAGCACTATTCTGCCGAGGGCGATCTGGCCTTGGCGGGCAAGGCGATTCAATCGGGTCTGGCCCTCGTACGCAGCGGGCCGGCATTCCGCAAGCTGCGTGCCGTTGCCGCGTCCAGGGGGCAGACTATCCCATTGGCCGAAGGAGGGGACGAGGCTCGTCAGGTTTACGAGGCTTCTGATAAATCGTTCATGAAGCTCGCATTAACGCCAGAAGGATGCGTTTCGGTGCGATTTCAGCCGCGTACCAAAAGGTTCGGCGCCGGCCAGCCTGTTAGCGTCGATGCGGTGCTGTCCAACATAGGCCAAGCTTCCGTCCCGCTGGACGGAGGCGGGCTGTTCCGTCCCCGGATGAGCTTGCAGGTGTCGGTGAATGGACCCGGCCTGCGTGTCTTCGATAACTTGCCGATGGCGGTCTGGCCGGCGCCTGGCCGCCTTGTGCCCGGGCAGACCGTTAGCGTCGCTGTCAGGCTGGATGTCGGCAAACTGGCAAAGTTCCTTCGGGAAAGACCTCTCGATGACCTTGCCTTGACCGTCACGGGCATGCTTGATCCGGTCAAGAGGGGCAGGAAGTTCGTCAGTTCCCTTCCCCCTGTCAAACCCGAACCGGTGAGCGTTCTCAGACAGGGACTGGTCATCCGAGCCAACGGTTCTAAGCCGGTCAGCCAGGACGAGGGCTATCGACTTGCGCTTGGGCGGATCGTGCGCGACCTGAGGCGAGGCGATCTGATGAAACGAATCGCCGCGGCAAGACAAATAGCTTCTCTGCTTTGCTTCGCCCAGAAGTTGCGGCAAGGCCAAGCTGAGCTTTCCGACCAACTGAAAGGCAAGGTGAGCAAGCCCGTTATGCTGTCGCTGCTGCAGGCGGCGCTACAAGATGAATCACCGGTCGTCAGGGCGCAGATGGTTGCCGAACTTTCGAGCCTGTCCGCCGACGGCGAGGCGCTCGGGCTGGTTGGCGACCTGATCGAAGATCCGTCCGCACTGGTCCGCATGCGGGTCGCCGAACTCGTCGGCATGTCTCAATCAGAAGGCAGCGGGATCGTCCTTTCACACCTGGCCGAAGACAGCGACGAACTTGTCAGCACGATGGCGAAGGCCTTCGCCAATTCCGCTTCCTCAGGCGGCGACGAAGACTAGAAGTTGCCGAGAACCATCATGGCCATTCGGATCTGCATAGCTGTGGCGCTGCTGGTGACAGGGGCGGTCAATGCCCAGATCGATCACCAGTTCCCCGGAGGCCAGCGCGTTCGAATGGGGCAAGTCAAGAAGGACCCAGCCAAGGAAATAGAGCAGCAGAGAAAGGCCTGTGGCCGAAAGATCGAGAACGCTCGAAAGCACCTTGCCGACAAGCAGTGGGGCGAGGCTCGCCTGGCCCTGGACAGGGCATGGGCGATCGCGGTTGACGCTTCCCAGGCGTCGAGTATCAAGTCACTCTACCAGAAGGTGGACCAGCAAGGCCGGCGGAAACTGGACGAGGCGAGAGATGCCTACAAATCGGAACGCTTCATCAAGGCGATTGAAAGCCTGGAGAAGGTCAGCAATGCGTTCGGCTGGTTGCCGTCGGGCCAGTCCGCCCGTAAGACGCTCGATCTATACAAAAGCGATTCCAGAGTGATCGAGGCCATCGCGGAGGCCCAGGCAGGCGAAGTTGACAAACTCATTTCCATGCTGATTGCGCCTCAGGCTGCGAGCAAACCGAAGGTCAAGACCAAGCCCGCATCCGCGCCGGCACCGGCCGGCAACCGTGCGACACTTGTCAAGGCGCTTCCGCTCCGGAAACAGCACCGGGTTATGGAGTTGCTGACCAGGATTGCCAAGAGCTTCCCCGAATGCCCGACAGGCAGAAGAGCCCATGCGGACCTGGAGGAACTCAAATCCGATAAGGCATTTTCCGCCGAACTGGCGGAGTTCCGGCGCAAGCGCAAAGCCCAGGCGGCGCTCAGTAAAGCGGAGATGTACCGGAAAGCGGGGATGACAACACAAGCCGTCGGTTTCTACAAAGACGTCATCGAGAGTTACCCCGGAACCGCCCAGGCCGCAACCGCAAAGGCCAGGCTCTCGTTGATCGGAGATCTGCCACCGGAATGAGCCGGCCGGGAGCCTGGGCGAACTCATCTTCTCTTGCCTGGTGGTCTTGTGGGCATTACCCTCGAAGGAGGCCTTCCAGTCCTTGCATTTGGATAGGCCGCATTGGTAGGCGAAGATGAGCGGAGCAATCACAACCATCACGGCGGCGATCAGGTGGATAGGATCCAGGCCGGGCTACCTCTACATGACGGCGGAGGATCGGGTCCTGGAGAACCAGTGTCCCGGACGGTTCAGGTACGCCTGGGCCGAAGTGTTTGTCTTCTCTCTATGCTGGAGCTTGCTGTCACTGGCGATCTGGGGAACCGCATGGAAGCTCTTTGGCGAAACTTCCGGGCGCGTGATGCCGGCGGTGTCGGTCGCGGTGGTCTTTGTCTTATGGCCATACAGGATGGCTATCTCCGGTGGACTGCGAATCGTCCTCCCACAGGACCAGACGTGGCGTGCTGTGGCCGGGTCGGCGCTTCTGGTGGTGCTGACGATGGCCCTGGTTTCTCTGAAACGTGACTGGAGGCACGATCCGTATCTGCCGGCCTGGCTGGCGTGGATAAGGCCTTGGGAGAAGATGCACCGAACCATCCTCCTTATGCCTCTATGGGGGGCGTGGGCGATGTTTGTCACTCCACAGTTCTGCAGGAAAGGACAGGCAGGTTGTCCAGCGACGGTCGCCTTCGTGCGCGGGTGCAGCCCGGTCTCCGCCGCGGCGACTATGGGACTTCTGATTGCCCTTACGATCACCTACTACAACTATCTGGGATGGTGGCAACTGCCCATCTCCGCCGTCGCGGCCTCCTCTGCGGTATTGAGCGGGCTTGTTTTTGCCGGCCTGTCGGGCGGACCGACGCGCCGGGCCCTCCTTGCCGCCAACGTTGCTACGCAAATAGCGTTCCTCCTGGCCAGTATCGCCACCTGCAACCTTGTTTTCTGGTGAGATCCGCCCTCGCCTTGCCCACGAAGCGGTCTTGACGGCGAGGCAATCAAGGAGTTAGAAAGTAGCCATGAAATCAACTGCACTGCTGACGACTACGATCGGGAACTACCCCAAGCGGAGCGGGAAGGTTCGGGACATCTACGAACTGCCTGATGCGCTGCTGATAGTCGCTACGGATAGGATCAGCGCCTATGACGTCGTGATGCCGAACGGCATCCCCGACAAGGGGCGAGTGCTGACCCAAGTAAGCGCGTTCTGGTTCGACCTGCTGAAGGAACTGACTCGCAACCATCTTCTCTCCACTGAAATCAAAGACCTCCCTGAAGATTGCCGGAGCGAAGAAATCGACGGTCGTTTCATGCTCTGCCGCAAGTGCGACGTAGTGCCAATAGAATGCGTGGTCAGGGGCTATCTCGCCGGGTCGGGTTGGCGAGAGTATAAAGACAGCGGCGCCGTCTGTGGTGTTGAGCTTCCAAGTAAGCTCAAGCAGTCCGACAGGCTGGGCGAGCCCATATTCACGCCGGCTACCAAGGCCGTTGACGGACATGACGAGAACATCAGCTTCGCCCAGGCATGCGATATTGCCGGCGAGCAGACTATGTCTGAGCTTCGGGATAGGTCAATCGCCGTCTATCAGACCGCCCACGACTACGCTTGGCAAAGGGGCATAATTCTTGCCGACACCAAGTTCGAGTGGGGGCGCGACGAGAAAGGCGATCTGCTTCTTGTGGATGAGGTGCTGACGCCCGACAGTTCGCGTTTCTGGCCGGCGGATTCTTACAAGCCCGGCAAGAGCCAGCCTAGCTTCGATAAGCAGTTTGTCCGCGACTATCTGGACAAGATCAAGTTCGATCGGACCCCTCCGGGTCCGCCACTTCCCGCCGAAATCGTCCAGCAAACGAGGGCGAAGTACATCGAGGCCTACGAGAAGCTGACCGGGAAGAAATTTCTCTGGGAGTAGATTGCCCAGACCAGCGGCCATTCTGGTCGGTGATTGACCTGCGTTGCCGGTTGTGTGCGGGTTTTCCTCAACGGTTGCTCATTGGCAAGCGATCGCATAGATATTGTAGAGGGAATGAGCGCCCACAGTGATTCCGAAGCCTCGGAATACGTACAAGGTGCCAAGGTATATTCCCGCGACCGCTCGGAAGACCGTTTCGGTCCAGGCAATTGGGCACGTCCCTTCAAGCTGGGCAGGGGACAGGTGGTACAAACTGAAGGCCACCGCCGCCAGTAGGACTGCCGCGACTGTAACCGGTTCTCTCTTCAGGCCGAATATGTCCACAGATATCAGAAGCACCAGGGAGATGAACACCAGCCTGAATATGAACTCCTCATAGATTCCCGCACCGAATGCCTGAAGTGTCTCCTGGAGCAGGTCTGCGGGCTCAGTGTGCAAGCCGGCCTGCATCCTCCCAAGTAATCCGATCATCACGATCAGAGGCGCCATCCAGACTATGGATTCACCCAGCATTCCGGCAAGGACCTTCGGTTGAAGTCGCCAGGAGTCACGCCGGATGAGGTGCTGGACCAGCAATGCTGATGCGACAAGCGCTCCCGGTAGGACAGGCGCCGTGGCGCCGAAATACTCCAGAACCGCCCTAAGGTGATGCGTGGCCAAGAGGTTGGTCCCGTAAAAGAAGGCGCCAACCTGGAATGCCCCGAGCATGGGCAGGATGAATACGAGGTTGTTCAGCGGGCGCAGTGTCTGGTATCGGTAGGTGTCCCCGCTAGGCCGTTGTGCCCGTCTGGTGGTTTCGGTCGCCATCGGAGTATTATGTTCCGTCGGGGCCTTTGTGCAAGCTGCCAGGGGGGCCATTAAAGGTCAGGTAGGCTCTGATGTTGGCGACTGTGGCGGGTCCGATTCTCTTGATTTCCGTCAAATCTTCTGCCTGGCGAAAAGATCGCGGGCCATGGCTCTTACGGTACGTCACTATCCTTTGGGCAATGGTTGCCCCTATCCCCGGAAGCCGTCTCAGCGAGGCGACGCCGGCGGTATTGGGGTCTATAAGCTCGGTGGCGGACAGGACTTTTACAGGCCAGACGGGCAACCGCTTTCTGCCAAGTAATAAAGGTCGATGCGCGGTTCTCCACGCTGTCCCCGCGGCGCACAACAGACAGATCAGCACGAGTGCGGACAGATTTCCGCGGTTCCAGGTGATGTCGATCAGGCCCTGTCTTGATGCAGTCATTGCCTATTGGGAACTTCGCCGCTGCTGGTCGATAACCGTACCGCCCGCCGAGGCCAAGTAGGCCTTGAAGTTGCACAGCTCACGGTAAGACAGTTTTGGCTCAAGATTGCTTCCGCAGAGCCCGCCGTGTGGGACATAGTGGTTTTCGTTGTCGGCGAGGTCCCGCCAGCAGACGGTATCCACGAATGGTTTGGAAATGGCGATTCTGTAGAAGGCCTGCAGCCACTCTGCCTGGAGCCTTTGCGACCAGGGCGCATGCCATTGCCCCGCATCTGATGCGGATTTCTCACCGTTCCACCCGTCGGAACCGTCTGCCGACATGTCGGAGGGGGCTTGGCATGCGGTGACATGCAGAGACTTTCCGTACTTGACAAACTCGTCCAAAAGCGAGCTGATCTGCATAAGGTCTCGCACGTAGTGGCCATCCACCGGTACGCCCATGTGTACTCTCAGACCGAACGAGTCGAACTTGATCCCGCTCTGCGAGGCCATGTCCGCGTAGAGCATCGGCGGGATTGTCCTCTGATTCCGGGCATAATACTCGCCCCACGGAAGGTCCAGGTCTATCACAACCTGACTGTTGGGCACGAACTGCTTGACAAGCAGGCAACTCATTCTGGTCAGTTCCATGAGTTGCTCGAATGAGAGATTGAAACTGTTGTGGGCGTGGATTCCTGAGACGGCCTTCCAGATGCGTATCTGCTTGCGGTAACGCTGCACCGTCCGCTGGACGTGCTCATAGACCATTTCTCGCAGCGCGTCGTAATCGTGTTCCCAGATGTAAAGCCATTCCGGAATATGAGCTTGGTCGAAGCTCAGCAACGGGCCTCCGTGGACGGGCTTGCGGGCCTTCGCCGCCCAATTGATCCACCCGTCGATCTCGTCGTACTGGTAGATGCCTTCTTTCGGTTCGATGTGCTTCCAAGGGGTCGGCAGAGAGACGAAATCGAACGCGTTGGAGAGCTGGCCGCGGTACTGGTCGGAGGATGCCTGCAGGTCAACCATGCACCCAAAACCGGTACGGGATACGGCCAGACTGGACGCACGGCGTCTGTTAAGGAAGATGTCGGCATGGAAAAGCGAGATCTTTTCACCCAAAGTGACGGCGTTCGATAATGCCTTGTCCGCAATAGACGCAGCTTCAGAAGCTTCGGGGGCCTTGAGACACTCGATGAATTGCCTGCGCACGAGGCCGAATTCGTCATTGATCGACTTGGCGTCTTCGTAGTCGAACAGCCCCCAATCCTCTCGCTTCTGAGCGATTCGCATGATCTGCCCGCGCAGCAATTCGACATTCAGGTTGTAGGGCTTGCCCCGCTCGGGTAATCGTGTTGTGGAAAGCAGGAACCGTCCCGATTCGCCGGCGTCCCACAAGACAGTGAGCCCGCAGGCGCCGGGAATGCGTTTGTCAATTCTCAGCACGCCCTGGTCAAAGGTTAGCTCCGCGCGGACAGGAACCGAACTCTGTCCGAAAACGTATGCCCCGGAAAGGTCCAATGCCTCAGCCGGTGCGCTGTCCCGGTAAACGTCAAACTGCACGCGCTGTTCCTTGTTGACGGTTGCGGCAAATTCGTTCGTTGGGCTGTCTGTTTATCCGACGCGCCTTAGCTTACGAGACAACATACTGTCCGGATGTCTTCTTAGTCACCATCTCTTTGACAAGACGAGCGTAAACGGGAAGCCCGTCCTCGGCAATCTCCACTTCGGCTTGGCCTCTTACCAGGGGCGAGGCGTACTCGCGAAACGCCTCAGTTACGCCAAACCCGTTGGGTGAGATGTACTCGCTTGGCAAAGGTTTTTCGGCATTGGCCACCTTCTGGAGGTCCACCAGGCCGGTTGTCGCTCTGTATGAACTCCCTTCGGCACGTTGCAGCGTTACCATCTTGGCATTCTGTCCGTTCAGTGCGGCTTCGACGGCCTTCTGACCGACCAGGTAGGCTTCCTCGACGTCCGTGCGAGAAGCGAAGTGCATTGCGTTTCTCTGGGCAGTGCCGGCGCGGTTTGTCCTGCTCTTCACCCCGACTTCGGTCTCTACTATGGCGCGGACCGCATCGCAGGCACCTCCCAGCTGTGTGTGTCCGAACGCGTCCTTGGCGAAGGAGCCTCCCGCCTCCCCGAGATACTTCCCGTCCGGCGTCTTTGAGCCCTCCCCGCAGACAACAAAGCAGCGGTTGTATTTGCCCAGGCAACGCTTGACCTCTTCCACAAACTCTTCCTTTATGAAGGGCACTTCCGGAAGAAGGATGATGTGGGGCGCGTCTTGCTCAGACCTGGAGGCCAGACCGCAAGCTGCCGCTATCCAACCTGCGTTGCGTCCCATTACCTCATGGACTGTGGTCGTGTCGTGGGTGTAGAGGGCCTCGGTGTCCCTTCCCGCCTCCATGACGCTCGTGGCGTTGAATTTCGCCACCGACCCGTAACCGGGGCAGTGGTCCGTGTAGGCCAGGTCGTTGTCTATCGTCTTTGGAACGCCTATGGCCACCATTTCGTAGTCAACTTCGCGTGCCAGCTCGCCCAGCTTGGCCGCGGTGTCCATGGAGTCGTTCCCGCCAATGTAGAAGAAATACCTGATGTCGTGCGCTTTGAAGACCTCAAGTATCCGCTCATAGTCACGCCTGTTCTGGTTGAGGTCCTTGAGCTTGTGCCTGCAACTGCCCAGGGCGGAACTGGGGCTCCTTCGCAGGCGATCGATCTCAGCGGGACTCTCAGCCGCCAGGTCGTATAGCTCCTCCTGGAGGACGCCCAGAATGCCGTTGTTGGCGCCATAGACGCCCGTGAAGACTTCACAGTTGGCCAGGGCGGCCTGTATCACTCCGCATGCGCTGGCGTTGATAACGGCGGTTGGCCCGCCCGATTGGGCGACAACAGCTTTGCCCTTAAGTCCTGCCATATCACTTGCTCCGGTTCAGTGTGTCTCTGCCGGTCTCCCGCCGGGCTGTGCTTGGTAACGGCCATTATAGTGCCGCCCGTTCTGTTGGCAATGACAACCGCGGCAATTGGGCAGGCCAGTGTCGTAACAGTATATTCATAAGGCGCTTAGCCTGACAGAGGAACGTATCTTACCCTTCAAGTGGCGTATGGGCCGGCCTTCGGCGGTTGCCTTGGTCGGCGACAAGGGCAGCAACGCCGGGCCCCATGGAGGCTTTGACCGGAAATGTCAGCAGACGATCGCATGGAAAGCTGCCGAATTCTCCTTATGTCACCCGAGTTGCCCGCAAAGTCGCCTGAAGGAGAGGCGCTCACTCTTGCCGGGTGGGAAGTCCTCTGGGCAGGAGATGCGGTTGAGGCGTTCGTCGCGGTCAAATCGCGGAACCCGGACATGGTTGTTCTTCATTATCCCGTCGATGAAGCGATCGACATGGATTTGCCCAACGTCCTTCGCAACGTCTCTCCGGCAGGTTACCTGCCAATTATGATCGTCGCGTCCGACGCCGCCGAGAGGCTGCGCTGCCAGTACCTCGACAGCGGCGCCGACGACGTGGTGTCCCAGCAGACCTCCGCAAGCGAGATGATCGCGCGAGTGCGAGCGCTGCTCAGGATGAAGCGACTCCACGACGAACTTGCGGATTCCCGCAGGGCGCTGCAGGATTCCATCAATCGCGAGCAGAAACTCCTTGCCAAGCTCCGCCGGGACAACGCCCAGCTCCAGGAACTCTGCACGACAGATCCACTTACCCACGCCCAGAACGTGAGGTCGTTCAGGGATATACTCGACCACCAGTTCAGGATCGCCCGACGCTATGACAGCCCGCTCACCTTGATGGCCATGGACGTGGATCACTTCAAGGTAATCAACGATACCCACGGTCATCCCAGCGGGGACTACGTCCTCAAAGAGCTTGCCGTGATCCTGACCCAATCTGTTCGCGAATCGGACGTGGTCGCACGCACCGGTGGGGACGAATTCAGCATCCTGCTTCCGAAGGCGGATCGAGATCAGGCCTCGACATTCGCCGACCGCATCCGTCGCGAAGTGTACAACAGAAGCTTCGAAGTGTACGGACACGACATCCACGCAACTTTGTCGATCGGCATGGCCAGCTACCCGGAAGATTCCGAAATAGTCGCTCCCGGAATGCTCATCTACTTCGCCGATCAGGCGCTGCTTATTGCCAAGGAACAAGGCCGCGACCGGTTTACTGCGGCCCGCGATATCCCACGACGCGCCAGGGCGCGACTTCGGAGTCAGTACAAGCACTCGGTGCAGGCGCTCGGGCCTGACCTGTCCGGAAAGGTGCAAGCGACGAGCTAGTCCTGGTATTCTGTTCCGGCCAACTCGTCATGGGCGAACTGCTCCAGGGGGCAACCCTCGCACTTGGCCCGCGGCCGGCAGAACTGCTTTCCCACCGCCACCAACTGGGCGTGGTAGTCGTTCCAAAGCTCCGCCTCATCGGGCAGAGACGACTCCATCAGCTCCTTGACCCGGTCGTAGTCATCTTCCGGGGCGATCAGGCGGTGGCGAAGCAGAACGCGATACGTGTATGCGTCCACGACGAACGAGAGCTTCCCTGCCGCGTACAGTACCATGCTGTCGGCCGTCTCTCGTCCGATGCCGTTCACGGCGAGAAGTTCCTCCCGCAGCGCGCTCGCCGGGCGGTCGAGAAAGCCCTCAATATCGTCGGCGAACCCCTCGGCGACGGCGGCGATGAAATTCTTGAGCCGCTTCGCTTTCACGTTGAAGTAGCCCGCCGGCCGAATCAGCTCGGCCAGCTCATCTGTCTCCATGTCGTTGAGCTTCGTGACGGACAGGCAACCTGCCACGCGCAGGTTTTCGATGGCCCTGGTGACGTTCCGCCAGTTGGTGTTCTGCGTGAGTATCGCCCCGACGCAGATTTCCAGCGGACCGTTGCCCGGCCACCAGCCTTGATGTCCGAACCGGGACCGCATTGCCTCGTACATCTCCATCAGCGTTTGCGAAGTATTCGTCATTTTTCGTGGTCCATGTTTCGGAGTCTATCGATCAGCCGCTCACGGGCCTTTCATCCAGTTCAATTTGCAGCGCCTCGTCCGGCGTGTCGCGCAGCGCCAGCAGCGCCCCGGCCACCACAAGCCCAGCCGCCGCATAGAAGGCCCACTGAGGAACCTCCCCGAGCAGAAGGAACGCCATCACCCCGGCGAAGATAAACTCGCCAAGCGCGGCTATGCTCACCAGTTGCCCGCGGAAGTGCTTCATCGAGTAGTTGATGATTGAATGGCCGATTACCGTGGGTATCACTGCCAGTCCGAGAATGAGCAGCAGTTCGTTCTGCGATTCCAGCGCGACTGCGGCCCCGGTTGTCGACGCCAGCAACAGTCCGACCGCCAGGCACGCCAACCCCGCAACGAGGTACAGCGGTGTGACGTACAGCCACAACGTGGCGAAGTCACGATTCTTCCTCGCCAGCGCCATGTAGCAGGCGAGCATCAACATCGACAGCAGGCATATGCCGTCTCCGGCCACGTTGTCCATCCCGAGCCCGAGGTCGCCGCCCGCCAGCAGGGCCACGCCCGCAAGCGCCAGTAGAGAGCCGACAATTTCCCCAGCCGTCACCTTCTCCCGGACCGTGAAGTACAGTATGAAAGGCATGGCTATGGGCATCATGTTCACGATCAGCGAGGCATGCGCCGCTGCCGTCAGGCGCGCGCCGAATATCCACGAAGACAAGTGCGCCGCCAGGAACAGCCCTGGAAGGATCGTCTTCTTGACGTCGGATACTCGATACGATGCGCGGTGTCGCTTGTAGTCACGCCAGAACAGCGGCGCAAGCACCGCCGCCGCCACCAACAGCCGGTAGCCCGCAAGAAGCGGGGGGTACACCACCGACGCCTTGACCATTATCACCGCCGTCGAGCAAGCCCACACGCCGAAGACCATTATCAGTATTCTTAACGCCATCTCAGTTCCATCCAGCCGGTTGCCCCCACAGCGACGCAGGCCGGCGAGCCGAAGCGGCCCGGAACCTAAGCAAACGCGCCCGGACACACAAGCCAGAAACCTTTCCTCCGCACCCAAACTGCCCGGCCTGTGAGCAGCACACACACCTGGCAGGTATGGTGTGCGCCGAACCTGCCGCGCCCTGATTATCGTGAGGCAAACCTGTCTCGGCGGATTCTGAGTTGTCTTCTCTGGTTTCCTCCTGCATAATCCCATCCGTGCAGGACCTTCACAGCCCGGTAAGGGGCGCATATGTCCAGCTTGGACCCGCAGGCCTTCGCGAAGAAGTGGCAGGATAGCAGGCTCAAGGAGCGTTCCGGCGCGGACAACATTGCCGACGCGGCAAGCAAGACGCAAATGGGAAGTGTTGAACTACCGGCCAGGCGGGTCCAGCGGGGGCGATTATGCATTGCTGCTCTCCTTCTGTTGGGCGAAGTGGCGGAGTATAGACAGCCGCGACGGACCGGTCAAGGAGACCCAAACCACCCCGCCCAGACGCCGCCGGCGCGACTCATGCCCAAGTTCCAGCCACGTTCGTGAGGAACCCTAGACTACAACGGTCGCCAGATACGTCATACTCTTGGTTGAGCGCTTAACTGAGACCTTCTACGGAGAATCGCGAGTGCGTGAAGATCGAGCCTTACTGCGGCGGCTCGGGCGGGGTGATCAAGATGCCCTGCGCCTGATTTACCAGAAGTTCAAAGACGATCTCATCACGGTTGCCTTCTGCCTGCTGGGGGATTTGGCAGCCGCGGAGGATTGCCTGCACGATGTGTTCGTGAACTTCGCCTTTCGCGCCCGCAACCTGCGTCTCCGGAGCAACCTGAAGGGCTATCTGACAACCTGTGTGGCGAACCGCGCCCGGGACCTGCTGCGGGCGGGCGTCAGGCTAGTTTCCCTGGATGGTCTGGAGCAAGTGCTTCCCGCGAAAGGCAACCCATCGCAGGAAACATCCGACCGTGAAGAGACGGCCAGGCTGGTAAGGGCAATGTTACAACTACCTCGCGAGCAGCGAGAGGTGATAACAATGCACCTGTACGGCAGGCTGAAGTTCCGCCAGATCGCCGAGCAGTTCGCCATGTCGATCAATACAGTCCAAAGCCGTTACCGCTATGGAATTGACAAGCTGCGAAAGCTCCTTGACGCAGGAGAGGCAAGATGAAACGGGCAGATGAAATGGAACGGTCAATAGAGAAACTGAAGTTGCGGACCCGACGGATCGCCGACTCGCGCATCCTGGAAGATGCATCCGACGCGCTCCAACGGGCCGATAGAGGCGGGGCTGCAGCCACATTCGCAGGCCGCTGGGGAAAGATTATGAAAAGCAGAACACTGAGATTTGCGTCCGCTGCGGCGTTACTCGCTACGGCGTTCGCCTTGTACGCCTTTCTGGGCAACCAGCAGACACTATATGCACGGGTTATCGAGGGGATCGAGAACGCGCGCACGATCCATGCTATTGCCAAGACGTTCGATAATGGGCGTTGGGTGAAGGAAGCGGATGTCTGGTACGAGCGAGGGCGCGGAGTTGCTGAGATCGTGTGGAAAGACGGCGCCATAGCGAGCAAGCGAATCGACGACGGCACGCATATGTGGGTGTACAAAGCAGACAACGGTCTGACCATACGTTCCAAGAGCATTGACCCCATGGGCGCGGTCGGAGAGATGCTCGAAACCGAACAACTTCGGGATCAACGACTTCAGGATGGAGGATTCACCAGGGATCCCGGCAACGACAGGCCGGATGATGGGCAATGGCTTGCATACGCACGTTACGGCAAGACGCAGCAGGCCATTCTCTGGGTCGATCAGGCCAAGCGATTTAGAGTGCTCGAGGAAAGGCGGCCGAGCAGCGATCAGCAAGACAACGGTTGGGAGACGTACTGTATCACCGAGGTCCAGTACGATATCGACATTCCCCCAAGCGTGTTCGCGCCCGAGTTTGGTGAAAGCACAAGAATCGTCGAAGTTGACGCGATGCTTGACGAGCAGTTTGACCCCAAGCAAGCCGTCTTCACCAAGGAAGCTCTCGGATTGACGTTCTCAGTTCATGAACTAGCCAAGTGTAAGGGCAACGCCATCTTCGTCGTCTCATCGATCGGCCCAACGGACGCTGTCCGAAAGAAGGTAAGATCGAGTGACGGTTCTGCTTGGAACTACGGCCGCTACGAGTTTGGCGCATCGTGGAAGCGCCTGGACAAACACGGACGCGCACGCGCATTTCGTCCACTGAACCTTGCCGAGGTGTACCATGCCGGCCGGCAGATCAGGTGGACGCTGTTCCTGCCGCATGGTTTCGACGGCAAGGGACCCAAGGAATGTGAACTTGAGGTCCATCTATATACCATCGGGAGGCTTCAGGCAGACCGATCCCGAAAGGGGCTGCCGACGCAACAGCGCTCCAAGCCGATGGCTGTCCTGCCTCTACCGGAAACTCCGGAGACACTATCGACACCTGAGGAAGTAATGCACCAAGTCTACTCCACTATCGCCGCCTTCGAGCCTTATGTCGCGTCCGCGAAGCTGGAATTGAGGCATGTTCCCTTCACCGATGAGGAAATGGAGGCCGAGATCAAGAAACATCCGGACGACGGGATTGCGAAACTCTACCGCTCAGACAAAAGCCAGAGGCTGCTGCATGGCCGCTCGACCAGGCCCAGCGAGATGCGGACCGAAGACTGGATCACAGATAGGGTCAGCCAACTGCTTGAGATGGAACAGTAGCCTCCCCACGTTCCGCGGAGGAAAGGCAAGCCCTTCGAACGCTTTGACCAAAGCCGGATTCGCGAAGCTGGCGCAATCAAACAGGCGGCTGTCCCACGGCAAGGACAGCCGCCTGCTGACTGTGGTGGATTGATCCCTGGTTACCAGTCCTTGTGTTCCGGATCGTTCGCGTAGAGGAAGCCCTTACTGACATCGAAGTACCAGCCGGTCTTGCCGTCGCCAGACGCTGGCCCTGCGCCTCCGGTGACCGTGACGGCTTGGGGGCCTTTAACGAAGGGGTTCCGCGGGAAACTCTTCAGATACGGCCCATAGGGGCACTTCTCAGTTGATCTCCGGCTTGGCTCAACTTCCCCGGCGGCGCTGGTTGCATGGGTGAGCTGTCTTACCAGCAGTTCCCCGGAGAAGGGCTGACCGGCCCGCACGCCCGGGCTCATATCCAAGTGTTGCATCTTGTAAAGCTCGATCTGGCTGCGCAGCGTCTGAAGGTCGCTCTTGAGCACGATAACCAGGGACGTTAACCTATTTACATAAGGCGTGACTAGCGCGAAGGAAACGTCATCCCGGTTGGCGGAGCCAGGATGTCCCTGCCGGCGGAGCGTAGGGCGAGCAACTGGTTGCTCGCAGGATGCGACACATATTGTTCCGCGAGCAGGACCCCGCCTTCGGCGAGAACCTTCTCGCCCTACAGGCGTGTGGCGTGCAAACTTGCACGCGGAACGGCAACATCATCCCTGCCGGCGGAGCGAAACGGAAATGGAGTTCGCCAGAAACCGGCGAGACCGCTAACCCCTCGCCCTCTTTAGAGGGAGAGGGCAGGGTGAGGGTGTCTGAGCATGCTTCTGCAAGCAGAAGCATTGGCGGGTGGCATGGTCAGCCCGGAGCTTGCGGAGGGTGACCATGTTGAGCGGGAGCCTCCATACCGGCGTCGCGGCAGGGCTTGGGGAGTGTGGGGACGTTGACTGCTCTGCGCCGTCCTTGTAATCCGTGCAATCTGTGGATTCTTGAATTTCTCTGCAAACGTTTGCTGACTAGGCGACTGACGGCGCCAACCTACATGTTTGCTCGCGCAGATTTGCGCGGCGGAGCGGAAGGTAACCTCTGAAAATGAAGATTGTTTATCACTGGCCCGGCCGGGGGTAACGGAAGTCACCACGCGACAACCGTGCCGTTTGCGCGCGCAAACGGCACGAACGGCCCAAGGGTAGAGGTCAGTGGTAGGCTGGGGCGCAGCGCAGGCGAAGACCCGCCTTCGGCCT
>Ga0272444_10000565_pt1 | contig 38947 bp, 32 predicted proteins | sample SSMForm13_FD_201033 | JGI IMG/M metagenome (GOLD analysis project Ga0272444, IMG submission 201033) | Marine sediment archaeal communities from Little Sippewissett salt marsh, Falmouth, MA, United States - SSM-Form-13 | ecosystem: Environmental > Aquatic > Marine > Wetlands > Sediment ...
TTCTGACAGGCCCAAACCGGCGATAGGCCTATGGAATCGACACGCGGCGTGCCCTGCGAAGATGTTCCTCCAGAACCGCTCGATGCCGTCGCGGGAACATCTGGCCCACTTGTGATGCGTATCGTCCACTCCGTAGATCTTGACGTTATTTATCGGACGAGGGGGGTCCAGTTGCTCGCGCGCCCAGAGGGCCCGGTCGTAGTTCTCTTGCCCGAACCTTCCGCTGTTCTGTGAGGCCTCGAAGAAGTCGTACGTCTCCGGGTGATCGATCACCGCGCGGTGGTGCGGATGTGCCAGGTTAGTTTGCCAAAACATCTCCGTCGTACAGACCTTCGCGCCGGCCTTCGCTGCAGCCGCCTTGATGTAGTCTGACCAATATGCAGCCCACTGCGGCCAGATGTGTGTCTCGTTGTCCATGCAGTAAAGCACATTGCCAAACTGCAGGGAGACCGACAGCAGCTTGTCGATGAAGTCCTGCTGGTACTTCAGGACAAGCTGGCTTCCGCCCAGCTCTGGCACGGTGAAGAAGAACGGGTTGTCGCTCGTCGGAGGGCTCGATCCTACCCGTTGAACCAGGAGGCTTTCTTCGAATGTGTAGTTCACATTGTTCGCCGGATTGAACGGGTTGGCCTGCCAATTCTCTCGGTAGTAGTCGAAGGTCGCCCACACTTCCACCTGCGCGATGATGTCGCGCTCGCTAGTCAGCCTCAGCAACGTCTCAAATCGCCGCCAGTATTCCCCGCTAGGCTTGGTCAAGTCGTACAGGCCGGACTGCTCGTCCTTCTCGTACGGCCAGACGTTGCCCTCGTCACGCGACGACATCGTGCAGCGGACGTAGTTCCCGCCGACCGACTTCAACAGGTCCAGATGCTCCGCCAAGTCGGGAATCTGGAACAGGTTGTCCTCCACGCTCCCGCCGAGAAGCAGGACGGGCTTGCCCTTATACTGCCAGTATCGCGGGTTCGCTCGGTACGGACGTATCCTGTCGGAATCGGCCATGATGGATCCTTGCCCTATTCGACGGGTCTGACCAGCACCGCCCACATTCGGCCATCAGGCCGGGCAAGCTGGAGTTTGCCGGATTTGTAGAAGCGGTAGCAATCGGGCAGATGGCCGCCCGATCCAACATCTATGTTCGCCTCTTCCGGCGAGGCGGTTACGGCATCGTGCCATTTGGCGGAGGCGATATCCAGCCAGCGTATTCTCAGCGCCTTGCCCTTGGTGGCGGACACGTCCAAGACGACGTTCCCACCATCGGTGAAAAAGATCGCATAGACTCTCGGTGGGTCGGCCATGCAGTATGCCTCATTCTTGCTGCGAAGCTCCGGGGCCAAGAGATTGCACGCGGGCCTGCAAGAGAACACGTCCATCTCATCCGTGATCATTCGCATGGACTTGATGTTTGCCTGGGCCTTGGCCGAGAGTCCGAGCCCGGAGTTAGGACGGTGGAAACGGCACGAGGAGATCCCGCCGAAGATGTTCCGCCAGAAGCGTTCCTGCGCGTCGCGGTCGTTACCGAACCTTCCGGTGTCCGCGCCATATGTCTTCACGCAGTTGACCGGACGCAGCCTGCCGGAGTCGCGAACTCGTTTCAGTTGCTTCTGAGCGTTGTCCCAATGGACCTGGCCCTGGTTGTGGTTGTTCTGCGAGACGTCCACAAACGAGTAGATGTCCGGATGGTCGAACGTGTTGTCGTGCTGGGAGTGCGACAGGTCCCACTTGTCCCACATCTCCGTAGTGTGAACCTCCACGCCTGCCTTGTCCGCTGCCGCCTTGATATACCCGGACCAATACCATCCCCACTCAGGCGTGACGGAGGTCTCGTTGTCCATGCAGTACAGCACGTTCCCGTAGGCAAGCGATATCGAAAGCAGCTTGTCCACGAAGGCCCGCTGGTACTTCAGCACTACCTCGTTGTTGTGCTCAGCCGGGACCGACCAGAAAAACGGATTCTCGCACTTGGTCGGATGCGTGCTGACCTTCTCAGGTAGCTTGCTCTCGCCGGCGGTGTAGTTGACGTTGTTGGCGGGGTTGAAGGGATTAGCGTCCCAGCAATCTCGATAGAAGTCGAACGTCGCCCATACCTCGATCTGCACTATGATCTCGCGCTGGCTGGTCAACTTCAGGAAGTTCTCGAACCGTCTCCAGAACTCCCCGCCGGGATTGTTCAAGTCGTACTTTCCGTCGGAGTTCCGCTCGAACGGCCAGACGTTGCCCTCGTCACGAGACGACATCGTGCAGCGGACGTAGTTCCCGCCGACGGACTTCAGCAGGTCCAGATGCTCCGCCAGGCCGGGAATCTGGAACAGGTTGTCCTCCACGCTTCCGCCCAGAAGCAGGACCGGTTTGCCCTTGTACTGCCAGTATGCCGGGTTCCTCTCGTAAGGCCGAATGCGATCCATCTGCACACATCCTCCCGCAGTTACCATCAGCGCAATAAACAAGGCCGTCATCGCCTTCATGACGAGGGTTCTATACTGTTGTCATCCCAATCGCAAGGACGCTCAGGCGAATGGGGCATTGCAGGCCTTGACGATGAAGACGGGAGGCAGTAGATTCGCCCGTTCCAGAAACATAGCCAAAGGAGCATAAACCATGTCGGAACTGAAGATTCTTTACGATAAGGACGGATCGCTGGCGCCGCTGGAAGGAAAGACGGTCGCCGTGCTTGGTTTCGGGAGCCAGGGACACGCCCACGCACAGAACCTGCGAGACAGCGGGGTGAAGGTCGTCGTGTCCGAGCTTGAGGGAACCAACAACTACAAACTGGCCAAGGAAGCGGGCTTCGATCCTGTCTCCGCAGCTGAGGCGACCAAAGAGGGCGACCTGATAATCATCACGCTGCCGGACGAGGTCCAGGCGATTGTCTATGAGAAAGATGTCAAGCCGAACCTCGCCGCCGGCAAGGCGTTGGGCTTTTGTCACGGTTTCAACATCCGCTTCGGGCAGATCGTCCCGCCCGAAGGCGTGGACGTTGTGATGATCGCCCCGAAGGGTCCCGGCCATACCGTGCGAAGCTGCTACGAGGAAGGCTCGGGCGTTCCCTGTCTGATCGCCGTGGAAAAAGACGCTACGGGCGGCGCCCATGACCTGGCCCTTGCCTGGGGAATTGCGATTGGCGGCGGTCGGGCCGGCATTATCGAGACCACCTTCACGGAGGAAACCGAAACGGATCTGTTCGGAGAGCAGACCGTCCTGTGCGGCGGGCTTACGTCACTGGTCAAGGCGGGCTTCGAGACACTCACCGAGGCCGGGTATCAGCCGGGCATTGCGTACTTCGAGGTGATGCACGAGCTTCTACTGATCATCAAACTGATGGCCGAGGGTGGGATCAGCTACATGCGTTACAGCATCTCCAACACGGCCGAATACGGCGACCTCGCGGTCGGCCCGCAGATCGTGGACGCCAACGTAAAGGCAAACATGAAGAAGGCCCTCGCCCGCATCCAGGACGGAAGCTTCGCCACACAATGGCTGGACGAGTGCAAGGCGGGCAAGCCGAACTTCAACAAGCTCTACGAAACCGACAAGAACCATCCGATCGAGGTGGTCGGAAAGCAACTCCGCCAGATGTTCTCGTGGATGGAAGCGAAGGAAGTGCCCGAAGAATAGGGCGCAGTATCCGAAAAAGACTCGCCAACGCCCACCGGTCGGCGCCGGTGGGCGTTTTGCAGAATGCTCTGTTGAGCGGAGGATGCATCATGATCGGTAACGTGGTATTGCCCGGAACGGGCGCGGACGGTTGGTTGGGATTGCGAGCCAAGATTCACGAGCGAATCACCGCGTCGATGGGAGGTCCGGAAGTCGAGGCGCAGGCGGCCAAGTTCGAAGAACTTCGTCGCTGGGAAGCTCACGGCCTCGAGCACATGCATATCCGCTACCACGTGATCGACGGGCACTTCAACGAGGCGATCATCGTCCTGCCGGACGGAGGCGTCCGCCCCGCGCCGGCTGTACTGACCATACACGGAACCAACGGCCAGGTGGGCAAGCTCGGCGTGCTGGACCCGGATGGAACGCCCAACCGGGCCTTTGGAATCGAACTCGCCCGGCGGGGATACGTCACGCTCTCGCCGGACCAATTTGGCTTTGGAAACTGGTTGGCGGACAGGGACCAGCCGCAGGTGATCGACGAATTTTTCGCCCGCCGTCCCAACTGGTCGCTGGACGGGATCCGCACGCTGGAGCAATCTCGCGCGATCGACGTTCTGGAGACGCTCGACGATGTGGACAGCTCGCCCGGCGTCGGTGTGATCGGGAACTCACTTGGCGGTCGAGCGGCGCTGCACCTTGCCGCGCTTGATGAGCGGATATCGGCAGCCGTACCGTCATGTGGCCTAAGCCCGGTCTGCTCGAACATCTATCGCCTGCTCCGCGAAGGAAGGCAGCTCTGCCCGAAGCTCAACGAATCTCTCCAGGCCAATGGAAAGCCTCTTTGGGAATACAACGAGCTTCTGGCACTCTGCGCGCCGCGGGCGGTGCTGCTGCTCGAACCATTCAACGATCCATACAACCCGGACATCGCGCCGGTGTTCGACTGCTTCAACGCCGCCCGTGCAGTCTATGAACTTCTGGACGAGCCCGGGAAGCTGGCGATTTACGCTCACGGCGACGGGCACGATGTCGTTCCCAGCGTCCGCGAGATGGCTTACAACTGGATCGAGCGCTTCCTGAAATAGAGATAGCCCAACCGCCATGCACGTAGTCAACACAGTAGCTCCGGTCTTCCTGGTGATCGCCCTGGGCTTTGCGCTGCGGCGAGGCGGGTTCCTGACAGCCCAGTTCATCACGGGAATGACCCGCCTTGCCTACTGGGTGGGTCTTCCGGCGCTTCTGTTCCAAAAGGTTGCTGTGGCGGAACAGATCGAAAAGGGCTTCGGAAACTCGTTTGTCATCGTGTTGGCGGGGATCGGCGGATGCATCGCAGTTGCTTACATCGCCGCCCGGCTTGTCCGCATGCCCGCGTCCCAGAGCGGCGCGTTCGTTCAGGCGGCGTTCCGCGGAAACATGACGTTTATGGGCCTGGCCATCGTGCTGTACGCCTTCGGTGGTGACCAAGGCCACCCCGCACAGACCATCGCCGTTCTAACGCTGGCCCCGATCGTTCCGGTCCACAACATCTTGGCGGTTACGGTTCTGCTGGCGGCCCGACACAAGCTTAGCTGGTCCGCAGTAGGTAAGATCGCCAGGCAAATCGCTACCAACCCGTTGCTGCTGGCGTGCGCAGCCGGGATGGTCTGGTCTCTGGCAGGGCTGGAACTTCCTGCTGCCGCCGACAGAGCCCTAAGCATCGCCGGCCAGTTCGCGCTGCCGGTCGCGCTGATCGCCATCGGCGGAACGCTCGCCCAAGCCAAGCTCACCGGGCGCATCGGACGCTCGGCTCTGGCAGCGGTAATTAAAGTCGGCGTTGCGCCTGTCGTCGGATGCCTCGCGGCAATGGCTATCGGGGCAGGGCCTACAGAGACCGCGGTCGCCTTGATCCTCCTGGCCTGTCCTACTGCTGTGGCGTCTTATGTCCTGACAGACCAGCTCGACGGAGACGCCGCGCTCGCCTCCGGAGCGATAGTTGTCAGCACGATACTTTCAATAGTCTCGCTGAGCGTCGTACTCGCAGTCGTCAACTAGGCATTTCGCCGACAGGCCGGCTTGAGGTAAGCTCTGCGCAATGGACAAAGCGGAACTGGACAGGCTCAAGCGGGACATAATCTTCACTGCGAAGCTGCGCGGGAGGAACTTCACCTTCCACAGCACGTGGGGGCTTTTCAGCCCGCGGCGGATTGACGAGGGCTCGCGGATGCTCCTGGACCATATCGAGTTGGGCGAGGCGGATATCAGCATCGACATCGGCTGCGGTTACGGCGCGATTGGTGTACCCGTCGCAGCAGAGTCCCCCACCGGCAACGTGCACATGGTGGACAGGGACTACGTAGCGCTGGAGCTGGCCGGCAAGAACGCCCAGGTCAACGGCCTGGACAATTGCAGCGTCTATGCATCGAACGCCTTCAGCGCCGTCCCGCCGGATATCCGCTTCGACAACGTCCTGGCCAACCTTCCGGCAAAGGTTGGCAAGGAGCTGTTGTCTATCATCCTCCACGACGCCCGCGCCCGGCTTAGACCCGGCGGGCAGATCTGCGTGGTAACCGTAACCGGGCTGCGAAAATTCATCCGCCGCAACTTCGAGGAAGTCTTCGGCAACTACAAGAAGCTCAAACAGGGCAAACACTACACAGTGGCAAGGGCGACCAGGCAGCAGTAAACTGCTGTGAGACAGTGGCCTGAAGGGAACGAGCAAAAGCGATGTCCGAACACCGAAGCAGGACCCGATATCTGGTCACCACGCTGGTTATAACGGCGATGGCAGCCGCCGCGATCTTGTCCTGGAAGCTCTGCACAGGCTCACCACGGGCCTATGTCAACTCCACAGCCACTCCCGGCGGGGAAGTCCACAAGGTGCTACTGAGATCCGGCAGCGAACAGGTGCTCGACCTGGCCACGGGCAAACTGATGTCCAAGATTGACGCGCTGAATCTGGGGGCCAGCTACGTCCGGTTGATGGAGATCAAGCAGGAGGTCGTGAGAGGGCGAGCGCGCAGCCTCCGCGAGAGGATCGCCGGAAGCAGGCCGGGCCGCAGCCCCTTGCTGGCGGTGGAGAACGTGGACCTGGACTACGCGCCCGCCGACAGCGAAGGCTGGCCGCTCCTGGACTACTGGGCCAAGGCGGATCAAAGCAACTGGCCGGGGGTCATCGAGCGAAAGACGTCCATCTACACGTGGCATGTCAAGCATGATAAGCTCGGCTATCCGATGCTCTTCAGGACCCGCGACGGCAAGGCCGGTGTCATGAGAGTCACGAGAGTCACAGGAACGCAGGCCGAGTTGGAATACTGGTTAATGAGAACTCCCAAGGCTGCGCCCGCGCCGGAAGACAGCTTTGCCGTCACGCTGAGCAATGGCGCTCGGATAGAGGTAATAGGGCTCAGTTGCAGCCCGACCAGCAGCAACGGCTGGTGGAAACCAAACGGAGAGCCGCTCTGGCGGGCGCCTTACACCAACGAACGCCATATATCCCAACCCGATCCAAAACACATTGCGCGGGAGTTCGCGTGCCGTGTCACGTGCCCTCCTTCCCGAAGAGGCTGCCGAACGAATTCGTCTATCTCCGGCTGTGGGGGATCGACATCCTTCTCGATAGAAGACGAGTTCGGCGAGGTCATCCACGAGATTCGCGGAAAGAAGGCGAAGTTTCGCGAGGGCACGGAGACCACCGACTGGCGCGTCGGCGTGGCGCTTGGGGAGTGGAAAACCGTGCTGGTCTCGCGGGAAGGCAAGGAAGTGACCGCTTCCGAGCCGATGTACGTCGCCATCTCCGCCCCGACTGTCAAGGACGGCAAGATTTTCGTGGACATGACAGTCCCTCGAAATCGGCATGACCACAACATCCGCCTGGTGGGCATCGGCTGGGACAACAGGGAATACCGTACCTGCATCTACTCAACTACCGATCTGAAGCCCGCCTCCCTGCGGCGCATCCGCTACAACCTCGGATTCATTCGCGAGCCCCCGGACGGGTTCAAGGAGTTCCGCTTCCAGATCCGCGAGTATGAGACTGTGCGTTTCAGGAACATCTCTCTGATCCCCGGCACGATCACCGACGTCGAGATCGAGCGCGTACCTCCACCGAAGCGGGGGACGGAGTAACAAGAGGCTTCGCCTCCCCGTTGCCGACAAGACGTAGCGCGGGTGTTCGCCCTACCGGCCGGGACAGCCCCCGCCCAACCATTGCCCCAATCACCAATCACAAATTCTCTCTTTTTTTTCGCTTGACGAATAACTTCGTCAATCCGATACTACGAAGGAATTCGTAACTCAGGACGCAACGAAAGGGACCCACATGGCCAGAAGAGCGCCCACCAAACCCACCGAAGCGGAGATGGAGATCCTCCAGGTCCTCTGGAGACAAGGCCCGGCCACCGTCCGCCAGGTGAACCGCCGGATCAATCGCGACAGGCGGACAGGCTACACTACTACGCTCAAGCTGATGCAGATCATGCTTGGCAAGGGTTTGCTGACGCGGGACGAGTCCACCCGGCCTCAGGTTTACGCCCCCGCCGTCAGCAGGGACAAGGCCCAGCGGCAACTGGTCGGCCAAATGCTGGAAAAGGTCTTCGAGGGGTCAACCAGCAGGCTGGTAATGCAGGCGCTTTCGGCGAAGAAGGCTTCGCCCGAGGAGCTGGCCGAGATCCGCCGTCTCATCCGAAAGCATGGGGAGAAATCGAGATGAACATCACCGCAATCTTCACCGAAATGATGTCTCACGGTCTGGCATGGCGTGCGGGGTGGGCGCTGGTGCACTTCGTCTGGCAGGGATTCGCAGTGGCGTTACTGCTTGCCGGGGTATTGTGGCTGTTGCGTAAGCGCTCAGCAGGAGCGCGTTACATCGCAGGCTGCGCTGCGATGGCGCTCCTGGTGATCCTGCCGGTCGCTACGGCGTGGCAAGTCTCTCCGCCGGTGGCGGCCCCCGAATCCCACGCAAAGCCTGTCGTCTCACCGGCGCCTTACCGACCCGTCGAGACAGCTATCGACGAGATCAACCTGCCAATCGCCCCCTTAGAGGCAACTCCGATCGTCGCAACTGCGATCCCCCTCCGACATCGGGTGGCTGGGGCTATCGAGCCAATGCTGCCGCATATGCTGGCATGCTGGCTGGGGGGAGTGATTTTGCTGTCGATCTGGCGCGGTGCTGGATGGATCGGTCTGCGCAGGCTGAGGAACGTGGGCATCGAGCCGGTCGGTAGGGACATCGCGGCTGCGTTCGCTTCGCTGGCCCGGCGGATGGGCGTATCCCGCCCGGTGCGCCTGCTGAAGTCGTCTCTTGCGACGGTCCCCGCGGTTATTGGATGGTTCCGCCCGGTCGTGCTCGTCCCGGCAGCGGCGCTGGCAGAACTGAGCCCGCAGCAATTGCAGGCGATACTCGCACACGAACTTGCCCACGTCCGCCGATGGGACTACCTGGTGAACCTGGCCCAGACCGTCGTCGAGACGCTGGGCTTCTATCACCCGGCAGTGTGGTGGGTCTCGGCCCGAATCCGCTTCGAGCGAGAGAACTGCTGCGACGACGCCGCGACTGCGGCCTGCGGAGACCAGTTAACCTATGCCCGGTCCCTGGCCGCACTGGAGCAGCTTCGCCATGCCCGGCCCGCCCTTGCCGTCGCCGCAACCGGCGGAAGCCTGCTCGCACGCATAAAACGACTGCTGGAAACTCCCACCGAAGGAACGACCGGCTCATCCAGGCCATTCGTGGCGGCGCTAATGCTCGCCGCCCTCGCCGTCGGAATGTGCGTGGGCCTGCGTCCTGCTGGCGGAGCGGGAGGCGGCAATCCAAGCACTCGTCCCGCCGAGAAAGCCCTACTGGCGAAGGTGCGGGCAATAGTGGCGAAGAATGAAGCATTGCTGTCCAACGTGAAGATGGACTACTCCGTCCGGCTCAATCGTAGCGGGAACCCAAGGTTGGGGGAGGGAGTCTCCTTCGGCGGAAGACGAATGAGCGGGAAGCCCTTTGCTCACTTAGAAGGTATGTGGGCATGCTCCGGCATGAAGCAGTACTACCAGACAGACTACTACGACCAATCCGGGAAACTGGTCAGCCGTCAGCAGCTCGCAACGAACGGCGATACTACCAGGGAAATCCGCCGCCAAAATGGAGAACCGACAGTCTATGAGGTCACAAACGCAGAACACTTCCGGCATCCTGGCCCACCGACGACACCACGCGCCTTCTTGGGCATGAGACCGGCAGAATGGAACCTAAGCCTCTGCGACGTTCTCACACTCTGGAAGGCCGACGTGCACGAACAGAGGCAGACAATCGAGGGGACAGAATGCTACGTTGTGGACCTGACGATGGCTACAAGCGATGGGAATCCCGCGACATTCTGGATCGACTCTCAGCGCGGCCTGCCTGTCAAGATCGAATACTACGAAAACGATCGCAGTCCCGAGAATGGCGGAAGGATATTAGCCACCATCCTTACCACACAGAAGCATCTCTTGGGCAACGGCGCCTGGATGCCGGTCAAGGGAACCCGAACGGTTTTCTTTAATGATGGTCCGAGCGTGGCATCTATGGAGGTGGAAACCAAGAGCATCACGGTCCGTCCTCAGGACATACCTCAGACGCTCTTTGATCTGCCGTTCCCCGAAGGCGCCGAGGTAGAATCCCCGCAAGTGCTCATCCAGGCGAGCTTCATCGAAGTCGCCTGCGGGCAAGACCCGGTATTTCGCAACTGGCTGAGAGAGAACCTGGACTCAGACTTCCAGCCGAGCGGCGCGTTCGGCAAATTCCTCGACGAGAAGGACACCTCGCGGTTGCTGGCGGCCGTCAAGTCCATCGGGAAGGCCCGCGTGCTGTCCCGTCCGCTAGTATTGATCCGTAGCGGAAAACAAGGACAGGTTTCCGTAGGACACCATGTCCCGGTGAAGCTGCCCATAGCCGGCAAGCCGGGCGAGACCAGGCTGGCGTACATGGACCAAGGCGTGCAGCTCGAGATCGAGCCTACCATCAGCGATGACCGCGAGCGAATCCTGCTTAAACTCCGGGCATCGGCTGAGGAGTGGGGTCACTTTGATCCTGCATTTCTGGAGCGAGCCGAAGCCGACATTGGTCATACCACTGCCGTCCCGACACCGAAGAGAGTCTTGGTCCGCCTCAAGCCTCTACCTCGTCGCCGCCTGACGGCTTGGAAGGAAACACTCGACGGAAAAACGGGCAAGAAGAGCTGGGAAGTGGTCTCAGAATCAGCTAAGGATCAGCGCCCCCCGAGCAAGCTCAGCTACGTTCTTGTAACCCCCCGGGTCGTCGCACAGCAGGAAGGACACGCTGCCGGTTCGGTGACTCGCCCGGTAGTTAAGCGCCGAGTCTCCATCGACTCCCCTGTCACGCGGAAGAACCACAGAATCTGCATACAGGTTTATGAAATTAGAGATCTGATGGTGCATATTCCCGACTTCTCGATGCCTCCGTCGGTGAAGAGGGTGTCTGAATCTGAGAGGAAGGTGGATAAACGCGCCAGATCCAAGCAACGTGCAGATGCCGGCGAGCGGGAGGCGCAGGCCCTGGTCAAGCTGATAAAGGAGACCGTAGATCCGGACTCATGGGAAGCTGGAACCGCGAGTATCAGTCTCCTGAACAAACGGCTTGTTATCGCCCAAACCGCGAGCGGGCATGACCAGATAGCCAAGCTCGTTGAGCATCTTCGCCGTGAGCGAGCACTGCACGTCTCAGCCGAGGCAAGGTTCATCAGCATCGCTAGCGAGTACGAACCGCAATTGCGCACATTCCTGGCGGAGAAGCTTGGCGACGACTTCCAGGCGGACGGACTATTCGGCAAGAGCCTGTCCGATGCGGAGGTGGACATGCTGATCCGGCAGGTCCAGCGAGACAAAGGAACCAAGATGCTGACCTCGCCGCGCCTGACTGTCTTTTCCGGAAAGAAGGCCCACGTGACAGTCCACACCGATCAACGGACCGCGCTGCCTGTAGTGGGACAGCCCGGCAGGAGCCAGGATGTCAGTCTGTCTTCGGGAACGAGTCTGGAGATCGCCCCCACTGTCTCCGGAGACCGCAAGCGGACGACAACCGAGATACACCCCCGCACGACCGAATACAAGATATCCGAACTCGGCCAGCCGGTGCGCCTCATCGAGGCCGAACGGGTCCGAACGGTCACAACACCCGATGGCCAGACCATCCTGCTGCGTCTCGATCCGGCAGCGATGAAGGTGATCGGCGTTAAAGAAGTGACGGACCCGCAGACCAACAAAAAGGAATTCGAGCCGGTCAAGGAACCCGTGGCCGACGCACCGCCTCCGAAGACGATAACCTACATGCTCTTGAAGCAGACGGTCCTCGGCAAGACGGCGAAGCTCATCGAAGCGCTTGGCGGCGTGCCTTGGCCTTGATACGCATGCGCGCCTATTTGCTTAGCTCTTTCCAGAGGGCGGACTCTGCCTTGGTGAACTTCTCGAAGGTGTCTTCGAGGTGCTCGCGGACCTTGGCCAGCGTTGGGTCTTCGGCAGGCACGCCCTCGGGGTGGGCCTTTGCCAGGCCGGCCATCTTGGAAATCGCCTGGTCGAGCTGCTCGGCCCCGTTCGAGAACGATCGGGCAGCATCGTAGATATTCTGCGAGTGCACTTCACCTTCGTCGGGCTTGTGCAGCAGTCGCCAGGGGTTGCGGCGGATGTCGGTGCTGGCGGCTTTGAGATTCGCCGACACGGCCACCATGTTGTCAAGCAACTCGTCCACGTTGTCGTGGTTGACGACGATCATCTCCTTGACCTCGTCGCTGACGACGGCGAAGTCCTTGCTCATCTTCAGAATCTTCGTGCTGGTTTCGCGGAGGTTGGCAAGCAGATCGGCGATCTCTTGGTCGGCGTAGGTGCGGACCTTCTCGGTAATGACGTTGATGTCATCGACGCTGGCGTGGATTTTTGCCATCAAAGGCTTATCCGACTCGACTGCGATGTCGGTCTTCAAACTTCCGGACATGGCGTTGAGGTCGTCCATGGACTTGTGGATTTTAGCCAGCAGGGACTTGTCGATTTCCGCCCTGGTCTCTGTGAGGACGTTGGCCGCGATCGTCGATACGTCCGCGGCGGCGAGCTTGAGCGATTCCATGATTTTGTGAATGCCGAAGAGGACGGAATTCGGATCATCACAGGCAAGCTCGGACTGTATGACCTCGTTCAGCTTGGCGACGGCCGAGCTGAGGTCGCACATCGTCTGGTCAAGCCCTCCGGTAATTGCGATGGCGTTGTCCTGGTCGGCAAGGGGCTTGTCATCGCTTCCGCGCGAGGTGATAACCAGTTCGGACCCGCCGACCAGCCCTGCGGCGACCCTGGCGCGCCCGTCGGAGTGAACCTGGAAGTCCTCCCGCTCAAGTTCGGAAAAGTAGAGCGTCCTGTCGGTTTCGGGATCGAAGTGTATCCGCGTGATCTTTCCTACCTGATCGTCGCCGATCTTGACAAAGCTTCCGACGGTCAGTCCGTGACTTCCGCTTGTCTCAAGCGCATAGAAGACGGCTGTCTGCTTGGTAGGTCGGAATATGCCCGCCCCGCCCATCCAGACGATCACTCCGATGAGAGTCACAAGACAGGCAAGGACGAATATCCCCGCCGCCAGTTCGCTGTGCTGTCTGCGTGCCATGTCAGGCTTCTCCTGGTATCTCAACGGCGCCGCGTCGCTTTGCCCTCTGCGGCTTCGAGTATGTCTTCCTCATATCCGCCCTTCATCCGCCTGTCGGTGATCGGTCCCTGCGAGTCGCCCCGAAGGAACTGCCTCATCAGGTCGGTCATTTCGTCACCGGTGGGTTCGCCGTCGCGCAGCTGTTCGAACTCGACCCGCGGCGCGATTTTCAGCATCCTTCCGCTTTCGAGCATGGCCATGCGGTCGGCTATGCGGAAAGCGGAATCCATCTCATGTGTTACGACCACACTGGCGACTCCGATCTTGCGGGACAGGTCCATCATCAACTGGTCGATCTCTGCCGAGGTTACCGGGTCCAGACCGGCCGAGGGTTCGTCATAGAAGAGTATCTCCGGGTCCAGCGCTATCGCCCTTGCGAGCCCGGCGCGCTTTTTCATCCCTCCGGATATTTCCGCCGGAACCAGATCGGCTGCGTAACGCAGGCCGACCAGTTCGAGCTTCATCCGGACCATGATCTCAATTGTGTCCTCATCAAGATCGGTGTGTTCTCGCATTGGTAGCGCGACGTTCTCCGCGACGGTCAGAGAGTTGAACAGTGCGCCGGACTGAAAGAGAATCCCGAATCTCTTGCGTATCTCGTCCAGACCCCGCGCATCGAGTTGGGTGATATCCTGCCCGAACAGCGCGACGGACCCCTCGTCCGGCATTATCGAGCCGATCATATGCCGCAGAAGCGTGCTCTTTCCGCAGCCCGACCCACCCATGATGACCATGGTCTCTCCGGGATGGACCTCCAGATTGACGCCGCTCAGGACCGCCCGACCGCCGAACCTCTTGACCAGGTCGGTGACCTTGATTACAGCGTTTCTGTCTGACTTCTCTTTCTGTTCGACCATGTTAGCCAAGGAAGAGCTACAACTCGTACACGTAGAAGATCACCGTGAAGATGCAGGCGGATATGATAATGGCCACTATGGAATAGACGACGGTCATGGTCGTGGCCTTGCCGACGCCCTCGGCGCCTCCGCGGACCTTCAGGCCCTCGTGGCATGCGATCAGGCTTACGAGCACCCCAAACACGGCTGCCATTATCAGACCCGTGTAGAAATCCTTATACACGAGCATGTCCCGCATATATCGCCAATAGTGCGTATATACATACGGGCCAAGCACGAGCCTCGCGGTTATGTACCCGCCGACCGCTATCATCAGGTCGGCAACAACCGCAAGCAGAATCGTGGCGATCAGAGTGGCAATGATCCGCGGGACCACGAGGTAACGAATTGGATTTATGGCCATTGCCGTCATCGCCTCAATCTCTTCGGCGACTACCATCGTTCCGATCTCCGCGGCGATGGACGCTCCGGCAAAGCCGCTTAGAACCACCGCAGTGATGATCGGACCGAGCATCCTGAAGCCCGCGACCCCGATGATGGCGGATATCTGGGACTCTTGGCCGTACAGCGCAAGCGGAGGGGTGAGCTGAAGGGCGAGAATGACTCCGATGAACACCTGCACAAGGACAACTATGGGAAGGCTCTTGATTCCGAGGCGGACCATCTGCTCGGCCAGTCCGGCGCCGCTGAACTTCTCACGGGTCGTGAAAAGCCCGAGAACCGCCCTTCTGGAAGCCTTGACCAGCAGCAGCGACATCCCACCGAAGTACTCTATGCCTCCGAGCACGCCGGCGCCCAAAGCCTGAACCACGTTTCTGCGCGGACCGTCTGGCATCTCTAGCTCAGGGCCTCCTGCTCGTCGGCGCGTATCTCGAATACACTGTCAAGACGCGTTATCTCGAACACTCCGCGGACCCGGTCGGTTAACCCATAGAGCACGAGCGATCCGTTTGTGCGTCTGATTCGTGATAGGAGCTTAACCAGTGACGCAACACCGGACGAATCCATGTAAGAGACTCCCGACAGGTTCACGACGATCCGCTCGGGAGACTTGTCCAGAAGTTCCAGCAGGTCCTGCTGAAACGCGTTGCTCGTATTGAGATCGATCTCACCGACTACGTCAACCACGGCGGCCTTTCCTGCCCAGCGGACTTCCTGTATGGGCGAGTTGCTTGCCTGGTTCGCTGTCACTGTACGGTCTCCTGTTTCGCCGGGAGTCTCTTGGTGAGTGTTAGAAGCGTTCCGCCGCCTTCGGCGGGTGAGAACTGCACTCGGTCCATACACTCGGTCATAATGTGGACACCGAGCCCGCCGGGTCGGACGTCCTTGAGGTCTCTGGACTTTATCTGTGACGGGTCCACATAGACGCCATAGTCGCGTATGCGGACCTTCAGAACCTCCGGCGGATCGCCCAGGATACCCAGTTCCACTTCAATTTCCCGGTCGTCCGCGCCTTTGTAGGCATGTTTGATTATGTTGGTCAGGGCCTCGTCCACACTCAAAACGATCGAGCCCGCCGTTTCGTCCTGAAAACCGACGATCTTGCATGCCTTCTCAACTGCTGCCCGCACCACTGGAAGATGGGCGGGGAGAGACATTATCGTGATCTTGACGGGCCTGGCGTCATTGTAACTCATATGGATCCATCCTCTTTGCTCTTACCGGTTTGGTCGGCTTGTTCACGGCCCGAAGCTGTTCCGTATTCCTCCCTGAGCCACTGCCGCCACTTCTGGACGGCCCGGGCACGCTCGGCGGGTCGGCCGTAGTACCTCCAGCCCATTGTCCGGCCGGTAATCCGCTGCAGCGCCCCTATCGCGAAGAACCGCACGTCCTTCTGGCTGTCAGTCAGCCTGTCAACCAGGAAGGGCACGGCGCAGGTGCTTTTGGTGTTGCCTGCCCGAGTAATCGCCTTGATGCGGACATCCGGATCGTCGTGCTGCAGATCGGCCTGCAACTGGCACGGGTTGGCGCAGCCACCAGCCTGCACCAACAGAATTACCGTTGCGATTATAGCTACAACGCTCTTCACGGTGAGTAATCCAAGACTTGCACGGCAAGCGAGCCAAGTGCGCGCGATTATAAGGGTTGCCATTGCGAGTGCAAAGCGACTAATTCGGGGACGACTGCGGTGTAACCGGTTCCGTTTCCCTGCTGTAATAGATCATACGAGTAAATTCGGTAAAGCCCAGGTTCTCATAGATGCGCCGCACGGGTTCATCAGACAGAAGCGTTATCACCTTGAGCACTCTCGCTCCTCGCCCGGTCAGTAACTCGATCACGCGCGCCACCAGAGCGGCGCCGATACCCCGCCTTCGGTACTCCGGAGCCACCGCATTGTGCCCGATCACGCCGACCTCGGAGCTCGGATGGCGGTCCATCATTGCTTCGGCATAGCCGACAACCGACCCGTTGACCTCCGCAACAAAGGTGGTAACTGACTCGCGGGACATGCTCTTGGCGATAGATTCCGCTATACGCTGCCGCCAGCCTTTGCCGTCGATCACACCGTGGCGGGCCTCCAAGAGTTCAGAGTTGGTGCAACCATCCCAGGCCTTGATGTTGATCTCCCATATCGCCTGCTTATCCGAATCGTTCGCCTGGCGGATCTTCAGGTCGTCCATTGTTGGTATCTCCAAACATCAACCCTCTATAGTCAACAGTTCCAGTTTCGTGGGGCGTCCTTGGCGCGAGTGACCAGCTGGTGGGCAAGGCGGGTGGGCTCGGGCAGACGGTAGCCCCTCCCGCATCGCAGTGTCCAGCGTACGGCGTCATCCAGGGAGACCTTGTGTCCGATCGACACATACAGCGGTTTGACTGATGTCCGCGTCCTGAGCACAGTCCCGACAACTCGACCGTCCAGGCAAAGCCTCCTGCGACATCCGCGCGCCAGACCCGGTTTTGTGTGGGACCCGCAGAGCCTGCTCTTGGCGACGCCGATTGTCGGCATGTCAAGCCAGAGCCCGACATGACTGGCGAGCCCTACTCCTCGCGGGTGAGCAACGCCCTGGCCGTCGCACATAAGCAGGTCCGGACGACATCCGAGCTTGCTTACTGCTGCGATCACGGCAGGAGCTTCCCTAAATGAAAGCATCCCCGGGATGTACGGCATCTTGCAGGGGCGAGTTGCCAGTTCCGAGCGGATCAGCTTCATTGAGCCTGCTTCCAGAACAACCACACCGGCCAGCACCTCCGCCCCGCCGCGAACGAACGCACAGTCAACACCGGCTATCTCTCTTGGCTCGGAGTTCAAAGGCTTGTCACTTACCTTGCCGGCAAGGCCCCTCTGGAGTTCCATAGCCTTGGCTGGCGAGATGTCCCACTTGTGCCGGATCATTCTATGGTCATCACTGTCTTGATCGTCTCGACGGCATTGGCGATGTCTTCGCCTGTAACCATCAGGCTTGTGACTGCGCGAATCGTGCTCCTGCCGAGGGGCAGCACCAGCACGCCACTGGAGGCGAGATCATCGGCCACTTGCCCAGCGGGACGGTCAACGTCGAAATAGACCAAGTTTGTCTCCACGCCGGAAACATCGACTTCTATGCCGGGGATTCTGCTGATGCCTTCGGCCAGCGATTTTGCATTTTCGTGGTCCTCGGCGAGTCTGTCGCGGTTATGTTCGAGGGCATACAGCGCCCCGGCGGCGATGATTCCCGCCTGCCTCATCCCCCCGCCGAACTGCTTGCGGAAGCGCCTGGCCCGCTTGGCAAACTCCCGGTTTCCGGCCAGCGCCGAACCTACCGGCGCGCCCAGGCTCTTGGAGAAGCAGACGCTGACCGAATCGAAATCCTCGCAGTAGCGGGCCTCCGAGATACCCGTGGCAACCGAAGCGTTCCACAGTCTCGCCCCGTCCAGATGCATTTTCAGGCCATTCTGTCTGGCCACCTTGGACACATCCTTGATCGCCTCGATCGGCCAGATGCTCCCTCCGCCACGGTTGGATGTATTCTCGAGGCAGACCAGCTTGGGCTTGGGGTGGTGGACGTTGGCAGGCCTGATCTCGGCAGCGAGTTGTTCGCCGGTGAATATTCCCCGTTCGCCTTTTATCAGCCTGACCATCACTCCGGAAAGCGCTGCCGGAGCGCCGCCTTCGTAGTAGTACAGGTGCGCCTCCGCTTCCAGGAGTATCTCGTCTCCGGGCTCGGTGTGGCAGCGTATGGCAACCTGGTTTGTCATGGTCCCGGAGGGCATGAACACGGCTGCCTCCTTACCCAGGATGTCAGCCGTTCGCTGTTCGAGTTCACTGACGGTCGGATCGTCACCCAGCACGTCGTCTCCGACTTCGGCGGTGGCCATTGCCTTCCGCATTTCATCGCTCGGTTTGGTTATCGTGTCGCTTCTAAGATCGATCATTCTCGGCTCTCGTTGATCAGTTGTCAGTGCTGTGGACCGTTGAACTCGGAAACAGCGTCGAACATGGCGACGATGTTGGGCGGCGGGACATCAGCCATGATGTTGTGCACCTGCTGGAAAACAAAGCCCCCTCCGGGCGCGAGCGTTTCAAGCCTTTCCAGCACGTGCGTTCGGACCTCGTCGGGTTTGGCTTGAGGCAAAACCTGCTGGGTATCGCACCCTCCGCCCCACAGGCAGATGTCGCGACCGAAATCCGCCTTCAGGCTGCGTGGATCCATTCCCGCACAACTTGTCTGGACCGGGTTTATCGCGTCCAGACCGGCCTCGATCAGATCGGTAATGAGCGGCCTGACGCCTCCACAGCAGTGAAGCATCACCTTGACGTCGGAAAGTTCCTTCGCTCGCCGCCACATGGCTTCATGACGGGGCTTGAACAGCCGTCGGTACATTGAGGGAGAAATCTGCGGACCAGACTGCATCCCGAGGTCGTCACCGAAACAAATAACGTCGATATGGTCACCGACCGCGCCGAGGTACTTTTCGAGCCAGGCAAGATGAAGCTCAACTAGCGCGTCGAGAAGCCTCTCCGCTTCGGTCGTTGCCCCTGCCAGCATCATAAGGAAGTTATCGTTTCTGCAGAGGAACTGCCCCCACTCCATCAGGTTCCCGCCGAACAGGCCGACGATGGCCCTGTCTGTTGACTTGCGGAGTTTCTTGGCGTCCGCCGCCAGCGGTTCTGAGTCGGACTCGTCAGGACCGGGAGGCGAAGGCGTCGCCCATTGGCTTTCGGCCATCGCCTCAGCCAGATGCGAAAGGTCCTCCGGCACGCCTTCCATGTAAGGCCAACGGATGGAATCGAAGTACAGCATCCCAGCCTTCTGGACCCCTACGGGCGTGCCCGATGCGTTGTGCAGCAACCAGTCATCACCGTCCTGTCTCAGATCGACCCACGCGGGGATAAGGCAGTCGCCACCGTCGGGAAGGCGCCACGGCTTCCAGTGTGACTCTTTTTGGGCAAATCCCCTTCCCAACTCGACGGTATCCACACCAAAGCGATCAAGCACGTCCTCGTCTATCACGGCAAGTTGTTGAACGACGTCATAGACTCGAATCGGCTTGGCCGGTAGCGACAAATGCTCGCGGAGTTTCCGGTAGGCGATGGCCATGATCCCGCTGCTGCGATGCCCTCCGAAGTCGATGGGCACGCGGTCAGGCTTTTTGTGGTCGATTGCGTCGAGGACATTCTGGCGAGGGTTCGCGGCCATGGTGTTTAGAGTCCCAACACCGCTTGCATGGAGTAAAGCCCGGGCGCCTTTCCGACAACCCACTCAGCCGCTCGCAACGCGCCGCTTGCGAATGTGTCGCGCGTATGTGCGGCGTGGCTGATAGTTACGGTTTCGCCCAGATTCCCGAATGCGACCGAGTGCTGCCCCACGGTGTCGCCGATCCGAGATGAGTGCATGCCTATCTGTCCGGGCGTGCGCGGGCACTGCCCGCCCCTGCCTAGAGTTGCCACCTCGCCGTAATCCCTTCCAGTAACCGCACAAACAGCTTTGGCAAGCGCGACGGCAGTTCCGGACGGTGCATCCTTCTTGAAGCGGTGATGGGTCTCGGATATCTCCACGTCGTAATCGTCGCCCAACGCTCGGGCGACCTGGGCAACGATCTTAAGTAGAACATTGATTCCGACGGACATATTCGCCGCCTTCACGATGGGGATGGTCGAAGCCGCGTCGGCAATCTCCGCCTGCTGGCTCTCGGTGAGCCCGGTCGTCCCGGTAACCATCGCCAAGCCCGACTTCCGGCACGCGCCCAACCACTCGAGCGTGCCTTCCGGAAGCGAAAAGTCGATCAGCACGTCGGGCTTGTCCGGCATCTCAGCGGAGACCTTCAGGCCGAAAGTGCCCACTCCGGCAAGTTCCCCCACGTCAGCGCCAATGGCGTCGCTTCCGGGTTGCTCCATCGCAGCCGCCACGTCGAACCTCTCAGATTCGATCGCAAGCGCCGCCACCCGCCGTCCCATCCGTCCGGCCGCTCCTGCTATGGCTATCTTAAGCATATCCGACCGTCACTGGCTCATTGTCTCAATAATGAACCGCCTGACTGCCTCCTGATCTTTCGGCAAGGTCTCGCAAAGGGTGGGAAGGCCCATCAGCTCGTCAATAGTGGGATGATGCGCCAGATCACTTCCCGTTGCCTGCTTGATCGCCTCCGGGAACTTGGCCGGGTGAGCGGTCGCAATGCACACGAGCGGAGAGCCCTCATCGGACTGGCCTCGGCCCGAACCGACATGGGCCGGAACAAGCGAGTGCGCCACCGACAAGCCGCAGGCAGTATGCGGGTCGAGCAGATACCCGTGCTCTTGGTAGCAGGCTCGTATGGCTTCAAGCAATTCGTCGGTATCCGCGGCCCCGGCCTCGAAGGCATCGTCAACCGCCTGACCAGGGGCAACTTCAACTTCCAGGCCACCCGTTTCGGCAAACCCGGCCATCAACTCCCTGAGCCGATCCGGATCACACCCGACCTTGTAGTAAAGGTACCTCTCAAAATTGCTGGCCACCTGTATGTCCATCGCCGGGGCGAGCGTCTGACACACCTCGCCCAAGGAATACCTGCCGGTGTTGAAAAACCGCGACAGAATGTCGTTGGAATTTGTCGCGAGGATCAGCCGTTCGATGGGAGCGCCCATCCGCATCGCGTACCATCCAGCCAGTATGTTCCCGAAGTTGCCTGTCGGCACGCAGACGCGGACCTTCTCTGCACCGGTCAACTCCCGCACGCGGAAAGCCGCATGGAAGTAATAGACCATCTGGGCGAGCACTCTCGCCCAGTTGACCGAGTTCACCGCCCCCAGCGAATACGCTCGCTTGAAATCCAAGTCGCCGGCTAGGCTCTTCATAATCTGCTGACAGTCATCGAAGCTTCCTTCGATTGCGATGTTGTGGACATTGGCGTCCAGAACGGTGGTCATCTGGCGTTGTTGTATCGGGGAGATCCGCCCTTGCGGGTGCATGATGAAGATATTGATCCCCTTCCTTCCTCGCACGCCGCATATCGCGGCACTTCCGGTGTCCCCGCTGGTAGCGCCCAGGATATTCAGCGCGCCTCCACGGCTGGAAAGTATATGCTCGAAGAGGTTGCCCAGCAGTTGCAGCGCCACATCCTTGAAGGACATGGTCGGTCCGTGCCAGAGCTCCAAGATAAACGCATCTCCCACCCTAACCACCGGGGCAACGGCGGGATCGAACACCTCACCATATGACTTGCCGATAAGCGCTGCCAGGTCTTCTCTGGATATGTCCGTCGCGTAGGCGGAAACGATCTCAAGGGCCAGGTCGCTGTAGCTCAGTTCGCGCAGTTCATCAAGCCTTCCCGAAAGGTCCGGAATCCGCTCGGGAACGATAAGGCCGCCGTCGTCGGCAAGGCCCATAAGGACTGCGTCAGTAAACTCGACCGAATCGACTTGTCCTCGCGTGGAAACGTATTTCATAGCGCGTTCCTTCGTGAGGAGTTAGTCTAGCATAGGGGCTAGGAGCGGTACAGGTCGCTCTCTTCGTGCTGCTGTCGGCGGGTGGCCTCTCGCAGGATTTCCTTCTCGCGACGAGACAGGCTGTTCAGCCCCTGTTCCTTGATCTTGTCCAGTATCCCGTCGATCCGCTCTTGTTCCGCTCGTCGCTTTTCCAACTTTTTCTGCCAGGCGCCTGCAGCGCGTTCCGCACCGGCGCGAGCGAGTTCACCCTTGATCCTCGGCAGGACCCATATCCAGAACGCCGCCGCCACCGCCCCGCCGAGGTGGGCAACGTGGGACCAGAACTGAGGACCGACATGTTCAGCAGATAATGAGCGGACGACCACCAGCACCATTCCACCAAAGATGATGACTGCGGCGACCCTTATAGGCACCGGGAACAGGAACAGAAGCAGGCGGAAGTGCGGAAACAGAACCGCGCAGGCCAAGACAATCGCATAGACGCCTCCGGAGGCGCCTATCAGGGGAATACTATCATCAAGGCCTATCAGCCAAGCCATGATCACATACGCCAGACCTGCCACCACTCCGCATGTCAGATAGAACCGCACGAAACGCCTGGTTCCCCAGCGAGACTCAAGAGGCGTCCCGAGCATGTAGAGGCCGAGCATGTTGAGCCCGAGGTGCCACAGGCTGTTCGGCGAGTGCAGGAACTGGAAGGTGATGTAACGCCAGATCTGCCACCATCCGGCCAGGGTCGCGCCGAAATATGCGCTCAGGTTGACCTTGCCCGAAAGGAAGAGCAACTGCAGAAGGAACGCGGCCACGTTGATTATAAGCAGGATCTTGACCGCCTTGGGCGGCTTGGGCATGCCGACGGTCACGCCTCTGGGGGCGCTTCCGCCCCAGCCTCCCCGCTGATCCCGCCAATATGGCCTGTCATTAAGACCCACTGGTCTTCCTCAGATAGCCTCGCCCTTCTTCAGCCAATACAGGGCGAGCGTCGCGATGGTCTTTCCGTCGTGGATCGTCCCGTCCGCCACCATGCGGCGGACCTCGGCTTCCTGGAAGATCTTCACCTCGATCTGCTCATAGGTTTCCAGGTTCTGTTCACCCGGAATCAGGCCTGTCGCCAGAAACGAATGCATAACTTCATCGTTGGTTCCGGGTCCCGGATAGAACCGCCCGAGCCTGGTTATTTTGCCTGCTTGATAACCGGTTTCCTCGGTTAACTCCCGTGCGGCGCAGTCGGACGGATCCTCTCCGCTCTCCAGCAGCCCTGCCGGAAGCTCCAGCAAGGCCTCGTCCACTGCAAAACGGTAATTGCTTATCATAGCGATGGAACCATCATCCAGCACTGGTAAGACGACGGCCGCTCCGGGGTAGTGGATAAGGTCCCTTTGGACCACCTTTCCATCCGGCATTCGCAGGCCAACCTTGTGCACCTGCGCGATCCGGCCGTCGTAAACCAACTCGTCGTAATCGAATCTATCGCTCATTCGGCTGATTATATGGGGCTACCCATCCGGAGACAACGCGCTGCGTTCGGCACTGTTTTGCCTTGTTCGCCCGCCGCGTTCGTATAAACTTTGCTGATGGGCATCCAAGTCCACCAGAAGCTATGGCTCGGAAACGACTGGTAATCCTCGGTTCGACCGGAAGCATAGGTCGGCAGACGCTGCAGGTTGTCTCACAAAGAGACGACATCTTGGTCTGCGGACTCGCAGCAGGACGAAATTGGCAATTGCTGGCTAAACAGGCCGGTCGGTTCGGTGTGCAGACCGTCGCCCTGGCCTCGCAACCAGACCGCGACCAGCTTCGCAGCAAGCTGCCGGACGAGGTGCAGATCCTGGCGGGCGCGGACGCCATGACTGAACTAATCGCCCTTACCAAGCCTGACATGCTCCTTAGCGGAGTGGTGGGCTCGGCGGGTCTGGCGCCGACGCTTGAGGCCATCAAATGCGGAGCCACTCCCGCCATCGCGAACAAGGAAACTCTCGTAATGGCCGGTGAGCTGGTGATGGATGCCGCCGCCAACGCGGGCCTGGAGGTCATCCCGGTTGACAGCGAACATTCGGCGATCCACCAGTGCCTCAGGTCCGGGCGCCGCGAGGAAGTGTCGCGGGTTGTCATCACCGCCTCGGGAGGCGCGCTTCGGGATTGGCCCGATTCAAGGCTCCCCTCGGCAACGGTCGGAGACACCTTGAACCATCCGACCTGGGATATGGGAACGAAGATTACCATCGATTCGGCAACTCTTATCAACAAGGCACTTGAGGTGGTCGAGGCTCACTGGTTATTCGGGCTGAGTTCCGAACAGATTGGAGTTGTCCTGCACCCACAGTCGGTAATCCACTCTTACGTGGAATTCTACGATGGTTCCGTGATCGCGCAGATGGGCCAACCCGATATGACGCTTCCGATAGCGTATGCCTTAAGCCATCCCGACAGAATGCGCCGCCAGGTCCCGCATCTGGACCTTCCCGCAACCGGAAAGTTGACCTTCCGCGCTTGCGAGGGACGGTTCGCCCGCGCGGTGAATCTCGGCTACGAAGCAATAGATCGAGGCGGACTTTCCGGCGCAGTTTTGAACGGCGCCAACGAGGCCGCCGTGGAAGCCTTCATGGCAGGGGAAATCTCGTTCAGCAGGATTGTCCCCATCGTGGAGGAGACTCTGGCCGAGACGCCTGAAACTGGACAAGTGACGCTTGAAGCTCTGCTTGAGGCAGACGGGTGGGCCCGACGCCATGTCAACAACATTGCCGGCGTTAAGCAGGCCCAACCTCAAACCGGCTGAAAGCAACAATATGAGAGGCCTTTGAATACATGATTATTGCCGCTAATTCCGGTCTGTGGGGCCACTGGGTCGGTCCGATTCTGCAGTTCGTGATCGGCCTGGGGTTGGTCGTCTTCATTCACGAGCTTGGCCACTTCCTGGTTGCCAAGCTGGTCGGCATCAACGTAGAGCGGTTCGCGTTCGGATTCGGGCCGAGGCTCTTCGGGATCAAACGCGGTGAAACCGACTACTGCGTGAACCTTCTCCCCCTGGGCGGGTACGTCAAGATGCTTGGCCAGGAGGACTTCAAACCGCTTACGGAAACCGACAAGCCTGACCCGCGCAGTTACGAAGGCAAAACGGTCGGACAACGCTTCGCCGTCATAGCTGCCGGAGTTGTGATGAACGTCATCCTTGCGGTGGTCCTGTTCATCATCGTCGGACTGGTCGGTATCGACTTCCTTGCCCCGAAGGTCGGGGGAGTTGTTCCGGGATACCCCGCCGCCGAGGTGGAGCTTGACTGGTCGCCCGCGCCCGTCGCGCCCGCTTCAGCCACCATGCCCGACGACCCTCCTTCGCCGCAGTTCGGCAAGGGCATCAAGCCTGGAGACGCTATTGTCAGCATCAACGGCAACCAAGTGACGAGTTTCAACGACATCAGCGTGGAATCGGTCCTCGCCTCCGATGAACAGGAGCAGTTCAGCATCGTCGTGCGGCGAACGGACGAGTCAGGCCGCGCATGGATCGGCAAGGGTGACATCTCGGTCAAACTCGACACGGACGGAAAGAAGTTCGTGTTCGGAATAGAGCCTGCCAGCACCACCATCTTCGCCGAGGACGACGAATGGGCAGGCTCGATGCCGTTCCAGCCCGGCGACAGGCTCACTTCCATAGCAGGGAAACCAATAGAGAACCTGTGGGAGATAAGCAAAGCCGAGGAAAACGCCGACGGAACGCCTGTCACTGCCACGATAGACCGCCAAGGTGAGACCATCGAGTTGAGGGTTCAGCCGGCAATTCACACAAACTCCGACGTGGTCTGGTTGAAAGACGGGCGGCGAGCAAAGATTGTCTCCGGGAAAGCCCTGCAGGGAGATGCCGACTACCGTTTGCGCCTTCCTGACGGCAGCGAGCTGGAGGTCAACTCCGACGAGCTGGCCGGAGGACTGATACTCGAGCCGCTCGACATCCTGGGAATGCTTGCCCGGCTGAAGATCAACGCAGTTAACACTGGTTCACGAGCGGGAAAGGCCGGGATCAAGCCCGAAGACATCATCATCGGCTATGGCGACCACGGAACGCCCACTTTGCAGGAACTGCTTGATATAAACGAACGAGTGGTAGGGAAAGCTACAGACATGACCGTGCTTCGCAATGACGAACAGCTTACCCTCAAGGTGACGCCCAAGCTGCGGAGTTCGCCCGGCGAGGGTGTCAAGCGTGCCCAGATAGGAATCACCAACACCCCGGACGTTGCCCATGCGATTGTCGCTGCCTTGCGAGAGAACTCCACCGCACAGAGAGCGGGCGTAATGCCGGGCGATCTTATAGAACAGGTCAACAGCAAGCCCGTTAGCTCCTGGGCGGAAGTCATATGCGTCTTGAGAGAAACATCGGGCCAGGCGATAAGTCTGGGCATCCGTCGGGCGTCGCAGAAACTCACTATCGATCTGGGTACTGTCGATGAATCCGATTTCTCACCCGACGATTACCAGGCGAGGCTACTTCGCTGGGGGTACTTCAGGCCGCAAATGGTGACAATCCGAAAGTCCAACCCCATCGAGGCTGTCGTCTGGGGCGCGCAAGAGACTTTCAGCAAGATGCTTGTCTCCTACGCCACGTTGAGGGCTCTGATAAGGCGCACGGTGTCCACCGACACGCTGGCCGGACCGGTCGGAATAGCCATGATCGCCGTCAAGGTCGGGCGCCATCAGCCCCTGATAGACTTCGTGTATTTCATGGCCTTCATCTCGGCGATCGTTGCGGTGTTCAACTTCCTTCCGCTTCCGGTCGTCGATGGCGGACACGCCGTGTTCCTGATCATCGAAAAGCTCAGGGGCAAGCCTTTACCCGCCAAGGTCATGAACATCATCCAGTTCGTCGGCCTGGGCCTGCTGCTTCTGGTATTCGTGCTGCTGACCTGGCAAGACATAGCCAGGAAACTGGCGGAACTGTGGTAACCGGCCCGTCGAGAAAGGAACGAATGACATGCAGAAATACCAATGCGATGCCTGCAGTTACATCTACGATCCGGAAGTGGGCGATCCCGACAACGGTGTGGCGCCCGGGACGGCCTTCGAGCAGTTGCCCGATGACTGGGTCTGCCCCGATTGCGGTGTGGACAAGAGCATGTTCTCACCCATAGGATAGGCCTGCGACTCATATGTCTTCCGAAAACACGACTTCGCAGGCGCACTCGCTGGATCTGGCCTTGGCGGCAGAAATCCAGGCGGCGCTTCTGCCAAAAGAGTGCCCCAAGGACTGCGCCCACCAAGTCGCCGCGGCACGAAACCGGATGTGCGGAAGCGTGGGCGGAGACTTCTACGATTTCATCCGCGCCAATCAAGACCAGATAGTGCTCGTCATCGGGGACGTGGTTGGCCACGGTGTCCGGGCGGCGCTTGTGATGGCGAGGATCATGGGGTTCCTGCACTCCAAACCGCCTTCCCTGACACGCCCTCACGATATGCTTACGCTTCTAAATCGGATGCTTATCGACCTTGGTCAGCAGACCAACAGCGTCCTTCCTTGCACCATGTTCTACGCGGTGCTGGACGCGCCAACAGGGGCAAGCTTCTTCGTTAACACCGGTCATCCCCGTCCATTCATCTGTGACCAGGACAGGTGCATTTCCCTCGAGGCCGGACCCGGTAACATGCTGCTGGGAGTGGAGGAGTTCGAACCGGAAGAAGGTTGCCACACCTTTACTCCGGGCCAAAGACTGGTGCTCTATACCGACGGAATCACGGACGCCGACAATGGTAGCGACCAGCGGTTCGGGCAATCCAGGTTCCACGAAGTTGTCAACGCCCATTCAAAAGCCCCCCCGGACCGTTGTGCCGATGCCGTGTTCCAGGCCGTCGATGCGTTCCGTGGCCAGAGCCCGCAAAGTGACGACGAAACAATAGTAGTGATCGACCGGGTTTGATCAATCGCCGGCAGTTCCCGCCGGCAATAGAAAGGATGAGGATGCTTCGCAGATTCAACCAGCACTCTTGCAGGGAAACTGTGGACCTGACGGGCCTGTGGGATTTTGTGACCGCTGAGGACCGCAAAGACAGATCGCGACTGCCAAAGAGCTATAACCGCACTATGTTCGTGCCGGGCGCCTGGGAGCAGATTCCAGGGCTCGAGGCCTATCGGGGCAAGGCATGGTTAAGGAGGATGGTTCCCTCCGGAAAGGGCAAGGCACTAAGAGTGGTCTTTGCCGGAGTCTCGCATACCGCAACGGTGTTCGTTGACGGTAAAAGAATGGGCAGACATCATGATGCTTTCACGCCCTGGAATGTTGTCGCCCGGAACTTATCAGCCGGACAGCACGAGTTGGTGGTGGAGGTGGACAACACCTTCGGCGACCATTCCGCGCTCCACATAGAAAACGACTATTACACCTACGGCGGGATCACCCGTCCGGCAGAGCTACAATTCGTTCCCGCGGTTTATGTGGATCGTATCCACTGCGTTCCGACGATGAGGGGCGGCAAGTGGTCACTGGACGTCACGATCCGGCTTAAGAACTGGTCGCGCCGTTCCGCAAGAAGAGAGGTCACAATCGACGTTGCCGGAAAGCGGATGTCGCTTGGCGTGGTAACGGTTCGTCCGGGCGCTTCGCGAGAACTGAGCGGAAAACTCGAAGGGCTCAAGGTTAGCCCGTGGAGTCCCGCGTCGCCTCGCCTGTACGAGGTAACCGCCCGCGTCCTTGCTGACGGCGAGTGTGTTGACGACACGATGGAGCGAGTGGGCTTTCGCCAGTTGCGTATCCGAGGGAAGAAACTCCTGCTCAACGGCGACCCGTTGAAGCTCACCGGATACAATCGCCACGAAAGCCATCCTCAATTCGGAAACGCATTGCCCGTCGAGGCGATGGTCACCGATCTGCAGATCATGAAGGATCTCGGCTGCAACTTCATCCGGACAGCCCACTACCCCAACGATCAGAGATTCCTCGATCTTTGCGACGAGATGGGGATGCTAGTCTGGGAAGAATCTCACGCCCGAAGCCCAGACTTCCAGCACCCGAAGTTCCAGGAGCAGATCACCGCGTCCACGCGCGAGATGATCGATTGGCACTACAATCACCCCTCCATCATCATGTGGGGGTGCCTGAACGAGTGCAATTCGGACGTCGCATGGGGCAGGAAAGTCTATGCCCGTCTCGTAAAGTTGATCAAGAAGCTCGACCCCCATCGGCCTGTTACCTTCGCCACAAACAGGGGCAACCGTGACATCTGCCTGGACCTGGCTGACATAGTGTCATTCAACCGCTATTGCGGCTGGTATGGACAAAGCATCGACCGGATCGAAAAGGACATCAAAGGTCTGCTCAGATGGCTGCACTCTGACGCCAGCAAGGGCGGAAAGGGCAAGCCCGTAATCATGAGCGAGTTCGGGGCGGGCGCGATATACGGTTTTCGACACGCCGGGAAGGCAAAGTGGACAGAGCAGTACCAAGCGGACCTTCTCGACGAGGCCCTGCGAGTCTATCTGGGCAATCCGAACATCATCGGAGTGGCGATCTGGCAGTTCTGCGACGTCCGCATAACCTTCGACTGGTGGCGCACCAGGCCACGGACTATGAACAACAAGGGAACCGTTGACGAGTACCGCAGACCAAAGCTTGCCTACGAAGTCGTCAAGAAACGCTTCCATGAGGCGAGGCGCAACAGCAGCTAACTGAGCAGCTCTTTGCGCACGTTGGGCAAGCTGCCCGGAATGAGCTTGCTGCCGTCGCTGAGTCCGTCCTGAGGGCGCTCGGCAAGCAGATCCACGAGCCGCGTTCGCCAGAGCGTGACGCGGTCCGCTGCCTTGCCGGAAAGAGCGAGGTCGTGCAGCTCATTCGGGTCTTGCGCAAGATCAAAGAACTGCTCCCGTCCCGTCGAGGTATGCCAGATGTATTTATACCCGCCGTCGGTAAGGAACTGCATGCCATGGTCTTTTTCGTAGCAGGCGGCGTGCTCTCCGTGCACAAAGTCTCGCCACTGTCTGGCCGAGCCGTCGCATAGCCCGACCAGGCTCTTGCCTTCACACGCGCTTGGCGTTTCGATACCTGCGCACTCAAGTACCGTCGGGTATATGTCCGTCAGCGTCACCGGTTGATCGCAGAAATGTTCCTGACAGCCGCCGACTGGGCAAACCACCAATGGAACCTTGGCCGACCCCTCGTACGCGTAGCACTTGCGGAACAAGTGATGGTCCCCGAGCATTTCGCCATGGTCGGCCGTGAATATGAAGACCGTATTCGAAAGCCCCAATGACCTACCCGCAGCAAGAAGCCTCCCGATCTGTGCGTCTATATGTGCGATCTGGGCGTAGTAGGCCCTGCGACTGTCGGCGAGCACGTCCTCTCCAAGGCGCCCTCGCCAGCAAGTCAAACCGGACACGGGCACGTCGTTTCCGCCCGCCCAGTCCCCCACCGGCACGGGCGGGATCGTTCGGTCCCGATATATGTCATAGAACGTCTGAGGCGGATCGATCGGTGGATGAGGACGGTGGAACGAAAGGTTCAGGAAAAACGGGCGAGTTCTGTCCCTGCGGCGTATGAACTCCAGACCTTTGGTAACAACCCAGGTGTTGTTGTGAAGCTCCTCCGGAAGCGGGCTTGGACGGGCGTTCCACGAGTTGCTGTCCAGACCGTGGTCAAGATGGGCCAGCGGCCTGCCCGTTTTCTCACGCAGCCATTCGTGATAATCGTTTACGTACTTGCCGTCGAAGTTCTGCATCGCCTCGTAGCTGTCCAGCGATTGGAAACCGAGATGCGCCCGCTGCGGGTAGTAGTGCGTCTTGCCGACGCAGTGAGTCTGGTAACCGCAATCCGAAAGGACCTGAGCAAGCATGTTGTCGTAACGCCAGACAACCTGATCCTGATATCCGAGCCTGCCGTGAGATGACGGTGACAGGCCAGTCCATATCGATGCCCTTGCCGCTATGCAAGAAGGGCACGGAGAGTAGGCTGAGGTGAACGCCATCCCTCGCTGTGCGAGCGAATCGATGTTCGGAGTCCTGACCACCGGATGCCCGGTGACCGAAAGACAATCGCCGCGCATTTGGTCGGTAAGAATGAAGATGATATTGGGTCGTTCGCCAGTCTGGTCCGAAGCCATAGTCGTCTCCATCGGCGCACAAAGCGCCATGTGATAGAGAAACTATCCATAAGGGTCCTCCCATACAACAGGCTTCCCCTGAAGGCCCACCGCCGGAATCAGGTCGCGCCTACACGATCCCCTGCGCCATCATCGCCCTGGCGACCTTCAGATAACCGGCGATATTGGCCCCGACCACCAGGTTCCCGCTCTGTCCGTACTGCTGCGCAGCGGATTGGCACTGGTCGTAGATATCGGACATGATCTGTCTGAGCCTGCGATCGACCTCCTTGAAAGTCCAGTTCAGCCGCATCGAATTCTGGCACATCTCCAGGGCGCTGGTGGCCACCCCCCCGGCGTTGGCCGCCTTGGCGGGTCCGAAGGACACTCCGGCATCGTGGAACACCTTCACCGCCTCGGGCGTCGAAGGCATGTTGGCGCCTTCTCCGACGGCGATACATCCGTTGGAGGCCAACTGCTGAGCGGAAGATTCGTCGATCTCGTTCTCGGTCGCGGAAGGCAGTGCGATATCGCAGGGTACGGACCAGATATCCCTCCATCCTTCCCGGAAAACCGCGTCGCTGTGGGCCTGAACGTACTGCGATATCCTTCCCCGCTCTATCTCCTTGATCCGCTTGACGGTGTCCAGATCAATGCCCTTCTCGTGCACGATGTATCCGCCGCTGTCGGACAGGGCGATAACCCTCGCGCCGAGTTGCTGGGCGCGCTCGGTCGCGTAGATGGCCACGTTCCCGCTTCCGGAGATCACCACCTTCTTTCCATGCCAATCCGTGCCTCGATCCGCCAGCATCCGGGAGACGAAGTACACCAGTCCGTATCCGGTTGCCTCGTTGCGCACAAGCGAGCCACCCCACTCCAGCCCCTTGCCCGTCAAGACGCCCGTGAAGGTGTTGGTGAGCTTCTTGTATTGGCCGAAGAGGTATCCGATCTCCCTGGCGCCGACGCCGATATCCCCGGCGGGAACATCGGTATCCGGGCCTATATGACGGAACAGCTCGCTCATGAAGCTCTGGCAGAAGCGCATGACCTCTGAATCTGTCTTTCCCTTCGGATCGAAGTCGCTTCCGCCCTTTCCCCCTCCGATGGGCGTAGTAGTCAGAGCGTTCTTGAACACCTGCTCGAAGCCCAGGAACTTTATGATCCCCAGATAGACCGACGGATGAAACCGCAGGCCTCCCTTGTAAGGCCCTATCGCACTGTTGAACTCGACGCGAAAGCCTCGGTTGACCTGGACTTGAGCGGCGTCGTCAACCCAGGCAACGCGAAACATAACCTGACGTTCCGGCTCGGTGATCCGCTCGAAGACTCTGGCCTTGGCCATTTCGGGTGTTTTGTCGATGATCATGGCGACCGATTCGGCCACCTCCCGCACCGCCTGATGAAACTCCGGTTCGCCCGGATTGCGGGCCATCACACCGGACATTACTGAATCTACGAACTGCTGAGACATCATCGCTTCTCCCGGAGACCTCGCCCCTCAACCAATCGGCGATGGCTCGTAGAGTCTAAGAAACAGGCCTGAGAATCACTGTGTATTACAGAAAGGCCTATATAAGATAGTCGGAAGATAAGCCGCGTGGGTATAACTAATGCTAATAGGCTTGGAAAGCTGGTCTTTAAGGGCAGTTGACTCGGCGTTGCTTGCTCGCCTGCCTGCGGTCAGTTGCCGGCATCCGGAGCGGATGTCCGTGGATCACGAACACCCGCTTCCGGACGCCCGTCCATGAATAGTGCAAAACGCCGCTCTCCTCCGGCGCTCAGGTCGCAGCCGCAGGCGCAACTGGTTCCGGCCCGTCGTCTTCGGGCGAAAAAGCCCTTGCCTGACCGTTTTCAGTGGCTCGAATCGGCCTAACACGCTCCCTTATCGCCGCCGGCATCCATGCCCCTTCGAGCAGGCGGGGCACTTGCACCCCGGAAAGCCTGCTACTGCTGACATCTTTTGTGCCAACCGACGCATCGCCTGTCGGTTTGGTGAGAAGCTATGCAATCTGTTCGGAAAGCAGTGCCAGAAGCTGCTTTGCGGGCATGGACCTGGCGCCCATCGGGGTCATCCATGTCACCGACCCGTCATCAGCCAGGACCTTGTCAAGCCTCTGCACTGCCAGGACGACCGAAGAGTGGTTCTTTCCCATGAACCGTCCGATCTCCGGGTAGCTCATCTGCGTGTGCCTCCTGGCGAGGAACATCGTGACCATCCGCGCGGTTGATACCGTCCGCGTCCTGCGCGAAGAGTGCAGATCTGCCGGTGTTATCCCAAAGTAGGCAGCGACCACGTCCTCGATTTCACCCAATGTCAAGGCGCTCTCAGTCTTGGCCAGGTGATCGGCAAGAGCCTGTCCGGCAAGTTGCACAGAGATCTCCCCACCGTCAAGTGACGAAAGCGCCGCGAGCTTCACCAACGTGCCCTCCAACTCCCTAATCGAACCTCTTATGTGAGCGGCGATGTATCGGAGGACTTCTTCAGGAACACGTATCCTCATCCTCCCGGCCTGCCGCCGCAGGATCCTGATGCGCGTATCGCGATCCGGAGGCTGGATGCCCACGACCATTCCCGCCACAAACCTGCTGGTCAATTGCTGGCTCAGTTCCGCCACTTGTCGCGGGTGGGCGTCGCTTGCCATCACGATCTTGCCCCCAGTGATCTCCAGCGCGTTGAAGGTGTGCAGGAATTCGGCCTGTGTTGCCTTCTTGGCGGACAGAAAGTGCACGTCATCTATCGCGAGCAAATCGGTCTGCCTGTAGCGGTTCCGGAAGGCATCCACCTTCTTCCGACGCAGAGCGGAAACGAATTCATTGGTGAACTGCTCGGCAGTGACATATTGCCATCTCCTGGGGCTGCCCTGCACGCTGGTCCGTGCGAAGGCATTGCAGACTCCCTGAAGAAGGTGTGTCTTTCCCAGACCGCATCCGCCGTGAACAAACAGCGCTTTAAATGGCGAAGTTCCGGTTCCGGCAACGGCCATCGCTGCCGAGTAAGCCAACTTGTTGCAGTCGCCGACAACGAAGTCCTCAAGCTTGTGCGTCAGCCTGACCGGTCGGTTAAGCGGAAAGCGCCCGCGCCGCCGGGAAGCCTTCGTGACCGCCTCGGCCTGGACATCCCTCAGGCCCCTACAAAGATCGCTGCTGAGCGACGGGTCAATCGTAATAAGTATCCTCTGTCCGGCTTCCGGGAAGGTCTCTGCGGCTTCGGCTATGTGTTGGCGGTAGTGCGTCTCGATCCAGTTGGCGACAAACGGATTCGGAACTGTCAGGGTCACGTTCTGTTGGTCAACGCTCAGACGTGTTCCGTGCTTGAACCACGCGTTGAACGCCTGCTGGCCAACACGCTTCCGGATAGTCGTCATCAATCGCTGTGCTTGGTCCTCCTGAGCGCGCAGCGGTATCGTCACAGTATCCATATTCGATCCTTACTGATTGCCGCACAACGACTTGAGACCGGCCCGCATCCACTCCCCTGCGTTTTGCCGATCAGTCTTCCAACCGAACTGCTAAGGGAAACTTTAAGCGTACTTTGCAGAATGGTCAACCGGAAAGACCACGGAATGTTATCCACACGATTTAACACGTTCTTATCGTTGGCTTTGCCCTGCAAAAAAAACTTCCCTCCACAAGGTATCAACATTCTTGACGCCCGTTGGGGAGAAACCGACCCGGAGAACTCCCGTTCCAAAGCACAATGACCCCAGTTTCTTCCCCGCGCGTTCAGCCTGCGGAAACCATGAACGCCAAGCGAGTCTCTTCCGCAATGAAGCCTTCCATCAGGTAGCGATTGACTGCGTGATGATTGCGGGAATCCACTGACAGAGTGATGCTGTCGCGACCGCGACCGAAAGCAAGCTCCGCCGAACGCCCAAGCATTGCCGCACCCACCCCCTTTCCTCTGCACGAGGGCGCGACACCCATGTAAGCCACCTCCGCCGACAGATCAACGCGTGAATCGTTTACCAGGATGCAACCGGCGGAGCATCCGTCGAGGCTGGCAATCAGCCAAGCTTCAGGTCGAAACGCCCCTCCCGCCCTATGCCCGGCGATTACGTCGCTCATCTCCCGCAGGCCGCGCAGTTGCGGGCAATCAAGAGAGCCCTCATAGGTGCACGAAATCACCCGTGCCAGATCCGCCTCCGAAAAGTCCCTGTGATCCAGCCATTTGAGTGAGCGGTTCCAGCAGTATTCGCCTTCAACAGGCAAGCCAAGCCTCAAGCATATCAACTTCGCCAGAAGTTGGTAACCGGCGTCTTTCAGCACGCCGATCGTGCATTGGTCCAGGGGATCCACAAGCGACTGAACCATTGCGAGCTTCTGCCTGAGACCTTCTGCGGAAACAGCCTCGATCAGTCTGGCGAGCAAACCGGTATCGACTCCCCTTGCCGTCGCGGGCGAATGCAGAAGCATTCCGGTCCTTCCGGGCCTGACGAGCACCATCGCCGACGCTACGCACTTTCGTCGTCGCCTGGCCCACCAGAGCATAGCGTTTCCCCATCCCTCCTGCGCGGCGAAGGCTTCAATGGAGCGCACCCTGGCATCCACATCAAGCCCGCGCGCCGCCCCGGAAACCAGGAAACGCATCGCTCGTTTGCGGTCACAACGACTTACCGGAGATATGTCAACATCGCAGGCCAAAGTTTTTGCCCAGACCTTCGTCAAGGGAACGTGCCATTCAGCGCCCTGCCAAGCCAGCCTCTCGCAAGTGCGCTTTGCTGTCAATGGGCTTGACTGGGCATTCGTGCGAGTTTACTGTTTAGCCTGAAGCGTAACGGACCGGCAGGTGCGGTGTCCGTTATGCCAATACAGGAGCGTAACCCATGAAGTATCTTGCGACAGTCACTGCAGTAGCCTTCGTCGTCGTGGCGTTGGGCGCCTATCCGGTAATCTCCGCACCGAAGCCGGCGGCTGTGCCCATACGATGGCAACTTGAGATCGATGCCCAGCCGATTGAGTCGATCGAACTGAAGCTGCCCGGCTCCAGAGCTCCGGAGCTTTTCTGGTTCATCCGCTACATGGTAACCAACAACACGGACCGCGACGTCATATTCGTGCCGGACTTCGTGCTATACACCGATACCGGACAGATCATACGTGCGGGACAGAAGGTGCCTACTGCGGCCTTCAAAGCCATAAAGAGCATCTACAACGAGCCGCTGCTCAAAGACATGACCGACATGACCGGAAAGATCCTCCAGGGCGCCGACAACGCCAAGGAAGGTGTGGCCATCTGGCGCGATTTCGACCCCAAGGCAGGAGGTTTTGACATCTTCGCCGGTGGGCTGAGCGGGGAGACCGCCGAAGTCAAGCTGCCCAAACCGATCAAGATCGTCGAGACAGACGCCAAGGGAAACCGGACAACGGTCACCAAGGACAGGATCGTCCTTTCAAAAACTTTGAATCTGCAATACAGCATCCCCGGAGAGGCCCAGGCTCGATCCTATATCAAGCCCGCTCTGCTGAAGCGCCAGTGGGTAATGCGATAGCGCCTCTGTCCCGCTACGAATAGACTGCGGCAAAGCAGGAAGCGCCGTCATCCACGGAAACTGCAACCTGAACGCGTGGCCTGAGGAGCCTCGGGCCGCCGCGTTCGCTGTTTTTGGGGATGCCCATCGACGGAAACACCTGCCTACGAGCAAGACCACTCAGTCCTCCACGCGGCTAGCGCCCAAGTTCTGACTGCCTTGCAGTTTGCGATTGTAAGGTAAACACATCCGTGGTAGGATTTAATTAAGCCATTTGTGAAGGCGAGATCTGGGCGGCTAAGGCACTTGGGAGCCATATGCCGTTGACGGTCGAGTCCACGGAAGGTGTCTCTCCAAGCAGGATGCGGGATTGTTTCAATGTGCGCGCTGGCTTCAAGGCCAGTTCAGATCCATATTCAGTTCGGTCTGTCTTGCCCAGGCCGTCACCGTACTGTTCGTCGAGCACCGTGCCTTGGCACTGCTGCGGCGGTGTTAGTACCCAATTGAGACCTGTTACAGGCAAAGCTAGCTGAAGGGAGCCCGCAATGTCCAACAGATCGGAAGCGGTCGCGGCAGTTCTTGAGCAACTGGAACCCAGGATGCTTCTGAGCACGACGATCCTGTCCGAAGGGTTTGAAGGAATCTTCCCGGGAGGGTGGTCGGTGAACGTGAGCCAGGACAGAATGTGGGATGATACATCTGGGATGAGTCACAACGGATCCTGGAGCGGACATTGTGCCGAAACCTCATCGGGATCGCCCACCGGCAACTACGCCAACAACATGACGACGGTGCTGGAGACCGCTGTGGATCTGACCGGGTTCGTCGATGCCGAGCTTTCCTTCTGGTACTGGATGAACACCGAGGCCGATGCCGACTACTTCTCGGTCGAAATCAACGGCAACAGGTTGCGACATTTTTCCGGCGATCACCAGAATTGGCGATTCGAAACGGTCTATCTGGAAGCCTATGCCGGGCTCAGTGATGTCACAATCACCTTCCAGTTCGATAGCGACTCCGCCAACATCCCCGCTGGGCAGTCCGGAGTATGGCTGGACGACATCCTCGTGATCGGCGAGGTCGATGAGGACGACCAGATATCCGAGGCAATGACGGTCCCCGTGGGCAGCGAAGTGGAAGGGAGGATACGCACCTCCACCGACGTGGACTTTTACAGGGTCAATGTCTCGGCCAGCCAGGCGGTCTCTGTGGATGTCAATCTGCCGTCTTACGACAAGAATCTTAGTGCCCGGCTCGGTCTCTATGACAGTAGCGGCACGAAACTGGCCATAGGCTCCTATGACCTCAGCGGCGAGCCACAGCTCTGCCATGTGTTCGGAACTGCGGGGGACTACTACATAGGTGTCTCGGCGGGCGCCAACCAGAATTACGATCCTGTGACCGGGGAGGGAGACGTCGATGGTGGAAGCACAGGTTATTATACACTGCTGGTGCATCACGGCGCCTGGATCGGAGATAATCCTGCCGATCTGGTCGCCGCGAACACCCCCAGGTCGATTGTCCTGACCGACGATGGAGGCACGCCCGGCGAGGCCGGTGATGATAGTTCCCTGACAGTCAGCTTTCGGGGGGGCGCCGCCAAGGTTAGCTTTGCCGGCGCCAACGTTTCCCAGACAATGTCAGGCAGGAACCTGCTCGTCACGGGCAGCGGTGTCTTCTGTTCCCGAATCGAGGCATACCCCCAGGGAACCAAAGGGAAGCTTGACTTCAGGACCAGAGGCGCCGACGGTACCGCGGCGATTGGCGACATCTTCGTGCGGGGAACGATCAACTCTATCTCCGGCAAGACCGTCGATCTGATGCGCCACCTGTTAGTGGGCGGCGCCAGGAAGATCCAGTTGCACGACGTTGCAGGCAGCGACGACCAGATTGTCCAGATTGGCAAGATGCCTGACGATCTCGATGCCCCGCTGGATCCCAGGTCCGCAATCTCTTTGACCTTCGGCCACATTGAGGACCTGGAACTGCTCTGCTACGTGCCGGTCAAGTCGCTTACCTTGATGGACTGGACCGACACCGGAGGGGATCGGGGGCATTTGGAGGCGCCCTCGGTCGCCAAGCTGATGACCCGGGGCCAAAAGGGCAATGCCAAGCGCGGCCTGGCCGCGATCAACGGGGATTTCCTTGCCGACATGCACCTCTGGGATTCGGACGCGCCTCGTTCGACGCTGGGCTCAGCTCGGATTGCGGGCAACCTGGGCGCAGAGGGAATGGGCGTTTGGTGGCGCGTTGACGGGAACGGAGGCAGGCTGGATATCAGAGGCGTGGCCTACGATAGCACGGTGAGGTGCGCAGGCAGCATCGCCTCGGCCAAGCTCGGAGCGGCTGTGGGTAGTGACTTCTACGCCGGTGTGATGTATGCCTTCCCTCACCCTTGGGCACCCGACGACTTTACGGACACATCTGCAACAATTGGGTCCGTCAGGATCATGGGCATTGGGCTGCCCCGTGGCATTCCGATGCC
>Ga0272444_10000566_pt1 | contig 38897 bp, 35 predicted proteins | sample SSMForm13_FD_201033 | JGI IMG/M metagenome (GOLD analysis project Ga0272444, IMG submission 201033) | Marine sediment archaeal communities from Little Sippewissett salt marsh, Falmouth, MA, United States - SSM-Form-13 | ecosystem: Environmental > Aquatic > Marine > Wetlands > Sediment ...
CTCTTGGTACGCTCCGCCAACGGCTGCATCGCGTCGCACTCGACCACCGGTACGAGGCCACACCGTAGCGCGTCCGCCGATCGTCAGACCGCTTCGATGCGATGGGTCTCGATCGATCGTGATCCGACCATCGCTTTCGCCGGACCGGCGAAGTTCTGCATCACGCGATCCTGATGGGCCGGCGGAATCTCCATCGACTCGAGCCCGAAGTCGTTTCGAGCGATATCGAGCAGCAGCGCCGCCGGCCGTTCGATCGCTTCTTCCGCCACCACGCGTTCCTTGAACACGCCGGTGATCCTTCGCGCCGTCTCTTCATCGAGCCGAAGGTAGTGGATCTCTCGCAAGAAGTAGTGAATCACGTTCCACCCGGACAGCGGACCGAGAAGAATCTCCGCCTCGGTCACCCCGAACCGGTCGAGCGGGTGCGCCTCGTAGGTGGACGGATCGTTCAACATCGCCTTCTGGTGAATGCCCGCGGTGTGGGTGCGGTTCGTCAAGCTCACCGGCTCCTTGTCATTGACCAGCATGTGGAGCTTGTCAGCAACCAATACATTGAGCGGATACGACTCCGACAGGCAGTACCCGTCGATCAGCCGGTGCCGGGCCTCGATGAACAGGTTGAACAACAGCGCCGTCATCGAGGGGATGCCGGTGCGCTCGCCGATCCCGAGCAGCGTGGTGTTCATGTACCGAACCCCCGCGTCGATCCCGGCAAGGGCATTGATGAGCGCAAAGCCGCGGTCGTCGTGGAAGTGCGCTTCCCACTCCGCCTCGGGATACCGCGCGGCGAGTTGCGCCATCCGCCGCCGGATCGCATCCGGCGTGGCGATCCCCACCGTGTCGGGCACGCCCAGCCGGTCGACCAGCGGCGCCACCTGATCGTAGACCCGGCACAGTTCGTCGAGCGGCGTGCGGAACGCATCCTCGCCACTAAAGCGGACGATCAGGTGCGGGTAATCACTCCGGACCTGCTCGATCAGGTCGCGGGCGGCCCGCGCCACCTGGCCGAGATCCTTGCCGTGGCTGTGGCGTTGTGATTCGAGCGATGTGCCAAAAAACAGATTCAAGCCGTCGACCCCAGCATCGATCGCGGCGGCAACATCGTCGGGATGGCACCGCACGTGGGCGAGCAGAAACGTGTACCCCTTCTGCGTGATCAAGCCGTCGCGCGTTTCGCGAATCGCCGCGAGGTCGTCGCGCTCCTTCGGATGAACGACCGGCGAGAACAGCTCGATGAACTTGACCCCGTAGAGGATCAACGCCCGGACGATCTCGATCTTGTCCGTGGTGCCGAAGGCGTACTTGGCGTGATCGTGCATCAGCGAGGATTGCGCCCCCTCGCGAAGGGTCGTATCGATGATCTCGAGTTGCCGTGGCGTGTAGTCTGCGTAGTCGTACTGCGTCCGGTTCATCCGATCCTCCTCCTGCTTTCCGTAGAATGCTCGACAAAGAAAAAAACCCTCCGCCCGCTCTCGGGCTGGAGGGTCGCCGTTTCCAAACGAAGAAGGGTTTCGACACCTAGCCAGACCCAAAGGTCGGCTTCTTCCCCTCCTTCTTCTCGAAACGTGCGATTGTCGTCATAGGTGTCTCCATTCGGAAGACTACGGGACAGGAACGCGATTCTCAAGCAAGGTCGAAGAATCCGCTACTGCTCTCGCCGGGCGGTCCAGCTGGTGAACGAACAGTCAAGTTTGACGAAACCGCCTTCTTGGTAGAGCCGTTCGGCGATCGGATTGTCGGTCCACAGGTACAACGGCTCCGCCCAACGGGCCTGGTAGTCGGCGACCAGTGCATCGATCACCGCGCGTGCCGCGCCCTGACCGCGGGATGCCTCGGCGGTATGGACCTCGTCCACACGGCAGATCCCATCCACCCGTTCGAGCAACGCGACCGACACCGCCTGCCCATCGAACTCGCCGACAAAGAGAAAATCGTCCTCGCGCAGCAACCGCCGCGCGATCACCTTGGCCACACGCGGCCAGTTGAGCGTGCCGAGCGCGGCAAAGGTCTCATCATCGAGCCGATCAAGGCGGCGAACCCGGACCGCCGGATTCGGCGTGATCCTCGACGGCCCTTCGTGCAGGTAGACCCGCATCGCCTCTTCGTCGACGAACTCGAAGCCTGCGTTCGCAAGCGCACGCCGCAGCCGCGGGTCGTCTCCCTCTGCTGAGACGAACTTCACCCGGGGAGTCAGCCCGTGGCCGTGATAGAAGGCGACGATCTCATCGATCGCCGCCGGCAGATCGGCCGGCTGATTCAGCACCCGCGCATGGTTGCCGTCGTGCGACTCAGGAATCGTGGGTGTGACGTACATCACGTTTATCGGCCACACGAAAGCTGCAAGCCTTCCAATTCGCTCGCTGTCTTGCCTTTAGCGTGTTTGCGCGCAACCCATTGAAGAATAGTACAAGAGCGCTACAATTGAGGCGGTGGGGTAGTCAAGAGACCTAAGACAGCCGCCTCAAAAGCGGACGATCGGTTCACAGTCGATCCACGGGTTTGAATCCCGTCCCCACCGCCCAATCTTCTCGTCGTCAACAGACAGACATCTCTTGAAAACGCAACTACCGGATGCTATGATGAGTCTACTGTGAACCGATCGGGCAATTGTCCGATGGACTCTACGCGGGATTCAACTGCGCTGGAGTGGAGATAGGTCTCTGGCGGGCCTCAATGCCAGGGGCCTGTCTCTTTTCTTCGGCCACACCAAAGCCGCGAAGACGGATGATCTGATCCTGCCTGTGCATCCAGCGGAATAGTCGGAAACGGCAACGGGATGTTGCCAAGATCTGGACGATACATCTCGCCTTCCCAGTACTCCGGGAAATCAATCGGAGAATGTTCTTCCCAGAATAGGGCCTCCTCCTCAGCAGAAGTAAACACAGGCACTCCTGCGGCCCGCACTAGCGCAGCATGCTCTTGTGCCATTTGCACTCCGGATTGCTCATTCAGTCTCCTGCAATCGTGTTTGCCTTCAGTCTGTTCACGGCGCTATCATTCAGTTTGCGCGGTAGAGGGAACTGGCTACTCCGGCAGCTTGCCGCCTCTAAACGGGGGAACAGGGAGGTGGGGTCGAAAGATTCCTGGCTCCTAAAGCCAAAGGAGGCGAATGGCTCTTGACTAGTATGTTAGTCGCCGTGTTGTTCTTAGTGTCGTTGCTCCAACAGAGTACGGCGCTGCTCAAGCTGGTTTCCATGCTTGAAAAACAGCACAGGTAGAAAAGCCCTCTGCCGCGCGAATGGAGGTCACAGATGAAAGGCTTCTCAGTCAATCGTGCTCTTGGTGTCACCAAGGCGAAGCGGAAGATCTCCAAAACGACAGGAATCCCTCTGTCCAAGAGCGGGCGCAAACGGAAAGTTCAACGAACCTTGTGGAAGATGCTGGTTGGGAGATAACTACCAATTCTCGCGACAGGGGGAACGATTGTTGGACACGGGGAAGCTGAGGCAGGGGACTGTGAACTGCTTGGCGCTGCTTAAGCTGATAGATCGGCTTGACGTATCGCAGGACTAATCCCAGCTCGGACCTCCGCCTCACAGTGCTTGTTCTGCTCGTTTCACTACGACAGAGCACTGTATTGCTCAGACTGATTGAGAAGTCTGACGCACTTCAGAAGTAACTTCCTAAGCTCCCCCGTTCCCAGCAACATAGCCCAGTTCGCACCTGGAATACCCTTTATCTACGCCTTCAACCTCTCCCTCAACGCCTGCCGGATAATCTCCGACTCGCTCTTGCCTTCCTTCTCAGCGGCATCCTTCAGCGCCTGCAATAGACTCACAGGGCACATGAAGACCTTCTGAGCAAGGATCTCGCCAGTTCGCTTTCTCGGCATCTTGATCACCGAGAAAGATTATATAACTAACGCGTTAGACGAACAACCCTACGCCTACAAGTCACACAATACAGACTATTCCCTCTTCTCCTGCTCGATTCGCCAATCTCCCTCAAACCTTCTACTCATGCGCCGAATAAGAACGTTGCCGTTGATCATGATCTCTGGCTTCTCGCTAACAGCCACGCGGATAGCTCTGACCAATCTCTGTTCAGCGCCAACGCAAGAACGGCCCGGACCAAGACTGATCCGTTCCAACCGCCCGTAGAGCGGATCATCTCGCATCACTCCCATGATTAGCGGAATGGTTCCTCGCTGTGTACTCACTATCCCTTGTGCTGGGATGAGAACCCCGTCTTCGCGCTGGTAGCTGAAGAGCCAAAGCGCAGCCGGACCTTGACAGCCTCTACCACATAGGAGGAAAGCGGAATTGCCGAAGTCCTCCTCCGAGATCCAATCGCCATGAAGAGCCATAAAAGCAGATGACACGCTTTCGCTTAGGGTCTCGAAGCTGCCAGCAATCGAAAGCCCCTGCTCTCGAAATTCCTTCTCCGCGTAGTCCTCGTCCAATGTGGCGCATCTTGGATCCATTCTGGCGAGCAAGTCACGAAGGTGAGTCGAGCTACCAGTTGACGCTAGGCAGATTCCAGGATTGAGAGCTACAGACTTCTCATACTGTTCCTCTACAACCTTGCCATCCTTGCGAGCGAGGCCATCCGTAGCAACCACGAGATCTCGATGCGATACAATGGCAATAATGATGGACATATCACTCATTGTACTTGGCCCTGGGAAAGACGCGCAAATGGGCATCGAACCTCCGCCGAACGTGTTCCTCTTGACTAATTAGTTAGTTATGTATATAATGCTTCTTGGAGGTGATCGGCATGCTCGAAATCCGAAGCCTGGAAGAAGCACAACAAACCTTCTCCACCCAACGCAAGTGCGAATCCTATCTCGCTGAAAAACGTTGGCCCAATGGCGTCACCTGTCCCCGATGTGGTGCAAAACACCCCGCCTACATGCCTGCCTACCGCAAGTGGTACTGCAAGCACTGCGATTACCAGTTCTCCGTCACCGCTGGCACGATCTTTCACGCGACCAAGCTTCCTCTGACCAAGTGGATGATCGCTGTCTGGCTCTTGTGCCACTCGCCGAAGGGCTGTAGCGCAAAGCAGCTTGAGCGAATCCTTGGCGTGCACTACGAAACGGCATGGTCAATGGCTCACCGCATCCGCAAGGCCATGGCACGCGATGCTTACATGCAGGATCTCAACGGCACGGTTGAGGTAGACGATGCTGTAGTCAAGGCCGATGGCGGACACGCTACGGGCAATGTCACCTATCAAGCGAAAAACGTCGTGGGCCTGACATCCCGTGACACGGGCGCTCTGCGGATGGTTGTCGTCAACACCCTGCAGAAGAAAGATATCCGACACGTCGTCATCAAGAACCTCGGAGAAGTCCGCGAACTCGTCACCGATGCCACGTCACGCTACAAGTTCATGGGCGATATCGCCCCACATCGCTTCGTCGCTCACTTCATCTCACACTGCGAAGGCGGAGTCCACACCAACTTCATCGAGAACGCCTGGAGCTTGTTCAAGCGAGGACTCATCGGCATGTTTCATCACGTATCGGCGAAACACCTACAGGCATATCTCGATGAATTCGCGTTCAGGTATTCACATCGGCATGAGAAGGGCGCGCTGTTCGATCTGGTACTGGCTAGTTGTTAGCGGATTGTGGCGTTGACAGATTGCTGGAAGCGAAACGCGGGGCAAGGAAAACCGCCCATAAGGCCGCCAGAGCTGCCAGTACAACCAGCGCGAAAGCTACATAATAACACGGTTGCGGCGGGTTGTTCTTGACAACAACCGCGAAGAACTGAATCATCGCGCACAAGATGACGAGCGCACCGCCCGCAGTTCGCCCTAGAGTCTTCGCCATCGCGCCTGAGAACAGTGCTTTCAACTGATCCACTAGAGATCCCTTAGTTGGCCGGTTGCCGCCCCATTGCTCTTCGGGTTTCGAGGAGTATCCATGGCATAAAGCACGCACAATACAGAAAGACCAAACCCAGACAATGACACCATGCCCCAAGTCATAGCAATGGCAATGTTCCGCATGGCAAGCAGTGCGAGAATTAGGCTAGGGATGCCAAGAATAACGCCACCCATGGACAACACCCGCAACATAGGCCGACGCACTACTGCGCGCATTCCATCGAGCACCCTTCCCTCTGAAGCCGGGCCACGACCAGTAGCCGCAGCGCTCACTGGTGCCCCCAATAGGAAATTGCATGGCGCAGCAGATCCCCACTCAGAAACATCCAGCAGTAATCCCTTTGTCCCCTCCACCATGTTAGCCATCTTCCTTCAGGAGACCTGAGAGCATGACCATAACGTTCTTGGCGGTCTCTCGCGACATCATGACCGTAACCTGCCGTTCTTTGAGAAATTCTGCCGACTCGGCTTCTAGGCTTTGCTGAACTATCTTCCCCGCTTTGTCGATCGTCGTCTTCTCGAGCACAATCGGAGCAGGAAGCGTCGTCGTGAATTCCAACCTGAATTCTCCCCTCGGAGTGGGACCCCCAAGCGCGCTGTCTGCGTGTACTATGCGGTAGTCCTTGGCATACCCAAGCTTCGTGACTACATCTTTCGTGCCGTCGCCCATCTCTACGGCCTCCCTCAAAGAGGTTTGGCCCATAGTATTCACAACCCATTATGTGAGTCAACTCGCCCCCATTCTCCTTGCGCCCGACAAGCGCGACAAATGACCGCCGCCATGCCCATGCACTGCTCCAAAGGGATAAACACCACATACGGCACACCTCCTCGGTTGGGGCGGATTCGCTTAAATACGGTCGTCATGTTAGAATTGACTCACAATGTATATGCGGATTGGTGGTATAGAGATCAGGAAGCCGCAACTCAAACGTTTCATGCATCCGGATGGCGGACTGCACGTGTACTGCGATGCCATCGAAGGTCTGCACGATGAGATCAAGCTGAAGAAGCTGCTCACCCTCAAAGGCACAACACAACAAGTTACATGGAAGGATGAAGATGGGGCGGTCCAGAACGGGACCATGACTCTGCTTGGCACACAGGCCACTATACGAAATACTCCTGACGGCAAGAAAATCACCGAGTACATCTACACACTGGTTTGGGTGTGACTTGCATACGCTGCAGAGAGATGGCAATCTTTCCTTTCCCGGCAATCGCCCAATACAAGCCCAACAACTCGTCTTCAGATACAGCCACCGACATGAAAAGGCCGCGCTGTTCGATCTGGTACTGGCTAGTTGCTAGAGTGCTTCGGCTTTAGGTCTAGCGGGTCCATATCAACAGGAATGCTCTCTTCGTCATGAGTAAGCGTGGAGTCTTGGTCCACGCGCACGCTATATCCACCAGGGCTAGTCTCATACTTCACAGTTGGAGCTTCTGCTTGAAATCGCTCCTCTTCTTGCTTCCGAAGCTTGTTCGATGCTCGGTCCTGCACAATATAGATCACAAGCGCAACAACCGACAGAAAACCACCGAAAGCAGCCCCGCCAACCGCAAATGGATTCATCACATCACTCCGAAATCGTTACTGCAACAGCACTCGATCCTAACGCAAGAAGATACAGAAGCACAACTGTGCTGCCAGCGACTGACGGCGAATAAGCAGTACTAAGCACATCACCGATGTACCGCAAGACGGCATATTGCCAGGAAGATACGGCCATGACCACAACGCACGAACACGTGGCAATCAACTGCGGGGCTTTGTAGCGCCCACCGCTGAGAACAAGCTTCCCAATAGCCGCCCCACACAGGACCGCCCCGACCAAGAGAGCATCGCCTTGAGCTAGGAACTCACTCCACTCAAATGATTGCTGCCATGCAAGTGTAATGCCATCCGCAATTAACGGAACAGATCCAACAACTCCGCCAAAAAGAAACCACTCCAGCAGCCTAAGCAGCATTGCATGATCATACTATCAACCTTGCCGATTGCTCTCAAATCGTTACAATGCCCCCACTTTCCTTTGACCGATAAGCACCACGTACATCACACCCCACCGCCTGGGTTCCACCTCGGCGAACGTCGCCGGAAACGCATTCTCCGCCCGAACGATCGCACGAATCATCTCTCCCCGATGGTCGGTCATCTCGCTCCTGCCTGTTGAGGCTGCTGCGTTTCGGTTTCGGTCATGCCATCCTACACGACGACGGGTCATTCCCTCGGCGCGTCGCCATCAGCCTATGGGAACGTCACGAACCTGGACCTTCCCTCGCGTGCGGACGCGAGCTGGGCTGGGATTCCTCTAGCTACTCCGAACGGTCTGCTCGAAGCCGACCAGGGCGGGTTCGCTGCCGGACCCCGCCGGCACGAAGCCCGTGGCCATGAGCACCTTGATCGAGCCGGTATTGTCCGACTTCGTCTCGGCAAAGACGCGATGAACGCCTGGCCGCGAGAGCGCCCAATCCGCAAGCGCAGCGACGGCTTCGCTGGCGTAGCCACGGCGGCGGTACGCCGGGCGCGTCTCATACCCGATCTCGACCGTCCCATCGTCTGACGGCTGTCCTTTGAAGCCGCCACCGCCGACCAGCGCGTTTTCGGTGCGGTCGATCCAGTACCAGGCGAGCCATCCGACGTTCGCCGGATCCTGAAGCGCTTCGAGGAAGAGGGGAAGGACGCTTTGAAGGTTCTCCGACGGCCAATCGTCGGCTGCTGCTACGCCGAGCCGCTCGAAGAAGCGAGCAGGATTTTCGATCTCCGCCTGTACGAGATCCGCCGTCGCCGGAATCAGCTCAAGCCGTGGTGTTCTGATGGGATCCATGAGTTAAGTGTACAACCTGAACTCCCTGTTTCACGGGGTCTGAAGACACCGTGGCTTACCTTTACGCCTACTCCGGTCGGCACATCGAGACGATCGGCGCTTTGCGGAAAGCCGTTCCGACCGGCCCCGACTTTGGCGCCAGTCCCAATTCGGGCACCCGCCCCGATTGTGATCGGGCCGAGGAGTTGCTTCGCAAGAACTTCCGGGATGACTTGTGCGCAATCGATTCAAGAATAGAGGCCTGCCCCCACGACCACAGGGAACCTGATTGTGTCGGAACGCATGACATTAGGTCGGCGAATCGCTTGACACGCCGACACGCTCGAAAACGTCATACAAGATGTCATAGAGTTCCCGTTGGCTGTCGGACGGTTGAGCGAACAGGTTTCCGAGACTCGCGTTGGAAAGGCTGTCTCTTCCCGAAACCAGATAGATCGTGCCTCGTCCGCATGAAGCACTCGACACCGACACGAAATCGGCTGGTCCAACACGCAGCGTATCTACGGTAGCGCCCACGAGAGAGCGGTTCACGCCATCGGACGATGCGGCGAAGCCGCAAGGTTCTAGAAGCGTATCGAGTCCTGACTTGCTATTCCTTGGGTCTTCGATGAGCACCAGTTTCGCACCACCGTTGATTGCGTACCCGGCCAGCCTCTCTGCGTCTCTCTTCCGTACGGACCCGATGGGATTGATCACCACATAGCTGTGCACCGTAGGAGGCAGCCCTTGATTCTTCGAGTGTGTAACCATCTTGGGTACGAGCCCGATCCGCTGCAGAGCCACGAAGAACGCCTCGAACCGCCTGCTAGGAGGCACATCCATCCCATTGATGATAGGAAGGGGCGAGATCACGGCGTCGCTTAATTCGAGATCCACACAGACTGTGACTCGTTTGACTTCTGCAGCGCATGATGAAGACACCTCGGGATGCAGCGCTCGCGCAGCAAGATTCGCACCACCCCAGCCTGTACAGACACCTGCAAGCAGGAGCAGCACCGCCAAGCCACTGCTGCGGATCAGTATCGCAACAAGAGCGACGCATACCACGGCCACCCCGAGGAGAACGGCTCGATAGGGGAATGCGGGATTCCTGTGGCTGAGGAAGTCGAGCGCTCCCGTAAGGAAGTCTATATAGCCGTCCATGTGAAGCGAGAAGTTTGAGAGGCATGTACTGTCTGAGAAGACCAAAACCCTTCCATGTCCATAAGGAAGAGCGGCAGCCTGAATGAACGCACCGAATGTCGCGTTGAGGCCATAGGCCGAAACAGGGAAGAAGTCCTCAGTGGAGTAATCCACAGTCGCAGCCAGAAGCTCCGTCCCCCGGATCACGGGCCAGCTATTCCATGGTGCGTGTATCGAACAGGATGTTAAGAACTGCAGAGCCTGCATCTGTGATGTAATGGGCTCACGCGGGAAGGACGTGGGCACATGGAGTGACAGGTCTCCCGTGGCCAGGTCATACGTTGCGTCCGAATTGAGCGAGAAGCCGAAGCGGGAGAGCAAGCTGTTCGTGACGGTTGTTGTGCCGAAGACGTTTGTGTGGTCGCCAATCACCAGCAATCCGCCGCCATCTCGCACGAAGTCAACGATCGCATGGATTTCCGACTCCAGGTACGGGACGGTGGGCGTCTTCACAATGAGGATCCCGCACCCGTCGAGGCTAGGCCCCGTGATCCTGGTTGTGATTCGTCTTGTGTCGTGAGCAAGCGACATCCACTGATACATGGAATCGTAGTTGTACACAGAGGCCTTCCCGTACCACTCCGTGTCCATCGGACGCGTCGTGCTCTCCCACTCTCCGTGCGCTTCATCGAAAAGGATCACAGGTTCCGTGTAGGCACCACCAGGGCGGAAGGCGAAGAAGCCTGTCAGGCAGAACGTCGCCAATGCCGCAGTCGCGACGAATGCGATTGTTCTAGGGACGCCGCGCGGTTGAAGCGAGGCGTGCACCTGCCGAGCGAGGGTCTTGCCGGATAGCGAGATCATGCTCCATTGAATGAGGAACAACGGGGCAAGGGATGCGATGGTGATCCCAGGGTGCCAAAACAAGCTTGGGTCTCCCAATTGCATCGCGACAAGGAGAAGGAGGAAGCGGCGTGCAGTGAAGTAGGCCGCCGCGAGGAAGAAGGTTCGAAGAAACGCAGACAGACGGTCCCCGGGTTCGCGGCCGAGATAGATAACAGCTGCAGTACCTGCCAGGGTTACCAGGAAGAAGATGAGGCCGAACTGGTCCCAACTGGAAGCCACGGTGAGCGTTCCGGCCACCGTCGGGACGAATACGGTTTCCCCGGCGGATGAAGCACCGACCCCTATGAGGCGGAATAGCAGCACGTCGAGGAGACTCAGCGCTCGGCTTCCATGAATCGCAGACAGGAAGTTGGTGAAAAGGCCAATCGCAGCCGACTGAATCAAGATCACCACGCCCGTCACGGTAAACGCACCAGGCAAGCGCCCAAGCGCGCGCTTCTTCGTCAGGTTGCCAACTGCGGCGAGTGCCACGAAAATAAGGCCGACGCGTGTTCCCCAATCAACAAAGAGACACGCAAGCGTGCAGCCGATCAGTAGCAGCATCGCACTCAACCCAGACGTACGTTGGCGTGGCGGCACCTCGGTCAGAGCCAGCAAGCCGAAGAGAAGTGCGCCAACGAAGAGCGGGATCCCCGCTGAGACGTTCGGGCTGTGGTAGATCGACGACAGGGCCACCCAGCCAAAGACGGAGAGACCGGACAAGATCCACATAGCCCCTCCCTCAATCATCGGGCTTCTCTCCAATTCTGCCCAGCCATTCGCCGAGCATCTGCACATTCGCTGGAACGAAGTACTCCCTGTTCTCGAGATTGCTGTTCCTCAGGAAGTACGGATCAGCAATGAGAAGGACACCACCTTCTGCCACGCTGCGTGTTGCAACGAGTAAGAAGGCTTCATCGACCACCGTAGCGACATAGAGTTCATTCCACTCCGGGGAGACATCGGCCGGCCAGGCTGACACGAATCGCGGTTGGAGGTCATCGCGTGCAACTTCGAACTGCAAACCGGAGCCGAGAGGCCGGTTCTCAAATCCCGCAGCAAGGGCCGACAGCAGAGGCGCGAGTGCTTCCTGGTTCGGGAACCCCGCAGAGATCAGGAGGTGACCGCCCCGCTCTAGATACGCTAGGTACTCCCCTGTCTCGTTTTCAGACATTCGCCGAACGGGGGCGGTGACAGCGGCGAGGCTGCCGGGGCCCAAGGCATGTGAGAGGATGGGCCGTTCCGTGATGATGGGAATGAATCCTTCCCTCGCGAGGTTGAGGATCAGTCCATCCACCCCGTCCGGTGCAAGTGGCTCTGTGCTCAGAAGGTTGTTGTGGCCAACATCGATCTGAGCCAGATTCGTTGCAGTGAGAGGTGGCTCACACACAGCAGCGCGTGAACCGATGTCGCCGAATTGGAATCCGAGGGCGACTGCCCCGACAAGGAGCAGGGCACCTCCTCCGCGCGAGAATTCGCGCCCCGAGAGCACGAATGCTGTCGCAACAAGGAGAAGCAATGCTGTAACTGCACCGGCAATGCGCGTCCAACCCGGAGGTCCGGCGCAGAGCCACGACATCAGACTGGCAAGGTATCCGTGACTGTGCGGAAGACTTGGAATCTGAAACGCTGATGTGTCACCGAAGAGCGCGATGCGCCCATGCCCGAAATGCTTGGAAGCGGCGAGGAGAAGACCTCCGTATGCTTCGCCACGGTCATAGACGAGATTGCCGAGCAACGCCTGACCGGTATTCTCAGCGTCTCCACGGTCGGAGAAGGCTCGTTCGGCCGTTACGAGAGATCCCCCTGTCAAGGTCGGAGCGATCCAGACGGATGCGCCTACACTCACGGGGAAATGCCGAGCATCGTAAGACAGTCGAAACGGGTGAGCGAACTTGAGCTTCCCGAACCAATTCTCATGGATGGCTACGGCGGAGTCGAATCGCAGCCCCATCCCTGCCGGGGAAAGCAATCCGTTGATGTGATCCATGATTCCACCCAGGTTGGTGTGGTCGCCCATTACGAGAAGCCCCGCGCCGGTGTACACGGCCTCGAGGATCACGGAGATCTCTTCATCTCTGAACGGGGTTCCCGGATTGATGATGATGATTGCGGATGAGTCTTCGAGTATCTCGCTGTTGATCTCAGATACGATCTCGACGTTGAAGCTGTGCGCCTCGAGGTATTCGTCGAGCAAACCGAAGCTTGCTTCATTGAACGCACGTCCCGGATCCGTCTCGGACGGATGCAGCCAAGAGCCGAGCGTACCATGGTCAAGAATGGTGATCGCATCGCCCTGACCCGGATGTTCCCATCCGATGGCCGGTACGAGAGCGACAAAGAACGAAAGCGCCCAGATACCGACCAGGGCGGCCACACGTCTCGTTGCAGGATGGGCTGGGCGTCGCCCGAGTACACACCGAGCGTGGGAACACGGCTCCGGGAGAGCAACGACGATACTCCCGGCGACAACGTACGCAAGGCCGAGAAGCATGCGATATCCCTCACGCACCAGAATTCCCTGAACCCAGACGTGGACCAATAGCAGACCGACCAACACGGTAAGAACGGCTATCTCGCTTCGCATGCTCCTTTGTCGCGCGGTCAACAGGAATCCAACGAGGATAAGGAAACTGATCAATCCTGCCGCCTCCGCTCCCAGGGGCGCGCCGCCAAGAGGTGCCGAAATTGCTCCCGATAGAGCGCGAGAGGACTGATCCGCCAAGGGCTGGATTGACGGAGCAAGAGCGAGCGCGCCGACCACGCAACCCGCCAGGAGAGAACCCCGCGCCAGTGACTCGATGCGCAAGCGAAGCGGAGGGTCCTCCATGAAGAGCGAGAGGCTAGCAAGCCACGCAGCGAACGCCAGCAAGCGCATGTGTGCTGAAGGAGCGATCCAGAGCCCCGCCAAGGAGATCCCCAGCAAGAGCAAAGCGAGCCACTTGCGGGCCTTTACCGCACGTGTTGCGACGAAGAGGGATAACGCCACACAAACAAGCGCGATGAAGACGCGGAGAATCGGGGCTGCCATCGGCAGAATCTGTCCGGCGAGTGCTTGTGTGGCAAGAAGAACGACGATCGAAATGAGCGTTGTGGTGCTACGCTTCCTGATCACTCAGTGCGCACACTTCCATGCCGGATCTTGCTGCAAGCCTGCGCGGGTGGCATTAGAAGAGATGGAGAAGATCCCATTACCAGCACCCGCCGCTTCTGCAGGTGCTACCTCCGCAGGTGTAGTTGCAGGTTGAGCTGCACGTGTAATTGCACGTCGAGCGACATGTGTAATCGCACGTGTAGTTGCACGTAGAGCTGCACGTTGTACCGCACGTCGTGTTGCACGTTGTGCCGCATGTGGCAAGACAGGTGTAGGAGCTTGTCGGACACGAAGCACATGTGTAATTGCACGTTGTACCGCAAGTGGCAAGACAGGTGTAGGAGCTTGTCGGACACGAACTGCACGTATAGCCACACGTGGCGAGACAGGTGCTAGAAGTCGTTGGACACGAACCGCAGGTGCTGCCGCAAGTTATTCCGCTGGTAGGCGTGTAGCACCCTGAGCAAGTGATGCTGCTTGTCGACAACGAACAGCCTGAGCACGTCGTGGCTGCTGTTAGCAGCAGGTTGCACTGAGAACCGCTGGAGGTTGCGAGCTGCAGGCAATTGGAGGTTCCCGACGTGTTGATGCAAAGGAGTCCATCCAGGGTCTGGAGGTTGCCACTGGTGGTGATGGGGGAGCCGGCGCCCGCAATGGCCGGGAATCCTTCACACAATGCGCTGCAGGTGCTGCCTTGCCACGTGGGCACCTGATCGATATCTCCAGCAACCAGCTTGTCCACAAGATAGCTATTGAAGGAAGCGACCATTGTGAACAGCTCTTCTGTCTGCTCGGTCGAGGGAAGGGTTGCCTCAAGCTCTGCTCTAATCTCGTCCCGATTCGCCAAGTAATCCAGTTTCGTCAAACTGGGATGGTTGTCGGCGAGGAAATAGCCGAACGCGAGCGCGTGCACTGATGAATCAGAACCATCGTCAACCCGCGACACGAAGGACGCGAAAGCGAATATAAGATTCTGAACATCCTCGCTCAGGGTGACCTTGGGCGCATCGGTTGCGCAGAATATCGTGTCGAAGTCGTTCTGCGACCCAGAGCAACTCATGGTCAGCTGGGCAAGAAGCGAACCTTGCTGAACGCGCAACGCATTCTCTGCGCGATAGGTGAACAACGGGCTCATCCGAACAGGTTCCTGAGGGGATAGACGGTCGATCAAGATGACACCGGAGACGAGCACGACGACGCAGCCCACCAAGAAGAGGTTCTTCCACCTGCGGAGCGGCATGTGCAACACCTCCGAAACGATGCCTCAGTATACGTAGAAGAAGAGACGTTGCCAATCTAGTTCAGTGAACCAATGAACTAGCAATAGAACACGTTGCATACTGGAGTTGCGCCCAGGTAGGCGTTGCCAGCGGCGCTCCAGGAATGCTCACGTCAAGATGGATCGTGAACTCTCCAGTTGTTGCAGCAGGCGCAGACTGGCACCGCCGCTTCCGTCGACAATCTGCGATCGTCAACCGGATACCGCGCAAACATGGAAGACATTCGAGTCGGCAACCATGGACCGGCTCCGCGAGAAAGGATGGATCTCTCAGCCGAGGAGCAAGGCTTCATCAGTCCGGGTCACGCCTGCAGGCGTCAAGAAGGCCGAGGAGCTGTTTCGGAAGTACTTCCAGCAGTGACGTGCGCAATGAACTCAAGAGCAAAGACCTGCCCCCTCGGCCTTGGGATTCAAGACAACTGGCCTTATCGTGCGATTCTGCGCCACTCACATGCAGTATCCCCCCTCGCCCCCTATCGCGAGAACAGAAGGAGAATCTGCCGATACTGCGAGTGGTCCTCCAGCAGGCTGAATCCAGCGGAGCGTGCAAGCCGCAGCAGAGAACTCGGGTCCCGGAAGTTACGGTAGAACGTGAGAGAACCAGCGCGCCTGAACACGTGACCATCTTGGTATGCGTTGTCCAGCGTGCATCGCTTCAAGATGCTGCTGTCATTGCGCGGCACGATCATCACATAAATGCCGCCACTTCTCAGGTTCCTAGAAGCAGCCGTGACCATTTCCTCTCGGGTGCTCGCGGGTACAACATCAAGCGTGGCCACCGAGTAGACAACGTCGAGTTGGAGGTGCGATCTCTCGAACTCCGATGCAGATTGAACGCGCAACCTGCATCCACCACTGTGTTGCTTCCGAGTGTTCACATATGCACCGATGGTCATACGCTCGCCCTCGAGAAGCTGCGCATGCTCGAGTTGCCGCTTTGTGTCTACGAGGTAGAGTTCCTTATGGGCTGACGACAGGAGATCAAGATGTCGGAGCCTGCCACACCCTTGATCAGCCGCGCGCGGAAGCTTCACACTCATGGCTTTCAGACGTGCAAGGGCAATTGGCACCATCGGACTCGGCCGTGCCGACTGGCCTTGCGCACTGAGTTCCGGTCTGATCTCAGCCACCCAGGTCGATCCCTACCTTTGCACAGAAGGCTGCTAGTTGAGACTTGAATTCCGGGTGGTCTTGAATGGCCTGGATCTCGTCCTCGGTGGCCTGCCCAGTGGCTGCGCGAAGTCTGCGCGCGATCAGCTCGATCCCAACAAGGATGCTGGCAAACGCCAACCACTGCCACGCGAACCGCAATGAGAAGCTCGTGAAATGGCAGATGTGTCCAACAATCGAGTACACCAAGCTGAACACAAACAACAAGAGCACGGCAACCTCTGCGAGCTGGGTTAGCCAGTACTTGGTGATCCGCTCATAGAAACGGACAACCAGGTTCTTGTTAATCTTCATATCGCGATCGGCAGCAAAATGGTAGAAGAGCATGTTCATGCATTTCTCCGCTTGGGAGACTGCGATCTCAATTGCCTCTTCAGGGAGCCTATTGCCTGCGGGGGCTAGGAGCTTGGGGATAATGAAGTCGCCATCGTATCGGCGACGCCACTTCACGAAGTAGCGATCGTAGATGTGATCGTGGATTTCTATCACGTGGACCATCAATTGGGCGATAACGACGCCGCTTGCCAACGCTACGCCGACAACGCCGAGTTCCTTCGCCCACGCGGCCACATGAGGAAGGTGAGTCACTAGCCACTCTCTGTGCGACGAATCAAGGACGAATCGCCACCCGACCCAGAGCGCTGCTGCCCAGATTGGTGATGACCACCATGCGAGCGTTGTCTTGACATCCTGATAAGTGTCAAAGACGGGCTTGAACATGCTCACTTCGCATCCCCCCCCGACCGGATCTGGTTACCATTTGATTGCACATCTCCTTCGAACCACTTCCATGCCTTTTGCTCTGTGCTACCGTGTGCTTCACTTGTTTTCGTTCTTGACTCCCTCATATTTGATACTACCCTCTGTAAGATCTGTTTTCGAATCACGCAACAGCTCGACAGACAAGGTTGTCTCCCAGCTGTGACATGAGCTAGGCGATAGAAGGGCAGCATGTCTCAGCCGGACGCAAGGCTCAGGGCGGCGGGGTCAGATGCTGTATCGAATGTGTCAAGGGCTGCTCACCGCGGTGAGCAGCTTGGGAGAATCTGATTGCCGCTGCTGATTCTCCTGGACCAATCCAGATCGTTGTACGGGATGCTAACCTCATAGATCGCATGGGCAATGACGAGCAACTTCCTGGCTGCAGCTGTCCGGGCTACCTTCTCTGGCTTCCCTTGGTCCTTGAGTCGTAGGTAGATTAGCAACTCGGCAAAGCCGAGTTGCTTGGGAGTTGCCGCGCAACTCCTGTGAAGACGCCTCGTTGTAGCGAGCCGCAGACAGTGGGCTGCGCGATCAGGGCGTGGGAGCGCGACCTTGTTCTTGGTGTCTGCTCTGTTCTACCCGCTAGGCACTGCCACCGACCGTCTAGCAGCAAAACCCGTACGGTCAGATGCTTCCGCAGGCAAGCCGGGGCAAGGGCTCTTGCGCCGCTGCCAGCCGACCGATCATAAACGACCAACTCCATAGGAAAGGAGGCATCACATGCAGTACGGCGTTTGCCCCCGAAGCTCTTCCGAATTGGAACTCCGAACCCAAAAGCAAGGCCGCGTCAGTCCGAGTTACCTCCGAAGGCGTCAAGAAGGCCGAGGAACTGTTTCGGAAGTACTTCCAGGAGTGAACCGCGCCCGAGCGATTCAAGAATGAAGGCCTGCCCCCCCCCGTGGCTTCGCCATTGCTGCCTGATCTGCGTCGAACTGCTCGGTGTACTGCTGATGTCGAGAACACGAGCTGTGGCCACGCGTTCCTTCCTCACTTCATTGCAGACTCACCACACCACGGCGTTGGAATCTAGCCGAGGAAACCCTCCTGCGCTCTACACCAGCCGGTGTCCACACATGTGCATGGCACGTGTTCATCTGTGTGATACAATCCTCTGGGATGGTCAACCGGTGCCATCGTTCGATCGCTCAAGCAAGATCGTTCGTGAGGTTTGCGCTCGATGATCGAATGACCATTTCGCAACACGCAAGCCTTGTAGTACGTTGGGTAGCTACGAAAGGATGTGCGATAGTGAGTGGAGTTAGGGTCTTCGTCGGCTCTGCTGGAAGCGAGCAATCACTCCGTATTGCTGATGCCATCAAGTCGAACCTGGAAGACAGAAAACTCGGTGAAGTGCAGATCTGGAACGAAGGTGTATTCCGTGTTTCAGAGTCAACCATGGAGGGGCTCATTCAAGCTCTCGATCGATTCGAGTATGCAGTCTTCGTGTTCCACCCTGAGGATGTGCTGGTCAGCGGCACGTCTCAGAAGGATGCAGTCCGGGACAACGTTCTCTTCGAGCTGGGCTTGTTTGCAGGAGCGCTAGGACTGCGAAGGACTGCGATCGTTGTGCCGAGTGACTTCAGTGACCTCCGGATTCCGTCCGACCTCTTGGGCATTACTATGGCGACATACGACCGAGCGAGAGCCGAGCGCGATCCACTGGGGGCGCTCGGGAATGCCTGCAACAGGATGCGCGCGACACTAGAGGACGCAGGGCAGCTTCCGCGTGACAGGGGCGAGACTAGGTTGCTCGGAATCTACGATGGCCCTAGAGGCTACTACGAGGCTGCTGTTGAGATGTTGCAGCATGAATGCTGTTCCATTGCACTACTGCAGTACAGCAGCACTCTGATACTTGGTGCGGAAGAAGGGTCAGAAGATGAGGCGCGGTTCTACGAGTTGCTCTTGCGGCAGGCACGCGATTCTGCCGACCTTCACCATATCACCAGCTTGAGCATCTTACAGCAGCATCTTACATCCCGAACGCGGAGCTACCCCGATGTACTCCATGCGCTCAACGAACTTGATCGAGACTCCAAGAACGTCAGAATCCAGAGCAAGCGGCCGTCACGTCCAATAAGGGTGATCTCCGAATCGCATGCTTCTCCAGGAATACCGCTTGAGCTGAGTACAGGTCAAGCCTTCGCAGTTGAGTCAAAGCCTGGATGCATCCAGGCCTTAACTGTCGCGAACATAGGCAGCTCAACATCCTGTGTTCGAATTGCTGGCCCGCAAATGAAGGGCTTGCTGAGAAAATGCGAGAGCTTCTACAGCACTTGTGAGCTGCTTGATTGGCCGACTCTTCTAGATACTCTATCCAAGGCGGGTATCGCATTTGAGTAAGGACATCGCGCACGTCGGGCTGATCCCTGATGGAGCCAGACGCTGGGCCGCGAAGAACGGATGCACTCTTGATGCTGCCTATGATCTCACAATGCGGCATATCGCAGACATAGCAGCACTCATTTTCGATTGCGGGATTCGCACGCTGAGTGTCTACCTTCTTAGTGCTGACAATATCCGCCGACGTACAGAGAGAGAGCTCCGCAGTGTTATCGATGCTGAGACTAGGCTTGCTAGTGAAATCCTTCCCCCTCTGCTTGCCCAGATTGGAGCGAGGGCCAACGTCGCTGGGCAGAAGCCCCTGCTTCCGGATCGCTTCGTTCACGCCTTAGATTCTCTTGAGAGGGCCACCCCCCAAGCTAGAGCCGCCACGCGCACGCTGAACCTGCTCGTGGCCTATGACCCTTGGCTTGAGCTAGATCAGGCAATGGCAGAGGCTAGCTTGGAGCACCCTGCGAACGAGCAGCTTTGGATTCGTGAGGATGTCGATGCAGTTCTTCGCAGTGGAGGCGCCAACAGGCTCAGTGGTTTCCTGCCTCTTCAAGCTCGATACGCTGAACTTCTCTTCCTTGATGATCTGTTTCTTGACTTGACAGCCGAGGGCATCACGTCGGCTCTAGACAAGATTCGAAGACGTCAGCGACGCCTTGGAAGCTGATTCGTCTCCAGAACACCGGAAGCCAGTCATGAGTGACGGCACACCGTTTGCAGGATACCCCCTCGGGTAGTGATCCGCCCGGGCTCTGGGTCGCGTCTCGATACCTGAATGACCACCCTGTTGATGCTCGGACAGCGAGAACGCGTGGCCACGGCGGTCTCCTCCACCCCGCACTCATGCCTCCGAACACGCGAAGGATGTCCCGTACACACTCCTCAATCCTGCGCTTGCTCGCTGAACGGGAGTGCTTCGTAGGTGGCGCCTTCGATCAGGGTGCCCCGATCGCTCATCGGGCCGCCTGCATTCCAGAAATTCACGGGAAGATCGCGCCACGGCTCATACGCCGCCCATGGGAAGACCTCGAAATGCAGGACAGCGCAGGTGTCGCAGGGAACCCACGTTCCAGAAGATCCGGCATGGGCGATCACTTGTCCTGCGGCAACCCAGTCCCCGGGCTCCACCACCGGGATTCCGCTCTGACTTCCAGCACGCTCAACTGACACGTTCCCTTGCGACATCTTCTCGCACGACGCATCTTGCTCCCACACAATTGGCGCCATCCACTCATCTGTGTATATTTCTTTTTCCTACGTGAGGAGGAATACCCTATGGTCACCATTCATGAAGAAAAGCGTACCGTATGGGGAGTATTGCTGGATCTATTCATCGTGTCACCTGCACGAGCATTCAAGCAAGTCTTCACTTCGCTCGGGCAAGGTACATGGGGTATGATGACCGGATTCTTCCAGATCCTAGTGATCCTCCTCTACATGCTCCTTGTGATTCCCCCGCAGATTGTACTCTATGCTCTCTGCATTGCGCTTCTCTGGCCTATTGCGAAGTTCGAAGAGGGCGCTTGCGCGGTTCTCGCAAAGACTGCCGAGTCACTGGAAAGGGGCATCGACTCATTGAAGACGTTCATCGATACAATGCGAGCCAAGATAGATGCTATGAACAAGAAGCTAATGAGCATTGATTTCTCAGGCAAACGACCTCTCTCAAGAGCTAGGTCTGATCGTGAAGTAGACAAAGCCGAGCCTTAGCGGACTGAGCGCGGAATCGTGTCCGGGCGTTGGGGTCTACCATTGGATTTTGTGCGGATGGACGGAGCTGCTCTGGGAACTCGCGAGAAGCGAGTTCCTTTGAAGAAGCACCGGGATCGCTTCTTCCGGTCGAATTCTCAGTAGCTTGGGAGTTGACGTTCGGGTCGTCCGACTCCTGGCCCGATTCTCCGTAGTGATCCTAACGTCTACGGGGGTAGTGTCTTGCCTGCTTGGTGTGCCAAGCAGCTTGTGGTCCGCGGTCCTTGACCGGTCGGCTCTGAAATGCCGCCCCCGTCTCTTTGTGCCGTCTCGTGTTGCCTGGAGGACCCACGACCAAGCTCACTCGATGATCAGTCGTTGCCGTACGGCCTGGACCCCAGCGAGGCCGAACCAGAGGTCGTAGATGCCGGGACCCCACGACGCGATGGTGTCCGCTGGAATCGTCAGGTCGTAGGCGGCGATCTCCGGGTTGTACTTGATCAGGGCGAGGTGGATGACCTCGTAGGCGTCCTGCGGGATGCCGGGAACGACGCGGACGACGGTGAGGACCGGCATGGGGCCTTGGATCTCCTTCCCGAGCGCATCGAGAAGCACGAATCCGATGTGAAGCGGCTCACCGAACAGGAGGATGGCCGGCTCCGGCTGTTCGCCGGCATTGTCCGCAGAGCCGGGGATGCCGAGGGTTTCCGCCTGGGGGTCGAACTGTAGCCTACAGGTGACGGCGTAGGTGACAACGAGTCGAGACGTGTTGCCTGAGCCGTCGGTGGCGCTGACGACGAAGTCATGCCGGCCGATGCGGGCGGTGTCAATCGGTCGGCCGTCGTCTGCAGGAGCACGGGCTGTCACGGTGCCCGAGGCGTCGAACACGCGCCAGTTGGCAAGCACAACCTGGTTCATCAGGTACTCGGACTGGTCAGCCGGGGAGAGGATGGCAATGTCTGGCGGGGTGGTGTCGACAACCTCGACGGTGCGAGCGACGGTGGCCGGATTGCCGGCACAGTCGTCAATGCCGTAAGTCACGATGTAAACGCCGAGGGTATTGGTTTCGACGGCGGTCGAATCGATGGCCAGGTCCAATGGGTCGACACAGCAGGCGTCGGCGGCATCTGCGCCGTGCTCGGTGTATGCGTCGCCCAACTCGACGATCTGCGGATCGGGGCCGATCAACGTGATGACCGGAGGGACGGTGTCGTTCACGATGATCGTCTGCTCGCATGTTGCGGTGTTGGCACAGTCGTCGGTGACGGTCCAAGTGCGAATGATCGTCGTCGGATTGTCACCGGTCGCTGGGCCGTCGGCGTAGCCGGCGTCAAGATCTGGGTCGCAGTTGTCCGTCGCCATGCCGCCGGCGGCGACGAACCCGTCCCACGAGTCGTCGGGCGAGGAAACCAGGTTGATGCACTGGACCGTTTCGGTCGGCGGGCAGACGGTGATCAGCGGATCGGTGGTGTCGTTGATGAGGATCGTCTGCTCGCATGTTGCGGTGTTGGCACAGTCGTCGGTGACGGTCCAGATGCGGATGATCGTTGTCGGACAGGTTCCAGACGGGGCACTGTCCTCGTAGTCGGCGTCGAGATCCGGATCGCAGTTGTCGGTCGCTGCGCCACCGGCGGCGACGAACCCGTCCCACGAGTCGTCGGGCGCGGAGACGAGGCCGATGCACTGGACCGTTTCGGTCGGCGGACAGTCGGTGATCAGCGGATCGGTGGTGTCGTTGATGAGAATCGTCTGCTCGCATGTTGCAGTGTTGGCGCAGTCGTCGGTGACGGTCCAGGTGCGGATGATCGTCGTTGGGCAGGTTCCAGACGGGGCACTGTCCTCGTAGCCGGCATCGAGATCCGGATCGCAGTTGTCGGTCGCCGCGCCACCAGCGGCGACGAACCCGTCCCACGAATCGTCGGGCGCGGAAACCAGGTTGATGCACTGGACCGTCTCGGTCGGCGGACAGACGGTGATCTGCGGATCGACTGTGTCGTTCACGGTGATCGTCTGCTCGCAGGTGGCGGTGTTGGCGCAGTCGTCGGTGACGGTCCAGGTGCGGATGATCGTCGTTGGGCAGCTGCCGAACGGAGCACTGTCTTCGTAGCCGGCATCGAGATCCGGATCGCAGTTGTCGGTCGCCGCGCCACCGGCAGCAACGAACCCGTCCCACGAGTCGTCGGGCGAGGAGACGAAGCCGATGCACTGGACCGTCTCGGTCGGCGGACAGACGGTGATCTGCGGATCGGTGGTGTCATTGATGAGGATCGTCTGCTCGCAGGTGGCGCTGTTGCCGGAATCGTCAGTTACCGTCCACGTACGGAGGATTGTCGTCGGACAGCTGCCGAACGGAGCACTGTCTTCGTAGCTCACTTCGAGATAGAGGTCGCAGAGGTCGAACGCTGCACCGCCGGCGGCGACGAACCCGACCCACGAATCGTCGGGGGAGGAGACGAGGCCGATGCACTGGACCATTTCGGTCGGCGGACAGACGGTGATCTGCGGATCGGTGGTGTCGTCCGACCCGGTGACCGTGAAGTCGAAAGCGCCTTCATCGGGATCATCGGTCACGATGTCAACCTGGAAGCTGAATGGACAGGTGGAGAGCGTTTCGTATCCGACGTTGATGACCAGTATCTCGCTGTCAGGAGGAAGGGTGAATCCGATCATGGGGAGAGAATCCATCGTCACGTTCACGGGGTTCGACGTGCTGAAGCTGGTGCAGTGCAGTGTACCGGTGCCGACGTTGCGGATGGAGACGGGGAAGATGTGAGCCACGCCGGGAGTTTTGACACCCTGGTTCTCCGTTCCCCCGTCTGCAATCACCCCGACCGTGCCCTGGATGGAGATGTCGGGCGTGCCGCCGGTGCCTGTGATCGTGATACTGTAGTCTGCCTCATCCGGATCGTTGGTCGCGAAGGCGATCTGGAAGCTGAAGGCCAGCGAGGCAACGGGCCGGTACGGGAAGTTGATCGTCACGGGTTCTCCCGTGCCCGGTGGAAGCTCAAGCGTGATTGAAGGCATGGGGTCGACGGTCACATTGACCGGACTCGAGACGGAGATCGAGCTGACACTCAGCGTCTCCGTTCCCGCGTTTTGGATGTGGAGGCCAAAGGTGTGCTTCACTCCGGCGTCCTTGATCCCCTGATCCTCCGATCCCCCGTCCGCGATCGGGCCGCTGGTACCGGAAACTTCGATCTCCGGCTGGGCGAAGCCAGCCACCGCAAGACTGATGATGATGAGCACCGCAAACAGCACCTTTTTAGCCATGATCCCTCCCTGTAGTGCAGCGTAGCGACACACATCCCTTCTGTAAACTTGTTTGGGAATCCGTGCAGGCAATGGCAACGACAGAGCTAAAGCTTTGCTCTGATCCGGGCGTTGGGGTTAGGTCTTCATTCTTGATCCTCTGTCAAGCGGCCTGCTCCCTTGGCGTGTCCGTTCAGGCGCGAATGCGAAGGAGTGCGAAGCCGTGGAAAGCAAAGGGGACACATACCGCATTGCAAGGCTAGCTCTGCCCGAGAGTCCGGTGCGTGGTCAGGTTTTCGTCTTTGATTCTCTGTCAAGCGGACTCCTCCCTTGACGTGTCCGTTGAGGTGCCTATACGAGGGAGGGCGAAGCCGTGGAAAACAAGGGGGACACATACCGCATTGCAAGGCTACCTCTGCCCGAGAGTCCGGTGCGTGTCCCCGAATCCGAACCCGCACAGAATACTACGGTGGACGCCGCCCAGTTCGCTCGCTAGCGCCCAATCAAGGATTGAGCCGGAGTGTATTCGTTTCTCGTGATGTCGCATGACGAGTGGGGAGCGCAAGCATGGAAGACATTCGAGTGGGCCACCATGGATCGGCTTCACGAGAAAGGTTGGATCTCCCAGCCCAAGAGCAAGGCTGCGTCAGTCCGAGTCACCCCTGAGGGCGTCAGAAAGCCGAGGAGCTGTTTCGGAAGCACTTCCAGGAGTGACGTGTGCCCGATTCACTCGAATATAAAGCTCTGATCCCGTGACGTAACCGACGTCCCTGGCCAAACGCCCCTGTCCATTCGGGCGAAATCAAATGGGAGCCGCGAAAGCCAGACTCTGGACCCGCGCACTGTGTTGCTCAGTTTTCCTACTGCGATTCCGCCTTCGAGTCCTCGTTCTGGAGCTTCCTGAAATCTTCCCATGCAGCACGCCTGCTTTCTCTGACGGCAGTGCTCTCCTTCGTAGGAGATGTAGCGGGACAGAGGTCGCAAGCGGACTGCGCTTCGCCATGGGAGAAGATTCTCTCTTGCGCTCGCCCGGTTGATACGGCACCTCCCCTCTGCTTCGTGATCAGATCGCGCATCCTTCTCTCCCTAGCTCGCTCCTCTGCTTCCTTTTCTGCATTCGCTTCGTCTGCAGTGTTGTATGCATCGATCATTCCCCCGATCCAGATTCCCGCAATCGGAAAGAGCAGCCAGAGGGCAAGTGAGATACCAAGGATACCTAGCAGGAAACACTCTGCCAGCCACAAGAGAACTGCTTTCCCAATCTGCCCGTTGTAGATCTGGCCAAGTCCAATAATGAAGAACGATAGAACTGCTGCACTTCCAGGACTTCTCTTCTGCATGGGCTGCGTCCACCGCCTTTGACCAGATTATAGCCTTTCCCTGCTGTTTGTCATCACTATTGCTACTCTATGCAGGAATGGTCAGGGCACCTCAATCCGCGAGGATGTTGTCTTCTCACCAACGGCCGACCAACAGGAAATCAGGCCCGCTCAGGGTTTCTTTCGACAGTTCAGGTCGCTCGTCTTCTTCAAGCTCAAGGAAGTTCGAACCGGTAGATCCCGCCACTGGAGGTGCTTGGTCCGCCCAATCCGAACAGCAGGGAGTTGGCGGCGACTTCCAGTGAGTAGACGGTCCCGGGCATTCGATCGGACATGAAGACGACTTCCCAGTCTCCAACGGATGTCGCTTGGTAGACCGCGGCGCGATGCGAGTCGATTTCGCTCCCGACCGCTAGGACGTAGGCAACGTCGTCGCGAACGACGATGTCACGGCCCATCATCCCCGATGGAAGGAAGTCGAGGCGCTGAATCTCGCCGTCGGCGATCGCGGTCGCGTAGTAGACGCCAAGGGTCTCAGGGACGAAGCGGAAGTCATTCGTATCGATGGGGTCACGCCTGTTGGGGAACGAACAGAGATAGAGCACGCCGTCGAGCCATGACGTGGCATGACTTGCGCGAATCATCGTGGCAGGATCCCCCCTCCACTCGGCAGGAAGCGACGAAGCATTCGACTGGGCGATGTGAGCCCCGGTGAACGCAGGCAGGTCGGGAAATGGGTCGGCATCGACGATGGCGAAAGATTCGCCGGTCCATTGCAGAAAAACCGAATCGTACGCGCCGGAGGCATAGACAGATCCGTTCAGCTCGAACAGCTCCTCGACTCGGTTCACCCCTTCCGGATAGTGAAGCTCCCACGTATGTCCCCCGTCGGTCGATACGTGAGCGAACGCCATCTGCAATTCCCCCCGTTCGACGTACGCCTCCGAGCCGTCCCCCGAGACGAAGAGCTGCTCGCCCGCCGACAGGACGTCGTACGCGTGGAGGCCCCACGGGATGGTCCGCAGCTTCCGCCAGCCGTCGTCGTCCATGGTGTAAAGGTTCCCGAGCGCCCATTCCCGCGGATCGTTCGACTCTCGAGGATCAAAGCCGGGGATGAACAGCGATCCGTCGGAAACGACGAAACGCCGGATCTCTTCTTCGTCGATCGTCGTCTCCTTGACGAACGAGGCGCTGGCGGGATCGTAGAACCAGACGTCGGTCGGGCCTGCGTTGCTGTAGCCATCGCCGTGTGCCAGATAGATCCGGTTCTCCCAGCGCTGCATATCCCAGACAGAACGGACATTCTCCCAGCCCGTGTCATCGGCAAAGCGGTCGGCAAAAGGGTTTCCCAAAAACGTCAGATCGCCGATCTTCTCGGATCCAGCCAGGATTCGGGTCGTCGATTCGACAGGTGGGGGCATCGGTGTAATCCAAACGAGGGCCGTCGCCCGCGGTGACCTCGGGTCTTTGTCCGTGTAGAGGCCGACCTCGTAGATCGACGCTTCGGCCGGGATGTACGGGGACACGAGCTCCAAACGGAGGACCTCGCCGGTTGGCTCATGACCGATCTCAGCATCGAACGGGATCCGGAATTCCCGGATCGGCTCGCTCAGCTTCAAAGGAAAGGCCGCTGCCGACTCGACGGGCTCCGCTTCGCAGATCATCGCGATCTCGGCTTCCAGGAGACCCCCTAGAGAGCCACCGGCGATCACGTAGAAGCCGTCGAAGTCTCCGAGCGGAAGGCCTGCCAGCGGGAGTTCCGCTTGGGTCGAGCGCGTCTCAGGGCTCGACAGCATAAGGAGCCCGCCACCGTCACCGTCTGCAGCCAGCTCGAGGTGTGCGTCCCGATCGAGGGACCAGGCTGTCCCTCCGAGCGACCGGCCGTCGCTCCGGGAGAAGTCATCCAGAACCGGGAGCTGCTCTCCATTCCAAACGTCCGCGGGTGACGCCTGAATCGCAGTGTCGACAGCCGACTGCGGCACCGATTCGAGGATCTTGACCTCGTAGACGCGCAGCTCGCCGGAGTGAGCCAGGGGAAGAAGGAAGATCGAATACGCGCCCTCGAGAGCATCTTCGGCGAGCCGTCCGTTGCACCGGCCTTCCGGATCCTCGGAGAAGGCCGAGGCCGGGAACAGGAAATCCTGAGGCTCGGAGGTGACGAGGAGCAAGCGATCGGCCTCGGCGTACCGCCAGTTCCGTCCGCAGAAGCTACCGGCGACGCCGACCCAAGCCTCGACTTCCACGGGGGCGTCCGCGGCGAGCGTAAGGGAGACTGCGCTGACGCCGTTCCAATCGAACCGGTCGAGACCGTTTAGACTCAGGTCCGGGATCTCGGGGCTCTCCCAACCCATCCCGAAGTATCGGCCGAACCCGTCCGAATCCTCGACGATCCACGCGTCGTTTCCTGGGGTGTTGGGGTTCTCGTCGCAGTTGATGCTGGCCTGCCACTCGATCGCGTCGAGATCGAGCAGCAGGCCTTTGCTCTCTTCGTCCGCGGCGGCCTCCGGCGTGGACGGCTCAGAGCATCCATCCTGAGGGGGTTCCTCCAGCACGGTATCGGCCACAGAAAGCGGGTCACGGTTGGTGATCGTCTCCTCCCACTCCAGGGAGCCGTTGAGGTCGAACCCTCGCATCGTCAGCCGGGAGCCCTGGATCTCGAACTCGTAGAACATGCGAGGAACGTACGTGCAGCCCGGGTATGTGCAGTAGCTCGCACAGGACATGACGAGCAGGGGCACAGGCTGCGAATCGGAGAAGTAGTGGCTGTGGATGTGGCCGGCGAGGATCAGATCTACGCCAAGCTCCTCGAAAGCCGGTCCCAGCTTCACTGTAGCTGGATGATTCCAGGGTTCATGCAGCAGGACGATGGTCCAAGGCCGCAGGCGGGCCGAGGAGAGGTCCTGGAGGAGCCAGGCTTGCTGTGCGCTTCCCTCGGAGAGATCGGTGTATTGGTCGACGACGGCAACATGGACGGGGCCGAAGTCGAACGACCAGTACATCGGCCCGATGGCCGGGTATGGCCAGGCTTGGTCAAAGTTGTCTCGGTACTCGCTGCGCTCAACATCGTGGTTCCCCAGACACCCCAAGAGAGGGAGCGAGGAGGTCAGGGGATGGCTCGCTGCGATCAGCGAGTTGAGCTGCACCTCGTGAAGCTGACCAGAAGCATATGGCCGACGTCCCGATGTCTGAACCCAGTCGCCCGCAAGGAGGACGAAGCTTGGCGAGTCCGGGGGAAGTCCGATGCGGGTCGCGAGCGCCTCGAACGTTGGCTGGCTCGTATAGATGTACTGAGTGTCCGCAAGTCCGTAGAACGTGACGTTGCGAGTCGCGTGTTGCGCCGCAGCGCGAAAGGTTCCTGTGAAGGAATGGTCTCCTTCCAAGACGCGGTAGTGGTAGAGCGTGGCTGGCGATAGTCCATCCAGTTTCACCCTGTGATACCGGTTGGGTTCCGGGCTTGAAGATAGCTTGCCGAGCTCGTAGCGGAGCGTCTCGCCCCACTCGAATGTGACCGTCGCATCCGTCGTCATCTGCCATCGGATCCACATCAGGTCCGGTTCGCCCGGGTAGATCAGATACGGTTCCTTCCGAAACGCCGCCGACCCAACCACCGACACGAACAAGAGAATAAGGAGGATAGCAGCGGCGAGAAGCGGCAGGCGGCACATTCGGGAGCACATAGCAGTCAGTCAGAGCCTACAAGAAGATGTCAGAGCAGACAAGCTAGGGCAACATGGGCGGCAGAGTTCGCCATTGGATCCTGTACCGATAGACCGGGACCACTCTGGGAACTCGCCAAGGGCGAGCTCCTTTGAAGAATCACTAGAATCGCTTCATCCGGTCCGATTCCGGCAACTTGGGAATAGGTCTGCCGCGAAGAAATGTCGAGACGGCAGCTTGGCAACTCTTGGATGACCGAAAGGCATGCTTGTGGCTCTGCGCAGCGAGGCCGAGAGCGGCTGACCTTGGGAACGCGCGCTTGACATTCGTACCTATATGGGGTACGAATGTAACCATTATGGGTACATTCCCTGCGCCCTCCTCACTCGGAATGCTGCTGTTTGGCAAGACCCGCCTGGCTGTTCTGTCGCTGTTTCTGCTTCAACCGGAGCGGAGACTCCACTTTCGCGAGATCCTGCGGTTGACAGGTGCAGGACAAGGTGCGGCACAGCGTGAGCTGGCGAAGCTCGCTGAAGCGGGGATTCTCCTCAAGACGCGAGAAGGGAACCTCGCCTACTACCGGGCGAACCGTGCCCATCTCGCATTCACTGAACTCAGAGGACTCGTCGAGAAGACGGCCGGCATCTCAGCCTTTCTTCGTACGGCGCTGCTTCCGCTGGCTCAGAAGATCGAGCAGGCTTTCCTGTTCGGCTCCGTCGCGCGCGGCGAGGAACGGGCGGAGAGTGATATTGATCTCATGGTCATTGGGGATGTCTCGTTCATGGCCGTTGTCGCAGCGGTCGCCCCTCTGCAGGAATCCGTGGGACGCGAGATCAACCCCACGGTCTTCACGGCGAGTGAGTTTCGCAAGCGGCTCGATCAGGGCGATCACTTCTTGTCGCGAGTCATGCAAGAGGATAGAGTCGATCTGATCGGGGGAGAGCATGAGCCTTGAGGAATGGAGCAGCTCGCACTTCGTCGCACCGCACGAAACCAGCCGTCAAGAGATCGCGGAGTTGCTGGAGATCGTCAGGACGGATCTGGCGGACGCCGCATTGACGCTGTGAGTGGCAAGCGGCGACTCGCATGCTGCTACAGTGCTCTTCTCAATGCCACGCGAGCCGCCCTCCGGGCGTCGGGATACCGGGTCCCGAAGGGCTCCGGAAGTCACCACTACTACGCGATTCAGTCGCTCCGCTTCACCGTCGGCCTTGATGCAACCACCATCCAGCAGATCGAGAGCTTGCGGAAGAAGCGGGGTGAAGGAGACTACGTCCGGATCGGCGGCGTGTCGGAGTCCATGGTCGCGGAGGCCATAGTATTCGCTGACGACTGCTGCAATCGAATTGCCAACTGGATTCGAAGCGAACACCCGGACCTGCTGGAGGGGTAGGGCGGGGGGCAGGCCCTGCTGCTTGAATGCTCCCCCATCTCACACTCCCCGGAGCCGTCAAATCGCGAAAGCCCGTGCGAACTCCAACGTTCCACCGAGCGCGGAACCTCATTTGGAATCAATACCTTCTACCCCGTTCTGCGAGACGCTCGGAGGGCAGCCTGTATTCAAGCGTGGCGGATCGCTCTGCTATCATCGTTCAGACGGTCGAGCAATGAACTACTGTGCTTGAAGTACCGAGGAAGAGCAGCACTGTGCACTTCGGCAATCGGCAGCAAGGGGGGAGTACCTCCTCCCGAAGTCCGGAGAGAAGGAGGAAACCGATGGGTGATAGAAACACGGTGATGCCGGGAACCATCGTGTGGCGCGACCTCACGGTGGGTGATGCCGAGACAGTGAGAGACTTCTACACGCAGGTGATCGGTTGGGACACACGGCCGGAGGAGATGGACGGCTATGAGGACTACCACATGATCGCCCCCGGCAGCGATGAGACCGTGGCGGGAATCTGCCACGCACGAGGGATCAACGCAGACCTGCCGCCACAGTGGCTGGTCTACGTCATTGTGGAGGATGTTGACGCAAGCGCGAACAGGTGCCGCGAGCTCGGCGGTGACATCGTGACCGGCCCGCGCGAAATGGGCACAGGCCGCTTCTGTGTGATTCGCGATCCGGCCGGTGCGGTACTGGCGCTGTACGCACCCGGAGAATGAAGCGCCGTCACTGCAGGCTCCAGATCAGCACGGGGCCGCGTCTTGGGTCTCGGTCTCTGCCCTGTTCAACCCGGCAGGCAATGGCACGGATCGTCGCGTCGCGAAGACCCGTGTGGTCGCATGCTTTCGCGGTGTAGGCCGAGGGCTGTTGAGGCTCGTGATGAGTGCAGCAAAGCCTGAACAGCCCATGTTCTCAGTAGAAGGAGACATGCCAACGCGGGGAACTCACTATCTCCCTCATACTTCCGTGGATGTCTCGAAAGACGGGACGGAGACCGAGTGCCGAAACGTCATGGATTGCAGAGTTTCAAGTTGCTGACTGTGAGGGCAATTGCTAGCCACAAGGCAGATCTACCACCAGTCGAAGCCAAGGCAAAGAACCAAGACGCGTCCCATTGTCCATGTCGACTGATGCCAATGGAGCTAGTGCCTGGGCGGGAGGTTGGCACGAGGATCTGAAACAGCCTACGGCATCCTCTCTATCGTGACGTTGGTCAACTGCATCGTTGCCTGTACCCAAGCACCTCCGTAACTTCCGAGGAGAAGCTCCGCCGCACTAGAAGCTACAGCGATGGGAAGCGCCGCTTTGCTCAACGCCGGAAGAGAAGCTCCTGTTGCCTTCGTAAATGCCTCCACGCAATCGACATAGTCGGATCCGAAGGATATGGCTTCACCCCATGTGCTTGCAGGCGATTCCCCTTGCGTAACGACAAGATCCAGCTTGAGGCCAAAGACCAGTTCTGACATCATCTTCAGGAACTGCGGGTCCTGGGGGGCAAGGTCAGTCTCCCAGGCATAACTGAAGTCGGTAGTCGCGTCAAGAGTACGCACCTCGATCTCAATCTCCTTCTCCTCGCAGTTGTGGTATGTGTAGCTATCGATATTCCCTCCGGGCTTCACCGCTTCGCAGACCTCGACGACATCCCTGACAACGGCTGTTCCATTGTAGGCGTCTAGTGAATACTCACAGAGGGTTTCTATCCCAAGTCGGCGCGTATTCTGCGCTTCGTATGAAACTGGGCTTGAAACTGGAGCGTGTACGTCTGCGGATGCGCTTGGACTTGGGAGGGTGATGCTCGAGTGCGCATATGATGGAAGGGCAAGATCCGAGGTCAGAGTCGCTTTGCAGTCAACCTCAATAGGCCAGATTCCGTTGTTGATGGCGCCCGACCTAATCTCCAGCCGCCCGTCTACCGAAACCCGCAGACGAACAGGGGAGTCTGCACCCTCACTGCAAGTGAGATCCGCTGGGATAGAGCACTCAGAAACCGGATTGGATGTTGTATCCCGCAGACTATCCATGAAGTAGTTCAAGTCCACAATAGGAATAGACACGAACTCGATCTCGAGCGGGCTGGCGTAGGCAGTCTTCTCGCTCGCCTCGAGAGCTGGAAGATCGTTCTCATGGAGGCGGAGAGAACAAGCAGCTATTGGAGGAACACACTCAGCGTTGAGGTCAACGAAAAACTGGACGGAACGTTCGGCATACCCGCACGCCGTATCCCATGCCCTCAATGAGAATGTATAGACACCTGGAGACAGGCAGTTGAACTCCGCCTTGCCACATATGAAGCCTGAAGGAAGACGTTCTTGCCCGATCCCAGAACCGCCCACTCTTGATCCTGAGGGATCAAGAAGAGTCCACTCCCAGCTCGGATACGAGAGGAGAGTAGTCCCCTGTACTGCCCACTCCATCACTGCCCTCGGATTCTCACCGCAGGCCGAACTGGTCAGATATGGACCGATGATCGCGAAATCGCGAGTGGAGGCGTCGGACTCCGTTGGAGATGGGTCTGAGCTTTGATCTCCGGATTCTTCATCCGAGCTATCTGCTTCTCCACTTGAGGAAGCGCCGGACTCAGAAGCGGAGAACACAACCGTTATTCGATGATTCGTGGTCACGGTAACCGTCAACGTCTCCCGGTCTCCGTTGGCCTGCCCTCTCCACTCGTCGAAATCCCAACCATCCGACGCTTCGGCCGTGAACGTTCTTCTCTCCCCATACGCAAGCCCACCGATCCTGCGGCCTGGATAAACACGAGCGCCCCACTCATCGTGAATCGTGCCTTCGCCCGAGCAGAAAAGCGTGATCGAATATCCATCATCCTCCGGATCATCAGCGGGCGCGGAAGCAGCTTCAACGAAGGTTGCAGCGAGGGTCTTGTCCCCACTCATTGTGACATTCACCGAATCGGACGTTGACGAACTCGCACCGGACCAGTGATCGAATTCCCAGCCGGGATCCGCATCGGCTTCGACACGCACAACTGCTCCCTCTTCGTACGTGTGAACACCTGCCGATGGAGATGTGGTTCCTTCTCCATGGGTCGTGATCGTCAACGTGTGCGTCGGACCGTCCTCTACACAGACGCTGACCGCTATAGTCTGGTTGATTCCTTCGTTTGGGTCGATCGTTATCGTCGCAGAGTGTGTGCCCGGCGACAACGTTGACCGATCCACCGTCACCTGGTGCGTGTTGTGTCCGCCACCGGAGGATCCAGATGTTGGGCTCACGGATAGCCACGGTTCGCTATCACTGATGCTGTAGGTCAGCGTTCCGGTCTCACAGTTCCATAGCTCGAAAGCGTCGCTTGTGGAGGAACAGCCGAAATCTATCATCGCAGTATCCTTGCAGAGCGAGGGATTGTCCTCCTCGCCAACCACCATGGTGACATTGATCGTGCTTTGGGAGTCTGTGCAGTGGATCTGCGCATAGTAGGTTCCCGGAGAAAGGCCGGCTCTATCGGCATCCACTCGATGCGTATTGGTGGGCAACCCGCCGTGCACCTCATCTCTCCTAAGCGCAACATCGGAAATCGGAGAGATGCTGAGCCATGATGCATTGTCCGACAGGGTGTAGGGAATGTCGGTGTCCGGTGGAGCTTCGGAAGAAAGCGACGCATCCATGTATAGCGTGGTCTGCGATTCGCCAAAATCAAGATCGCCGTATGGAAAATCGCCGCGGATGAATATCCAGTGGTTCGCAGCATACGAAGCGACAGACAGTGCCATCAGCATGGTCAACAGCAAAACGGTAGTTCCCAACAGGCGAATCTTCATGAACGCGCGACCTCCAATGATGGTTTCTTCTCACACTACACCAATTCGGTGCAATATGTGAAGAATCGAGGCACATCTCCCTAACCCCGACCGAGCACCGTATCGGACTTGATCTGAGCCTGCCCTGGGCCGTCGCTGTGCGGGCAACCAATTCACTCCGGACGTGAATGCAGCTGTGGTCCAGAATTGAGCTCAAGAGGACGCTCGATACCCTTGGATTACGTGCAATGGACCGGACGTTGCTCACAATGCTTAGCGGCCGGAGCTGCCCCGATTTACACGTTCACGTCGATGCTCGAATCGCAGGAACCCACGGCCAACGGTAACGAGACCTACGAAGCGAAGACTTCGCTCAGCCACCGGTGGAACCGTTCGGTGTTCTCCGCGTTCGGGAGGCCGTGGCCTCCTTCCTCGAGACAGACGGTGATCTGCTTGTGTCCCCTGCTGCGGAGTGCTTTCAGTAGCTTCTCTGTCGATTGGAAGGGAACATTGAAGTCGTTCATCCCGTGGAAGACGAACATCGGAACATCGAGGAAGATCCCTTGCAGATCGTCGGATGCATAGTCGGGCACCTCGGGATTCCACCGAGCGGTCGGCATTCCGGAGAACGGTGCGATCGCTCGGAAGATCTCGCGGTTCTCCGCATAGGTGTGGTAAACGCCGTAGCCCCCCATGGAGAATCCCGCCAGGACGATGTGATCCTGATCGATCGGAAGCACCAGGCACGCCTTGGCCAGCGCTTCGCGGATGTCGTCCTGCGCGTTGTCCTTGGCGTAGAGGTTGCTCGTTCCACGGCCGTATGGCGCCAACACGATCATCTCTGTGGCCTGATACAGGCCGGAGAAGTGAGCGACCGCTGTGTCGTCTCTCTCGCTACCGTGGAGGTGGACCAGGAGCGGGTAGGTCTTCTCCGGATCGAACCCCTCCGGGAGCACGACGGTGAACGGCTGCAGCGTCCCATCGAGCGCCGAGCGATACGCAAGCCGGACGATCCCCTGCTGCAGGATGCTTTTTCCTGACTCAGCTGCCTTCAGAAAGCGTTGATACGCATCCATTGCAGGCCGCACCCGGCTGCAGGTTTCGTAGGGCTTCGTCGCTGCAAGTATCTGCGAAATCTCTTCCGCTCGGAACTCGATCGTATCCAGAACGAGCTCATCGATCCCCTGCCGATGCTTGAGCTTCTCGAGATCGTCCGCTGGATTGAACGGCGGGAGGATCGTGAGGCCGAAGTCCCCCTGCGATGAGGAGTGCTGGGACAGCCACTGGACTCGGTAGCCGCCCGGTGGAAGGTCGTTCAGCGCAATCGACTGCTCCTGGCGCGACACACCCGGCTGCCCACGGATGGTCAGCCTCTCACGTCGGATGTAATCGCCCTCCCCCGAGAGGAGTCGAACCGAGAGCTCGTCCTCGAGCTTGGCTGACGCAAGCGTGACGGCCTCCAGATTCAGCAGCTTCCCGGGAGCCAGGTTCCTCGGACTCTGGACGAAGATCTGCGCAGTCTCATCTGCTTCAGGCGCCGCGTACTCGCACGGACGATAGAGCGCGTGGTCCATGGAGACCTGGCTGAGGTCCTCGAATGCGATCGTGTAGACCTCTGTCTTGCCATCGGCAACTGCATGGGCAAACAGGACATCGATTCCAATCCCCTCGGAAAGCCACGGATGGTAGGGTGAAACGACCTCCCAGGGGATCAGCGCCTCCAGGTTGATCACACCGTTCTCGGCCCTTGCCGCGTGCCGGACAGACTCGGGAAGGGGGGTGAGCGGCCAACGTCCATTCGTGCCCCAAAGCATCGTCCGGAACGGACGGACCGGATCATCCTGAGGCCAGAACGAGAGCATTGTGTACTCGTCCGACGGCGCAAGATCTGGCTTCGGCTTTGCCAGCACAACCACAAAGCCGTCGCCATTCTGATACCCGCGGTCGCGACACGTGATCTGGTCGCCCGGAACCTGGATCAGGACGTAGAGAAAGGACGTGCCGTACGCAAGCCTGTAGGACGCATCGGCTGGCGCACGTCCTTCGGCAGGTTGGATGAGATGATCGAAGGGCCGGCTCGGCAGCGCGCGCTTGGCCACCGTCATGCAGCCGTCGATCACAGGTGGCTTCTTCAGGAACGAAACCTGTACGGGATGGGCCGGTCGCCTCTGCTGTGGCATGATGGCTCCTCCTTCTTAACTGGTGAAATGATGATCGTTTCGCCGCGTAATGACAGCCGCGCAACTTCGCATTCTTCGGCTACCAACTGTTAGACGACCGAAGACGCCAAAACGTTCAAACCGCACTCCCCAGTATCTACCGGGAGGCGAGGCCAATGCTCTATTCTTGAATGCCGAACGTCTCTGTTGGCGTCCCCTCGAAGGGCCGACTCGTGAAGCCCCGTGTGCTCCAGTGCTCGACCGATCGCGGAACTTCACTCGGAATCGCTATCACACGCCTCGATCTGCTAGGATGTGATATTCCCAGAAACACCAGCCAACGGAGGACCATGCAGAATCCGAGTGCCCGTTTCGTACGCGATCGCCGGATGACCCCGGCGGACTACCCGCAGTTCGTTGCGCTCCACAACGCGGTCTATCCCACCCGGACAAGAACGGTCGAAGAGGTCGTCGAGGGAGATCGAAAACGGCATCCCAAGATCGCGGCCGGGCGATGGGCGGCGTTTGCCGAGGATCGGATGGTCGGCTTTGCGGGCTATGCTCAGTGGGCGGGAGAGACCCACCGCACCTGGTTCCAGGTCAACGTGGTGGTCGACGAAGCCTTCCGCCGTCGCGGAATCGGCACGGACCTCTACAACCGTCTGTTCGAAGAACTCGTTCAGCACGATCCGAAGGTTCTGCGCGCCGATGCCTATGAGAACCTCCCCGCCGGCTTGCCGTTCGCCGCAAGCGTCGGGTTCAACGACGTCTTTCGGGAAGGGCCTTCCCACCTCGACCTAGACGGGTTCGACCCGGAGCCGTTCGCCCCGCTCATAGAACGATTGGAGCGTGAGGGCATCGAGTTCGTCTCGTACGCAACGTACCGCAGGCGGAACAACGACTTCGCTCAGCCGCTCTACGCCGCCTACTGCGACGCATGGAAGGACGTGCCGAAGGAAGAAGAGAGCGAGATCTCCGAGAACGACTTCCGAGCCTCGGTGGTCGACAGCTCAGCGTTGGATAACGCACTCTCCGCGATCGCGCTGTGTGGAGATGACATCGTCGGGTTCTGCGAGGTCGGCACGGCAGTTGAGGGGCGGCCGGTGTACGCGGGGTTTGCCGGGGTGGCCAAGGCGCAACGTGGACGCGGCATTGTCAAGGCGCTCTACGTGAAGTCCATCGCCCTCACTCGGGCCAAGGGGCATCCGCAGATACAGACGAGCAGCGCAATCGAGAACACCGCCATGCAGACTGTTTACCGCAAACTGGGCTTTCTACGTGAGCCCGTGTGGATCCAGCTGGAGAAGCGGTTGGAGGCGGCAAACTAGCTGTGCAACGCGGAGCCGGAGTGTGTTCTTCAACCTTGTCCTGCGTTGCGGTCTACGTGGCTGCGCTTCACAAGTCATCGAAGCACGGAAAGGTCACTCTTGACTTCCGTTCCATCCCCGGCTTCACCGCCTTCTTTGACATTCGGTATCCTTTCCGCCAACGAGGCCCGATGAGACACCCGCGACGGGCTCACAGAGCCTGGAGGATCTGCCGATGAAGATCGCATTCTACGGAGACAGCCTGACCGAAGGGATTCCCGGTGTCTCTACTCTGCGAGTCCTTGCCAAACAACTCCCGGAGCACGAGCTGCTCAACTACGGCAAAGGCGGGGATACCGTAATCAGCCTCTTCCGGCGGATCGTGCAGCAACCACCCCACGAGCCCGTGGATATCGCCTTCCTGTGGATCGGGGTGAACGATGTCTTCTCGACGATCACGTTCGCCCACTCAATGCTCAAGCGGCTGATGCGGCAACCCCGGGTGCGGGATCATGCAGCATTCCGCGATCTGTACGATCGAACGCTCACACTCCTGCGTGAAAGGGCGAAGAGCGTGGTCACCGTCTCGCCGCTGTTGACCGGCGAGGACCTCTCGAACCCGTGGAATCATGAGCTCGCGGAGCTCTGTGAGATCGTCTCCTCCGCTTCGACCGGCTTCGGTAATGTGCATCACCTTGACCTGCGCGCCCGCTTCTCCGAAGCGTTGGCGGGGAAGACGGTCTCGGACTATGTTGCCAAGAGCCTACGGCACATCGTGCGTGACGCGATGGCCCTGCGGACCCCCGACCAGGTCGATGCGGCGTCTTCCGATCGAGGACTCCACCTGACCCTCGATGGCGTCCATCTGAACAGCGCCGGCGCAGAGCTTGCAGCGGACGCTTTTCTCAAGGCAATCAAAGATCTCTCCTGATCGGCACACGCGCTTCGTTGATCCAACCGCGTGGGATCAGAAATGAACGCGCCCGCAAGGATCGGCACACGCGAGGTCGCTGCACATCCCGTATGATTCGTGACACACAAAGAATGGGAACCTCCCGGA
>Ga0272444_10000567_pt1 | contig 38890 bp, 46 predicted proteins | sample SSMForm13_FD_201033 | JGI IMG/M metagenome (GOLD analysis project Ga0272444, IMG submission 201033) | Marine sediment archaeal communities from Little Sippewissett salt marsh, Falmouth, MA, United States - SSM-Form-13 | ecosystem: Environmental > Aquatic > Marine > Wetlands > Sediment ...
ACCATATGCCGAGCCCGACGGCGTCCGCGATGTCCCACTGAGACCGCTTGTGCGCAGCCGCCAAGGCCCCCATATAGATCTTGTCATCGGCATACGTCAATGCCTTGCGCGTGCGCTTGTGGATCACATAGTCCTCGAGGGACTTGGTCTTGGGGATCGTACCCTTCCAGGCGCGAGGCTCAACCTCCGCGACATCCCGCAGGGAAAAGACCCCCTCGATGCGGCCCACGAGCATTGCCAATCGGAGGATTGCCTGGGGATTGACCTCCTTACGTCCGCGTAGTGACGGCGTCTCTATGACAAGCTCATCTACTACAAGTACACTCAGTATATCGCAGACAACCCGACTGCGAGCAATGTCGTCATCCCCCGCATTTGTCCGGATGGCCCCACATTGCTCTAGCCTCCACCCGACACAATCGCCGCACGGCACACGGAAAACCGCATAGCCCGTAGAGACAAGACCGGGATCTATTGCTAGCAGTCGCATGCATCCTCCCATGGAATAAGTCTACCCTGCTTGTCGTATGTTGGCTTCGCTTCCTTCGACCACCGCCGCATCAGCACAGCTTCGGCCGATACCGGGCACCGGGGCACCCAGCGATTGTAAGCCTTGACCATCACCTCTTGCAATCGTCGCGCTGCTGCGTCCGCTTTGTCTAGATGATCTGGCACTTCGACGATCAGCTCATCGTGAACGAAATTGACCGTGCGACAACCCCACAGCGGCGAGGACGGCACGGTGTATTGCTCGCGCGCTACCTCATAGAGAGCCGTCTTAGCCGCGTCGGCAGTCAGCCCTTGAAACATTGTATTGGCCGCTTGCGTGTAGCGGCATCCGCCTCGGATGCGATCGGAGTACAATTGCTTGACGGTGCACGTTTGCGACCGGCCCAACAACGAGTTGACCCACTTGAAATATTCTCGCATCTCTGGCCAGACGTTGAAATATTCTGAATGTAATTCTCGAGCCTCTTGCTCAGAGAAGCGCACACGGTATTGATCCCACGCAAAACTCCTGAGCGCAGATGGGCCCAGTCCACCCGGTACCCCAAAGTTGATCGGTTTGCCGGCGCTTCTGGCCTTCTTGACTTTCAGAACGTGGAGATTGGCCGCCATCTCGTCGTATGTCATCGACTCCATCTCACGCGCTAGCACCTTGCGACCCATGTCAATATGTGGATCAAACCCGTCGTTGAGCCTATCCCCCAAACGTGAGTGCCCAAACAAGTGATAGCAAACCTCGGCCAATGAGTGCAGCTCGGCCTTGTCAAAGTCGCAAGCAGCGAACAAGAAACCGGGCCGCGGGACAAAACATTCCCGAGCCCCCGGCTCGCGGCGCACATTCTGGATGTTCTGCTTAGAACTCGAGACGCGGCCAGTCCTCAGCAGCGTGTTGAACCTCGTGTGGATGGGCACATTGATGCCCCTTTCTAAATGCACAATACCACCAGTCAACAGGGAGCTAGCTGTCTGATACCCCAACAAGGCCTGCAACGATTCGTCCGTGGATAGTCCGAGCACTTCTTTCGAGGTCTTAGGTTTGCCTTTCTCCGTCATAGGCCATGTCGGATCGTCCAGTGACTTGATCTTGTCGTAGATGGCCTTCATGTTCTTTGACCCGTTCGACCGGATCAGGCCCTCTCTCTTCAATAGACTGTCGTACTTGGCTAATTCCTGTTCGGTCTTCTTCCGCAGGAAAGCCACACCTGCCTTGTCCGTCCGGATCCCCCAGTAGGCAATTAACCGGAGCACCCACATGGCCCTGGTTTGTCGGTACTGATCAACCAACGCTTCGGGCCGGCGTGTCTTTTCTTGAGAACAGAAAACGCCATGGGTAGCCATACCGTCCAGTGTAGCATAATCAACGGCCTCGGCAGGCCACTCGGAAACGGGAACGTCCCACAGCTCGCCGTACCTCAAGCGCCACGTATCGGCACCTTTAGCCATGTCGATATCGAGATGGCGCTTGGCCAGTGCGGCTAGGCTGTATTTGATCTTGTGGCTGTTGCCTGCCTTGTCCCGGTAAACCCCGCTGTAATTGCCCGCCGCATTGTCTAAAAGCTGCTGCCTGACCCCTACGTCAAGCACCCCGTTATTGTCAAGTGCTTCGAAGATCAGCGGGAGCATCGGGTCGTCGGGCGCCCACTCGGCCAAGCAGGCTAGGTCGTAGGGGACGTTGAGACCCACCAAGACCAGTCCCCCACGACTGGCCTCGGTGAGCCTATCATATGCGCTATCCCATCCTACCTTAGTGATGGCTGGGTTCAGGTGTTCCAGCGATTCTATCTCCGACCCACACCACGCAACCGAGACCGGCCGGGGGACCTGCCGTCCGGGACGGATAGGGTAGGTCTCCAGGTCAAACGCGATGTGGGGGCGGTCCATGTCTACTCCCGATTCGCCACAAGGGTCCCTACAATGACAACAACCAAAAACTAGACCAGAAAACTAATCAAGTGGATCTCCCAGCCCATGTCAGTCCTCGTTAGGGTACCAGTCGTGGCGGGTGAAGTCGTCTCCGCTCTTGAGCTCGATATTGACAGTCTCGAGACCCAACACAACACCGGTCATCGGCTGGTCAGACCCTACACTTTCTATGCAATAGCTTTCCGTCAAGTCCTTTCCGTCTTCTATGAATACCCCATCCATAGCCTCCTTGTCCCCTGGAATGACCCCAAGACAGGCAGCGATGAAAGCCTTGACATTCTTTTTGCCAATGCTGAAGGGGCCAGGCATCCCGTTGAACCACGCTCTCTTTGCCCCCGCCGGAACGTCGGGGTGGTTGCTTTCCAACACCTCGAACTCGACCACGTATAGATGGCCCCCTTTCATGCTGGGCTGAATTACACAACGGGTCACCCTCACTTTGAACACTCCGCCGGGGGGTAGGTACCCGCGCCCCTTGGAAATTTCAAGGTCACCCATCCCGGAAAACAAACCTTCAACGTCTACCATGCTCTCTACCTTTCTAGGCCCACAAAGGGCCCGTCCTGTTTGCTACTTCATCCGCAGATGGCAATGTGACATCAGCGGTTAGAATCTTCTGCTCCATGCCCTGAGTATCGTGAGTATACCGTGCATCCGCTAACACTTGCATCATCCCAGCGTATAGCTCACGGCATCCAATCAAAACCTCGTACGACACCTCGTCAGCCCCTTGCCCGCTCCGGTGCGTGCGGCCTAGCAATTGCTCCCACAAACTGCCCTTGGGTGCGGCAGAAATCACTAGGGACTTGCTCCACCCGTGTTGAAGATTGCGCCCCTCGCTGTTGGACCCGACGGACAGAATAGCAGGTCCGCGGTGATCTTCGATGTATGTATCCCCGCACATTCCCCCTTGAGCAAAATACGGCATGCCAGTTACCTCGGCTAACCGCTGACCGAACGCGCGGTGCTCTGTCCACACCAGCCCCTTCTCCCGCTCTAGCCACTTGGCAGCAAACTCGATCGTCGCATCGTGCACCCATCGTGGCACCGAGTTGGGTTTGAAAGTATCTTTCACGGCTAGCCACGCTTGCAAGGCATCGTCGGGCAACCTGCCATCGATGCACGCTGACTTGACTTGCATCTCAGTGTCAATGCCTTTTCGATTTGACCCGAGTATGGACCGAACGAAAGCGCACCACTCTCGCCTTGGACCAAGCCAAGACTCTGGAGGACGGGGATCCCACACGTAGTAGAACCCCGCCACAAGCTCCCGTGCGTGTCGCCAAAGATCTGCTGACTCTGTAAAGGGGTGGCCATCAGGTGTCTCCCAGCACTCACGCAAGCGCCTAAAATGCTCATCTAGGCTATCTGGTAGACTAACACGGCCCTCTGACACAATCAGTGAGCACCCCAGATCTTCGTCTTTACCCTGGACCACGACGCCGGGGGTCGCCATAAAGCGCCGGCGATAGGCCCGTCGGACCACATGAATCGCGCCGTCGGGGTCCGCGGCCACGAGACCTAGTTCGTCATCAGTGCAAAGTTTGAGCAGGGCTCCCGGAGGTATCCGGTAAATAGGATCTACTTTTTCGTCAAGGGCCGCGGCCCATTCCGCGAGCACATCCCCGCGCAACGGCAAGGGTGACAGAGTGCGCAGTGCCCACGATAAGCGGTGCGCGCATTCATTGCTAGACCGCGAGGCCATGGTCCCGGACATGTCTACATACTTGGTGCCTGGGTTTTCCTTGAACCACCGATGGACTTTGCGAGTGCACCCCGCCTTCCTGTTTTTGAGGTGGTGACTTTCGTCTGCGACAATCAAGTCTGGATTAACGCTGGTCAGACGATCCCACCCTGCATCGCGAGAGATCTCCTGGTACGAATGGATGATCATCTTAGGGTGGCCTATCCAGTGCTTGGCCAATGCTTTGAAGTCGCGATACGTCTTACCCCGCAGCTTTCCTGGTACCAACAACAGAGGGCGCTTCGCCCCAACCACGACCGGGGCCAGGTAAGACAGGAGCGTTTTTCCTTGTCCAACTTTGACCGGGGTAACAACCCCGCCGAAGTCGTGAAGCTCCTCAAGGGCCTTGGCCTGTACTGGACGCAATGCCATGTTGCCTTGAGGTGTCTTGAGCCAGTCAGTCATGGCTTCACATACCGCTTCTAGGTCCGGGTCTTCTTCCCAGACACGGTGGGGCAGGGATAGGATCCGAGTTAGCTCGGCACTATCCCGAACCCCGCCTATGTGAGGGTGCCTGATCAACCCTTCAACTCCTTCGCCACCGACAAGATCGAATTACCGAGGGCCTCTAAGACTCGAATAGTCATGAGCTCTGTGGCAGCTCCCGGACTTGCGCATGCGCCTGAGCATGTCTTGGGGGCTGGCGCAGGTTCAACGTCAACCACAATCTCCGACTCTGGTGGATTGATCGGAGCTTTCTCAGCAGGCTCAGTCGCCTCCTGTACTGACCCCTTCTGTGCAGCCTTCTCCTGTGCTGCTTTCACTCTTGCCATAAGTTTTTCTTTCATTGATACTGGTGCCATGAGTGCTAACATCCTTTCTTTTGGTGATAGATTACACTGAGTAGCATACGGGCAACCCCCGTACTTACCACACGCTTCTACGTCATAGTCGAGGTCTAGGACATCCGGCTCAAGGGCAAGGATGCCTGCCATTTGTCTAGCCAAGATCACGATCGGTCCCATCTTCTCGAGGATCTCTTCACGCGAAAATGCAAAGTCCACTGCCCTGGCTTGAGGTCGGGTGCCCATGAGGTAATAAACCCAACGACCCTCTACCCGCTGCGCATTGTACTTGCCTAGTACATAGGCGGAGTAGATGATCGCGGGGATGTCCTTGCGCAATTGGTCTACCGTCTTAGCCCACTTGAGATCTCCCGTCGACTTGTGGTCGCCAACGCGTGGGATGTCCGGCTCGATCCAATCCATGCGACCGGTAAAGCCAAACACTTCGCCGTCCGGGAACCATCGAAAGTTTTCACCACCTCCTTCCACGATACACTGACCCGGGGCTGGTAGATGCTTCAACCCGGCCCGAAAACAGCGTCCGATCTCGGTGTCGGGTGGCGGGGTCCCATCCTTGAGAAAGGCCTCGGCGATATCATGCAGCACCAACCCACGCTCCGCATACTTGTTTGGTGGGGCCGGTATCTTAGCCAATTTCCTCCACGCCCATTTCCGTGGGCAATCCACGTACGTGGAAATAGACGAGGGGCTAATCAGAGGTTTGTCCATCAGTTTAAATCCTTGGGCATATCAGTTCCCGGGGGAGCCGGCGGAATTTTTTTCAACCCCATGGCGTAATCTGGCAGATCTTCGAAATCCGGATGCCAAGCGAAAATGGTGTACTTCCCACACCGTACCCTTACATACCCAAACCCCTTGCTCTCGAAAGTATCAAATAGATAAAGAATATCCCCGATGGGCACGGATGCAAGATTAGCATGAAGAATCTCTCGTATGTCCTCAATGGAAACGCCCCCGGCATTGTGCCCCTCATACATGGCATCAATCACCGAAGCTATTGCAGCGGAAGTCGTATACAGTTCCCTGATATAGACTTGATCTTCTCTTTTCATTGTCTCTCCTCTAGCGCATCGGATGCTAGCGAACACAGAAGGCGGCCGAGTTTCATGGCCTTTTTTGGAGACAGCACAGCGACGGATCTGTCCCACGCGTCTTGCACTTCTACCGTCACAGTGCCATCCTGATACCTGTACGCTTTAATGGTGGTATACTTCTGGGCTTTCATGAGGCCCCCACGTCTAAAGACTTCACACTGAAGCCCGGAACACTGCAGAAAAAAACAACTATGGTATCTCGATTCATTCCATCAGTGGATGTCCCGTCCGGAGTATCAAAGGATATGCGGCGGTTTGGGCAAAGAACTTCCACCCCATAGCCTTCTCCCCTCAACACACGATCTTGATACCATCGTTGTGAACACCCAACAGGCAAAATCATGGTTACAGATTCACACGTGCCCGACTGTATAGACCTTGCCGCTTTATCCACCCACAAACCGGCTTGCCTAAACGGAGGATTGCAAAATACTTTACCCCGCCAGGGTTGAGAAAGCCCATCCATAGATTCTGTGTAGTAGGTCCTGCACAAAGCATTCGTGCCTGACGCAGCTACGTCTAGGTCAAATGGCCCGAACATACCGTCGAGAAGATCGAAGTACCACCGTGGCGTACGCATGCATTGTGTGTTCATGGTAGCACCATAGGACTTTCACACTCGGCACAAAGCTTTGCTCCCGGCACCAAGCAGCTATCCTTTAGGTGCAGCCACGCGTCTTCTGTGTACCGTTCGCCACAGTATTCGCATGCATAGTCGTCCGCCTCGACATCCAAAGGGTCTATGGGTGGCTCTGCAAAATCCGCAGCATACGACGTATACCTGTAGAGTGACATGATTACTCCTTTTCCCTTTTCATTGCTCTTGCTCCAGACACGCAGGCATCCTTACCTTCATCCACTCCGCAGCTACATCGATCAGATATCGGTATTCAGCTATGTCTTCATCAGTGTATCCGTTGGCCTTGCCTATCTCTTCATAGCGCTCCAGCCAGTGCTCTACTGAGTGTACTTCACATCCGATCGCGATTTCCGTCGGTGAGCACACACAAAGAGTGTGACGTGTTCCTTTTATCATCAATGGAACTTCGGACCAGATACCCCCGTGAATACTGACCTGGCCCGAAACCCGGACCTGGCCTAAAACAATGGCCGTTCCATAGATTCTGGCCCGGCCTAAAACAATGGCCACTCCGTAGACTTCGGCCTGGCCGTAGACGCGGGCCTGGTCGTAGACCTGGGCCGTGCCGCAGACCTGGGCATGGCCGGAGACCCTGGCCTGGCCGTAGACCTGGGCATGGCCGGAGACCCTGGCCTGGCCGTAGACTTGGGCCTGGCCGTAGACGCGGGCCTGGTCGTAGACCTGGGCCGTGCCGCAGACCTGGGCCTGGTCGTAGACTTCGGCACGTCCACGGACTTGGGCCTGGCCGTAGATTTCGGCACGTCCACGGACTTGGGCATGCCAATAGATCTCAGCCTGGTCATAGACCCCAGCCTGGTCACATACCAAAGCATCAGGGCCTACATAGGCCGTATCTGCAACGGTGGCGGTGTTTTCAATCCAGCCACCACCGTTTGAATGTCGATGCCACGTGTCGGAGGTGGCGTGGGGGAACATCCGTTTCAGATCTTTGAAGTCCATGTGTCGCTCTCCTCTATTACTTTTTACACCCCCATCCCGCAGGTGTCAATAGTGTTTTGTGTCCGAGATTTACCTTTGTAGGAGCGCCGCAATATCATCCTCCCCCAAGCCTCCGAATTTTTCGGCCCACCTCACAAGCTTGTGAACGTCTATCTCGTGGCACTTTTTTTGTGCCCCTACCGGCCCTCGACGCCTGCTCCTGTCAGTCGATAACTTGGACAGCGTCCGCCCCGCGCTCATAGCGGTCGGTGGGAAAGTGTTGGTTTGGTACGTATCCCACCGCTCGACCAGAGTACTGGCATTGAGCCACAAGGATCCACCCTCGACGAAAATGCCGTGAAGATCGCCGTGCAGCCTCGTCGGGTTTTGCAGATAGCTAACGCACCAGTGACATACCGCCGACACATCCTCTCGAGACAAAAGCAAGTCGATTGCGAAGTCGCCGCTATTGCCCTCGACAAGAAACCGCGACGTTGACTTGGGCATGGGTCTGGTTTCTTTTAGCCAAAGAATGTGCTTCGCAAACAAATCGTCATCCACCAGGGACCGGCCGTCGCGGCCTCCGGACCAAAACGCGCTAGCAGCCTCCGGAACTCGTAAGAACAAAAAACGCTCGGCGACCGCGGCTTCGTCGTCCTTGGTAAGATTGGTCCCGAAGGAAAGCATGTCAGGGTTGTTGGAGGCGAAAACATAGCGCAAGCATCCGCTGAGGTAGAGCTCGGCCACGTACTTCTTGTTGATGCGATGAGTACGCTCCACAATCATCTCTCGCAAACGCTCCGTCCCTCCCGGCTTCTTGAGCTCGGGGGGCAGTGTTTCATCGCAGAACACCAACGGAGCCCTCTCAAGGGTTTGGTTGAATGGGCCCACAACATCCTTGAGCTTAGCGGGACCTTGCACCGTCCACAGTCGGGAAATGCCGTCAGCAAACAGGCTTTTGCCCATGTTCTTTTGGCCTTGGAAGTAGATCGCCGCACACGGACGGGACAGATCAAACAACGACACGAGCCAGTCAAGCACCCTCTCGTAATTGACCCCCGTCAACAGTCTTAGCCATTCATCTACAAGGGGGATCTGTTCGGCCTCCAACTGTCGCAGTCGATAGAAAGGTAATCGGAGCGCCGAGTTCGCGAAGTCTATCTTGGTCTCGTAAGTAGTCATGTCATAGACGCAAGACGAAATGACCGTGCCGCAATCCTTCACGAGCTCGCGCGCTGACTTGAGAGTAGGCTCTCCCTTGTCGTTGAGCTTGTATGCAGACACATCCGCCACGGGTGCAAGGTACCGTTCGGCAACAGTCTCAACGTTTAGATGTGGAAATGGTTTCGAGTACTCCCCGTCACGCAAGAAGCGGTAGTGCCCCTCCTGTTGCAGGATCCAGACACGGTTCAGCGACTCACGCGGGACGCCCAAGGTTTCGGCGAAGTACGCCAACTCCTCTTCTGTGTATGGCGTGTCACGCTCGGACCCAAAGGCCAAGCGTATGAGTTGTTTCTTTCGGTCTTGTCTTTCCTGTTCGAGTTGTTGTTGCTTCTCTGCACGTTCGCGTTGGCGGGCTTGTACCTTGTCAGCGATCTTGACTATGTCGATCTGGTCTTCTTTCGCCCCGTGCATGACTGCGAGGGATGGAGCAAAAATGGCGGCGACACTATCAGGATCGGCGTCTGGCCATCGGTTGACAATGTGACGAGAAAGCCAATACATCGTCTCATCCCTGTCACCGTACTGGGCGAAACGCCGCCCCTCGAGGACAGCACTCAGTGTCTCCACCAACCGATGGGTGTCCTTTTCCTTGCGCCGCCGTCCGTCCTTGAGCTCAGCCAGCCAATCCTCAAACGCGCGTTGAGGCACTTTCACTTTTGTCTCGGGGGCCACCGGCGCAGGCGGAGTCTTGGCCAGGAGGGCATCGACGTCTAGCGGATCTGCGGCCTGCCACAAAAGGGACCCCTCCTCGCCTTGCAACGGGACCGCTGGGGCAAAATACCCCCGGCCGACGTCCGTGCACTTTTGATCGATCACCCCACACCATGCCACGAGGTTGTAGAGATGGGGCCAGAAGCGGGGCCATTCGTCGGGTGTCAGCGGCCGTGAGATCTCGAAAAACAGGCGTGCATAAAGGCCCGGTTTTTGATCGTTGGAATACGTAGTATAAAGGATGTAAGAGTATCCGCACGAGCCCAAAAAATCACCCAGCTCATCGATCTTGCTGTCGGGGACCCCGTCCAGATCTATGGCGCCAAACCAAATCTTGACCACCCCCTCGGCGCTTTTGCTCGGCCAACCGTCCGCCCATTCGGCGGGAGAGAGGACGGTTCGCTGCCTTTTGTCCGAAACTCTTTTATAGGTAAAAAGATCGGATGTCGCAAAATCGGACCAGGAGTCAAAAACGCCGACTGTTTTTTCGGGGGAAAAGGCGTGGGGAAAGGTGGTTACTTGTAGCATGTATTTTCCCTTGGGGTGTCTTACAATGTGGGATAGATCTTATGTATGACTATGTAGGCACAGTGTGTGTTAGGTGTCCGGAGCACTCTTTGACGATAGACGCTGGCGTCGTGGCCGTCAAGGGGTATCCGCGTATGGCGGCTATTCGTCCGATAGTCATTCTAGGAAACCTCTCGAGCGCCGCGAAAACATTGATGATAGTAGTATAGTAGACTTTTTATCTCTGATAGTATAAAGGGAGGTATATAGGTAGGGGGGAGAAGTATAAAGAAAGAGTAGAGAGAGAGTAGGGCCGTTGGAGGGGGTTGTATATGTAGATGTGAATGAAATCAGGTAGTTACGGAGGCCGCCCTCGGCCGCGGTTTCGCCGCCGAATCGCCGGCCGACCTAGGATCAAGGACTTAGCGGAGGTGTGCTTACGGATTGTGTAAGCACTTTGGCCCGATTTGCTTAGGATTCATTAAGCGCTCTCAATGATTCCGCGGGTTTATGCGTCCTGGGGCTTGTGCTATGTCTTTTTTGCCGGTTTGGCTTTTGTTTTTTGCTTGCATGTTCCGCGCGGCGGCGTATACTCAAAAATGCGGAACGCCCAGAATTGATTCTGAGGCGATTACACGAGAGGGCTGGGTATACGGTATGGGATTTCGTAGCAAAGGCTTCAGAAGCCAATTCTGGGCGTCTGGTGGGGTGTTTGTCTTGGTATGTGGGGGTGCGGTTTGTTCGGGTTTTGGCGTGGGGTATCTGTCAATGCATTGGCATGTCGAAGCCGAGGGCCCTCAGGTAGTACAAGGGGCGCCTATGCATGTGGATGTGTGTGCTTCTGGTGGCATTGTCGTGATGCCCACGGATGAGTCGGATCTGATGGCCGTCGATGCGCCCGTTGTGCTGCTTTGGCTGGTGGAGGATCGCAAGCCATCCGGACCTGAGGCGTGCGAGATCGGGACTCGGCTCGTTGATATGGGTCAGGGGTGTCTGCCTATTTGGCTGATGGATGTCACGGCTAGCTGTGCTGTGTACCCGGAGGTGATGCGGGGTAAAGTCGAGGCTTTTTTGGACAGCGTTACCGGTCAAGATATACCGGATAGACTAGGGGATGGGGATGGCATAGGCATAGGTCTATAGCCTTACCTAAGGCGTATACTCAAGGTATTGTTCAAAGTTTGAATCGGGTAAGCCTCGTTTGAATCGGGTATATAGCGGGTATCTGGGGTGCTCAAACGGGTAAGAGTCTGTACCACCTTGAAAACAGTAAGGATTCGAATCGGGTAACTTATACTGGAAGGAGAGACAATGACAAAGTACACACTGAAACACTCATCAGAGACCCCCTCGCCGATGGCGGATTGCATTGACCTATTGTCGGTGCTTGTCCAAGCCGCCGTCCACTGTTACCGGTATTCGATCGAAGGTAAGACCGGTGTCCGCGGCCGGAGGCCTACATGGTTGGCTCCGGCGGGTGATCTGGTACTGGTGTCGTGGGGTCCGGGTGAAGTCGTATTTGGGGCTCGTACCGATGAGGCCGACAAGGGGGTAAAGTTTTTTATCGATGTCCTTGAGGCTCGCGCATCATCCGAGATGATTGCGGCCACGGAAGATTTGGCTGAGGGATACCGCGACTTAGTCCTTGACCTTTTCGGCTCGCCTGCTATTATACCTAATGTAGAGGTATGATGATTTCGCCGGCGCTAGACCGCATACAAGCTCTCCTCTCTTGTCTCATGGTATCAGTTCTAGCGCCGGCGAATGATTGAGAGCAATCAATGCGTCAGTCGACACCGAAGCAGATAGAATATGGTGAGGTCTTAGGGTCTCATCGTCGGGGTGGGCGGAGTGCCTCCTAAGCCCCCAAGCCGTCCACCCCACCCTTTCGTCGCCGGTAATTCTGCCGGCCAAGGGGCGGCTCGTCGCTTCACGGTTATTTTTGTGGGCGGGCCGCCCCATACACGCTATGGCTAGGCGATGCACAGTATGTGATCACCCCAAGCTCGCTGACATCGATTGCGATCTTGTCGGCCGTGCTCAGGTGTCGTGGGTAGCTCGCAAGTATGGGCTAACACAGTCCGCGGTGGATCGGCACAAGCAGCACCACATTACAAGGATCATGTCGCGAGCCCCCGATGTTGAAGACGCAGTCAGGGCCGAGAGTTTGCTAGCCAAGACTCAGGCACTCTATCAGTCTGCCGTAGATATCCTGAGAGATTCTCAAGTGACAGGGAAGCAGAATACCGCATTGCGGGCAATCCGTGAGATCAGATCCACAATCGAGCTGTTGGCTAAGCTTGCGGGGGAGCTCGACGAGTCTACCAGAGTGGGTGTTGTTGTAGGTGCAGCTATTCAGACGAACGTAGATGGAAGCAAGCCGGACTTGAGCCGGCTGAGTGAGAATGAGCTACTCGCCTACCGCGCGCTCGTAGCCAAAATGGAAGACGGTGGAGGCCATGAAGATGGATGACAGAGATGAACAGGACCTCGATATTTCGAGTGATGACTGTCATGAATTTGTTATGGGGCTAGAGCATCAGATACACGTTGAAGAGTCTCGCATAGAGGCCGAGGTCTTAGTGACCAATCCACATTGGTATGGCGACCAATATGGCGGCTTGCTCCATCTGTCTTTACCTGGCCCGCTTTCCGACGGATGGGTTGTGATGACAAAAGCCGAAGTCGAGCACTTGATTGAGGGTCTGCAAGGGCTGGTCTCATGCATGGGGGAGTAAAGTACGACCAAGGCAAGCCGGCTCTCGAGCTATTGCCACCAAGCTACTGGTCATTGGTCTACTCAAAATATTCTTGGTTGTTGGCGTTGTGGTATTACTACAACGAGTGGCCATCTGAATTGATACTTGACTATGATCCTATCCCGGTGCTCGTGTTTGGCAAAGAGAAGTATGGTGCATTCAACTGGTTCAAAGGGATGCGATGGGGTCGGCTAGTTGGTGCGTTCCATCGGCATTGCAATGTACTGGTTGATGGGGTTTGGCGTCCTCGGGACTTGTGCGAGGTGGATGATGAAACCGGCTTGATGCATGGCCAGCATGCAGAGTGCTGCCGTTTGTTTCTCGCCGAGTATAGGTGTCGCAATCTCGGAGATAATGATTGCCCTTGGGCTCAGGGTTGACATGCCAGAAGTAATGCACAAGCTGAGCGAAATTGATGCAGAGCTCGCTCGGCGCCGATTGTCGTTTTTTGTCCAACAGGCTTGGCATGTACTGGAGCCGGCTACTCCTTTGATTTGGAGCTGGCACATGGATGCCATTTGTGAACACCTAGAGGCCGCTACCGATGGGCGCATCACCAGGCTGCTGATTGCAATCCCCCCGGGGCATTGTAAGTCGCTTCTTGTGTCCGTGTTCTGGCCCGCATGGGTTTGGCTCAAAAGGCCATCTTGGCGTGGGTTGTTTTCGTCCTACTCTGGGGATCTGTCCGTTAGGGACTCTGTTAGATGTCGGACGGTTATTCAGTCCGATTGGTACCAGGACACATTCGCGCCCGAGTGGAAGATGACATCGGATCAGAACGTTAAAAGCCGATTCGAGAACACGGCGCGCGGCGTGAGGCAATCTCTATCTGTCGGCGGCTTGGGGTCGGGTTTTCGTGGGGATTGTGTTGTCGTAGACGACCCATCCAACGTTGAAGAGTTCCCATCTGACATAGCATTGGCGGATGTTGTGTCTTGGTGGGACAAGCGCATGTCCTCTCGCTTCGACGATATGCGCACAGGTGTCCGCGTTTGCGTCATGCAACGGATTCATGAGCGGGACTTGATTGGCAGAATGTTGGAGAGGGGCGGATATGATTACCTGTGTCTACCGACGGAGTTTGATCCTGCCCGTCGTTGTGAGACATCTATCGGATTCAGAGATCCTAGGACGGAAGACGGTGAGCTCCTATTCCCCCAGCTATTCAACGAAGCCGTGATCGAGGAGGCTAAGAGAGACCTGGGAGATTACGCTTTTGCCGCACAACACAATCAAACGGCGGCGCCGGCAACCGGTGGAATCATCAAGCGCAATTGGATCCGGTTTTGGTGGGAGGGCAGTGAGCCTGAGCATTACGAGACAATGCAGGAGGATGGGGCGCTGTTTCGTCATGAGCAGATCCGGCTTGATAGAAACGCATTGCACAACCATATCCAGTCCTGGGATATGACTTTCAAGGGTGGACAAACTGCACAGGAGAAAGCCAGGGGCAAGCGGGTGGAGAGGGACTATGTGTGTGGGCAGGCATGGGCGGCGTGCGGGCAACGGCGTTTCTTGTTGGATCAATTGATCGGTCAGTTGTCCTTCACCCAAACCGTCGACGCTGTGCAGAGTTTTTCTGCGACGCATAGGAGGCACACCCTAAAGCTTGTCGAGGAGAAAGCGAACGGCGCGGCTGTGATGGATCAGCTCACCGCTACCGTCGGTGGGTTTGAGCCTATCACACCGAAAGAATCAAAAGAGGCAAGGGCGCACGCAGTGTCGCATGACATAAGAGCGGGTTACGTTTACTTGCCACATCCAAAACAACACCCGTGGGTGGAGGCCTTGATTCACGAGGTCTGCACATTCCCACGAGCAAAACACGATGATCAGTTGGATTCACTCACACAAGCCTTGAAGTGGTATCGCGAGGCAGACATCAATCAGGTGTACGTGATACCCTAGCGAAGCGAGGAAAAACACAATGGGATTTTGGTCCAAGATAAATCCGTTCAGCAAGGCCCCAGATGGGCAATCAATTTCCGCTGCCACCGTTGACGTGATAGCCGGTTCTTTGCGGAAGCGGCACAATAGGCGGAGTGTCCAGGAAGTGCTCGCAGCGATGGAAACCTCGCCGTGGTTTCGATCGGTTGTGTGGCGCATTTCGTACGCTGCGGCCATAGTGCCTTGGCGTATCTTTGCAGTCAAGTCGGCTAGAGGCACTCGAGACTTTGACCTCGGCCACGAGTACTGCAAGCACGTGGCGTTGCAGTCCGGGGAATCCCTCGAAGTGAGGTCTAGAATCAAGGGCGCCTTGCAACAAGACGGACGACTTGTCGAGATTACAGACCACGTGTTCCTTGACCTGATGGCGGACCCGTGCAAGTCCTTGACCGGGGTTGATTCAAGACTGCTTACGTTTGCTATGCTCAACGCGGTCGGGGAGGTCGGATGGGCGCTCGAGAAGAATGGGCAAGGAGCCCCCGTAGGGTATTGGCCCGTTCCGCCTCATTGGATTGTTGAAGTTCCGACGAACAACGATCCACACTACACGATCCAGATCCGCGGGGGGCGGAGAAAGATACCCGAGGACGAGTTTGTCCTGTACAAGAACCCAACCCTCGTGAATCCTTATGGTAGAGGCAGTGGCTTGGGGATGTCACTTGCGGATGAGCTTGAGACGGACGAGTACATTTCGAAATTCCAAAACACCTGGTTTCATAGCCGCGGGAAGCCCGACCTTGTCGTCACGGTTAAAGGCGCGACGGGGGGCGATCCGTCGCAGCTAGCGCGGGCCAAGGAGCAATTTGAAAACCAGTATCGTGATAGCACTCGCGGTGGCCGGTCCATGTGGGTACACGGTGACGTGTCTGTCAAGGAGCTGTCACAGAAACTTGTTGATCTCGATCTGGCTGCACAGCGGACTTGGATCAAGGATCTTGCTCGCGAGGTTTTCGGTGCGCCACCCGAAGTGATGGGCGACGTGAAGGATTCGAATCGAGCGACAGTGCAGGAGGCAATGGCTATCTTGGCTATGCTGTCCACGATCCCTCAGCTCGAGAGGATGCGGGCGCAGATCCAGCAGAAGCTGATCCCGTTGTATGATGATAGGCTTGTGGTTGACTATTGGTCACCTCTTCCAGACAATAAAGAGTTCGCGCTTCGCGCACTCCAGGCTATGCCGTGGGCAGCAACACGGGGGGAGATCCGGCGTATGCAGGGGCTTGAAGACAGGGGCCAGTATGACAATGTGCATATGCTTCCGATGAACCTGATCGAGGTTGAAGGGCCGGCCCTACCTAAAGAGCACAAGGGCGTAACCATCCACAAGCTTGTGCAAAAGACGCCCTTGACTGAGCTCGAAATCGAAGAAGTGCTTGCCTCCCTGGTGCCGGATCACCTGGACTATGAGCTTACTCCCGAGGTCAAGCGAATCATCGAAGCTTGGGGGGCTAAGACATCCGCTGAGCTCGGGCTTGCGCCGTCGTTTGATTTGCTCAACCCGAGAGTCGTCGAATACATCGACGGATTCAGTGGGCAAAAAGTCGTCGGTATCAATGACACCAGCAAGCGTCTATTGCGAAGCACGCTTAGGGCTGGTGTGATAGGTGGGGAGGGAGCAGAGGACATTGCTAGGCGAGTGTCTAACGCGTTTGATTCGTTTGCGGATACTCGCGCCCTGGCCATAGCCAGGACCGAGGTTACATCTGCAGCTAACTTTGGCACGTACATGGCGCACTCCGCAAGCGGCGTGGTGGAGGAGCGGGAGTGGATCGCGACTATGGACGGACTAGCAAGGGATACTCACGCCGGGCTTGATGGGGCCAAGGTGGGGATAGATGAATCCTTTACAAGCTCCAGTGGAGCTAGGACCAGATATCCAGGGGGTTTCGGAATAGCTGCGGAAGATGTCAATTGTCGATGCATCACTGTGGCCGTCATCAAAGACCCTGAGAAGTCAATGACCCATGAGGATAGACTGGCTGTGTGGAAATCCTTTGTTGCAGAGACAGACAAGGATGAAGAGCGCGTGGCTTCCGCAGCACGGCGCGCGTTTCGGGCGCAGGAGGAGAAAGTGCTTGCGAAGCTGCGCGAGGTGATGGGATGAAATACCTCGGAGGTAAGTTCTACACAGCAAAACATATCCTTCCGGTTATTTTGAAAGACCGAAAACCGGATCAATACTACGTTGAACCGTTTGCCGGGGGTATGAATGTCATCTGCAACGTTGATGGGCCGAGGATAGCAAATGATGTACTCGAGCCTGTTATCGAATGTTGGAAAGCACTGGTTAACGGATGGAAGCCGAGGAAGTATACGAAAGAAGAATACAAACACATCAGGGAGAATCGCGACCTATACCCACTGCATGTGGTGGGCTGGGTCGGTGTCGCGTGTAGTTTTAGGGGGTGTTATTTTGAGGGGTTTTCTGGTATCCGGTTATCGGGTATTAAGAGGGGAGTTGACGAACAACAACAAAGTATGAACGCCGCGGCTAGGCAAGCCAAGAAATTGCAAGGTGTGGAATTCCGTAGTGGAGACTATGCCGATCTTGATATACCTCCGGATAGCGTTGTCTACTGCGACCCACCTTATCGAGATAGCTACCACTGGACTCGTTACAAGCTAAAGAGCTACGGCCTCCATGGTTTCGACCATGATCGTTTTTGGCAGTGGTGTCGCGAGACATCTCAAAAGCATACCGTGTTCATATCAGAGTTAGACGCCCCCGACGACTTCGATTGTGTTTGGTCTAGGGAGAAGGCATATTGGGTTGGGACGGGTCTCCGTAAAGACGGTAAAGAAGATGGAGGAAAACGGACGGTGATCGAGAAGATGTGGAGGTATAGAGGGTGAAATACATGAACAGAAGCATGGATAGTTCCGGTCGTAAACGATCTGTTTTGGACATGCGTCCACGCTGCCAGGGCCCGAAGTGCGGAGGGCGCGGCAAGGTACTGGCTGAGAGTTTGACTCGTCCATGGGTTGTCAAGTGCCCGCGTTGCGGTTTTGTTAATACCAAGGACTAGGGATAGATTGATTCTGGTGTGATACCTCATACCTATCAAAAAAGACTTGACATATAGCCTATTCAGTGTACTGTATATAGTATACGTATTGTTGGTGGCCTCCCGGATGTGCCCGAACCGGTGGAGGCCCCATGTCCGTACGAATCCGAAAAGACATTCTTGACGCACTATCTGCCGCTCGCAAGGGTGATACCGTTGATCTTTCCGGCTTTGTGATCCCATACAAGAGTGCAGGCTCTTTGATTCAAACGAAAGAGCCTCGCACGGACCGCATCAGATCTTTCATGTGGTCGGATCACTCTGTCGACAGAGACAACGACACGATTGACCCTTTGGGTTGGAAGCTAGATAGATTTTATAAAAACGGCGCCATCCTATGGGCCCACAACCCCACGTTGCCGACTATCGGTACACCGCGAAATTTCCGCGTGGAACGTACTGCTGATACTGGTCAGCTGAAGGGTGACATTGAATTCTCATCCGTTAATCCCTTTGCCGAAATGCTGCTTGGTCTCGTCGATGAGGGTGCGTTGAAGAATGTCAGTGTTGGTTTTCTTCCGGTCAAATGGACTATCAATCAGGAGCGCGGCGGCATTGACTTCCTCGAGCAGGAGCTGATGGAGGGGTCTCTAGTCCCTGTGGGCTCCAATGCAAACGCAATGCTAGAGGCGTCTAATCAAAAGGGCATTGACCTGCAGCCCATGCAAGAATGGGCTGAGAAATGGCTAGATGAAGACGAGACTGTTGTGTCTTGTGTGGCCGATCCAGACGAAGTCCTGGTCATCCACAAAGCATTAAAAGGCTGGACTAAGAGCGATGCTGGTGTCGTGCTCCCGGATCCAGTCGCTGAGTCGGTTACTGAGGGATCTGAGGTAGCTGCAGTTGAACCGACTGAGCCCGAGATTGTAACGGTAGCTGAGGCTGAATTGCCTACGGCTGACGAGCTAGACGGCACCAGCATCATCGAGAATATGGTATCGGCTATCGAAGGTGGGACCCTTGATGTGGAAGATGTCGAGAAAGCACTGTCTACATTCAAGATACCGGAAAAGCCGGAACCGGAACCGGATTATGAAATCACAGAAGAGGACCTGCGAAAGATGGTCAGAGACATGCTTGTGGATCCGAAGGAGACTTCAGATCCCGATGCTGTCGACGAGTCTTTTGTGCGTCGGACCCTAACGGACGAATTGCGGAAGGTTCGTTCGGATTTTCTTCGGGAGTCTGGACGACTACCCAACTAAGGAGATACCCAATGTCACTGAGTGGAAATGATAACAGAAGCCCGAGGACCGGGCCCCTCACCCGTGAAGACGTGCTTGACATTGTCAAGGATGTCGTGGGCGAAGTGCGGCGAGATATGGCGGAGGAGTCGCAAAAGCGGGCGGCTGAAGCGCAAGCAAAAGCCCCGATCCCTGCACCCAAGCAGGGAAACGTTTTTAATCGAAAGAAGATCCTCGACCCCCTGGCCACTAAAGCCCCTGAGGATATGACCAGTATGGAGCTTGCCACCATGCACGCTCGCTGGCTCAAGTGTCTATTCCATGCGCGCAACGTCGGCGGCGGCGTGCCAGAGATGCTGTCCTACGCTAAAGAGCACGGACAGGAAACGCTGGTCAAGGCCATGGGCGCGTCTGATTTTGACGATGGTGGTTTTTTGGTTGAGCCCGCTTTTGCCAGTGGCGTGATCATGGAGCTAGAGGCCCGCGTGCAGTACATCAAGGCTGGTCCCCAGATCTTGACCCTCCCCCAAGGTGGGATGGTGCTGCCCTACGAGTCCGATGGAGCTGATGCACAGTGGGGCGCTGAGAATACTGAGGTTAGCGCCGAGGAAATCAAAGGCGGCCAGATCCACTTGCAGCCCAAAAAGCTTTTGACTGTCGTTGGCGTGTCTAACGACCTCCTGCGTGCTCCTCCTGGAGTGGCTGATAGCTTTGTGGTCGAGTCGATGCTACGCGGAATGCGCGTCAAGCTCGACGCAACCCTGTTGCGCGGTGTTGGTGCGTCCAGCGAGCCCATGGGGCTTGGCGGACTGGTACCCTCTGCACATGAGCACAACGTCACTGCCGAGGTGTCCCTCACCCAGGCTCAGCTGATTGAGGAGCTGCTGCTTTGTCAAACCGATGTCGAAACCGATAACATCGACCTGGCCCTTGACAGACCTCATTACTTCATGTCCCCACGGACAAAGAACTACCTCCGTGCGCAGCGCGCCACGGACGGTGTGCTTCTGCCAGAGATGGCGCAAGGTCAGTTGCTTGGTGCAGGGTATAGCGCCACGAGCAATATTCCCAACAACGTTTCGGCTTCATACTCGGAGATCTACTTCGTGGCAATGGCCCACATGATTCTTGGCCAGAGCCAAGACATGCGCGTCGACGTTTTCCCGGGAGGCACCTACAACAACAGCTCCGGCACCAAGGTATCAGGCATCAGTGCCGATCAGACCGTGGTCCGGACCATCGGTGCATGGGACCACGCTGCGGGTCAGCGCGGCAACGAAATTTCCAGACTCAACAACGTTGACTGGACCTAATTCTACAGCAAGCCCCGGCCTGCATAGCGCGGGCCGGGTTTTAGGAGATACGAGATCATGACTTTCCCCCTTAACAGTATTGGACAATACGTCAAAAACGTGGACCTTTGTTCTTCGGAAAGCAGCAGCGCCCCATCCGTTATCACGGCTGCTGGCGGGCTGGACAATGTCAAAGTGACCGGTCAGACGATTGATCGGAAACAATCTGACGGCGCAATGGCGGGGAGCGTGGCAATTGCTACTTCCTACTTGGCCGCATTGACCGACACCAAAACCGTGAGTCTTGCGCACGAGATTCAATATTCCTCGGACGGCTCTACTTGGGACACGGCCGTGGAGATTGAGGAGCTTACCGTGAAGGCTACGTCGGATGGCGGTACCAACGAGCGCGGTTGTGATGAGCACGCCGTTGATCTCATGGCGCAGAAGCAATACTTCCGCGTCAATGTGACTTTGGACCTTAGTCATAGTGGCACGGACACCGCTACTTTCCACTCGGTCGGTACGCTTGGCGGATTCAGCATTATTCCTCAGTAGGTTGATGGATGAGTGCCAAAGAGCAACTCTTGGGTATGGAACGCGCTCGGGCTTCTCTTCGTAGTGAGGCCCGTGCGCGCATCCACAAGAAGCCGTCGACTACAAGGGGCGTTATTTTCTTGCGGTCGTGGAGAATGTATTTTCCGGATTGCAAAGTCTATTCGTTCCCCCTTGAGGTAGCTGCAAAGCTCGTCAAGGCGGGGACCGCTAGGTATGATGTCCCGAAGATACCCCCGGTTGCGGCCGGCGTGGACAAGGTTTCACACACCGAAGCGAAGGCGTTGTCGAAGCGCAAGCGTCGGCGAAAATTCGGAAAGGCTCGGTGATGGCGCTTTCCCACAATGCCTTGTGCCTTATGGATGGTACGGGTATCGGGCTGAAAGACGAGCTCGGTTTGAGTGGTACGTCTGAAGATACTCGACTTGAGCGCCTGATCGAATCAGTGTCTAGGTACATTGCGCGTTGGTGCCGGGTTCCGAGCTTCCACTATGAGGAAGATCGTGAAGATACGATGCGAGGCTATGGCTATCCGGCCATATACGTGCCTAAGACACCGCTGATCAGCATTGGATCTGTTGTGTACGATCCAGATGATAGCGCGGAGACTGTAGATTCCTCTGAGTATTTTGTGGACAACGGCGACGCAGGGCGCATCTACCGTGAGAACGGTTGGTTGTGGACTGTGGCCTACGGGGAACAGATTGTCGGACATCCCCTACCAGGGACCGAGCAAACCCTTTACAAAGTCACTTACGAATGCGGCTACAAGACGCGGAATCAAGTGGATAATCTGAGTGTATCAGGGGATATGACTCTACCACAAGATATCGAAGATGCGGCTATCCAGCTGTGCGCGATGAGGTATCGGTGGAAGGCGAGGCAGATCGGCGTTCAGTCCGAGAGGCTGGGCGACTGGTCCGTGCAGTATGTCAACGCGGGAACTGAGGCATTTCCTCGGCCCGCCATGCCACCCGAGATTCGTGAAATGCTGGCCCCCTTTCGTCGTGTGGTGTTTGCATGAGCAGGTTGGATCACTTGTTGTCGGATACTGTGACCTACGCTACGTGGTCATCCGTCAACAACTATGGTGATCCGACTTGGGGGTCGCAGTCGACGGCGGCTGCAAGGGTGGAGTATACGACGACACGGATCATTGACAGTTCCGGGGAAGAAAGGGACGCACAAGCGAAAGTTTATACCGAGACGGATATTTCGGACAAGGCGCGCATTTGGTTGCCGGGGGATAACACAAACGACGCAAACTCCGGCCGCCTCGTGATGCGGCGCAAAGAATCTTCAACCCCCAACGGCGGCACGACGCTGTATGTACTCTACTTATGATCAAAGTCAAGGCGGAAGTGACTGGGCTAAAGCGGGTCCAGAACAAGTTGAAGAGGGCCGGCCAGGGGTATCGTGATGCGCTCTCCGCAGCCCTTTACCAGAAGGGCCTGCAGATCTTGGCTGAGTCGGTAAAGGAAACCCCTGTCAAGTATGGGTTCCTGCGTCAATCCGGTTACGTCTCTCCACCACAACACGCCGGGAATATGCCTATTGTTGAGGTAGGTTTCGGTAAAGAGTATGCCCCCTACGTGCACAATCGGCGAGAGCTACACCATAATGTTGGTAAGAGCCACTTTTTGATTGATCCGGTCAATCGACACAGAAACGGTTATAAGACTTGGATCGCGAAGAAAGCCCAGCAAAACTATGAGCGTGGCATAGGAATTCGTGCCGTGAACAGGTCCGCACCTACCCGGCCGCCCAAGGAGAAGAAGTAGTGGCGGATCCTGCCCTCGACTTGGCCACTTTTATCGGGGCCAATCTCGCTACTGCGACGCTCGGCACAAACGCGTTTGCTGGACCTGTGCGGCCCCCCGAAGATGGTTATGCTACAAAAGCCGTGTTTTGCATTGAGGGAGGGGGCCCACCCCTTGAGCCGATGAACGGGACAAGTGATCTTCTGTGCCGTGGCATTGTCGAGGTACGGGCCCGTGGAGAGAAAGACGCGTATGGGGCGGGCAAGACTTGGGCGGATTCTATTTTCGATGAAGTGCAACACGCGGCCATGGCCGGGTATGTAAATGTTAGAAACCTACAGGCGGCCCCCGTCTATATCGGCACCGACAAAGGAGGTCGGCCTGAGTGGACGTGGGACGTTGAGCTTATCTACGAGGTGTGACCATGAAAGTATATTTGAAAGCGCGGCAACGCGAAGAACTACCGGGGGGCGGCGCCAGGGAACGACGGGGGCCCGGATTCTTTAACGTCCCATCAGAGCTGGCGGCGGAATGGGTGGAGGCGGGTCTTGCCTACTACGCGACGAAAGACAACGAGATAATCTATCCGGAGCCAGAGCCGGAGTTGCCCCCGTCTTTCGAATCTGCTCTCGATGATATGATCGACGACGAGGAAAAGGAGCTAGAAGATGGCGAGATCTGATTTGACTGTGACTACGGTCCCCGCTTGGGGGGATGGTTTAGCCGATGCTGGGTTTGAAGCAGTAGACCAGCCGAACGGTGACGCTTTTGTGATCGAGAAACCAACGGTAGTGTTGTTTAACAACGGCAGCGGCGGATCCCTTACTGTGACTCTAAACCTCCCGGCGTCTAGGCATACAGCGAACGACGCCGTCACGAAAACTTTCGCAGTAGCAAATGGAGACATAGGGGTCGCTGTTTTGGATCCAGCCTTGTATATCCAATCAGATGGTAAGGCATGGTTAGACTACTCGACCGGGTCGAGTGTGACTGTTGCTGTGTGCGAAATAACTGCAACGCCCGGTATCGGGTAAGAGGTAAGTAATGGCTATTATTCACGGTAGATTGAGCAACGTCACCTTCAGCGGTTCGGCTGTTGGTGGGATCATTGATGCATCCTTTTCCGGGAGCCGCGCGGAACTAGACTCCACGGAGCATGATGATGCTGCTCGGACGTATATTTCCGGCCGCATGGATGCGACGGTTGACTTGTCCTTGCATTGGGACGAGGCCGATTCGGGACAGGGCGCGTTGGCGGATAACTGGTTCAACAACACGGGAGCAGAAGCACTGGTGTTTCGGATGCAAACCGCAGGCGGCGCACATTCGTACACCGCAAACGCTTTTGTAACGTCATGGAATCCGAGCGGCCCGAATGACGACACGGGTAAGGTTTCATGTACGCTTCGCATCTCCGGAGCTGTGACTCAGGCTACGCAGTAGATGATTGTTTCTGCGGTAAAGGGTTGGCGGGGCCTATACTCGCTAGATACCGATAGGCTTGAGACTAGAGAGATCGCTTTTTGGTCTCAAGTCGACGACTATGTGTATGGTGTAGTGACAGATGATAGGGGTCAGCTCACCCCCGCTCCAGAGATATTGGGGTTCATGGGGTATCTTGATCCAGATGATAACCCGATTGGCGTTGCCAGTAAGATAATGGCAAGCCGGGAGAAATATGATGGCTAATAGAAAACGCGGTGAAGTTGAAATAGTCTTGGACGGGTGCGAACGTGTTTTGGTTTTTGACTGGAATGCGATCAGCGATCTAGAGCAACAGTTCGGCGGAAAGTCCGTTGAAGAGATTTTTCTTTCAGGCTCCGGTATCTCGAGACTCGCTTTGCGGGAGGCCGTGCGCGTGGGCTTGATTCGTAAGTACAAGCCCCTACCCTCGAAGAAGGTTGGCCAGATGCTGTCAAAAACGATCCAGTGTCCGGAGGACTTGCAGAATCTCATCAAGGCAGTTTTGTCCGGCGTATTAGCGGCATCCGGCCATTCGGATGATGCGATCGAAAGCCTTGAGAAGGAGCTGTCCCCCGACGAGGATTCAGACGAAGAAGAGCCCGCCGTGTTGCTCGACGAAAGGAGCGATGTCCTAAAAGACGCGGACCCTCAGAGGCGGGAACAAGAGACTGGCGAAAGCTAATCTCAATGCATGCCGAGGTTGGGATCACGCCGGAGGAATTTTGGAGCATGACCCCATTCGAATCGGCTGCATTTTTCGATGGACGGGCAAACGCAATTGACAGGGACTTGTGCATGCAATCCAGGTTTGTTGCGAGTCTCATGAATTGCTGGGTGACGAAAGGGCACAAGGTACAACCAGAGGATCTGTACAGGCCGAAGGACTATAGGGAGAAGCCCAATTTTGTAAGCAAGGACGACTTTGTGGAGTACATGAGAAAGCGGGGCGGGGAAGATGGGTAGTCAGTTACTGGGCACACTCGGCGTCAAGCTGTCGGCGGACTCCACAGAATTCAACCAACGCATTGACGCTGCCAAGGAAAAGCTGCACAGCGTGTCGGCCACCGCACGATCGGTTGCCGTGAAGTCAGCTGTTGCTTTCGCAGGTATTGCTGGGATCGGGGGTATCTTTGCCAAGACAGCCAGTGACGCAATTGAAAACCTCAATGTTATTGAAACAACGTTTGGAAAAAAGCTAACCCCCGTTGTTTTGGATTGGTCCAAAAAGTCCGCAGAAGCGATGGGCAGATCCGAGCTTCAAATGGCCACTTTTGCCGGCCGTTTACAATCTGTGATACGCCCAATGGTTGGATCAAAAGAGGCGGCTTCGGGTATGTCAACGGCCCTTTCTGGACTGGCTGTTGACCTTGGGAGTTTCTATAACGTCGCGGATGATGACGCATTAATAGCACTGAGAGCTGGCTTGGTTGGTGAGATGGAGCCGATGAAACGGTTCGGTGTTGTTATGACAGAAGCCGCCCTAAAAATGTTTGCGCTTAAACAAGGGATTCAAAAGTCTGTGGCCGAGATGTCGATTGCCGAAAAGACTGCGTTGAGATACCAGTTCATCATGGCGCATACAACCGATGCGCAGGGAGATGCGGCAAAAACACACAATACCTTTGCCAATGTGTTGAAAAGTCTAGGCGGCCTCTTCACGGATATATCACAATCGATAGGTCAGGCGATGCTCCCAGCCTTGACAGACATGGCTATAACTATACGGGATGCAATGAAGTGGTTCAAAAAACTGTCACCAGCCACGTATGAATTCATAGGCTATGCAATTCTTGCTGCCGGGGCCGTTACCGGTTTGATCACGATTTTTGCTGGGGCGGTTGCCGTGGTAGCAATGTTAGCCGCCTCCATGAGTGCAGTCGTTTTGGTAGCTCAGGGGTTGGTTGTTGTAGCCCTAGCAGCCGGCGCAGCGTTCCTGTTTTTGAGCAATTCCGCCAAGCCTGGCGAGACGATGTTGCAGCGCATATCCAGAGCCTTTACGGAGATAGGAGATGCGGTACATGCGGTATGGTCACAGTATATCGAACCATTCATTTCTGGGATCGTGGAGGGTTTCTCCCCTGTCATACAAGTACTGTCGGAGGTATGGCACAGTGTAAAGGCGTCTGTAATTGATGCCATGACAACCATTAGAGAGGCCCTGGGGACATCCGCTGAGAGCGCGAAGGTAGATTGGTTTTCTGTTGGCGAGGCTGTTGGGTCAGCCATTGCGTTTGTTGTTGGGGGTGTTGCATCTTTGATAGAGGCTTTGGCGGGGCTTGCTGCATGGGCCGCCCCTGCTGTTGTGCCCGTTGGCAAAGCTCTGTATAAGTTGGTGGCCACACCGTTGAGAATAATCCACGAAGCGCTTGGGTTGGTATACGACGGATTCAAAGATTTGTTTTCCGGGGATATCCTAAGCGGTCTGAAGAAGATAGGGCTAGGTCTAGCAGACGGCATCCTCTGGCCTGTGCGTACAGTGCTTGGGATTCTAACCGATCTGTTTAACGATTTCATTGAATACATCCCGAAAAAACTGAAGAGGTTTCTTCCAGAATCTTTTGAAGAATCCGTTGGGAAGTTTACCGCAACCCTCAAGAAATTTGCAGACAAGGGCGTGTCGGGTTTGCTTGGGGTTGGGCCCAAACCAGAACAAGGGGCGGACGACAGCAAACGCCGCCGCAAAAAACTGTCTTTTGATCTTCCTGATTTTTCTGGGTTTCAATTGGCTGGAAACAAAAACACGTCTGCCGGTCTTGAAGGTGGCGGCAGAAGCGCCCTAATAGATGATATCAAGGTGAAATTAGACCAAGAGATTGCCGGTATTGGCTCTGAACTGGCTGAGCAGATTAATGGGGCCGCTACGGAAATAGGGCCCACAATCGCGGACGGGATGAAGTACGCCGGGGAGACGTTGACATCGGCTTTTGTTTCCAACGTGGAAGGCCTAGGCGATGTCATTGAAGGGGCCAAGGCAGGCATGGAAGCGGGGGGTCCGTGGGGCGCTGTGATAGGCGCCATCGTAGCTTTGCTACAAAGGACCGAGGCGTTCAGCACAGTGATAGACCTCGCGAATACAGGGCTTGAATTTGTGGTCAAATCACTAGACGAATTCATCAAGCCACTTATGCCCCTTGTCCATATCTTCCACAAGTCAATTATGATTGGCATGCAACTAGCCAAGACTACCCATATGTTTGGGATCACAACTGAGATTCTGGCAAAAGCCTTTGAATGGGTTGCTGGGTTATTCAACACCATACAAGGCTCTATCATCAACGCGTTCAATTGGGTCATAGAGAAGCTCGCTAAATGGGTCGGAAAAATCAAAGGCAGTTGGGGGGATTCCCTACGAAAGCTCAAGATCAAGTTTGAGGACCCTGACGCAACAAACGGTATTGATGTATTGGGGGATAAACTCGGAGGCTTGGGCGACATCGTAATGGACACGGAAGACAACATGAGCAAGCTAAACGAAAGTCTGCTCAATGCTCCGGAGGGGTTCAAGGTTGCGGCCGCCGCGTATCAAGCTATTGATGCGTCAGGGGATGCTCCTACTTTTGTCGGCGACACGGCATCACAGGGGGCCACGACAATAAACATTCAAGTTGATAGCTCCGAGGAGGCGGCGGACATAATCATCGATAGGCTTGAGCAGCGCGGATATTCCGAGACCGGGAATATTTTTGGTGACTTCGGCCCGAAGCGGTACGCCGTGAGCACAGGAGGTGCATAGTGGCTTTTCTCGAGATCAACGGGTGGACCATCCCGGTTGCGTCTTGCAAGCAAAAGCATCAGCTATTGGGCGGGCGTGGTCGCGCATATGACGGCACGCCACAGATGCAAGACAGGGGTCGCAAGCGGATATTCGAGTGCAAGACGCCACCCCTGACAGAGCAGGCGAGGGAAGCAATCATCGGTTTGATCAACGGAGACGGCTACGTTTTCCCCTACTCGGCGGACTTGTATTCGCACAAGGGATGGGGGCCTAAGACCGCTGCCGTGACCGCTACCGTGACCGAATCAACCGCAGCAGACGGAGATCGCGTTGCGGCTATGGATTATCGATTCTCCGCAACCCCGGCCGCTCCTCAGCCCTACTCCCCTACCAGATCTGGACAGCTGGAAGTAAACCCGGCTACGACGAATCTGTTGGGGGCAGATTCCAGGGACGCCGAAAACGCGACGACGGGGTACTCGACGGTCGGTGGATCGTCTCTAGCTGCAGACACTACCAACTATTGGCAAGGTACGAAATCCGTTAAAGTGACCACATCGAGTTCAGGGCAAGGGGTCCAAACCACGGCTATCGATCCCGGTGCGGGGTCCGCAAACAAAGTCTACGTGGGGTCTGTTTACGTCAAGCCCCTGGATAGCATGCCGTTTAAAGATCTTCGCATCACCATGGTAGACGGGACGAATGCTGCCACCAATACCGTCAAGACAGCAATGTCAGGATATGACGGGACGTGGGTAAGGCTTACGGGGTATATCACGATAGGTGGGGTTGATTGTCGATCCCTCACAATGCAGGTAGTCACTGACGACGCATCCACGCCGGATTTTTGTTGTGATGGATTCCAGATCGAGGAGAGTGTCTATACGGATCATCCGGAAGCGCGTTTTGCAACGGCATGGGTTGACGGCACGCGGGCAGCTGGCGACCTGGCCTATGACCTGTCTTTTTGCAATACCGTGGTTGACTGGTCTATAGGGGCGTGGTTCTACGTTGGCCCACAGTGGTTGAGCGAGTTGAACCCGACAACGCTTATCAAATGCGTTGGTACGGATGATACGGAAATTCACATAGAGAGATCTACGGGGGTGAACGATAGGCTTAGTTTCACAATACAAGACGGGGACGGGACCTCCTACACCCTGTCAAGTGACATAGTTTTTGGCGGCTACAAGTGGAACTTCATCGGTGTAAGCTACCGTCGAGATCCTGAAACAGGCGAGGACCATATGGCCCTTGTGCAAGCGTCCGCCGACGATGAAGAATATGTAACAGAAGCTGCATCTAGTGTTGACTTTGCTTTTGATGCATTAGATACTATGTATGTAGGGCATAATAACGAATCGGAATACTGGCTAGGCCCAATCGGCAATTTAATGTTTTTCCCATTCGCGGTACCTGAAGATATGTGGACCGGTATCTGGTCAGACCTTGCGGGCGAGGGCACCGGGGGGTCGGATGACAGGGACTTGCCCCAATGGCCCAGAAAGTATGTTAGGGGCGACGCCATGATCAATTATTCGTCGGGGGATAACCTTGCATACGCTGCCCTGTTTGAAGGGCAAGTTACCGGCGTTGACATGATGGTAGGGCGGGTTAGTGGTGCTATGCGTACTAACCTGGGGGCTGTAAGCTTCACGCTCGAGGAAGTATGAGATCCACGACGACCCAGAGCCAAGCCGCTGCGCTTGCTAGCCTCAAGGATTTGGCTACTCACGTGCGTGTCAGCGTGGATGACGGCACGGGCTCGTACACTGATTTGACGGACCTAGAGGGGTACAACTGGATCCATAGTGTGACCTACAACGAAAAGGCGGGGCAACCCACGGTCACTGCAACCGTCAAGCTGACTCGGGAGAATCACAAGCTAAGTCTCTCCCCCTTTGTGGATGGATCGAAGTTAAACGCTTCGGGGACTGTTGTAGACATAGGTCGAAAGATCAAAATCGAAACGGCCGTGCTCCCGGCGGGTAAAGGCCCAGCAACGAATGAATGGGAGGAAATATTCCGCGGATACATTGAAGATATTGAGTGGGAACGTAACCCCATGGTCCTCAAGTGCCAGGACTTGGGGTCAGAACTTGTGGCATGGTTCATTGAAAACCAGTATGTCTATGCTACCACTGATAATGCTTTGGATGAAGTTGTTCAAGACATCGTCGATGACAACAATCCCTCGGTCCAGGTTGTGGCGGCGGAGTTTACATGGAATGGTAATACAACGGTTACGGCTACCGGTGGAGACACAAGCGAGCTATCAGTCGATGACTACATAGGGTACACACAAGGGCCCTATTTCCAGATTGACTCCATCAATCCGAATGTGTCTGTAACTATCCTGAATCCGTTTAGCCGAACGATACCATCAGGGGATGGGGCGGGGTCAACTTTATTGATAGAGGAAGATGATAGAATCTCATTACAGATAGATGGCGCCGCCCCCGCATGGGCCATACACGAGTACTACCAGACAAAGGATCGACTCCTTCCCGCTATCCGACGCATAGCCCAACAGATAGGCTATGAGATCAATTACAGGTGGAACAGTAGCACAGAAGCCTTTGAGCTTACACTGTGGGAGCCGGATAGGTCAGCATCCACGCCGGATGTGACGATAGGCCCGGGGCAGTATAAGGACGTCAAAAAACTGAACATGAGCCGCAGCAAGATTCGGAACAAGATCCGAGTGACGGCTGAGGTTTCCGGGGTTGTCAAATCCGTAGTGAGAGAAGACGCCGCGAGTCAAGCGAAGTATGGTGTAAGATACATGGAGGCCACACGAAAGTCGACAGACCAGATCGATACGCAGGCCGAGCTCCAGGATTTTGGTGACATCATATTGGCAGATCTCAAGGACCCCGGCGCGGATTTGAGTGTCACCATCCCGTACCGATGGGACCTAGAAATCGGGGACTATGTCCGCTTCTCGGCGGACAACGTGCGGTTTGATACGGATCAGGATTTTGGGGTTGTGTCTCTATCTCACACCCTACCGAATAGGGGCGAACCTACCACTACAATAGGGGTGCGCGGGAAGCCCTCCGGCGGCGTTAATCGTTGGCTTGAGCTCGAAGGCATGCCAGGCGTTGCCCCTCCCGTAGACCTGAAATCAGATAATGCGGCGGAGAACGTTGCGGCATCTGCAGGGGCTAGCAGTGTCACCATTACATATGATGATCCCAGATCTATGTCCCCTCCAATAAATGACTGGGCCACTACTTTGTGTTATTTGCGGTACGATGCAGACCCGGGAGACCCGCCGGGTGCTTCGTACTTGGTTGCTGCCGGGAAACAAACGCGATTCGAAATAGGTGGATTGATCCCCGGTGGGGAGTATCAAGGGCGGCTTGTTATCATGGACGAAGGTGGAAACATTGCAGCGACATCCACCGTTGTTGTTCAAGCCACACAAAAAGTCACAGCATACCATATGGACGAGGACAGCACAAGAGCGGTACGACTACCAAACGGTGATTTTGGAACCCAGACACTCGATGTAACCACAAACCCGCCGGATTCATGGAGTATGGGGACTGCCGGGTGGGGCGCAGCGGACGATGTCTATATAGACACAACGGAGCATCAGACGGGGTCTAGATCGATTGTGTTCCAGGACGCGGGCGGAGATATGTGGTCAGACTATTTTCCCGTCAATGAGGGAGAGATACTGGCCTTTGAAATGGTTCTCAAGCTGAGTGCAAATTCGGTAGGGGGGACATTCCGAAATTACGTTAGGTATTACACAAACGCAAGGCCAACAATACTAACCACAACAAGTCTCCAGAATTTAGATCTCAGTGCACTTTCCACAGGTACGTGGCTGCGGTATGTTGATAGGTTGTGTGTTCCGACAAACGCACGTTACGCCAAGATCAGATTGTCTCACGTGAAAGGTGCAACAACCCACGATGTTTTTGTAGATCGGCACAACGTAGTTAAAGATTCAGATGCGGTAAATGTCGAACGCAATTCAACACAGAGTATCAACAGTGGTACATGGACCACAATCCTATTCAATAACGTCATACAGGACTACTCGAGTTCTTACAACTCAGGGACTGGGTACTATTATGGCCCAGCAATAGGGGCTGCAACGTGGCTCTTTTCTGCCAGCTCTGAGATAGCCTCACTTGGGGCCGGAAAAGAAGTGCAGCTCAGGATTGCTGTTACTCAAAAGGGATCGACTCGATACTATTATGGGACAGTGTCAACACCTTCGAGCATAGGCAATACCTGTGTGCATGCAACAACGGGCCCCATAGATATTGTTGCCGCGGATGCAATTGTTGTTCAAATAAAACATAATCATGGATCGGCTTTGAATATTCCTGCCAATGGTGCATTTTTTCGGGGTGTTCAAGGTGGATGGTAGCAGAGGAATGCTAACAAAGGGGTCAACCCCAAGGAGAAAGACATGAAGAAGACTAGAAACATTTTGGCCCTGGCGGCCGTCACATTCATCGGGATGTTGTTGGGGGGTATCGTAATCGACAACGACGCATGGGCGATCCCCAAGTCGATGCGGAACTACATGTTCAAGGTTCTGCGTGGTGAGAATGGGGGGACGATTGAGAATGCGACCGACGGTGTATTCACGATTTCTGACGCCAGCGAAGATCTATCCGTCACCATTACCTCAAACGACATCGCGTTGTCCTCTTCTACAGGGGTCACGGAACTAGACCTAGGTACTATCAACCTAGAAACGGACGAGATTGACGCCAACGGAACCGGGACGTTGACCTTGTTGGTGAATGGGGAAAGCCTGGTTTTCACTGGCAGCACCGATGACATGGCTGTTACATCAGGTACAGGTGTAACAGAAATCGATTTCGGAACGATCAATATCGAGACAGATGAAATTGACGCGAATAGTACTGGTACCCTGACCCTTTTGGTGAATGGTGAAAGCCTGGTTTTCACGGGCAGTACTGACGACATGGCCCTCAGCTCCGGGACAGGTGTTGCGGAACTAGACCTAGGTACTATCAATCTAGAAACGGACGAGATTGATGCTAGCGGGACAGGTACGTTGACCGTTCTTGTGAACGGCGAAAGCTTGATCTTCACGGGCAGCACCAACGACATGGCTGTTACATCCGGTACGGGAGTCACGGAGGTAGACTTCGGAGAGATCAACCTGGAAACAGATGAGATTGACGCCAACGGGACTGGGACGTTGACCCTGCTAGTAAACAGTGAAGACCTTGTTTTCACGGGGGCTACCGATGACATGGCTATTAGCTCTAGCACGGGAGTTGCCGAGATAGACTTCGGAGAGATCAACCTTGAAACGGATGAGATTGATGCTAACGGGACCGGGACGTTGACCCTGCTAGTAAACAGTGAAGACCTTGTTTTCACGGGGGCTACCGATGACATGGCTATTAGCTCTAGCACTGGCGTTTCCGAAATAGACTTTGGAACAATCAACCTTGAAACGGATGAGATAGACGCTAGTGGGACTGGGACGTTGACTGTTTTGGTGAATGGCGAAGATGTGGTGTATACGGGCAGCACGAACAAGCTTAGTCTATCTTCCGGCACAGGTGTTGTAACCCACGACTATGGGTCCATCGGCGTGAAGACAGCGACCCCGTTGTTCCTCCTGGAAAAGCAACACTTCTGTGGCCAGGGCGCCAACGGCTCTACGACTTCCTATATCGGCCCGGTCCTGAAGTCTGCTGCTGCTGACGAGACAACCTACGTATTCGGCGCGGCCGGTTGTGATGGACTAGACAGCACCACAGAAGCAACGGCAGATGCACCTTTGGACACACGAGGTGATCTCAAGGTTGTCGGTATGGCGTGCGTCATCGACGATGGCGGGACGGATGATACATACGTGTTCCAGCTTCGCTCGGCGGAGGCCGATGTCAACGGGGTAACGTGCAGCATCGTGCTTGACGGATCTGGCGACGATACTTGCACCGTTATCCTTGACGCCCCGCAAACGGTGTCCAGTGGTGCTACCCTAGCCGTTAGCCAAGCTGGCACCGATGACGACTGCTCGGGTTGCGACACCGAGTGCTTTGTATATTACACCCGATAGGAGGAGAAAATGTCTAGCACCTTTAAAGCGGTCTTGATTAGTGGGCTGGTGTTAGGTCTGGGCGGCACTGCCCGGGCCGCAGCGCCCAGTGATAGTCAAATTCGTAGATGCGAATCGGTGCCCGTTGTATTCGATAAGGTAGCTCTAGATGGGGCGGCCGGTACACGTACCAAAACTATTTCAAATTTGTCTGGCTATGATCTGCTGCGTATCACGGCAAAATACACGTGGGTAGATGACGGTGATTTGACATTCACGATTACCGTCTTATCCGCACAAAGCAGTGACACGGCAACAGAAGCGTTGACCGGATATTCAACTCCAACATACGCCACGTGCACGGGATCTGTGTGCACGTTGGCGGATCGTGGTACGTACAAGTATACCGGTTTGACTGCGGCTAAAACTTTTGATATGAGCTTTCGGTTACAGGGTGAGACAACCATCAAAATCGTTGCCGAGGAATCCACCGCGGCATCTGGTGAGTTTCTTACCCTTACCGCCGAGAAGTGTGTGGCGGGGGGTAACTAAAATGTTTGCGTGCATCGGGCTTGTGTCGTTGTTAGGTTTCGCACCGCTGAACGAATATGCTGGTGTAGAAGCTACCTTTGAGATCTATGTCAACCCAACCACCGGCAATGACGCTAACCCGGGCACGGAAGCGTCCCCGGTGGCTACTCTCGGCAAGGCAGGTTTGTTGATTCCGTCAGAGGGGTCTGGTATTATCCACCTCTCTGCAGGCAACCACGCTTTGACGGATTACGCAAGCGAATCAATCTCCCAGCGAACAGTGTTAAAGGCCAAGGGGTATTTGATTGTACAGGGCACAACGTCGGTAGAGGATACCTTCACCATAGACTCTGTAAGCGAGAATGTTTTGACGGCTTCCGGATCTCCTGGGTGGAGTGTTGATGAGCACGTCGGCCGCTTTGTGAGGCAAGTTGTTTCGGCAACCGTAACGAGATACCATTGGATCTTGTCCAATACCTCTGACACACTGACAGTCTCGAAAACGCCTGCATCCCTCGGCGGGTCCGGGGAGCTTCCGGGGTCCGGGGACATGGACATTGAATCGATCCAGTCCTGGATTATTCCATCTGCAACTAACCCGACAAAAATATTCAACCGGCTGTACGTCGGCGGAAACATGCGTTTCCTCGAAGTGGGGTTTGATGGGACCACCGGAAACACCGGCCCAACATCCATCGATGGCGGCGGGGTTATCTCCTTCTACGCTTGCAAGTTCCAGGACTGGTCTTCGAGGGCCATTTCGCTGTCCAATTGCGAGACATCTGTCAACTACACGCTGTTCGATACGGTAGGCACGGCTATTGAATCCTACAACGGCCGCCTCACCTACGGGATAGACAACGTGCTCAAGGATGTAACCACAGGTGTAATCTTATACAACGGGTATATGTCGTCCACATCCGTATCATCCGTGTGGGCGGACACGGTAACGACCGTTTTCCATCTCCGAGATCATGCAACGTTTTGGGAATCCCACAAGCGCGTCCATTTAACATCTGTCACAACGTATGCCCAACTGGAGTTCGGCGGTAATTTTGCCAGGAATGATAACGCCGCCGTTTTGATTTGGTCGGGGACAGAGCAGCCCGACACGGTAATCTCAATGGTAGAAGGGGACAACAGCGCGATCCTCTACGACACAGCTAACAGCACAATGACAGGGACATCAGAATATGTGGACATGGGTGGTGTGACGACTTCGCATACTGACTACGTCGCATCCCCATCCTTGATGGACGCCCATTTCAACAAGATTGCGGACGTATCGGCCGCGGCCATTTCTGTTAGTGGACGTTTGAGTAATGCCCCCGACGAAGATACCATTGCAGATAGCGGTGACGGGAACCCGGCAACTCATACACTCACACCGACATCGAGCGTTGTAGAGTTGACCTGTAGTGACTCCGACACGTGTGACATCACGATGGGGGAGTCGGGAATTTCACAAGGGACGACCGTTGCCATCTTCAACGTTGGCAGTAACGTGATCGACTTTGCAGATTCTGCTGGGGTTCTCGAACTCAACAACGGAAAAGCCTATGCGATGGGCGCGGAAGAATACCTGTCCCTGTACTACAACGGATCTGCATGGGTTGAGAAGGGAAGGAGTGTGGAGGTATTTGCGGCGGATGGCAAGGCGTTGAAAGCAATAGACTTGGCAAATAGTTATATTACAGATTCGGTTACCAGTGCATATGTATACCAAATTAGTCTGGATTCGGATGGGTTGAGACTGAGAAATACAAATAAAATTTCGTTCTATGGGTACGGCAGACTAGCTATGCCAGACGCTAATGGTGTATTCTACCTACAAAATGCTGGCAATACTAGGCATCTCTGCATAGACTTCACGGCAGACGGCGTCACCGAGTTCAAATCCGGAAGCACGTGCACGGCTATCACAGCCCTGAAGTGGGGGGGCTTGGCCATCAATGCTCCGGATTCTGACACCATTGCAGATACCGGAACAGGCGACCCTGCAACGCATACCCTCACACCGACATCAAGCGTGGTGCAATTGACCTGCAATGACGCTGACACGTGTGACATCACGATGGGTGAGACCGGAATGGTTGCGGGGACTCGTGTACTCATTGTCAGCATGGGGTCCAATACTATTGACTTTGCAGATTCAGCAGGGGTCCTCGAGCTCGACGGTGGAGCAGCGTTTGCCATGACTGACCAGGATTCGTTGGAGCTGTACTACACGGGTGCAGAGTGGATTGAATTGCGACGAATGGATATAGACTAGGAGCATGATATGCCCCCCGCAGACGGATGGCAAGAACATCAGTTGCTCGTATTGAGCACGATCCAGAGCCTAGACAAAAAGACTGACAAGCTGGTAGACAGTCACAACGACCTGCGCGCCGAGGTAGCCAGTCTACGCGAAGCATCATCCACTACACAGCGGGAGGTAACGGACCTCCGGAGATCCGTTGTGGATGTCAAAGAAAAGAATGCCGGCCTTTCGGTAAAGGCGGGTGTTTGGACTTTGCTAGCCGGGGCCATCCCCACTGCGGGGGCCGCACTCTACCTGCTGTTGAGGTAGTCAAATGATTATTGGCACCGATGCCGGACACGGGGGGTCCAATTTTGGGACTTTCGACCCCCCGTTATCCACTCAAGAGGCTAGGCTCGTAGAAAAAAACATTACCCTTATCTTGGACAAACTCCTGGCAGCCGCGCTCTCAGACGCCCCCTTTGAGCATATCAGGACGCGTCGCTCCGATGTCTACCTGAGCCAGCGGAGCAGATCAATTCTGACAAAAATTCAAGGTTGCAATTTTGTGCTTTCCATGCACGTGAATCACAACCCAGATCCACAATGTCAAGGGGCGGAAGTATATTACAACCCGTCCAACCCCAGGACATCCGAGATCAGCAAGGGTATTTTCCAACCGGCTCTTGCAAAAGTCTTCAGGAAGTGTAGACTAGTATCTGTAGATCTATCGAGAGGAGAGTGGATTCGGAACGCAAGAAACATCGTCATGATCCACGACGCGGACACCGTGTTGCTCGAGCTCGGGTATAGACAAAACCCCCGTGACCGAGCGCTTTTGATGTCCAGAGAAGGGCAAGACAAAATCGTAACCGCAATGAAAGAGTCACTGCTACGTGTAGCAGATTACTATGGAGACCAACCATGAGTGACATCCTCCCCGAAGAACCCATTCTGTTGACCGAAAAGAAGGGCCGCTTTGGCCGCAACCAACGGATTGCTTGTGCAGGTTACGCAAGCCCGTTGTTGGTGACGCTTGGCTTGTGTGTCTGGGCCATGGCTAAGGCCCCCGATTTTGGGGGCATGTTATCCGTGGTTGACAAATGGATGTCTCATGCGTTGGTGTATACGCCGTTGGCGATGGGCACTATCCTCGTTGTGTCGGGGGCGCTGAAAGCCGTTGACTCCGTGGTAAAGAAGTAAACCCATGGTCACGTTGTATGTCGTATCCCTCATTGCGTGTGCAGTGGCAGCGGCCTCCATTATGATCGCAGTCCACTACTACCGCGCAAAGCATATTGGTATAGCCAGGGTGCATCAAGACATGGCTGATGCATTGTTCGAAAAGGCCCAGGAGGCCAAGTGGGCTAGGATAGTCATGGCCAAGAAAGCGGCTGAACAGCTACAGGCGACGCGCAAAGTCCAACTAGAGGAGATGTTAAATGCTAGCACTGAGAGTGATCTTGATTACCTTCGCGCCCGTCTCGGCGCCGCCGACCAAAGCATCACTGCCCACCAAGTCGATCCAGATATCGACAAGCCAGAGTGACATTGTCACCCCATTGCCACCTCCGTGGCAAAAGAAACTACCTCCACCAACCATGTATCCGAACGGGATATTTTTCCCCATGGACACATGGCACCATGTCAGATGGCGCCTCGAATATCTTGACGAGGTCTACCCGCAGCTGTGCCAAGACGCTATCGATGCACAGCAAAGCGTTTTTGATGTGGGCCTTGCGGAGGCTATCAAGGTCAAAGATGCCGAATGCACAATCAAACAAAGCGATATGCACGTCGACAATGTACGACGCCACTCTACGTGGCAAGTCATATTGTGGGTAGGCAGTAGCATCACGGTCGGGGTGGGGGCCGGCCTAGTCATTGGGTTTCTAGTATCGGAGGCCAGGAGATGATCAGAGCTCGGCGCGATTTTATCACCAAGATTAGAAGACGGGTGAAGCGCGAAGGATTCAGATTTCAGATTGCACCCAAAAAACTGTACCTCAATGGGTTTGAGGTCGGCGGATATTTCGATGAGGGTGACGGGTTGTTCGTCAACACAAAAAAAGAAGAATCTGCATGGTTAATGATTTTGATTCATGAATACTGCCATTTTCTCCAGTATATGGAAGGGGCTTTCACCGGGGGCATTGCGAACAACTATTTTGAAAGGCTTGGCTTGTGGCTAGAAAAGGACATTGAACTGACAGCAGAAGAGGCTCTTGAATG
>Ga0272444_10000568_pt1 | contig 38889 bp, 35 predicted proteins | sample SSMForm13_FD_201033 | JGI IMG/M metagenome (GOLD analysis project Ga0272444, IMG submission 201033) | Marine sediment archaeal communities from Little Sippewissett salt marsh, Falmouth, MA, United States - SSM-Form-13 | ecosystem: Environmental > Aquatic > Marine > Wetlands > Sediment ...
ACTGAGGGGGGGAGTTGTGACGTGGCTTTTATAGGGAAACCGCCTGAAACAGCCCAGCAGTGGCCAAAAAGAACTAGGGATCTGCCCTACGGGTTCATAGAAGCTACAGTCCCCATATACTGGGGCAGACATCTTCCTGAGGAAACGGTGAAATAGCTCCGTGGGCTTGTCTGCTATCTCCAATGCCTCTGGGGCACAGAAATTGCAATTTACGGGGGCTTGTTGGAATGGCCTGGAGCAGGCCTTGATTCCGCCTCTTGCAGAATGGCGAAGTGGCTTTCGCCGAGTGAAAGAGGATGGAGGCAACGGTCTGGAAAAAGATCCGTCTTGTTTTTGTCAACGAAGGTAGAAAGCCCTTGTCATGTCTTCTCGTCGACGCATCACGATGGCTTTGACGCTGTGCCTGAGTATTATTGCCATTGGGACCTCAGGCTATATCCTCATTGAGGATTACACATTCTTTGAAGCCCTCTACATGTCTGTCATTACCATCACGACCGTAGGCTTCGGGGAAGTAAAACCGCTATCGGAGATAGGGCGGGGATTCACCACCGTGCTTATCCTTGTTGGCGTTGGGGGCCTTGCATTTGTTGGACATGCCATAGTTGAATCGCTCCTTGAAAAGGTCTGGAGTGGTAAATCGGAGATAAAGAAAATGAGAAAGAAGATCTCTGGCCTGAAGTCCCACTATGTTGTTTGTGGCTATGGAAGGGTTGGGATGGCCGCTGCGGAGTATTTCAGAGAAACAGGCGCTGATTTTGTCATCATCGAGGCTAATTCAGCACAGACCCATAAGATTCGAGAGAAGGGCTATCTCATTGTTGAAGGAGACGCTACGAGGGAAGCCACATTGCTAGGGGCTGGAATAAAATCTGCCGCGGGTCTTCTTGCCCTTCTCAATTCAGACCCTGACAATCTTTTTACTGCCCTCACTGCCCGGGAGCTAAATCCTATGCTGCACATCATCGCACGGGCGGAGAATCCATCATCGGAGAAAAAGATACTGCGCGGTGGAGCGAATAACGTCATTTCACCTTTTGCCACTGCAGGCAAACAGATCGCGGAGCAAGTGCTTTCGGCTACGCGGAAGCGGGCGACATTGCACGAGACTCGCGGCCACAAGGCAGTCCCCCAATGGGTAAGTGTCCAAGAGGGGTCCAGCATGTTGGGCGAAACGATACGCTCCGTTTCCATGGTGATGGGCCGGGAGATCATGGGGCTTCGCAAGAACGGCCGAGATTTCATCTTCCCGGACCGAGAGACCGTTCTGGAAGGGGCTGACATGCTCTTGGTGATTGACTATGAGGAGGATAACGAGAGCCGCCCCACCCTGACGCCGCTGGAACCTGATAAGCTGGTCATCGTGGACGACAATCCAGTGATATTGAGACTCTATGCCCGTCTTTTTCAGAAGGTCGGATTCCATCCAATGACCGCAACCAATGGAGGAGACGGGCTGGATCTGATCATTCGGGAAAAACCAGTGGCAGCAGTGATCGATTTCAAGCTGCCCACTCTAACTGGCATAGAGGTGTGCCGGCGAGTGCGTGCAGTAGATACCTGCAAGGATACGAAACTGGTCCTATTTACTGCCGACCATCGGGCTGAAACGCGAAAGCGCGCCCTGGAAGCCGGTGCGGATGCAGTCGTGGTAAAAAGCCCGGAGGCATCTGAAGTGATCGAGACCGTCCTCCAGACCCTTGGTACAAGTAAGAATCCTTAGCTGTCCTTTCTTTTCTTTACGCGAAGGTGGCCGGCCCAAGCAGAGGCAAAAGACCTATGGCTTGTCCAAAATCTCCGTTATGATCTTAGTCAATTCTTCTCTTCTATAGGGCTTTTCAATAAAACCGTTACAACCACGGTCCAAAAGTCCTCTCACCTGGCTATCTATGCTGTAACCGCTGGCAAGGAGAACCTTCACCCCAGGGTCTATCCCCTTGATTCGGTTATAGACCTCACTGCCGCCCATGTCAGGCATTCTCATATCCAGAATCACCAGATCAATCTTATCTTTGTGCCTTTTATAGACCTGCAACGCCTCTTTGCCCCCTGCCGCTTTCAGGACATGGTAACCTGAGCGGTTTAGCACCTTACCCCCTATATCCAGAATCATCTTTTCGTCATCTACCAACAGGATGGTTCTGCTCTTGATCGCACTTTGTTCAGATGCCGCGATGGCAGTCTCCTCCCTTTTTTTTGTCGCAGGAAGATATATGCTGAAAGTGGTCCCCTTGCCCTTCTTTGAGGCCACTTCAATGTGTCCACCATGGCTCTTCACGACACTATAGGCTGAAGCAAGCCCAAGCCCCGTGCCTCGGCCCAGTTCCTTTGTGGTAAAAAATGGATCAAATACGCGCTCTCGAGTTTCTCGATCCATCCCAATACCCGTATCGGTAACTGTCAACAAGACATAGTTGCCAGGTTGGGGATCATGGAGCTTGCCCCTGACCTCTTCACGGGATAGGTTCACGGTTTTCAAAAAGAGGCTCCCCCCCCCCGGCATGGCCTCTGCGGCGTTTACGTATAGATTCAACAGAACCTGCTCCATTTGGCCTTTGTCACCGTCTATTTTATACAGGCCTTCTGCCAATTCCTGGTAAAGCACAGTGTCCTTTCTTGTTCTCCCAAAGGCATAGGCAGTCTCTTTGACCAACGCATTTAGGTCAATACGCTGGAGTTCATACTGTCTCTGCCTAGCATATCCGAGAAGCTGCCTGGTGAGTGCAGCTCCGCTTCTGACGTGTTCTTCAATGTTTTTTAGCCGTTCGTAGTGGGGATGATCGGGACCCACGTCGTGGAGTATCAAGGAGGTATTTCCCAACACTGCCATAAGCAGGTTATTAAAATCATGGGCAATGCCGCCAGCCAGTGTTCCGATGGCCTCGATCTTCTGAGCTTGTTGGAACTGCGCTTCGATCCTCTTCTGGGCCGTGATGTCTATGGATGTGATGATGGCGCCCTCGGAGAAGGGAGACATCCTTATGTGCAGGAACCTCTCACCGTACCTTTGCTCCGGGAACTCCTCAGGCAGCCCTGTCCTCATGCACTCTCTCAATTTACCCAGCATGTCAGTCCCGTGCTTGCCGGCATAGTCTTTGTACATCACATCTCCGACCTTGGGCAGCTTATCGCTTGACCGTTTCTTTGCAAGATTGAAATCTGTCACTCTTGCCTCATGGTCCACGATGACTGTGTCGATAGGGCTATTTTCGAATAATGCCCGATAACGTTCCTCGCTTTTCTGCAATGCCTCCTCTGCCCGTTTTCGATTGCTTGTATCTCTGGCAACACCGTAGGTCCCCAAATATCTCTTCTGGCTACCCTGAGGGCGCAGTGATTCGTAGACGCCCGTGGCTTTAAGTTCTATGGGAAGAAAGCTGGTCTGATGTTGCTCAGTCCCATTGTCGTTTTGAGCGATCCTCAATCGCAGTTCCACACCTGCTGCCGCACGGTCTCCCGTTCGTCTTTCATTGAAAAGGTAGTTGGCCCTGTTCAAATCTTTCTCATAGATAACAGTCGTATAGGGTGAGCCTATCAACTCCTGCCGGGTGAAACCAAGCAAGTGATGAACAGCATCATTGACAAAGGTGAACCGCCCTTCCCGGTCGAGTGTATAGATGATGTCAGGAGAAGCCTGGACTAGGAATCGATATCGCCTCTCTGACCGCTCCAGGTCTTGACTGATACTCTTCCTTTTTTCTTCACTGTCCTTTGATAGGGCACTTCGAACCCGTCCAAGGAGCTCGTCATGCCCAAAGGGCTTCTTGAGATAATCACAAGCGCCGCTCTTTAGTACTGCCACTGCAGACTCTACGGAGGCATTGCCGCTCATGGCAATGACCTTTGTGTGTACCTCCTGGCCAGCCATGCTGTCCAGCACTGCCCAGCCGTCTGTCTCAGGCATGACCATGTCCAAGATGACAAGATCAATGTGGTGTTGGGCCATACAAGCCAAGGCCTCTTTGCCACTGCAGCTGGTCAGGATCTCGTAGCCGCCATGGCCCAATATTATTTTGAGGCTGTCGCAGATACGGGGCTCATCATCAACAACCAGAATCTTTGGAACGTGAGGCACGGATACCTCCATGGGCCATTTTCCACCCAAGGACACGCCTGGCCAAGAGCAACGCCAAGTTGTTTGAAAAAACGCGCAAAGGCGCTTTGGCTTAAACCGTTTTGTGAAAAAGACCGACGAGAAACCTTGTGTGACCCATTGCTTTCTCGAATCCTGAGATGCAAGCCTGTATCACACAAGACGGAAATCCAAACGTTTCAAGGCCCCTGCCTTGAAGGCCTCCTCTTGATCATAGGGGCCATAGGGGCCAACCCGGTGTTTGAACCATGTCTTTCAGTGATACGACATTCTTGATATATTCGACTTGGGGACAACATGCCCCAGAGTCACGGGAATAGCCAACGTCTCCACCTCGGGACCAAATGGTGCCATGTCTCTGATTGACAAGGACTCGCCTTTTGGTGAGGAAAGTTCAGGGGGAACAACTGAAGAGGATTCGCTTGTTACGATAAAGGAGTATAGGAAAGAACGGGTGATGTGTCAAGAAAAAGGGCCTCACAACATGTGGCGTCGTTTATATCCGTTTCTTGCACTCCCCCCGAATTTTGTCAATCAGGGCATAATAGGGACTGTCCTTGGGGATGGTCTCCTCCAGGCCCTCTATGTACCCTTCAATTCGCTCTAAGGCATCGGCCTGTGACTGGATGATCGTTTCATAATCCTTTTGCATACCGAATACATTGTCGATCCTTGCCCCCAGGGTCTTTATAATCTGGCGAAGCCGATCTTCTGGAAGATCCTCTCTGTTTTCTAGGACCTTCAGCAATTGATTGTGCAGGGTTCTGTAGGTCTTGATCGTATCTTCCGAATTAACGAACCGTCTATATTCCAACACTCTTTCGATTTTCTCTTCCAATTCATTGAGCGAAATGGGCTTCATGACATAGTCAAAGGCACCGAGTCTCATGGCCTCAACAGCCGTTTCTATGGTGGCGTACCCTGTAATCATGATCACTTCCGTGGCCGGCGCATGGTCTTTAGCATACCTCAATACTGTCATGCCTCCCTCAAGGTTACCCTCTTGATCAGGCATATTCTTGTCCGTTAAGATAATGTCATATTCGTTTTTCTCCATGAATTCCAGGGCGCTGTTCACGTTCTCGGCTAGGTCAGCGCGGTATCCCTTTTTCTCCATGAAGTTTGCAAGGAGGCTGCGGATATGTACGTCGTCATCAACGATCAGTATTTTTGTTTCCATCGAATTCCTCTCTTCCGGGGCGAACCTGGACGGCTCCTTTGAACCCCACTGGTAACCCTGTTGTCCGTATGGCGGTTGCCGGAAAGCCCAGGGGCTTTCAGAGGGTCTATTGCCTAGCACTCACAGGAGGCATTGCTGCCAACATGCAGCGTGGGATCCGTAGCGGGACACACATACCCCTATATTCACAAATACAGGGACAAATCAACCTGTGTCAAGGAAAAGGCCATCACGCCATGGGGTGTCTTGGGGTTTTTCAGGGTCTCGCCTTCAGGGTGCCAGGGCCAGGGAGTCTTCCAACGTGATCTCCAGCTCTGCCAGGGAGACCTCAGACAGGTTCAGCAACTCGGCTTCGGGACTTGCAGCCAGGACAATGTCTGTATCTGTCTTCAAGCCAATGCCCATTTTGTGGCAGGCCTTATTCACCAGTCGGATGACTGCCAGCAAGTGGTCCTTGGAGTCAAATTCCTCTGTGTGGTGGTCGCGGGCGATAACGCAATAGGTCTCCGGAAGGTTCCAATTCTTCAGAAGAAAATACCCCTGTTCTGCGTGCAAGTTGTTCATGATTTCATTTACCATGGCATGGGAGGGTCGCGAGGTCATCTTTCCGGAGCTGCAAATATCTTCGATGACCATGAGAAGGAACAGTTTTCCCACGTCGTGGAGCAAACCTGCAATAAAGGCTTCATCTGCAAGGGACTGAAAGCCGCAATACCTGGCAAGCCACTGAGCCCCTATGGCGCATTCCACGGAATGTTGCCAGAGTCTTTCCATGATCTCATTGACAAAGGGGTCTTTGGAGCGAAAGTGGTCCCGCTGTGTAACCAGGATGACGATATTGGAAACCTCTTTTACTCCTAGACGAACGACAGCATCGTGCACGGTGATCACTTTCACGAGACCACCGCAAAAGGCGGAATTGGCGGTCCTCAATACCTGACTTGCAAGAGACTGGTCCTGGGAAATGAGTTCCTCTATCACTCGGGTGTCCGGCTCCTCCTTGACCATTTCTTGCCGGACACGTAGAGCGGTCTTGTTAAATGGCGGAAGCACGGTCTTCTCGCTTTTGATGTGTTCATCCAGGAGGTCTGCGAAAGATCTTTTTCCCATCATGCTCCTCCCAGAAGGTGCTGTAACTCTGCCAGAGGCCTAGGTCTTTGCAGCCGCGGAAGACACCTGAGCACTTCTTCAACAGTGGTAATACCAGCAGCAGCCTTGACGATGCCGTCTTCCAAAAGGGTCACCAGTCCAGTGCTCTCTATGCTGATGCTGCGGATCTGATGACTGGTCTTACGGGCCAAGATGGCGTCGCGAACCGGTTCTTCAAGAACAAGGAGCTCAAATACAGCCACCCGCCCCTTGTACCCTGAATATCGACACTTAGGACATCCTCGACCCTTTCGAAACTCCGCCCCAAGGACATCCTGGGGGCCGTAATGGAGGCGACGGAGTTCCACGGGGCTTAGCTGGTGGGGCATTTCGCAGGACTTACACACCCTTCGCAAAAGCCGCTGGGCCACCACACACACGACCGTGGAGGAGATCAAAAAGGCATCAATGTCCATATTCAACAGACGGATGAGCCCTCCGATGCTGTCCTCCGTGTGAAAGGTGGTAAGGACTTTGTGCCCTGTCAGTGCTGCTTGCACGGCAACTCCGGCTGAATAGGTATCACGAATTTCACCGATGACCACGATGTCCGGGTCCTGACGTACAATGTGTCGCAATGTCTCATCAAAGGTGAGGTTGATCTTGGGATCGATAGAACACTGGGATATGCCGGGTATAACGTATTCGACAGGCTCTTCAGCAGTGATAATGCTCGTCTGGGGATCATTGAGGTAGTTGATGGAGCTATAGACCGTGGTGGTCTTCCCGGACCCGGTGGGCCCCGTAATGATGACCACGCCACTGGGTCGATCAATAGCGTCCTCCTTAAACCTTTCCAGCATCCTGCGCGACATGCCGATGCCTTCGAGGTCGAAGAGTTGGTCCTGGCGGTTCAATAGGCGCAACACGATCTTTTCGCCATGAACAGTGACGTAAAAGGAGACCCGCAAGTCCAGTTCTCCGCCTTTGTGCTGAAAGAGAATGCGGCCTCCCTGGTGCCTGCGCTTTTCAGCAATGTCCGCTTCGCACATGATTTTGATGCGACTGGTAAGGGATGGAATGATCTCCAGGGGAAAATCCTTGTAATGGACCAGAACGCCGTCTTCGCGGAAGCGCACACGAATCCGGTCATGCATAGGCTCGATGTGGATGTCGCTGGCATCTTCCTCAATAGCTGCAAGAATAACGGCATCTACGGTTTCCACAACAGAGCTGTCATCCATCCCCACAGACAAGGTCGTCTTGGCATGGGGGTGAATCCGTTTGATTCCCCGGATGATAGAGTCCTTGGTGGCTATGGCTACAGTAATGTCATTGCCAAAGAGCTTCTTGGCCGCCTCCACATCACGACTGTCCGTGGGATCTACAAAGGCTATCAAGACGCCCTGACCTTCCCTGCGAAGGGGAAGAAAGCCCCGGGTCACATACAACTCAGCTTTTCCTTTGGATGCAAGTTTTTCATCAATTTCCACAAACTCTGGCTCCACAACAGGAAAACCGAGCTGCAAAGAAAGGGTTTCCAGTATGGTCCGTTCATTGATGAAATTGTGGGCAACAAGGATTTCGCCCAGCTTCTTTTTAGGCTGTTCCCTTTTCTGGATCTCCAGACTGGCCTCAAGGTCTGCTTCGCTGATATGTCCCAGCTCAACCATGAGGCTTCCTGTTCGTATGATATCCAGACTCGCCCTGAGCACCTCCTTGATCTGTTTATCGGTAACATATTGGAGTTCCTTTACAACTCCCAGCAAAGGGGCAGACGTTTCGAGCTTTGACCGGACCCTCTGGGCATAACGGACCTGCTTGTCCGTTATATACCCTTCCTGCAAGAGCAGGGGTACGATTTTACCGAGATCTTTCGAAGGATCTGCCGGCGGAGTCTCTTTGGCGGGGCTGACTCCGGCGGGGTGTTTCTGAAGCGGAATCATGCGGTCTGCCTTTCGATCTATTTGATGCACCGGACGTCCCTATGAGTGCCGACGCAATGGAAGTGGCCGGAGACAAATGTCCCAACTTCCTTTAGGCAGGAATCGTGCCAACATGTTTCTTGAAGCTATGGGAGTAAAAACCACAGTATATGGGAGTTCACTGGGTGGGAAATTCAATATGTTGATGGAAGGCTGATGCCAAGTTCCTCCATCCGTCAAGTAGTTGACCTTTCACAGGTTCGACATGGCCCCCTTTTCAAGTTAATCGGTCTTGCCTGGGAGAACCACAATCTCCACCCTGCGGTTCATCCGCCTGTGTTCAGGCGAATCGTTCGGGACTATGGGGCTGTTCTTGCCGTATCCAACGGCAGAGAGCCTTTCAGAATCTATGTCTCCCTTTTCCGACAAGAATTGCAGCACAGCTAGGGCGCGGGCCGAGGAAAGTTCCCAGTTGGAAGAAAAATCATATCCGAATATGGGAATGTCATCCGTATGGCCTTCTATCTGGATATGATTGTCGGGAAACTCTTTCAACGTCTTAGAGAGTTTAAATAGGGACTTTTTCACACCCCTTTTTAGTTTGGCTGAACCGGAATCAAAACAGATGCTGTTGTCAAGGTTTACAATAGTCTTTGTCGTATATCGTTTTAGCCTGATCTCTCCCCTCTGGATCTCTTCTTTGAGCTGTTGTTCCATTTGGTTAGACTGTGCGGAAAGGTCATCTACCTTTTTGAGGAGCTCTTCGCTTTTCTGGATCTCTTCCCAAAGCTGTTTCTCCAGGAGGTCATTGTGTGCCAGCAGGTCATTAATCTTCTCCTGGAGCCCTTCCACGGCCGTCTGCTGGGATATCAGCAGCAGCTCTCTACTCTCTTCAGCGGGAGCGGCTTGAGGCGGCTGCCTGAGAAGCATGTTACAGAACTTTTCCGCGTTTCTCTGCAATAAGGCAGAGGTGGGCAGCGCAGGACAGCCCATGCCCTTGACCAGGATGTAGTCAAAAGAAGGGGCAGCCCTCCCCGCACTTGCCGCAGTGGCGTGCCAGAGGAGCCTCTTGGTGGCCACGTGCCTGACGCGGATCCGCTCCGTGACCCTTGATGCTTGTAATGCACTGCCATCAAAGTGGTAGAGGACCTCTCCAGTGATAATCAGGTCGTAGGCTTCGGATCGGGCCAGATCCATGGGGTTTGCTGTGCCGAAGAACACCCGTTGAGATTCATCCACCACGTCTGAAAACACGCCTTCTTTCAACAAGGCATGACGGATCGTTTGCGCAGCAAGCCTTCCCGTTCCAAGGGCGTAAGAGGGCTCTGCAAATGCAAAGACCGCCACCCTGGAAGACCCGTAAATGTTCTCTTTGGGGATGGCGTGAACGCCCTCGGGTAAATCAGGGAGTGGAAGCGTGACGTGGCGCTGATAGGAGCAGCCGATCAAAAAAGCCACTGTTATCAAGGCGTATCGCACGATGGTTTGAGTTATACTCCTGGGCTTCATCGTCTCGCAAAGGGTCCTTCCAAAGCATGTCCCAGCCGCTTTTTGCGGAAGGCCCAACCCATGACCCTTCCTCTCGGCCCCATGCCTTAGGGCCTGGGACCGTGGGCCTTTGTCTGAGAATCCATTCCCACCGCCTTTCACTGCTAAAGATCGGCAATTTGAAAAAAGACTTTAGGGTAATTGAACCCTCCCCGTGGCAAGCCACTGGGAATCTTCACCGTAAGGTTGTTATCTGTTTAACTATACGCTCGCTAACCCCGTAGCAAGCTAAGGGGAATGCGCTCGCTTATTCGGTTCAAGGCAAAAGGCATCATCATGGTCACTAAAGATGACGATAGTAATCACAGGAAAGAACGCACCAATGCAGGGCATTGAAAGACGATTCGTTTCTGGGAAATGGCCAATGAGGCACTCTTGAGAAGCCCGGGATAGTCAGATGTTGGAGTGGTCCGCCAGGCGCTGGCGCAACCCGTTAGAAGGCGGCAAGCAACCCCTCTTTCTTGACGGTTTTAGCAGAAACGCCAATTTTTTGATGAACTTATCTGTTGGCCCCATTTTACACATGAACGCCCTTCAGACTACTTTGGTGGAAGGAATCACATTTCTCCTGGAGAATTTGATGAAGCACGAAGCCAGGGGAATTGACAAAGATAAACCAGTGCCATCAAGAAAACTGGCCACCTCAGTGCAGCCCCCCCTTAAGGCCGATAACCGGTGCAATGTCCATTTGACTCTCCCCTAATGCTTGTAGACATAGAGTCTATTACCGATACGTTTCAGCTCTACATATTCCTTTAGCTTTTCAATGCCGTAGCTGGTCAGCTCCGTCTTGGCCGGCATGACGAGTGTCCCATTTTTCATTCTCACACTGCGAGATAGCGTCATGCCTTCCTGAACCTCATCCAAAAGGACTTCAAAGAAGTCCTTTCTTCGTTCTTCCTCTATGTCCTCCAAGTTGATTTCCATAAGATGATCCACTAAGGGAGGCGCCAATTGATACCCCCGCTGCCGTTGCAGACAGTCGGGGATCTCTTCCAATGGTATCTTCCAGCTGTAGAAAGCCTTGTCATAAGCATCTGCCGCTGAGACGATCTTCGCCAGAAGAGGTATTTCGTTGTCTTTCAGGCCGTCAGGGAAGCCCCGACCGTTAAACTGTTCATGATGGGCCCTGACCAACGCAGCTACAGGCTGTAACATTTTAAGTTTATTTAAAATAGTTTGTCCGTAAGCGGGGTGGCACTTGTAAGAATCCTTTTCCTCACCGTTCATTTCTGTCGTTCGTTTTGTCAGGACGCTAGGCGGCATGCCTACCATGCCGATGTCATGAAGAAGGCCAGTGGCCTCAACAATGGACAGGTCGTAGTCCGAGACGTCGGGGAGGCGCTTTGCCAACCTGACAGATAATGTAGCCACCCTTCTACAGTGGTTGCCTAGGTCCTCATTAAAGACTGCTACCAGGTTGATGAGCATATGAATCGTCTGAAAATAGTTGTCCCTTATGACGTTGTCCCTGCGAGTGAGCTCACTTTTCAGTTTTAAGATCCTAGCACTAATATCAAGGCGTGCACGCACCTGCTGGAAGTTGAGCGGTTTTGTAATGTAATCGTCTACCCCTGCTTCCAGACCAGGGACGATCTTTTGTTGTGAGTCTTGGGCACTGACCAGAATGAGATAGATGTAGCGTCCGAATTTGGCCTTCCGTACACGCTCGCAAAGCTCCAGCCCGTTCATCTCCGGCGTTATCCAGTCGGTCACGACGATGTCCACAGGAACAGACTTGAGCTTTGTCCATCCCTCCAATCCGCTTTCCGCTGGATAAACGGTGTGGCCCCAACCCTCGAGCCATTCTTTCATGAGAAGCAGGGTCGGCTCATCATCTTCAACAAGGAGAATACGCATTGATCACCACCTGTTTCTCCCGCCATGGCGCCATGCCAAGAGAGAGTTGCTGGCTGGTTACCTTCAGGAAATGGGAAACCTCTTCCCCGAGGCCTCTGCACGATCTGTGCCCACTGCAATGGATCGAGGCGGTTTAGGAGAGAATACGTGACCTAAAGACTGTTTCTGTCGGTTAAACGAAAGCCATGGGGGTGCGCAAACGTTGTCTGTAGAGTCGGTGTGTTGACGGGTTGTCAAAAATATGGCTGGGAATCAGAGAAATGAGCGGCAGCTCCGGAGCCGGGGTCGGTGTCTCATCCTAAATCCTATTATGGTTGCGGTGAGACTCTATGTTGCCACCGGCCCCAGAATTCTCCCGCGTACATGGTGTTGTAACTGCACTTATTGTGCCAAAAGGGCCCATCCTTTATCATGTTGAAATTTCAATGAATCACGAATTAGATCGCCCTTGGGCAAGGCAATTTTGTGGCGCCGATGGTATGGCATTACCACCCCAATTGTGGCATTCATGCCATAATTGTCGATTGTCACCTCTGGCTTTCAAACTTCATCTCATAGACCTTCGCGCGCGGCAAATGGTTTGCTTCATCCCATGTAGCCAGTTTGTCTTCATAGAAATAGAGAAAATACGCTTGGTAGGCGTCCACTCGGTTGTTGTACATTTCATAGTGCCATAGTTCAATGACCTGACCGTATTGGTTGGTCATGGGCTCACGGGCAATGCCCGGTTCGCCCATGAGTGCAGTCACTTCCGTTGTGGTCATCCCAATGGTCAGGTCGTTGAGCTTGCGCGTCGTGGAACAGGCAAACACTGATAAACACAAAGCGATGGCTGCAATAGACGTAAAGAGAGCAGATTTCATACGTCGATTCCCCTTTGCGAAACGGTTCATGGATAGCCCTTCTGTATTCAACCGATGCCTGCCCAGCAATGCCTGTGACCGATTCTCACAAGGCCTTCTTTGCCAACTGTCGGCCTGGTGGAGGACCAGAATGCTGCTCTAAATCCCAATGCCTCGACATAACAAGGCGGCTCCATATCAGGAAGATCTGGCTCTGTCAAGCATCATGAAAACTTGCCTTTTTCACTCTCCAATCATCTTGACCAACACCCGCTTTTTTCTTCGACCGTCGAACTCACCATAGAAGATCCGTTCCCAAGTGCCGAAATCAAGCCTTCCTCCTGTCACCGCGACAACCACCTCGCGGCCCATGATCTGTCGTTTCATGTGGGCGTCAGCATTGTCCTCTCCCACATTGTGACGGTATTGAGAGACCGGTTCATGGGGCGCCAATCTTTCTAACCACAGGTCATAGTCGTGATGAAGCCCGGATTCGTCATCGTTGATGAAGACAGAAGCCGTGATGTGCATGGCATTTACCAGCACAAGCCCTTCTTGTATCCCGCTTTCTTGAAGACAGGCCTCCACGTGGGGAGTAATGTTGATGAAGGCACGGCGGGTGGGCACCTCAAACCATAGCTCCTTTCGATAGCTTTTCATCATCCCTAAACTCCTTTCATCGCCGTTGCCCTTTAGGGCTCGAAGAGCCCTTGCTTTGTAAAGGAAATTTCGCACAGGGACAGGGCTGCCGCCCCCTGTTAAAGAGCAGCCTCGCCAAAAACCCAAAATGGCTCACAGAAGAGAGCAAAGGCAGGGGGCAAAAGGTCAGATCTTGGTTCATCTTGGGGTGATGACCTATTAGCGGGCCTCCCGCTACAGTCCCAATTCGTCACTTATTTCTTGCATGGCCTTGATAGCGATACCAAAAAACTCCTCCAAAGGGAGCCCCACGTTTTCTATTTCTGCAATGAATTCGCGATTGCAATTTCGGGCAAAGGCCTTGCTCTTGTATTTCTTCTTGATAGATTTCACCTTTACATTGGCAAGTTTCTTCTCAGGGTTCATGAGAGCCGCTGCATGGATGAGACCGGTAATGGTTTCTGACGCCACCAGGGCGTGTTCAATGGCCCTAGTTCTCTTTTTCTCCTCTACCTTTCCTCCACCGCACCCTGTTCCCCAAGCATGGGAGCCCATGATCTCTATGGCCTCATTAGAAACGCCCGCATCCTGCCATATTTTGCGGGCAAGGACACAGTGATTTACCGGATCATCTTTTGTCTTGTCAAAATCAACATCATGGAGGAGCCCCAGGATGCCCCATTGCGCTTCGTCTTGGCCGAAGTGCCGGGCCAGTCCCCGCATGATCTGTTCAGACGCTCTGCAATGCATGCGGATCCCTGGGTCTTTCACATGATCATCAAATAGGGCTGCAGCCTCATCATAGGCCAGGTTGGTGGTCACAGGCTCAAAAGGCGCCTTCATTATCTGTTTCCTCTCTCCTTGGTCCCTTGCCCCGTGTCGAGAATGACCGGCGACCAACATAGTTGGGTCTTCTATAACAAGAACCGCGGGTTCATGGCAACACCTTGCCGGGCCCCTCACACCGGCGCTGCCTGTGGAAGACCGTGAAGTGCTACCTGGCCATAGGGTGTGATAGTATTGATAGTTTCATAAAAAGTCCTGTGCGAAGGATATTGAGCATTTTAGAAGAAAAGCACTTGGGATGTTCTGCACCAAAAAATGCTAACTGTTAAAGGAGGTTAGCCGGAGTCTTAGCTCTTTAGCCTAGCATTTTAACTGTGCCCAACATTCTCACGGAGAGAGCAAATGGACTTTTTACACGTCATCAATATTGAAGACTTGCAGAATTCCAGGTATAGGACATAGCAGGCAAAAACAAGCTGGGAACAACAGAATATGCAAATCAAGGGTTGTCACGTGCTCCACGGGCGAGAAGGTCTCGCAATCATTGTCATGGTCTTCCTGGCCTTATCTGTTCCTGGTTGCGGCATCCCTTCAACGACCTACCGGCTGGCCAAAGGGACGGTAAAGACCTCCTATGTCGTGACAAAGGGGGCCACCAAGGCCACCGTGGGGACCGGGAAGATCGCTTATAAGGTTGGCAAATTCGGCTGCCATGTGGCCATGGCGCCTCTTGTCTGGCCCCTGACCCATGAAGAAATCGAATCCATCGACGGTCTCTCCCCAAAGGAAGCCATTGAGCAGGGCCGCGTGAAGAATGCTCCTTATGTGGTCTATGGCAGGCGTTATGTCCCCATGTCTGTGCAGGAGGCCAAGACATACCAAGAAAAAGGCACAGCCTCTTGGTATGGGTACGAGACCCTGAATAAGAAAGGCGGCCGTATGACTGCGAACGGTGAGCGGTTCGATCCAAAGGGTCTCACTGCCGCCCACAAGCATCTTCCTTTGCCTACATACGTCCGCGTGACAAACCTGGAAAACGGCCGTTCCATCATTGTGCGGGTAAACGACCGCGGGCCCTTTGTCAAAGGTCGCATCATCGACCTCAGCGCCGGCTCTGCCCGCAAACTCGGTTTCTACGACAAAGGGACCGCACGGGTGTATGTGCAGACCATTGATGAGGAAGCTTAGAAGAAAGGAGCCATTGATGAAGGTAGCAAGGGGTGGTGTCTTGTTAGAAATAGGAATCCTTGTCTTGGTCGTGGGCTGGGGTCTGGAACCACAATGGGCCCGGGCCGGAATAGGCAAAGATAACACATCCGCCTGGCTCGGGGTGTCGGTGGAAGAAATTGGTGCTATGGATCGAGAGAGGTTTAGTATCCACACCGGCCAAGGGGTGTTGGTCACCGCCGTCGTAGATGATTCCCCTGCCGATATGGTGGACCTGGAAGCAGGAGATATCATACTCTTTCTTGGAGAGACACGTATTAAGAGCCCTGGGCATTTCCGCAGGATGTTGAGAAGAATGAATCCAGGCGACACGGTTTGGCTGGAAGTTATTCACGATGGCAAAAGAAAAAGGTTGAGGGTCCCATTGGGCTTGCGGGAAGGAGATCAAGAAGGCGCTGAGTCTTTCATGCAATGGCCCCAACCATTTTGGCTCACCGGGTATGATAGGCCACACATGGGAATCCGTCCCCAGGATCTGAATCAGGACCTGGCCAGCTACTTCGGTGTAGCTCCCCGTGGGGGCGTTCTCATTGCCGATGTGCAAGAAGGCGGCCCGGCAGACGAAGCAGGGTTGAGGCCGGGGGATATTTTGACGAAAATAGAAGATGAACAAGTGGGATCCTCGGCAGAGATCCGGGACATATTGCAGGATTATGAACCGGGAGATGACATAGAAGTCATCATTATTCGTTCCGGGAAGAGCGGGAAAATGAAAGTGAAACTAAAGGAATCTCCTCTTCAAGAGAAGCTGGCCGGCATCAGGGAGTTTTGGAAAAAACTGGAAAAACAAAGCTACACCTTTCAACAGGAGCTACGCCGCCTAAGAGAACGGATGGCCGTTGAAAACTTCATCTGAAACGGCAGAGGTAAACCCATTGGCACGTGATACCCTTTGAGGGTAAGTGACTACCATAGAGGCAACGCCTCTTGGTTCAGAAAAGTCCATTGGAGGAAAATGCATCATGAGCTCCCCTGTTCTATATTGTGACAGTATGCAAGTCTCTTTGAAGACTGGACCTGATATGATGGATGTCACCGGCAAGCTCGCGGACATGGTACAAAGGGCCGGCATCAAGGACGGGAGCCTGCATGCATCTATCGTGGGCTCCACAGGATCTATCACCACCATAGAATACGAGCCGGGAGTGGTGGAGGACTTGAAGCGGGCTATTTCGCGAATCGCACCGCCGGACATGGAGTACGAACACGAAAAGGCATGGCACGACGGAAACGGCCACAGTCATGTCCAAGCTGCCCTGTTGGGGCCCTCCATTGCCATTGCCGTGCGGGACGGGGCCTTAGCCCTGGGGACCTGGCAGCAGGTGGTGGTCATCAACCACGACAATCGTTCCCGCCAGAGGCGGTTGGAAGTGACACTGGTGGGCACATCCTGACCTCTCCAGCGGCCATTACCGGAACCTTATTGATGCGCCATAAGGAGGATCTGGCGGTTCTTGAAGGTGCCGTTCGTCCATACTGATTCCCAAGGTCCCTAAGTAACCGTGGGGCCGTCCCTATGCTGCCGGTAAAACCGGCGGTTAGTGAAAATAATAATACCAAGGAGGTAGATCATGACGGGAGACACGAGAGAGGAGAAGAGGCAAGCAGTGATTGAAGTGCTGAACAAGGCACGGGCTATGGAGTTGCAGGCCATCCACCAGTATATGAACCACCACTACAACCTCGATGACTCAGACTACGGAGAAATGGCGGCCCAGGTCAAACTGATCGCCATCGACGAGATGCGTCATGCGGAGATGTTTGCCGAGAGGATAAAGGAACTTGGGGGGGAGCCGACAACAGAGCTTGCCGGAAAGGTTGAAAAGGGGCAGGAGGTCGAGTCTGTTTTCGCTTTCGATGCAAAAGAAGAAGACAAGGCCATTGCCGCCTACAGCCAGTTCTTGTTGGTGTGCCGAGAAAAGGGCGACAGCATCAGCACGAAGCTTCTTGAGGTGGTTATCGACGAAGAGCAAGAGCATTTCAACTACTTTGACAGTATAAACGGCCATATCGAAAAGCTGGGTCCGGCCTTTCTGGCACGCAAGGCAGGGACACCCTCATCGACAGGCCTAAACACCCAGGGCTTCGTGGCGAGGAAGGGTGCCGAGTAATGTGGTCTGGGTTCGGTCTCCACGTGTTCGGCGACATCTGAAAAGCCCCATAAGGACTTGGACGCGGCTGGCTATTTCAGTGGGTTGCCTGCCGTCCATGGTGCCTGACCTACCATGAGCAAGATAGACCATAAGAACCGGCCCGTCTATCGATATGGGTTTACCGTTCCGGATGACGTGGTGGACCAAAACGGTCACGTCAACAACGTGGTGTACGTTCAATGGATGCAGGACGTTGCCCTGCTCCATTCAGATATGGTGGGAGGCACCCGAGCCATGGAAGCAGCCGGGGGAACCTGGGTGGTGCGCTCTCACAGAGTTGAATACCTGCGCCCCGCCTTTGCCGGCGATCACGTGGAAGCCTTCACCTGGGTGGTCAACTTCCGTCGGGTGAGGTCTTTGCGGAGGTACAAATTCGTGAGAGTAACCGACAACACCGTCCTTGCCAAAGGGGAGACAGAATGGGTTTTTGTGGACGGTGGCACAGGGCGTCCTCGGGCCATTCCGGGCGATGTCATGCGGGTTTTTCCTGTGATGTCGGAAGATCAGGACCTCTGAGTGTTAGAACAAACGGTTCAAGTGGAGGGGTATCCCATGAGTTGGTCTCTGCTGTCGGATTCATAAAGGAGTCGCAGGAGTCGTTAAAGGAGTCAGGCATGTACAAAAAACACGGCGAAAGCGGCTATAACTCGGCCCTTAAAGGAATAAAGCAAAAGACCTTGGTGCACGGGGATAAGACCCTGATGACAGAATTCTTATTGAAAAAGGGGAGCACCTTGCCGAAACATGCCCATCCCCATGAGCAGACCGGCTACCTTGTGAAAGGTCGGATTCGTCTCTCCATCGGAAAGGAGACCCTTGAAGCGCAGCCAGGTGACAGCTGGTGTATTCCCGGTGGCATTGAACATGGCGCTCATATTATAGAGGACTCGGTTGCCATTGAAGTGTTTTCGCCTGTAAGAGAGGACTATTTGCCAAAGGAAAAGGAATAACGGGCCCCACCCCTCAAGGTGGAGGATGGGCTAACCGCCGCCGGTGATCCCGGGTTGAGGGATAGAAGCCCTGTGGCATGACCTGTGAAACAACAGCCGCTTATATTGATATGCATGGTCTTGAGCTCCTTGGTCAGTGCCGGAGAGGCAGACCAAATGGTGCTGGGTGCCTTCTCTTCAGGCCAGTTAGACGGTTGGAAACCGAGAGTATTGATGGGAGAAACCCGTTATATGCTCACTCCCATTGACCAGATACAGGCACTGCGGGCGGATAGCCACGCCTGTGCCTCGGGGCTTGTGAAAAACACTCGTGTTGATCTGAGGCAATACCCTTTCTTGAATTGGAGCTGGCGAATTGAAAACCGGTTAGGCGAACTCAACGAGCAAAGCAAATCAGGTGATGACTACGCCGCGCGAATCTATGTTGTGGTCTCTGGTGGATGGCTCTTCTGGAAGACTAAGGCCATCAATTACGTCTGGGCGAACACTTCGCCGAAAGGACATATTTGGCCCAATGTCTTTGCAGGCAAGCAAGCGATGATGATGGCGCTGCGGTCAGCAGAAGATGAGATAGCTACGTGGCAGTTCGAAAAACGTAACATAGTGGCTGATTTCAAAAAGCTGTTCGGTGAGGAGATTCAAACCGTTGATGCTGTTGCGTTGATGACAGATACAGACAACGGCAACGGAGAGGTGACTGCGTTTTACGGAGACATCTATTTTTCAGAAAGATGACCTGGGGACGAACAGGAGCAGTATCGAGCATTCAATCGCGTCACAGAAGAAGACATTAGAGTTCTGGAGAGGCATGATGGAGCCCTTATCACAGAAGCTCGTTGAAGAAACCTGGGAAGAGACTGCTCTTTTTGACCGTTCTCTCGCTAGGAAAGAGATGAAGATGGCGGGCAAGAAGCAGCCGGACCTTCTCTCTTTCGTGATGGAATGTAGCGAAGACCTTGATCAGCAAGTCGCCGAGCTTGCAATTTATATGTTCTTGGTCGTCTATCGGATGTTTGAAAAGGGTTACGGCAAGGGGCTCAAGGGCGTTACCGCTGAGGAGCTCATCGCGTGTTACGACACCAACGAAAGGCTTATGGAGGGCCTGGAGAAGGCCCATGATAAGTTTTATGAGAGGATCGCCAGTGTCCAGATCTCGACTCAGCCATATGTTATCAAGTACGTGGTGGATACCCTCTTTGAGGCCCCTGAAGAGGAAGACCCTATCAATCTCACGGATGAAGACACGGGCCTTGTCTTTCTATTGTTAAAGACCGTAATCGACGTCCTCAATAAAAGGACTGACCGATAAACGGCCGAGGCAGTCCAGGGGCCGGAACGATCTAAAAGCACCCCTTTCAGTCAGGCCCCAGAAGCGGGCCTGACGGCGCTTCCAGGGCCGTTTTAGGGTCGTTGTGGGCCGACCCTTGGAAAAAGGGGACGCCAGTATCATGTCTTTCCGGAGTGAGTGATGATCCATGTGGAACTGTGTGGCTATGTTCCAGGTGCCATTGGTAGAATAATTGAGTTGCACGCAAGCTATTACTACCAAAACTGGAGTTTCGGGCTGTTCTTTGAGGCGAAAGTTGCCACAGAACTGTCGGACTTTCTTTGCCGATTTGACAAAAGGCGTGACGGATTTTGGACGGCCTGTCTGAGCCATAGAGTTGAGGGGTCCATAGCTATTGACGGGATCCATGCAGTCAGAGATGGGGCACATCTGAGATGGTTCATTCTTTCCGAGCAGATACGTGGACAAGATATGGGCAAAAGACTCATGGAGGAGGCCATCTCTTTTTGCAGGAACAAAAGCTACAAAAAAGTGTATCTTTGGACCTTTGAAGGCCTTGATGTGGCGCGCCATCTTTATGAGAAGTCCGGGTTTCGTCTGACAGAACAACGAGAGGGCACACAGTGGGGGACCAAGGTCCTTGAGCAGAAATTCGAGCTGGAATTGGGAGATGTCTCATAGATATGTGCAGGTCTTCAGGGGGATTCTAAGATGGTGAGAGGGTTAGTCTTAAGAAACAGGAGCTGCCGGCGTTTTTATGAAGATATTTCCATTGACATGGCCACCCTGAGAGAGCTGGTGGACTTGGCCAGACTCTCTGCATCAGCAGCTAATCTGCAGCCCTTAAAGTACATACTTTCCTGCGGTACTGAAAAGAACGCGGTGATATTCTCTCACCTTGCATGGGCCGCCTATCTTAAAGACTGGCCCGGCCCCTCAGAAGGGGAGAGGCCATCGGCATATATCATCGTCCTGGGAGACAAGGAGGTCAGTCAATCCTTCGGGTGTGATCACGGCATAGCCGCCCAGAGCATTCTGTTGGGCGCCACAGAAATGGGCTTGGGGGGGTGCATCGTCGGCTCCGTAAGGAGAAAGCAACTTTGCAGGGCCTTAGAGATTCCCCCTCACTACGAAATCCTCATTGTCATAGCCCTGGGGAAGCCGAAAGAAGCGATTCAGGTCGACACAGTGGGACCTGATGGAGACATCAAGTATTGGCGTGATAAGGAAGGCGTGCACCACGTGCCAAAGCGTTCCATAGAGGAGATCATTGTCGGTTCCTATGAAGGGGATTCATGAAACGGTCTGTTTCCGGTTTCCTCCACTGCCCGCAGTCACGTCAAAACACAAGCCTGTGGGAAGAGGATCACAGACCTGTTAGCCCTTCCATCTTATAGATCGCCCATGAGCTTCTTGATACTTCTTCAGGATCAGCTTCCGGGGGAACTCATGGCTGGAGAGGTATCTGAGATTGGCGTCCAAGAAACGTTCTTTAAGTCCATTGAACACCTTGTCCTTTTCAGCCTCGGAAATGAAATTGCGGATCTTTTCATAGCGGTACACGGTTTTATCACCTATTGCCGCCCCAATATCTTCTAGGAGCATCTCTGCTGAATTTTGGCCTCTGAAGTGTTCCGGCGTGAGGCCCACTTCTATGGAAGCCACCATTGAGACAATCCATCTGTCTCCAGCCAGAGGCCTAGAAGCATCGTAGAACTCGAGAGTCAGGCCATTTTCAAGTTTTATTATCTCTACTAGCTTCTCTTCCATGGTCCCTTCCTGATTTGCTAAACAACAAATCGCAGATGATGTTTCTCTTCAGGTTTCATCACTAAAAAAGGCTTAGCTGGCGATCCCTTTTTCCCTGGGCCGGCCTTCCCGAAAAGGGGCTCCGGTATTGTTTGAGATCTTCTTGAATCGCCTCAACATAGGGGGAGATGCGCTGCTTGTTCTTCCTCCCCAACCATAGCCTCTGGTTGGTGTGGGTGAGAAAGACCTTATCCTGGGCCCGAGTCAGGGCTACATAAAATAGTCTTTGTTCTTCCGAAAGATCTCCCTCGTTGTCCTTTTTCCGAAAAGGGATCAAGCCGTCTTCGCAACCCGCAATAAAGAGGATCGGAAACTCAAGGCCTTTGGATGCGTGCATGGTCATCAGGGTCACTCTCTCCGCAGCAGGATCGTACAGATCTTGCTCTTTTTCAAGGGAAAGGGTGGTGAGAAACTCTGTACTCCTATCTTCAAAGGCCCGAGACATGGCCAAAAGGGTTGCCAAGTCTTCCTGGAACCCGTTGTCGCTGGACATGGCCTTTCTGATGTTGAACTGATCCAGTATCCGTTGAAGTTGTTCGTGTACCTCTTGTCCATGGATTCGCTTTGTCAGTCTCTGCAGGTCTTCTGAAAAGCCCGCGAGTCTATCTCTCGCTGGCCGTTTCAGGCCGGGGATCTCGGCCCCATGATCAAGGGCAGTTACAAAGGGCTTTGCTGTGGTCTGGGACCATGTGGTCAATGCCTCAACAGTGCCTCGGCCGATCCCCCTCGGAGGGAAATTGATGATCCGCTGAAGGTCAAAATCGGTGCTAAATGACAGTCCTACCTTCAGATAAGAAATCAACTCCCTGATCCCTTTTCGGGCTTCGAGCTTTTCATCTCCAATCATCTGAAAGGGCATACCCGAACGTTCAAAGGCCTTTCTCAAGGCCTTTGCCTGATCCTTCACCCTGAAGAGCACGGCGAAATCGGAGAAACTGTGTTCTCTCTTCTCGTGAGCGGGGTCGGTGCGACCGCTATCCATGGAGAAATGGCTGATGCCGCCAACTTCCTGGTCGATCGTTTTAATGATATATTCGGCCTCGGCCCTTTCGGTGGGAAGTCGGGCAACGGTGAGGACCTTGGCCCCGTAAATGCCAGACCAAACCCCATTTTCATCCCCCTTCCCGCCACAGGCCCCCATGATCTGTCCAGATGCCCGGAGAATGGTTTCTGTGGACCGATAGTTCTGGTTCAACTGAATCGTCTTGGCCCCTGGATAATCCGCACAGAAACGGTTGAAATACTGTACGTCAGCTCCCCTGAATCCATAGATCGCCTGATTCGGGTCTCCGATCACGCAGATGTCATGGCTGGGCCGCGCCAGAAGCCGAATCAGTCTGTATTGAGCATGATTGATATCCTGGTATTCGTCTACGGATATGAAACGAAATCGGTGTTGGTATTGTTTGCAGGCTGATTCATTGGTTTCAAAAAGCCTGACTGTTTGAAAGATGAGGTCGTCGAAGTCGAGAAGATGGTTGGTCCAAAGAAGTTGTTCATAGGCCTTATAGAGGGACGGAAACTGGTCCAGGAGGGCCTCAGGGAGAGTGCCGCTGAGATCATCTTCTGGAGAAAGCAGACGTTGCTTGGCCAAAGAAATGAAATGAAGGAGTTTCTCTGGACTTTCCGTTGAAGGCGAAAGGCTCCTTCCTGCCTGCTCCATGGCCATTTTGAAAAGATCTCTGCGGTCGAATTCATTCAATACGCAGATCGGGTGCCCGACTCCCAAGGCATCTCTCTCTTCAGATATGATGTAAAGACAGAGGCCGTGGAAGGTCTTAACGGTGGTTTTGTCCAGTGACTCTTGATGCCGGACGATCCTTGCCAACCTCTCAGCCATTTCTTGGGCAGCCTTATTGGTAAAGGTGACGGCCAGAACCTGTTCTGGCTTGGCAATCCCCTCCTGAAGCAGGTGACCTATGCGATGGGTCAGAGTTCGGGTCTTTCCAGTGCCCGGCCCTGCCACGATCAGCAGGGGGCCTCCTTGGTGTCGCACCGCCTCCTGCTGGGCCTCGTTCAGGTTTTCCAGAAGCCCCTCACAGGTGACAGAGCCCTCCATGGCTTCGCTTGCTTCTGGCTGTATAAAAGAGGCTCTTGTCTCAGCCACCAGCAGTTCCTTCTTGGCTGCTTCTGTTGCTTGATCAAACAAGAACGGTTGAGAGTTTTGGGCTCGGCACGTAGTTCTCTTTCCAGCAGGCATTCCTAGCAGTCTCTTTTGTCCGAGGAGGCGGTATCGCTCGTCCTCTGTAAAGAGGGAGACCGTTCCGAACTCCCCGTCGTATCCTGGGGCAATAGTGACCTGATTGTTTCTCATGCGATGAATCGCTTCTGAAAGGAGGGGCGGGCCATGACGCTCAAGGGCGTCTATAGGTGTCTTCCTTAGGATCTCAAATTCCGATCCGAGCCTTTCAACCAGGGCGCCATAGGCTGTTGTTACCTTCTTGCTTTTTGGCCCTACCTGGAGGACCTCTGATAGTACATCGGTCAAAGGAAGGAGGCTCGTGTAAGGGTGTGCCCCTTCTGGTTTTGCCCCTGGCTTGCGATCGGCCAACTCTTCCACGCGATACATGACACCAACGGTAACGGGCCTGCCGCAGACAGGGCACAGTCCTTTGTTCTGGAGGGTCTCAATGGGGGAAAGTCTCTGCTTGCATTTTCGGTGGCCGTCGAAGTGATACTTCCCCTCTTCGGCAAAATACTCCAATGTGCCCAAAAAGCGCTTCGGGTCGCCCGTCTTCAGCGCATCTCTGATAGCAAAATAAGAAGGTTCTGTGTCAAATAGGTTGGCTTCCCGGCCAAGGTTTGCGGGCGAATGGGCGTCAGAATTGGAAACCAGCGTAAACCTGTCCAAGGCGGAGAGCCGCCAGTTCATGGCAGGGTCTGCTGAAAGGCCCGTCTCTAAGGCAAAGATGTGACAAGTGAGGTCCTCAAAACATTCCTCAATGGAGTCAAAACCTGATTTTGAACCGAGTACGGAAAACCATGGTGTCCAGATGTGGGCTGGTATGAGAAAGGCATCTTCTGATGTCTCAAGGACGATTTCAAGGAGCGTCTTGGAATCAAGGCCCAAGATAGGCCTTCCATCAGAGGCAATGTTGCCGATCCGCTCAAGTCTCTGGTTGATCTTTTTGGCTGCCTCAAGGGTGGGGGCAAAGATGAGATTGTGGACCTTGCGGGTCTTGCCATCCTTCTTATAGATACTGCTGATCTCCACACACAACATAAACCGGACTGGGCCGTGACAGGTCGGTGGCACCATGGGGGCCGTCTCTGCGGCAAAGGCGGGTCTTAGGCCAAAGAGACCATCTTCTTTTGGCTCAAGCTTTTCACAAAGCTCTGAAAACCACTGGGGGTGGGTGAAGTCACCAGTGGCAAGAACAGTGATTCCCTTTAGTTGGGCCCACAAGTTCAGATATTCGAGGTTCAGGTTCTTGGCTGTTGCCCTTGAAAGGTAGGAATGGATATGAAGATCAGCAATAAACTCCATTCTAAAACTTCACTTTAGGGGCCTCTTGTTTTTCTTCAGGTACTTCGAAGTAGGTGCCCTTTTCAAAATTGAACATCCCGGCAATCAGGTTCGTGGGAAAGGTCCTGATCCTGGCGTTAAAGGCCTTAACTGCCTCATTGAAACGGCGACGTTCCACGGCAATCCTGTTCTCCGTCCCTGCCAATTCGTCTTGGAGGCGAATGAAATTCGTATTGGCCTTCAAGTCCGGATACCGCTCCACGACCACTAAAAGGCGGGCCAGGGCTGAGGAGAGTTGATTGTTTGCCGCAATCTTTTCGTTAATGTTTCCTGCGCCGGCAACCTTGGAACGGGCCTCAGTGACACCCATTAGCACTTCTTTTTCGTGCTTGGCGTATCCCTTCACGGTCTCCACAAGATTGGGGATCAAGTCGTAGCGGCGCTGAAGTTGGTTTTCCACCTGGGCCCAGGCCCCCTTGATCCCCTCGTCCATCCTGACGAGGCTATTGTAGGTCCCCTTCAGATAGGAAAAGGGAATGAGCACAAGAAGTACGATCACCCCTATGACGATGAGCGCGGTTTTTTGTCCCCCTGTCATTGAACTACCTCCCTTGAAAAAATATCATTTTAGGGCAATTGTGCGCAGCCCTTATTCTGTGTCCAGTCTATCCAGCTGTTTCCACATATTCCTCACTTGTTTCAGGTACGCTTGAAACACGCCGGCCATCTCTGTGGCCGATAGCTTCATCTTCTTTTCCCTAATGTCGATAAGCTTTTCAAATAGGGTCTTGTCCAGGTCAAAGGTGTCACAGACTTGTGCGACGGCGTCTCGTTTATGGCGAGGGACCTCTTTTCCTTTCAGGTAAAGGAGCCCATTAAAGACGGCAACAAAGGCATGAATAGACTGTGCAACCAGTTCCTGAAGATCTTTCCCCTTACCTCCAGTTTCCAGAAAGGCCTCCCTTAGAAGTAAGAGCTTCCCCTTGATTTCCCTTTCACACTGAAGCCTTACATAATGGCGGTCAAAGGTGAGATCCTTTAAGATATCTTTGCCGTATACCAGCTTGTGGCAGTTCTGAAAATTCAGGTACTCGACGGGAAAGGCATCGAGTGATGTGCGAATATAGTCTTCCGTTAGAAATAGGGGCGTTGCCACATTGCGTTTCTTCCATTTCTTGATCACTTCAAAGGTCCGTTCAAGGGAATCGATGCCATTATCAGAAAGCACTATCATGAAGTTGATATCTGACTTGCCGGCCATGTACTCTCCGCTGGCCGCACTGCCGTAAAGTACAATGGAAAAAAGATCATCACCAAAGAGTGCCTTGTAATCGCTAGTGATGTCGGAAAAAATCTCACGAGGTTCTTTGGGTATCTTGGACATGATACTCTCCCCTGAAAAATTGTTCCGCGTTTCGGGTTCCGTGTTAGGGCCTTCCCTTTCGGCTAGAGTCTTTGAAATCGGAACGTTGCACTGTCAACTTCACAACTAATCTCAAAACCCGCCGCCAGCGCCGCCGCCCCCGCTCATGCCGCCGCCAAAACCGCCAAAACCACCACCAAAGCTGCCAAAGCTCCCGCCAAAACCGCCCCGGCCATATCCTCCGGAATAGCCGCCGCGGCCCATGCCCATGAGCAACAAGAGGGGCCAGATGCCGCCTCGTCTCCGTCCCATGGAGAAGAAGAGCAAAAAGAAGATCAACGCAAGGAAGACTTTGATAAGGCTGCCGCCTCTTCGGGCGGGCGGCCTCACGGAGGCTTGGCCTGTGAGGCGGACACCGCCATCCTTGGCAATGATCTGGGCAATGGCAAGGGTGCCGTTCAAGAGCCCTTTTCCGAATTGGTTCTGCCTTAAGTAGGGGATCATATACTGGTCGCGGATCTGGCCGGCCAGGCCGTCGGGAATGAGACCTTCTAGGCCATAGCCGATTTCCATGCGCATCTTCCGCTCTTTGATGGTGACAAAGAGGAGAACCCCTTTATCCTCTCCCCTCTTTCCGATTTCCCAGGCCTCATAGAGGCGGTTGGCATATTCGTTGTAATCCTCACCGCCGATTTCCGGCATGGTGACCAAGACGATGGGCACCTCCGTCTTTTTCAAGAGTTCTCCCGTGACCTCGATGAGCCGCTGTTCGTCATGGGCGGAGATGACATTGGCAAAGTCGTTGACGAGGCCCTTTGGCCTGGGGAATTCCTCTGCTCCGAGGGCCAGGGCTGGCACGATGAGAGTCAGAAACAGAAAGACGGTGAGATTTGTAATGTGTCTCATTTGTATAGGCCATCCGTTCATGGGCAATAAGCCTGGCTTCCACAAAACCTTGCCAGGTTGCTTGATATCAACTATATCAGAGAGGATTTGTAAAGGAAAAACCCATAGATGATCTGGCGGTTCCCCCTGTCTTTTCAATGCCACAACGGTTGTGCAAGCTCACCAAGGACTAGGTCTAGACCATGAGACTCGGGATGATAGGTCTTCCAGGATCAGGCAGATCCACGGTCTTCCAGGCCCTTACAGGGAGCAAGCCCGAAGAATGGGGTAAAAAGGCGCCCCTTATCGGCACCGTCTGTGTCCCCGATGAGCGTGTTGAAGAGCTGACCAAACTCTTCAAACCCAAGAAAACCGTCTATGTCCATTTGGAGTACATCCTCCCGTGGGGGGCCGCGACTCAGACCAAAGATAGGAAGGAAAATGAAGGCCTCTGGAGCGAGGTGCGTCCCTGTGATGCCCTGGTCCATGTGGTGCGCAATTTTTCTTTGCCAGGGGCCGATGCTCCGCACCCTCAGGAGGACCTTCTCAGCCTTGAGAGCGACATGGTCTTCGCTGATCTTGTGGTCGTGGAAAAGCGCATGGAACGCATGGAGCTGGACAGAAAACGGGGCAAGGAGATCAACCATGAGGAGCGCGGGCTCCTAGAGACATGCCGAAAGGTCTTGGAGGATGAAAGGCCCCTTCGGGATGATCCTGAGCTGGCCGCAGCCCCCCTTCTCAGGGGATATACCTTTCTTTCGGCAAAACCAGCCCTGATCGTCTATAACAACGACGATGAAGACGAAGACTACCCTCCTGGGTATGATTCCTCGGCCCTGACCAAGGCCGTTGTGGTTCGGGGAAAGCTTGAAACAGAGCTTGCCGAGCTCTCGCCTGAAGAGGCAGAAGAGTTCTTGGAAGCTTATCATGTCAAGGGACTGGCCGCCGATAGGGTTGTCCGACAGTCCTGTGATTTGCTGGATCTTATCTCATTTTTTACCGTGGTTCATGACGAGGTGCGCTGTTGGATGATTCCCAGGGGGACAAAGGCATTAGATGGGGCCGGGGTGATCCACTCTGACATGAAAAAGGGCTTTATCCGTGCCGAGGTCTTGGCCTTTGATGATTTGATCACCGCAGGCAGCTACCAGGACGCCAAGAAGGAGGCCAAGGTCCACCTTGAGGGGAAGGAATATGTGGTGCAAGATGGAGACGTGATCTATTTTCGCTTCAATGTCTAGATGTTGACGAGGCGGCTGGGACAAGTTGACAAAGCCCATTTCTGCATTATTTTTATGGGTTAAGCCGATAACCGGCAACTTCTCAAAAACTTAGGGCGACAGGTGGTTCAATTTGAAAAGGGCTGACTGTTTGAGCCCATTAGTGAGCCTTAAGAAAAGGGAGATAACTTACTGATCGTTTTATTCAGGATATCCGACTTCCCTGGCTAAGGAGAGCGCTTTTGACAGCATCATTACTCTTTTTACGTTAGGGTTACTCGTAGGCGAGTTTCAGACGTTTTCAAATTCAATTACCTGGCGGCCGACTCCGTCCTAAGAGCTTTGGCATAACTTATTTAGAAGTCACGATGACCCACCTGTGACAAATACGGCATAGATAAAACCATGACCACCAAGCGAGATTATTATGAGGTCCTCGGTGTTAGTCGAGACGCCGATGATGACCAGATCAAGTCCAATTATCGAAAATTGGCCCTGAAATACCATCCAGACCGCAATCCCGGTGACAAGGAAGCTGAAGAAAACTTCAAGGAAGCGGCCGAGGCCTACGAGGTCTTAAGAGACTCCCAAAAGAGAAGTATCTACGACCAGTATGGCCATGAAGGGCTTCAAGGGACTGGATTCTCCGGGTTCAGAGGATTCGAGGACATATTTTCCAGCTTTGGCGACATCTTTGAGGATTTTTTCGGATTCGGCACCGGAAGGCGTAATCGGACGGCAGCACGGCGAGGGTCAGATCTCAGATACGATCTTTCCATAAGCTTCATGGACGCAGCCTTTGGGGTTGAGACGGAGATTGAGATCGAAAAGCTGGAAAGCTGTGAGGCTTGTGAGGGCGCGGGCTGTGAGCCTGGGACCTCGCCTGAGAATTGTAACCACTGCGGTGGAAGCGGTCAAATTAGTCGCAGTCAGGGATTTTTCAGCATCCGAACCACCTGCCCCTACTGTCGGGGTGAAGGCCGGAAAATAACACATCCCTGCGAAGAATGCCGTGGGACAGGACAGGTTGAGCGCAAGAAAAAGGTCTCTGTTAAGATGCCGGCCGGAGTGGACACGGGCTCAAGATTGAGACTGACCGGTGAAGGGGAAAGCGGCACCCGGGGTGGCCCGCCCGGGGACCTCTACATCTATGTCCACGTTGAACCCCATGAGTTCTTCAAACGAAACAACAATGATGTGATCTGCCAGATCCCAATCTCTTTTGTTCAGGCCACGCTTGGTGACGACATTACTGTGCCCACCCTAAACGGAGACAAGGAGCTTCACATCCCCAAGGGAACCCAGCCGGGAGAGGTCTTTCGTTTTAGAGGCGAAGGGATTCCGTCCTTGAGGGGCTACGGCAGGGGGGATCAGATCATTCAGGTCATGGTCAAGACCCCTACCGGTATCACCAAAAAACAAGAAGCCCTCCTCAAAGATTTTGCCGCCCTCGAATCAAAGAAGCTTTCCAGCAAGTTGAAAAAGATGTTCAGCAACTAGGATTCCCTCCTTTCCCCACCCATTCCCACGCGAATCTTCCCAAGCTCTCCTTCTCTCCACTTTCAGGCGCCATTGTTGACAAGGTCCCATAATCGTTATAAATATGTATGGTGCCGGGCATGGCATGATGCCTGCAGTGTGGGGCTGGGTAGTTCATTTTTTTGCAGGGTGGAAGAGGACATGAAGACGATTTCAGGCAATATTGTGGATGTCTTGAGCTCGGAAATCTATCCGGGGACGTTAAGGGTTTCCAATGGCAAAATAGCAGACATCACACGAGACCATAGTCGCTACGACACCTTCATCATACCGGGTCTTATTGATGCCCATGTGCATATCGAGAGCTCCATGCTCACTCCTTCTGAGTTTGCCAGGCTTGCAGTCATTCACGGCACGGTGGCCACGATTTCTGATCCTCACGAGATTGCCAACGTGTTGGGAATCGATGGGGTGGATTACATGATTGAAGATGGGCAGAAGGTGCCGTTCAAATTTTACTTTGGTGCGCCTTCTTGTGTGCCTGCCACCAACTTTGAGACGGCAGGGGCCGAGCTGGGACCGGAAGCCGTAGAAATGCTTTTGAAAAGAGAAGAGATCAAATTCCTGAGCGAAGTGATGAATTATCCTGGCGTAGTCTATCAAGATCCGGAGGTGATGGCCAAGATCGCCTTGGCCAAGAAATACAAAAAGCGTATCGACGGCCACGCCCCTGGGGTGAAGGGGGAGATGCTGCAAAAATATGTGAGCGCCGGGATAGAGACAGATCATGAAACCATCGAAAAAGACGAGGCCTTGCAGAAGCTGAAACTGGGGATGAAGCTTCATATTCGCGAGGGCTCGGCAGCCAAGAACTTCGATACCTTGAGCTTTGCCATTGATGAGTACAATCACAGGTGCATGCTTTGCAGCGATGACAAGCACCCTGATGATCTGGTTCTGGGGCAAATCAATGCACTGACAAAAAGGGCCTTGGCATTGGGTTACGACAAGATGAAGGTGTTGAAGTGTGCGTGTGTAAATCCCGTCCACCACTACGGCTTGGACGTGGGTCTTCTTCAAAAAGGAGATTGGGCCGACTTTCTGGTCATAGACAATTTTGAGGATTTCAACATCCTGGCCACCTATATCAATGGAGTGAAGGTGGCTGAAAGAGGGAAAACGCTCCTTCCCCAGGTTCCATCAAGGGTTGTCAATGCCTTTCATGCGCGGAAAAAGCAGACGTCAGAGTTCCAGGTTCGAACGGCCGGAGAGATAATCAACGTAATAGAAGCCATTGACGGGCAGGTCATGACAGGGAGAAGCCAACAAAGGCCGCGAGTAGTGAAGGGCTATGCTGTCTCTGATCCTGAGAATGATATCCTCAAGCTTGCCGTAGTAAATCGTTACCAAGACGCGCCACCTGCCATCGCCTTTGTAAGGAACTTCGGCCTGAAAAAAGGCGCCATTGCCGCATCGGTGGCCCATGATTCTCATAATGTGGTCGCCGTTGGGATCTCTGATGAAGATTTGTGCGCTGCTGTGAATGTCGTGATTGCCCATAAGGGTGGTCTGGCTGCGGTGCATGACAGTTTTCAAGAGCGTCTCGCCTTGCCTGTGGCTGGGCTCATGTCAAATGAGGATGGTTTCACTGTGGCTGAGGCATATGCCAAGCTGGATCAACGGGCCAAGGAGTTCGGATCAAGGCTAAAAGCCCCGTTCATGACCCTTTCCTTCATGGCACTTTTGGTCATCCCTAAGCTCAAACTGAGCGACAAAGGCCTCTTTGACGGGGAACGGTTCGGATTTCTGGACCTCTTTGAAGGGGAGTGATCGGACTATCCCCACAAGGCAGATACTTCCGGTAAGCCATTAGATTCACAGCCCTCGCAGAAGATCTGTTTTCTGTTGACAGAAAAGAAGGACTAGCATAACAAAAGCAACGTGGTGCCTCCTAGGGCTTAATAGGGAATCCCGTGAAACTCGGGAGCGGGCCCGCCGCTGTAACCTCGCCCTCCTATGCTTCAGAGGGAACCCTTTTTGCATTTTTTGACCACTGTTTCGACAACATCGGAATGGGAAGGCCGCTGAAAGGCAGAGGAAGCCAGAAGACCTGCCACAATCAAAGGGTGTATTAGCGGTTCCGGGATAGAGCTGTAGGCGCTCAAACAGTGTGAGGATAACACAGGGAAATCCCCAGGCTGCCCGTCAGTCTGGGTTTTTTATTTTTTGGGAGGTTTGCCCCATGGGCATTTTCGGAAAAAGGGCGATCCGGGGTCTGGTCGCGATCCTTGGAGTCATATTGTTGTTTGGGTTGCTTCCCTCCGGCGGGGGTGATGCCTCCGAAGCACTGCAAGGGCGCTCCGAAAACATCCTCCGGGCCGTTTCCCTTGGGCCAAACCTCACAGAAACGATCTTCGCCTTGGGGCAGGGACACTGTCTCGTGGGCGTCAGTGACTTTGATAACTTCCCTCCCGAAGCAAGAGCACTGCCCAGGGTGGGCGGATACGTGAATCCAAACCTAGAAAGGCTCCTGGCCCTCCGTCCGGATCTGGTTCTCCTCCATGGCAAACATGAAAAGGTGGACACCTTTTGCAGAGACAAAGGGATCCGGGTGGTCCACGCGGCCATGGAGAGCGTCTCTTCGGTCTTTAGTGCCATCACCCAGCTCGGCGAGGTTTTTCAGTGCCCGCAGCAGGCCACGCGCCTTTCTGCCGCCATCGGCAAAGATCTAGAGGCCCTTCGAAAGCAGGTGTCCCCTTACCACCGGCCCAGGGTCTTTGTCTGTTTGTGGCGATCGACAGGCGGACTCTCCGGCCTTGGCACGGCGGGCAAGGACAGCTACGTGGGTGAGATTCTTAGAGCAGCCGGAGGGGAAAGCATCTTCAAAGACGTGGCGATCCCCTACCCTGAAGTCTCCAAGGAGAGCCTGATCAAGCGCAAACCAGAAGTGATCCTGGAGTTGCGACCGGGCGAGGAGGTCTCCAATGAGCAGAAAAGGGGGCTCATCTCGGACTGGCAGGTGCTGAGGACCGTCCCTGCGGTTCAGTCCAACAGAATCCATGTCCTCACCGAGGATTTCCTACTCGTGCCCGGGCCCCGCATGGGCCTGGCGGCTCAAGCCATGGCTCGAGCCCTCCATCCGGAGATGCTCGGAGATGTTCAATGACCCGTGATCTCCTGACCGTGGAAGGTGTGACCTATGGCTATGGGGGCAGTGACTGGCGTCTTTACCCCTGTTCTTTTTCTGTTCAAGAGGGGGAGATCCTGGGCATCATCGGTCCCAATGGATCAGGCAAGACCACCCTTCTCAAGCTGGCCGCAGGCGTCCTTTCCCCTGAGGCCGGCACGGTTCACTTGAAGGGAAGGCGCACAGCCGACATGACGCGCAAAGAGATGGCCCGCCATGTGGCCTATCTCCCCCAGCAGGTAGAGACCTTTTTCGACTACGCCGTGGAAGACGTGGTGGCCATGGGCCGTTTTCCTCACGCCAAAGGGTTCGGTTTTCTCACGGCTGGGGATATGGCAGCTGTGGATCGCGCCCTTTCACAGACGCGGACCGAAGCCTTCAGAAACCGTCCTCTGTCTCATCTTTCAGGGGGAGAGATGCAGCGGGCCCTCCTCGCCTCGATCATCGCCCAAGAGCCGGAAGTGCTCCTTCTGGATGAACCCACAGGCGCTTTGGATATTCATCACCAGGTGCGGTTCTTTGATCTTTTGTCCGATCTGGTGGCCTCAGGAATAGGTGTGGTGGTGGTGACTCACGAGCTGAACCTGGCAGGGCTCTTTAGTCATCGCCTCCTCCTGGTGAGTGGAGGCGCCATCACCCACCAGGGTCCTCCCGAAAAGGTCTTGAGCCCAGACGTTCTCTATGAAGTCTATGGTGAGCAAGTCGTCGTCTCCACGCACCCCACGGCCAGCCTTCCCGTAGTACTTCCGGCAAAGGGGAAGAGAAAGGATAGGGAGACCGCGCCGTGATCTCCGTCTTGACCCCTCGGCGACTCATAACGGCCCTCCTAGGCTACGGGCTGCTCGCTCTAGTGGTCCTGGCCGTGGCGCCCCTTGTGGGGACAGAAGAGGTGTCGGTCTCCCAAATCCTGGCTGGTCTCTTTTCCTCTGCAACCAACGTGGACTTTGAGATCTTCTTCTACCACCGCATCCCTCGCGTGATGCTGGCTTTTGCCGTTGGAGGGAGCTTGGCCGTGGCAGGGGCGGCCCTCCAGGTGGTCCTTCGTAATCCCCTGGCCGAGCCCTTTATCCTCGGCGTTTCCGGCGGCGGTGCCGTGGGCGCCGTACTGGCCATCTCCGTTCCCGGCCTGTTCTTTCGCGTGGGCCCCCTTTCCACAGTACAGGTCTTCAGCCTGGCCGGTTGTCTTGCAGCCATCCTAGTCATCTACCGTGTGGCGTCACGGGCAGCAGGGGTGTCCATGGCCACGATCCTCTTGGCCGGGGTGACCGTCAACATCCTTTGCGGGGCCGCCATTCTGCTCATTCGGTACCTGGCAAGCCCCCATCTTCTCGTTGCCATGGATCGATGGATCATGGGCGGGCTGGACGTAGTAGGCTACGGGGAGTTGCTCACCCTGGCACCCCTGTTGATCCCCGGCTTGGGACTGCTTCTCTTTCAGGGCCATGCCCTGAACTTGCTTGCCTTTGGAGGGGACATGGCTGCAGGCCACGGCGTTCAAGTAGCCGCCGTGCAGAAGAAAGTCATTATCGGAATGGGGCTCATCACAGCGGCGGCCGTGTCTCTTTCCGGTCCCATCGGCTTCGTGGGTCTGATCATCCCACACGGGGTCCGGCGTCTGTCCGGTGCCGACCATCGGCTGGTGCTCCCCGCCTGTTTCTGCCTTGGGGGCGCCTTCCTGACCTTGTGCGACCTCCTGGCCCGAACGGTCGTGGCCCCCACAGAGATGCCCGTAGGCATCATCACGGCCATTGTAGGAGGCCCTGTCTTTATTAGAATCCTACTGAGACACAAGGGCTAGGGCTTTTCGGCATGACTATTGACATAGCAGTGTGGAAACAAAGCAGCCGTTGCCACTTACACCACCCTTTCCGCTTTCTGGTGGCTCTGGCGACACAAAGGAGCCAACACCTGAAGCGTCCACTATCCATGTGTTTTCTGCGCCATCTGCGTCCCCGTGGGCGCCATCGTGGAATTCTAAGGTCACTGACCGCCTATCTTGGCTAAAGGTAGCATTTGGATACTCGCTCCACCCGCCGATCGAATCATGTCGGTGCCATCTCGCATTCTCCTGTGATGCTTCAGAGAGATAGACTGTAACAGTAACCTTGTTGCCAGGATTGGGGACCTTCAATATCAAGCCTACCAGCCCCAACGGTATCGAATCCGGTTTAGAAGTGATATCAGCAATGCCGTCTGGATCCATTGACTCAACCCTCTTGATGATGACACCAGCTGGCGCCTCAACAGCGATCTGTCCTTCTCCCACCACCGTACCAAAGACTTTGAATTGATCATCAATTTGGGACGCGTCATCCATGCCGTCATTGTTCAGATCCACCGCACTGCCAACCCCTAGTTCTTGATCGTCAGGAATCCCATTTGCATTTTCATCATCCAACAGGTCGACTGTCTGAAACATATGAAGTTCTGACCAGTCGGAATCGAGTGCCGCTCCATCGTAGAATTTGGCATGCCAGTAATACGTCTCGCCCGCCTTCAACAATAACCGCGGGATTGTCAACTCGGTCAGTAGTGCACTACTTGTTGCTTCAAATAGGAGATTCGAAAAATCCGAGGCCTTGCTAATCTGCCATGTGGTCATCAGGTGTATGTCGTCTTCATCAGGATCAGAAAAGGCATCTGTTTCAAGAGTGGGCGTCAGTGAAAGATCCGTGGCTTCATCGGGGGGGGCGGACAATACAGGTGGATCAGGCGCACTATTTGGCGGTGTGGTGTTTTCATAACGGATCCCAACGGCATCCAGATCAAGCCCAGCGCTCTGAACCGTCGGGTATGGATCGAAGATGACATCACCACTGGTATCGACGCAGCTTCTGTCGCCAACAATATCCACGATTCGCACGTGGGTGATGCGGCTAAGGTTGACCGTGCCATTCAGAACCTCTTCCTTCGTCGCCAGATCCCGAAGGTCGAACGGCGTTCCAAATCCTTGCCTGTACTTGCCTGCCAGGCCATTGATATCGGTTGGGTCAATTGCGCCAAACCCTCCAACAGGTTCGGCAGTGAGGGACTCGTTGTCAAAACGCAAAAAATGCGTCCCGTTGGATGACACTTCCATGTAAGCTAACTCCAGGAATGTGTCATTGAAGGAGTTCTCGAAAACAACAAGATCCCAGCCTTCACCATTCCTTATCGGCCAGTCAAAAGTGAGGGTGATCTCCCCACCCCGCCCTAGGCTCAAAATCTCAAAGGATGTCCCCTCCGCAGGGCCAAGGGCCTTGTCCGGATTCTGCCAGGTCTCACTTACCTCCTGTCCCACGAGATAGTTCTCCCATCCCGTGGCCCACGCTACGATGGCAGGATTGTCTTTGCTTACGGCCGTGGAACCAGGTTCCCCTGCGGCAGGCGGATAGGGCCCGGATAAGACCGAAACCGGCAAGGCTATTTGCAGGAAAGCAAGAAAGAGAAAAGCGCGCGTCGTGAAGCTTTCAGACACAATGTCTTGGTGCATCAAAAAACCCATTCTATACCACCATAAAAGCTGCGCGTCGGCATGGTGAAGTAGCTTTCACTAAAGGCAAGGGTTTCGTATAACTCGTCAAAAATATTATTCACTCCGGCAAAGAATTTCAGGTCTTTATGTGTGTATGTTAGCTTGACGTCAAAGACCTCATAAGCATCTATTTTCGCAAAAGTATCATTGTCCAAATCATTGCCGTCGTATCGCGACCCCACAAATGTCCCTGTGACGGCAAGCAACAGAGGATCAAAGACTTGCCATTCGATGCCCACGGACGCCTGGTATCTGGGCACAAGTGGAACAAAACTATCGCCTTCGTCGAACCTTGCTGTCATGTAGGTATAATTGCCCCAGAGATAAAGGGCCTCTGTGGGGTAGGCCTTCACGTCTACTTCAATGCCTTGCCGCTTTGTTCTTTTGTCGAAGCTCCGATTTACATTCTTGTCTGCGTCAAAGAAGATCTCGTCTTCAATCTCTATGTGGAAGAGCGTCAAGGAGACCTCGGCCAAGGCCTCTATCCTGTGGCGTATGCCAACGTCTATGTGCCTTCCCTCTTGAGGCTCTAAATCATCACCTGGGAGGGCCAGTTCATCTACATTTGGAATTCGGAAGCTCGTGGCGTAGCTGGCAAAAAAGGAGGTGTCATGGGTCAGGGAATAGACAGCGCCAATGTCATAGGCACTATTGTGCCAATTCTCGTCAAATTCATCTCCATTCACCCATCTAGCCACAGAGCCAAATCTCTCCAGATCATCCACACGGAATGTGCCATCGTATGTATTGTATCGATATCCTACATGGGCCGTCAAATCCTCTGAAAGTGACAGCCTGTTCGTGAAGAAGCATCCCAGGCTGTAAACATCGCTGTTATGTCTTCTTTTCTGATCTATTCTTGCACTGATATAATCTGTTTGGTAGTAATCTAGGCCTGCCTGGAAGTCATGTTCCAAACCCCAAAGCCCGTATTCCTTTACATACTTCACATCCAGACTCTTTGTCTCTTCGTCAATCTTGCTTGTTTGATTACTCTTGCTCTTCAAGGGGGTGTACCCGAGAATGAAATCGTTGTCCCGTTCACGATATGCACCGTTGATTTTGAAGAAACCCCATTCAACCAAGTCTGTATCAAGGCTGCCCATGAACCGTCTGTCGATGGTTTCTCCAAAATCATCAGGCCTGTCGGTTTCCTTTCGGCGGTTTCTTGAGTCTATGTCCTCAATCGGGACGTTGCCCGGCAGACCATACTCATCATGATGATATGAAGCAGATAATGACGCCCTGACGTAGTCGTTCAAATCGTAGCCAAACCGAGCAGCGGCATCCTTCTTTTCCAGGAACCCATTGTCTCGATATCCGTCAGAGTCGTAGCAGGTAACATTAATGTTGAAGTCAAAATTTTCTACCTGTCCCCCGTAGGATGCTCTCTCGTCAAAGGTTTCGTCAGTGCCATAAGCGCTGTACAGACGGGCCTCAGGCTCTCTTTTCCCTTTCTTCGTAATAATATTAACGACTCCTCCAACAGCGCCATCACCGTAGACCACAGATGCGGCCCCGCGAACGATCTCGATCCGCTCAATTTGTTCCAGGGATAGGGATGTAAAATCAACACCTGCGAGGTCAGGGGGATTCAGCCTGAAGCCATCGACCATCACAATGACGTTGCTAGCGCTGGTCTCTCCCATCCCGCGAATATCAATACCAGCTTGCTTGTCATGACCAAAAAAACTTTTCAGATTGACGTTTGCCTCTCTCGCAAGAAGTTCAACCACGTCATTGCTCGGCGCTTGTTCAATATCCTCACTTGTTATGACGGTCACATTTCGGGGGATTCCTTTGATTGGCTCTTGGATGGGGGTGGAAGTCACCACGACTTCGTCCAGCTCAAACCGTGGATATGCTTCTGTGTTGCTGGTTTCCCTTCCCGCTTGCCCCAGTTCTTCTGCAAGCAAGACGCCTGAGCCGGCAACAAAGACTGCCATAAAGAAACACGAGACAAGGAAGGCGAGCGCAGAGTTGCTTCGGCAGAACAAGAAAAGGTGCAAGCGGATGATTTCAAGGGGTTTCATATTGATTTCTTAGAATGTTCAAAGGAAATGTGCAAGGGGCAGCCCAGAGTGGATACTGTTTTTTCCAGATCTTTACAGGGCACTCAAAAAAAATCCCCGGACCGAATAAATCGATCCGGGGATATCCCTGTTTCATCCTCGAAACCTGTGGGCCTGCCTCAGTCTGCGAAGGGGCACCCTTTGGGCCAGGCAGGTCTTCTGACTATCGGATCATTCTACTTGCCACGCCTTCCCGATCCGCTCAAGACGGAACAGTGGCATTGTGCGGCTTTCGTCCCCGATTACAGCGGCGGGCCCGTCCCCGATTCACACGGGGTTCCCTTTTAAGCTCCGAACGAGCACCTGGGCCCATA
>Ga0272444_10000569_pt1 | contig 38859 bp, 32 predicted proteins | sample SSMForm13_FD_201033 | JGI IMG/M metagenome (GOLD analysis project Ga0272444, IMG submission 201033) | Marine sediment archaeal communities from Little Sippewissett salt marsh, Falmouth, MA, United States - SSM-Form-13 | ecosystem: Environmental > Aquatic > Marine > Wetlands > Sediment ...
TGCCGGCGATGACCAGCAGGCCCGAAAGCCGTGACAGATCGGTGATCAGGTCTTCGGTGATGCCGTCGGCCAGGTAGGCCTGTTGCGGGTCGTCGTTCAGGCTCTCGAAAGGCAGCACGGCGATGGAAATGGTGGCAGGCGGGTTCCCGGTGCTGTCCGGTTCGAGCGGCGCAACGCTGCCGCCCCAGCGCAGCGCGAACACCATCAATACCAGGCCGGCCAGTGCCAGTCCCCAGATCCGCAGGGCATCGCGGAGCCCTCGCGGCGCGTCGATGCACGGGGGTTCGGCATCCCGGCCGGCGGGCGGGGCAGGCTCGCCGTTGGGTGCGGGTTCGACGGGCGCGATCAGCTGGTAGCCGCGTTTCGGGATGGTGGCGATGAAGCGCGGGTTCCGGGCGTCGTCCTGCAGCGCCTTGCGCAGCTTGATGATGCTGCCGGTGATGGCGTCGTAACCGATGACGGCGCCGTGCCAGACGTCGCGTTCCAGTTCATCCCGGGTGACGACCTGGCCGGCGCGCGACGCCAGGTAGGCCAGCACCTCCATGGTTTTGGGTTCGAGGTGGATGACCTCCGTGTCCCGGGACAGCAGTCCTTCGGCCGGCGACACGTGCCAGTCGAGGATGCAAAAAGCGCTGTGCGGCCGGGCATCCACTCTTCCCTGAACTCCTCAGCGGCGAAACACGCTTCAAGTGCTTGCCCCGGCAGCTGGGGCGGTGCGCAAGTCGCGGAATCTATTGGGGAAAACGTCCGTAGTCCTTCGGTCGTGGTTCCGTCGCCGTTCCGTCGGGACTTCTCCGCCCGGCAAAACGATCCTCCTCGACAGTACCCGAGGCTGCCCGGCCTGCCCAGTTATTCATGGCGCGGAACGGGGTGGCCATACACGGAAGGCAGCCGCAGCCGGCATATCGTCGGGAGCCCCTTTCGCATCACCTGTCAGTAGGAGAAATCACCATGAAACCTTGGATCCTTGTTCTGTTCGCGAGCCTGTGTGCCGTGCCATGTGCCGCCTTCGCGGCAGCCCGCACCGATCTGCCACCCGACGTGAAGACCTTGCCGGTGAACGGCTATGACATGGCCTATGTCGAGCGCGGCAGCGGTCCCGTGCTGGTCCTGGTGCATGGTGCGCTCAGTGATTACCGGACCTGGGCTGCCCTGATGAACGACCTGACCGCCGAGAATCGGGTCATCGCCGTGAGCCTGCGCCATTACTACCCGGAGCGCTGGGATGGTCAGGGCAACGACTTTTCCTTGTATGACCATGCCCGCGATGTCGCGGCATTCATCGAGGCATTGGGTAGCGGGCCGGTCCACCTGCTCGGCCACTCGCGGGGCGCGGGTGTCGCGCTGCTGGCGGCTGTCATGCACCCGGAGCGTGTTCGCAGCCTGGTCCTGGCAGACGCGTATCCGTTCGAGTCGATCCTGCCGAAGGATGCCCGGGTGAATGCCGAGATGGCGAGCCGGTCAGCCGTGGGCTGGGAGGTGCTGGCCCACTACGAACGACAGGACCCGGAAGGCGGCCTGGTCGCCTTCGTCAATCACATCGCTGGGCCGCAGGCCTGGGACAACACCGGTGAGGCCCAGCGGGAGCGCCTGCGCTCCAACGCCTGGACCCAGTTGAGCCTGATCACGGATACCAAGACACGGGTGACCTGCGACGATATCGCCAGGGTCGGCGCACCCACCCTGATCGTGACCGGCGACCGCAGCCCGGCGCTATACGGGTACGCCAACGATGCCGTGCAGGATTGTTTGCAGAACGTGAGCCGGAGCACCATCGCGGAGGCCGGCCACATGATGTTTCATGCCAACCCGACGGCATTCACCTTCGAGGTGCAGTTCTTCGTCGCCGATCACTGAGTGGCGACAGGCGGGCGCCGGACGGTCGTGATCAAGCGTCCGGTGACCAGTCCCGCCAGCCGCCGAGCAAGGGGTGATACAAGGCCAGGCGGATGGGCCTGTCGTCGATGGCCCGCACCACCCGCGCGTAACCGGCCAGCTGCTCGGCGTAGCGATCCCGTTCCTGGTCGAGGAAGGCGTCGATGTCGCTGCCGCCGTGGCTGCCAGTCTTGTAGTCGATGATCCAGCGGGTGCCGTCGGCATCCACAAAGCTGCGGTCGATCACGTGGTGGCTGACGCCGAACGGGCCGTGTTCACTCAGCGCCCATTCGCAGCGCGCCTCGGCCTGTTCGCCCAGCAGCCAGCGACCGCGCGGGTCGGCCAGGGTCTGCTTGAGTGCGGCCGCGGCGCGGGTCACCGCCTGACCCAGGTCGTCCTCGCCGACGCCCAGGTCCGCCAGGCCGGCGCGCAGTGCCGGCTGCAGCTGGTCGATGCGGGCATCGTCCCAGCCGCATAGGCCCTCGTGGCCGATGCGTTCCAGGTAGCGGTGCACCAGGGTGCCGATGTGGCGGGCGGTCTCGCCGGCCCAGTCGAAGGGGATGGCCTCGCTGCCGCCGCGCGCTGGGGTGGTCGGGGATGCCAGCGGCGCGGTCACGGCCGGTGCCTGCCAGTCGGCCGGCAGGCGGCTCAGGCGGGGCAGGGGCTGATCGCCTGCCTCGGCGGGCTGTGCCGGTGCTGCCAGGCCGGAATAGGCATCGGCCACCGCCGGCCACAGGGTGGCGAGCAGCGAGCTGGCGGCAGGTTTGGGCTCGCCGCTCTTGCTATCGAAGCCGACATGGCCGAACAGGTGCAGCTGTTTTTTCGCACGGGTGGCGGCCACGTACAGCAGTCGCGCGGTTTCCAGTTCCTGCTTTTCCTTGTTCAGTGACCAGACGAAGTCGAACACTGCATCGCTGGTCTCGCGCGCCGGTTTGATGGGGGCGATCAGCACCTGGGTGTCACCGTCTGCGCGCGGCCGCTCCAGCCAGGTGATCAACGGCTTGTCCTCACGCCGGGGTGAACGACCCAGGCCGGGCAGGATCACGGTGTCGAACTCCAGGCCCTTGGACTTGTGCATGGTCATCAGCTGCAGCGACTCGTCGGCCTGGGTGTCGGCCGGGGCGAACAGCGCGTCCAGCGCGTCCTCGAAGGCGGTGGGGTCGGCCAGTTCACCGCCTCGGTCATGCTCGGCCAGCAGGTCCAGGTAGGCGTGCGCCGATTCCAGCTGTGCAATCTCGCTCAGGCCGGCCGGGCCGCCCAGCGCCTGCCAGCTGCCCAGCACCCAGTCGCGCAGTGGCCGGCGGCGGTACTCGGCCAGCGCCGCGCGCAGCACCGGCAGCACCCGCGCGAGGCGGGCCTGGCCGTCGGCGCTGAGTTGGGCGATCAGGTCGGTCTGGTTGAGCCGCGCCCACAGGGTCTGTCTGCCGTCGCCTGCCAGCGCCAGCAGGTCGGCTAGTGTCAGGCCGACCAGTGGGCTGCGCAGCAGGCCCAGCCAGGCCACCCGGTCGGCGGCATGGCACAGGGCGCGGCGCAGGCTGTGCAGGTCCTGCACCACCGGTTGCTGGCCGAGGCGGTCGACGTCCACCGCGCGGTAGGCGATGCCGGCCTGCTTGAGGGCGCGGGCGATCTCGGCCAGGTGCGCGCGGCCGCGGGCCAGCACGGCGATGCTGCCTTGCGGGTCCTGTTCGCGGGCCTGGTGGATCAGCCCCAGCACGGCGGCGGCCTCGGCGCGGTCGTCGCGCTCGGCGTTGGCATGCACCTGCACCGCCGGGCCCTCGCCCGGTCCCTGGTGCGGCACCGAGGCGCTGTAGCTGACCGCGCCGGTGGTCTGGTCCTCGCGCTCGGGAAACACCTGTGGGAAGCAGGCGTTGACCCAGTCCACCACGCCCTGCTGGGAGCGGAAGTTGACCCGCAGCGTCAGCGGCTCAAGTTTGATGTGGCCGATGCCGGCGGCGCGGGCCTTCAGGTACAGGCCTACCTCGGCCTGGCGGAAGGCGTAGATGGACTGCATGGGGTCGCCGACCACGAACAGGGTGCGGCCGTCGCCCGGCTGCCAGCCGGCGGTGAGCTTCTGCAGCAGCTGGTACTGGCCGGAGGAGGTGTCCTGGAACTCGTCCACCAGGATGTGGCGCAGCCGGTAGTCCAGCGCCAGCGCCAGGTCGGTGGGGGCGTCTTCGCTGCCCAGCGCCAGCAGGGCGCGGGCGTGCACCTCGCCGAAGTCCACCTGGCCGTGGGCGGCGAACACCAGCTTCAATTCCGCGGCGGCGCGCAGCAGCACCTGCACTAACGCATCCAGCACGGCCCACTGGCTGGCGGCGAAGTATGGCGACGGCAGTTGGCGTGCGCCGTGCAGCGCGGCGAGCAGCCGCGGTTGCTCGGCCAGCGCCGCCAGGCAGTCCTGCATCTGTGCCTTACGCAGTACGAACAGCTCGTTCTTTTTGTCGCTGGGGAAGCCCTGGGTAACTGAGAGCTGCTTGAACAGCGCGGGTGACTTTTCCTGTTTGAGGCACAGGTTCGCCAGGCCCTGCCAGGCGGGCAGGTCGTCCACGTGGGCGGTGGGCGGCGCGGTGCGATCGGCCCAGGCGGCGAGCAGCTCCGGTTTCTTGTCGGCCGCCAGGCGCTGCTCGTAGGCGAAGTTCGCCAGTTCAGCCAGGCTGCAGGCCAGGTCGGTGGGCATCAGCCGCTGCAGGTCGTTCAGCTGTTGCTGTACGCAATCGGCGAGGGCGGCCTCCAGGACCTCACGGGAGTTGTGACCCAGAAGTTGACCCAGCCATTGTTCGCGCCGCGCCAGCAGGTTGGCGATCAGTCCGGCGGTTTTTTCGCGATCGTTTTCCAGGTGGCGCAGCAGGCGGCCGACGGCGATGCCGTCCTGCGGGTCTTCCAGGGCATCGAGTGCATGACGAGCGGCCTCCAGGTAGAGCGGTCGGGCGTCGGGCACCGTGTCCGGGTTGGCGCCCAGCTGCGACAGCAGCGGCATCTGCCGGGTCAGGGTGGCGCACAGGCCATCGATGGTCTGCACCCGCAGCCGCGCCGGGCTGTGCAGCAGGTCCCAGCCCTGTTCGCTGTCCCGCGCCAGGGCGGCGCGGCCGAGCTGCCAGGTGAGGCGCTTGTGGTCTTCGACCGGTTCGTCGCCCCGCGCGGCCTGCAGGGCGCCCAGGATGCGCTGGCGCATCTCGGCGGCGGCCTTGCGGGTGAAGGTCATGGCCAGGATCTCTTCGGGATGCTCGACCACCGCCAGCAGCCGCAGTACCCGCTGGGTGAGCAGTTCGGTCTTGCCCGAGCCCGCCGGTGCCTGGACGATGAAGCTCTGGTCCGGCGCCAGGGCGTTGGAGCGGGCGTCGGCATCGGGGATGGGGGTGTGCTGGTCAGTCATCGCTGCTGTCCCCGTCGTCATCGGCGTCCATCAGCGCCACCCGGCACAGGGTGCCCAGGTCGCAGTAGGCGCAGGCGCGCGGGGAGGGCATGGGGTCGGCGCGACCGGCCGCCACCTCGTCGGCCAGCAGGCTCAGCTGGCGGCGCCAGTGTTCGCCCAGCGCCGGCCAGTCGGGGACCTGCGCGGTGCCCTTGAAGGCACCTATGCCGGGCAGCAGGCCGGCGTCGCTGGCCAGGCCCTTGAAGCCGCCGTCCTTGTCCAGCCGCACCCGGCCGATGGCCGCGGCGGCCAGCCGGTCGCCCTGCTGGATGGCGTACAGCGGCACCTGGGGTTCCTCCGGACGCTCGGCGGTCCAGGTGCCGGTGCGCTGGTTGCGGCCGGTCTTGTAATCGATCACCACCAGCCGGCCGTCGGCCAACTGGTCCACCCGGTCGGCCTGCACCTTGAGGGTCAGCGGGCCGATGCGGACCTGGTTGTTCTGTTCAAGGTGTTTTACCTGGAAAGGTGCACGGGCCCGTTCACGATCCAGCCAGTCCTGCAGCAACTCCGTCAGACGGGCCTGCTCCAGCTGGCTGAACGCGTCGGTGTACAGATCCGGGCGGGCGCGGCGGGTGAAGACGATGGCGGACTGTACCGCCTGTTCGATGAGGGTGTTCAGTTCGTCGGCCGGCAGGGACAACAGCGTCTGCTGGTCGTTCAGCCGACGCCAGACCTGCTCCAGGATTTGGTGGACCTGGCTGCCGATCAGGCGCGGGTCCGGGCCGTGGCTGACCGTTTCCAGCGACCGCGCGGCCAGGCGATGGCGGGCGAAGGCGCGGAACGGGCAGGCGGCCTGGTCGGCCAGCAGTGCGGTGCCGCCTGACAGGCTGGTCGGCGCGGCGGGTGCCTGCCAGTCGTCCAGGGGTGCCTGGGTATTGGTCGCCAGCAGGGGGGCAGCAGCGGGCAGGTTTAGCGCGGCGGCCGAGTCTGACGGCAGTTCGGCGATCAACGGGCTGACGCCTTGCTCGCCGTCGGCGCTGTGGGCGGCGTGGCTGTAGATCACCTCGCTTGCCGCACCCTGTAGCCGGGTCATCACCTGGCGGGCGAAGCGCAGTTCGCGCTCGGCGCTGCTGTGGGGCAGGCCGTGCTGGCGCTGTAGCTGGGCGGGGAGTAGTGGGTTAGGGGCGGGTGCCGGCGGCCAGTGGTTGTCGTCCAGGCCCAGCAGCCACAGGTGGTCGAAGCGCTGCCCGGCGGCCTCCAGCACGCCCAGCACCTGCACCGGGGCATCGCTGCCCTCGGGCTGGAACAGGGTGTCCTGGGCCAGTTGCTGCAGGCGCCCAAGCGCCAGCCGGGCACCGGTCCGGGTGGCGACCCGATCTATTTTGGCCAGCTCGGTCAGCAAGCCATTGAAGGCCTGGCTCTGCTGGTATTCGTGGCTGCTCAGGCTGCGCTCGCCGGGCCAGCCCCACAGCATAAGCAACTGCTGGAAGTGGTCGGCCCAGTGGCTGGCGGCAGCCTTGGCCGGTTGCCCCTGGATCGCCTCGGTCAACTGCGCAAGGCACTCGAACAGGGCCGGACAGTGGTGGGGGCCCTCGGGTGCGACCAGGGCGGTCTGCTGGCGCAGCCGGAACAGGGTGTAGCGCGGGAAGCCGCGGCGCTTCAGGTCGGCATCGAGCAGGGCTCGTGGCTGGGCCTCGGCGAGACCGTGGCCAAGGAAGGGCGAGCGCAGCAGCTGCGCCAGCTCGGCCTGTTCGATCTCGCCCAGCGCCAGGCCCAGCGCCAGCAGGGCGTCGCGCACCAGCGGCTGCTCGGCCAGGGGCAGGCCCAGGCTGAAGTTGAAGGGCAGGCGTTCGCGCGCCATGCCGGGCGGCAGGCTGTCCGGTATGAGTGTGCCGGTCAGCACTTGGCGCAGGGACTCGCGCTGACCTTGGATGTCCGGACTGATGAGGGCAATGCGCGCATTCGGATTGGCCTGCAGTCGGGCCAGCGCCCAGCGCGCGGCGAACTCGCGTTCCTCGGTGGGATCGGTGCAGACCAGTCGCAGCGGCGTGGCACCGAGCTGGTCTGGTGGCAGCGTATTGAGCTGACAACCGGCCCCGGCCAGGACATCGAGCAGGGCCTGTTGGGCGGGTGGCTGTTCGTCGAAGCCGGCCAGCCACAACATGTCCGGTGCAGGCAGTTGGCCCTCGCTGAAGGCGGTGATCAGCAAGGCAGGCAGGCGGGCGGCGGGTAGCAGGCGCTGCTGGGCGCACAGTTGCTCGAAGCGTTCGCGCCAGTGGGCGAAGGCCTCGCCCTCGGGATTGAGTGCCAGCTCGGGATGACCGGCCAGCTGCCAGCCTTGCAGTAACCGGTAGGCGTCGGCGGCGCTGCGAGCTGCGGCGGCCGGGCGCAGCAGCGCAATATCCAGCTCGCTGGTGGCGATCACCCGTTCCCACAGCAGGCGCTCCTGGGTGGGGCTGAGCAGTTGGAGGTCATGCCGACCCAAATCCAGCAGCTGCTGGTGGCAGCGGATCAGCCAGGCGCCCAGCGGCAGGATGTCGGGGGTCTCCCAGACCCGGTCGCCTACGGCCAGGCGTTGTTGTTCATAGCCGGCCTGCAGGTGGCGTGCGAGGCGGTTGTTGACCGTCAGCAGCAGGGCGCCGTCGGCCAGGTCGGCGATGAGCCGGACATCGGAACTGGAAGGGTTGGCAGGCATGGCTTGTTGTTCTGTGCTTGGACCGCAAGCCTAACGGAGCCGGCTTGTCCGTGCGAGTATCAGGCTCAGATAGCAGATATTCCGTATCGGCTGGGTCTTTAAATTTTTCATTTGTTCCAGTAGCCGCTGGGGACAGCCGGGGCCAACCGGGATGACCGCGCAGCACAAGCAACGGGATTGCATGGGGCACCTTCGCCTGGTGGTGATTCGGGATGGCCGACGAATGCACCGAGGTGGCATTCGGCAAGTTCCTGTAACCGCAGTCAGGGGATGGTGATGGCCGGTATAAAAGTGGAGGCAATTGCCGCTATCTTTATTTGAGCTAGCAGGTATGGCATGGCTGATATCACACATTGGTTTTACTCCCCGGGCAGGACGGTCGTTAGCCGCATGCGATGTGGCTGGCTGCACGGGCGGCTGCCCTTACCTTGGATCTTGCCGGTCATTGCGCTGTGGTTCCTGTTGTCCTCGCCGATTTTGGCCGCGGCAGATGCGCCTGCAATGGCGTCGCCGCCTCTGGCGCAGTGCCTGTATGTCTCGTCCTATCACGCCGGTTACGAATGGAATGACGGCATTGAGGCGGGCCTGACACGGGCACTGGCGGGGCGCTGTGAGCTGCAGCGCTTTTACATGGATACCAAGCGCGATACGCGCCAGGAACAGGGCGAGCAGAAGGCGTTGGAGGCCAAGGCGCTTATCGACCGTACAAGGCCCGATATCGTCATCGCGGCCGATGACAATGTCTCCCGTTACCTGGTGAGTCGGTATTTCCGCGACGCCGATATCCCGTTCGTGTTCTGCGGCGTCAACTGGACGGTGCAGGAGTACGGCTATCCCTATCGCAACGTTACCGGGATGATCGAGGTGGCGCCCATCAGGCCGACCCTCAAGGTCATACATAGCGTAGTGCGGGCGACGTCCAGGGGTGTCTATCTGTCCTCGGATGTATTCACCGAGCACAAGGATTTCGAGCGGTATCAGCGGATATTTGCCGCAGCGAATATCCGCTTGGAGGGGGTTTTCGTCAGCACGCTGGAGGACTGGCGTGAGGCATACCTGGCGGCTCAGGGTGCCGATTTTGTAATCCTGGGCAACAACGCCGGCATCAATGACTGGGATCCGGGTATGGCAGGTGAGCACGCATTGCGTCATGCCGGGGCGTTCAGCGTTACCAATTACGACTGGATGATGCCCTACGCCATGTTCGCCATGACCAAGCTGCCCGACGAACAGGGGGAATGGGCGGGACAGGTGGCCCTGGCGATCCTGGATGGCACGCCTCCGCTCGACATCCCTATCGTCGCCAACCGCCGCTGGGGCTTGTATGCCAATCCCGAACTGCTGACACGGGCGGGCATCAAGCTGCCGGATTACCTGATGCATAAATCGGTCAAGGTGTCACCGCCATGAAGCGGCCTTTTGTCACGCGGCGCCCCGCCCTGCTGGTGCCAGTGGCGCTGTGTTTTGGACTGCTGATTCCGGTCGCGTTGGTTGCCGAAGCGATAAAGGTCAATCTGGCAAACGAAGAAGTGCGCTTCAGCGCCACGGCTGTGCAACTGAGGGATCTGGTGTTTAGGCGTCTGACCGCCGCACATGAGTCCGTGCATGGCCTGGCGGCGCTGTTCAATGCCTCGACCGAGGTCGATTCGGAAGAATTTCGTATCGTTGGCGCTGATCTGCTGTCCCGTCTCGGTGATATCGAAATCCTGCAATACATGCCCCGCGTAGCGCAGACCGACAAGGATCGGTTCGAAGAGCAGATGCACGACAGTGGCTATGTCGGGTTCCGTATCTGGCGCTTCGATGACGGCCGAAGAGTGGAGGTTGGCGATCAGTCGTCCTATTTTCCGCTGCGCTTCGTGGAACCCTTCACGCCCAGCAGCGTGGCGCAAATCGGCTTTGACGCCCTGTCCGACCCACAGATGGCCAAGGCGGCGAGGCGGGCCATCGATAGTGCGCAGGTCGCGGTGATGGCGACACCGGCAGACGGCTCGATTCGGCAACTGCAACTGATCAAGGCCTTGTATGTCGGCAAGGAGGCACCGTCCACGACTGGCGCACGCAGCGAGCAGGTCAATGGTCTGCTTGTGGTGAGGGTCGGTTTGGCGCATTTGCTGGCCAGCCTGACAAGGTCACAGGACATGACGGTGCGGCTTGATCTACTCGATCGAGACGGACAGGTTGTGGTGCCCCTGATGGATCCGGAACAGACGCTTCAGCCTGCGGCCTGGTTGATGCTGTCTCCCCACAACGCACGCTTCAGCCTGGCCTTTCCCGAGCATGGCTTTCGCATGAGCTTCCACCAGCCGGTGCCATGGCAGCAGGTGTTGCACGGCCCGGTGTGGATTGCGCTGGCATCGGGACTGGTCCTGGCGGCGCTGCTCTATGTGATGGCGCAAAACGTGGCCAACCGGACCACGGAACTGCAGCGACGCAATCGTGTGATCGCCGAGATCGTCCAACGTCAGACCGCGGAGTTGCTGCGCGAGAAGGGCCGGCTGGAGCGCGAGATAGACGAGCGCAAGGCCGCTGAGTCCAGGCTGCAGCAGCAACAGGCATCACTGTTGGGGCTGGCTACCCGCGAGGCGATGGTCGGGGAGCGTCTGGATAGCGTGCTGCAGAACATCTGCCAGACCGCGGCCCGTACGCTGTCGGTGGCACGGGTGAGTGTCTGGCTGTATGACGACTCGCATCGCCAGTTGCATTGTGTCGCCTTGTGCGAGGAGCGCGGGGCAAGAGATGTCGGCGGGCTGAGCCTCAGTGCAGATGAATTTCCGGCATATTTTTCTGCCCTGGAGACCGGCCGCATCATTGCCGCGGACGATGCCCGTAGCGATGCCAGAACCGGCGAGTTCCTGGACGGCTACCTGGTTCCTCTGGGTATCACCTCGATGCTGGAAGCGCCCGTCAGGCGCGGTGGGGCTCTGTCCGGGGTGGTTTGTCATGAGCACGTCGGCACGCCCCGTCGCTGGTCCCTGGACGAACAGAGCTTCGCCGGGTCCGTGGCCGACATGGTCACCCTGGCACTGGAACTGCAGGAGCGGCGTCAGACCGAGTCGGAGATGGTCAAGCTGTCGCGGGCGCTGGAGAAAACGGCGGATAGCGTTGTGATCACCGATCGCAACGGCGTGATCGAATACGTCAACGCGGCCTTTGTCGAAACTACCGGCTTTTCAAGGACGGAGGTCATCGGTCAGCGACCGAGCATTGTCAGTTCCGGCAGGCACGACCAGGCTTTTTATCAGCGACTCTGGGAATGCATCCTCGACGGCCGTGATTTTCGCGATGTGCTGGTCAACAAGCGCAAGGACGGTACCCTCTATTACGAGGAAATGACCATCACTCCGCTGCGTGACGCACTGGGCGAGATCACTCACTTCGTATCCACCGGGAAGGACATCACCGAACGTATGCAGACCCAGGAGCATCTGCATTTTCTTGCCCATCATGATGTCCTGACCGAGTTGCCAAACCGCTCGCTGTTCATCGAGCGGTTGGAGCACGCGTTACAACAGCATCGCCGCAACGGACGTCAATTGGCGGTGCTCTTTCTGGACCTGGATCGCTTCAAGAACATCAATGACACCTTGGGCCATGAGGCAGGTGATCTGTTGTTGCAGGCCGTGGCGGAGCGGCTGCAGAGCTGTGTGCGGAATGTCGACACCGTGGCCAGGCTGGGCGGGGATGAATTCACCTTGCTGGTGGAGGATGTCGAGGACAGCGATCATCTCCGGCTGGTCGCTCAGAAGGTGCTGAGCATCCTGGCTGAACCTATTAATCTTTTCGATCACGAGCTGTTTGTGACCACCAGCATCGGTATCGCCGTCTGTCCGAATGACGGCGATGACGCCCTGAGCCTGCTGAAGCATGCCGATACAGCCATGTACAAGGCCAAGGAGAGTGGGCGTAACACCTATCACTTCTATTCTGCCGAGATGAGCAGTCGCGCAGTCGCCAGGCTGACCCTGGAAGCCAGCCTGCGCCATGCCATCGATCGTGGTGAATTTGTACTGCATTACCAGCCGCAACTGGATGTCCGCAGCGAGTCCATAGTCGGGGTGGAGGCCTTGATTCGCTGGGAAAAGCCTGGTGATGGCATGGTGTCTCCGGATGATTTCATCCCGCTGCTGGAAGAGACCGGCTTGATCGTGCCGGTGGGCGAATGGGTGCTGAGGACCGCGTGTACACAGGCCGTGAACTGGGTGTCGCTGCAGCCGACGCCCATACGCATGGCGGTCAACCTGTCGGCGCGGCAATTTGCCGATCCCGAGTTGGCGGCACGTATCGAGCAAATCCTGAAGGAGACGGGGTGCCCGCCCGAGTTGCTGGATGTGGAGATTACCGAGAGCATGATCATGCACAATGCCAACGCGGCAGTGGCGGTGATGCAGCGGTTGCGCGCATTGGGTATCCGGGTCGCCATTGACGACTTTGGCACGGGTTATTCGTCGCTGAGTTATTTGAAGCGTTTTCCCATCCACACCCTCAAGGTTGACCGCTCCTTTATTCGCGATATCACCGAGGACCCCGACGATGCCGCCATTGTGCAATCGGTGGTGGCCATGGCCCATGCGCTCAAGCTGGAGGTGATCGCCGAGGGCGTAGAGACACCGGCCCAGGCGGCATTCCTGCGAGGCTGTGAGTGCGATGCGCTGCAGGGCTATTTGTATGCCGCTCCGATGTCGGCAGGGGATTTTGAGCGATTGATCGGCAAGGGGCCGCTACGGATGTCGATAACAGCGGGGTGAGTGCAGCGCAGTGGCCGCGGGCGCATCGGCTGTCAGGGTGCCGGCTGTGGGGGTATCCGGTCCCGGCTGCAGTTGGCCGGACGGCAGAAGACCCGCCAGGGGCGGGCCTTCTGTTTGCGCCGTTGGTAGCAGCGCCTGGGTTGCCCTGTGGGCGTTTGCTTGCGCGGGCCTTTTCAGTCCCGATGGACGGGCTGTTCAGTCGCGATAGTGCGGGTCCAGCCAGCACCGGGGCAGGGCTTCGCCTGACGGAAAGCCGAGACCGGCCTTGGTAAAGGGCTCCGGTTCAGGAAGCTCCTCGCCGATGTTGTAGCGCCCTGATACCTGTTCCTGAAATGGATCGAACAGCGCCTTCAGGTCAAGGATTTCGACCAGATGGCCTGTCTTGGTTTCTTGCAGGAACATAAACAATCCTTTCATAAAGAGTGAGTTAGGGAGCGCGTCAACTGTTGCGGCGACAAGGGTCGCTCAATCTTGCGACGTCGGGCGGTTCGGTGCCCACGCATGTCAAAGTATGGTTCAGACCCGGTCGGATGCAATGGCAAATTGCCAGTGATTTGCGCGGTGTCAAAGTCAGTCTGGCCAGACCGTTGCGGATCAAGGGGATGCTTCAGTGGCTGGGGCGGGCAGCACACCCTGGCCGGCGGGTCATTGTCGCGGCGCAGATAAAGGCGGTTCCATCAGCCGCCAGTGATCAATCAACCAGGCTGCCGTGGATGCCGCCATCAATGGCTGACCACCACCCGGGCGGCATCCAGGCGCAGATGCAGCTTGGTCAGCAGGCGGTCGAGCAGGTCGCGCCGGGCGGTCAGGTGTTCGAGCTCCTCGGGCCGCACGCCGGCATTGTGTGCCGCCAGTTCCCGCAGCCGCGACAGCTCGCCGTCCAGGGTGCGCTGCACATGATTACGGGCATGCTGCTCGATGGCGCCGGTAGCCTGCTGGGCCAGTTGTTCGCCCCGCTGCAGCATGGCCTGCAGGCGCTCGACCTGGGACTTGATCACCGCCCTGGCCAGCTTGCGGTTGCGGGTCAGGCAGGTGCCGCGCAGCTCGTCATAGGGAAACTCGGCGCTGCGTTCCTCGCCCTTCACGTCGATCAGCAGCCGCAGCGTGGTGGGCGGCAGGAAGCGGTCCAGCTGCAGCTCCGGCGGCGCCGGGCATTCGGCGATGTAGATCAGCTCCAGCAGCACGCTGCCGGGTTTCAGGCTGGCGTCCTGGATGGCGACCAGTGCCGCGCTGCCCAGGTCGCTGCCGGTGAGCATCTCCATGGCCCCGCGCACCATGGGGTGCTCCCAGGTGAGGAACTCGCGGTCCTCGTGGGCCAGCGCGTTGGCGCGGTCGAAGGTGACGGTGCTGCCGTCCTCGGACAGGCCGGGGAAGGACTCGTGCAGCATGTGGCTCCCCGGGTGCAGCACCGCGCTCTGGCCGGAGCCCGGCTCGTGCTCCACGCCGTAGGCATCCCAGTAGCGGGTCATGTAGTCGCGCACGCTGCGTGCCGCCTCCTGGGTCTCGATGGCCTCCACCAGTTGCGCTGAGACCTCGGGACGGTGGGAGTGCAACTCCAGCAGGCGGTCGCGGCCGGCCTCCAGTTCACTGTTGAGGTGGGCGGTGAGCATGGCGGCCTTGGTGACCAGGGCAGCGGTTCTGGACGGGTCGGCAAGCGCCGCCAGCAGGTCGCCCAGCAGCTGTTCGTAGACCCCGGCGGCGGCCGGGCAGGTGGCCTGGAAGGCGCCCAGTCCCTCGGCATACCAGTGCTGCAGCACCGCACCCGGGCTGCCGGTCATGTACGGCACGTGGATGCGGATGGTGTCGGTCTGGCCGATGCGGTCGAGGCGGCCGATGCGCTGCTCCAGCAGTTCCGGATCCGGCGGCAGGTCGAACAGCACCAGGTGATGGGCGAACTGGAAGTTGCGCCCCTCCGAACCGATCTCGGAACACAGCAGCAGCTGGGTGCCTTGCTCGGGATCGGCGAAATAGGCGGCGGCGCGGTCGCGCTCGACGATCTCCATGTGTTCGTGGAACACCGCGGCGTGGATGCCGTAGCGGCTCTGCAGGGCCTCGCGCAGGTCCAGCACGGTGCCGGCGTGGGCGCAGATCAGCAGCACCTTTTCCGGGCGCAGCGCCTTGAGGGTGTCGACCAGCCAGGGCAGGCGCGGGTCGCTGTCGGTCCAGCCGTGGCCGTACACCCGCTCGGGCGTCAGCAGCGCAATCGGGTCGGTGTCCAGCGCGGCGTAGACGTTCGGCCAGGGCAGTTCATGGCTGTGCAGCTCGCGGCCGGGGAAGCCGGTGATGGCGGCGCGGGTGTTGCGTAGCAGCACCCGGCCGGTGCCGTGGCGGTCCACCAGCCGGTCGATGATCTCGCTGGTGGGGGTGTCCGGCGGCAACTCGCCGAGCAGCTCGGTAAGCAGCGCCCGGTCGGCGGCGGAGACGGTCTCGCCGTCCAGCAGCCGCGCCGCCAGCTCGGCCACCGGGGCGTATTGCCGTTCCTCGGCGACAAAGGCCTCGTAGTCGTGGAAGCGGTGGGGATCGAGCAGCCGCAGCCGGCCGAAGTGGCCGGCGCGGCCCAGCTGTTCCGGGGTGGCGGTGAGCAGCAGCACGCCCGGGGTCTGCTCGGCCATGGCTTCGATCATCTGGTAGTCCAGGCTGGACTCCGCCGGCGACCAGGCCAGGTGATGGGCCTCGTCCACCACCAGCATGTCCCAGTCGCCGTCAAGCGCGGCGCGGGCGATCTCGGGGCGGCGGGTCAGCAGGTCCAGGCTGCACAGCACCTGCTGCTCGGCGTGGAAGGGGTTGTCGGTCGCGACATCGCCGTCCTCGCCGAGGATCTCGTCGATGCGTTCCTCGTCGAACAGTGCAAAGCGCAGGTTGAAGCGGCGCAGCATCTCCACCAGCCACTGGTGCAGCAGCGGCTCGGGCACCACCACCAGCACCCGCTTGATCTGCCCGGTGAGCAGCAGTCGGTGCAGGATCAGGCCGGCCTCGATGGTCTTGCCCAGACCCACCTCGTCGGCCAGCAGCACCCGCGGTGCGTAGCGGCCGGCGACCTCGTTGGCGATGTACAGCTGGTGCGGGATCAGTCCCATGCGCGCGCCGAGCAGGCCGCGCACCGGCGAGCTGGCCTCGGCGGCCGCCTGGCGCCAGGTCTGGTAGCGCAGGTCGAACCAGGTGTCGGGGTCGATGCGGCCCGCCAGCAGTTTCTGCTGCGGCCGGTTGAGGCGGGTGTGGTCGTTCAGCTCGGACTCGGGCAGTTGCACGGTGTTGCCGTCGAGGTCTTCGCAGATGTAGGTGAGCAACCCGCCCTGTTCCTGCAGCCCGGTGATGGTCAGCTCGTTGCCGGCCTGGTCGCGGATCAGTTCGCCGGGCTCGAAGGCCACCCGCGACAGCGGGGCCTCGCGGCGGGCGTACATGCGCAGCTCGCCGGTGGCGGGGAAGGCCATGTGCACGCAGCGGGCGTCCACGTCCTGGACGATGCCGAGACCGAGCTCGCTCTGGGTGTCGCTCAGCCAGCGCTGACCGGGGGTGAAGGCGGGATTCTGATCGCTCAAAACTGGACTCGTCCGGCTCTCGAAAGGCGCGATAGTGTACTTGGGTTTGGCGGCAAATGTCGGCCCTTGCCGGCGAATTTAGTTCATGCCGGTTTGCTGCATACCTCGTCCACCAGCCGCTGCAGTGCCTGCCAGTGGCTGCCCTGCCAGTACAGCCGGCCACAGCCGCTGCAGCGCCAGAAGTCGTTGTGCAGTTGCGCGACACTATCGGGCAGTTGCGCCAGTACCTGTTGCTTGTCTACGGGGACCACCGCAGCATTGCACACGGTACAGCGGCTGAAGGGCTGGATCAGCCGGCACAGTTGTAATCGGTCGAGCAGGTGGGTCAGTTGCTCCCGCGGGTCGCCGCTGCGCAGGTGGCAGCCGTGGGTCACCGCCTTGTTCATCATCAGTTGGCGGTCGCGGCTGAGCAGGATGCGGCCCTCCCGGGCGGCCAGTGCCACCAGTGCCGGATCGCCGATATCGTTGTCATGCAGGGTGTCGAAGCCGAGCAGCCGCAGGTAGCGGGCCAGCTTGGCCAGGTGGGCGTCGGCGACAAAGCGCGGCGCGCGCAACGGGCGGGCGCGCAGCCGCAGTTCGGGCTGGATGTCGAAGGCCTCGAACACCGGGTACAGCGCGATGCGGTCGCCGTCGGCCAGCGGGGTGTCCAGGTCGACCGAACGGCCGTTGCGCAGCGCCAGCTCGATCTCGGTGTGGGGGACTCCGAGGCCCTCGGCGATATGCCGCAGGGGTGCCGGCGGCTGAAAGTCTACGCTGATGTCCTGCTGGCGTTGCTCCACCGGCAGGTAGTCGTTCAGTTCGGCGTAGCAGCGCAGGGTGGCGGTGGCCATGTGCGGGCTCTCAAGGGGTTCGCGAGGGACGTTAGGGCAGTTTGCCTGCCGCCGCCAGCCTTGCCGCGGCGGGCTGAGGGTGTAAAGTCGGCGGCCCGCGCCCGTCGCCCGAAGCCCTATGACCTCCACCGACACCTTACTGCAGGTCCCGCAGGGACGTTTCGAATTGCAGCGTCTGCCCCAGCGCCGCCGCGAGCTGCTGCGCGCCTGGGATGCGGCGGACGAGTACCTGCTGCAGCAGCTTGCCGAGCAGATTAATCCGGCCGCCGATGCCCGGCTGCTGATCGTCAACGACGCCTTCGGCGCCCTGGCGGTGGCACTGGCCGCATGGCGGCCGCAGGCCTGGTCAGATTCCTGGCTGAGCCAGGCGGCGACGCGCCTGAACCTGGCGGCCAATGGCCTCGACGAGGGCCAGGTGACCCTGCTCGACAGCCTGCAGCAGCCGGCCGGGCCGCTGGACCTGGTGCTGATCAAGGTACCCAAGACCCTGGCGCTGCTGGAGGACCAGCTGATCCGGCTGCGGCCGCTGCTGACGCCCGATACCCGGGTCATCGTCGCCGGTATGCTCAAGGGCCTGCCGCGTTCGGTATGGCCGCTGCTCGAACGTCTCATCGGCCCCACCGACACCGCGCTGGCGCGCAAGAAGGCCAAGCTGATCAGCGTCACCCCGGACCCGTCCCTGCCGCTGCCGGCCAATCCCTACCCGGTGACATACATCCTGGAAGGCACCGAGTACACCATCAGCAACCACGCCAACGTGTTTTCCCGCGACAGTCTGGATATCGGCACGCGCTTGCTGCTGCGGCACCTGCCGTTGTTGCCCGAGGCCCGCGACATCGTCGACCTGGGCTGCGGCAACGGCGTGCTGGGGCTGATGGCGGCTGCGCAGCACCCGGCAGCGACGGTCCATTTCGTCGACGAGTCCTTCATGGCGGTGGCCTCGGCCCGCGACAACTTCCGCGCCGCCTTCGGCGCGGCCAGGGCGGCCGAGTTCCGGGTCGGCGACGGCCTGAGCGATTTTGCCGCGGCGTCGGTCGACCTGGTGCTGTGCAACCCGCCCTTTCATCAACAGCACGCGGTGGGCGATCAGCTGGCGCAGCGCATGTTTCACGATGCCAAACGGGTGCTGCGTGCAGGGGGCGAGCTGTGGGTGGTGGGCAACCGCCACCTGGGTTACCACGTGGCCTTGAAGCGGCTGTTCGGTCAGGTGGAGCTGGTCGCCAGCAACGCCAAGTTCGTGATCCTGCGCAGCGTCCGTTAGGGTCTAGTCCGTACCCATAGCAAGGGAAACCGGCCGTCCACGGCGGGGCAGGCAGGGTAGGGCTGTGCTATGTTTGCGGCCATTATCCAGCCCGTCCGCGGGTCGCCCAGCGAGCGTTCCAGCCATGTCTGCCGTCGTCTCCAGCATCCAGCCGCTCTACGCCAGTCAGCAACAGTTGCTGGAGATCTATCTGCCGCGCATGCGCCAGCGCTTCAAGAGCGAGGTCAATCGCCTGACAGCCGGCGCCATGGCCGCACTGCTGCAAGACCGCCCAGATGCCGCGCAGCTGACCTTCCCGCTCAGCTACCTGTACGCCTTCCACTGGCTGCAGCACAACGTGCACGGCGACTATCGCGAGCGGGTGCTGGCCACCTTCCAGGCCCCGGCGCGGCGCTGGCTGATGGACCTGCTGCTGCTGGACGACGCCGAAGGCTTCATCCGCGGCTATATCGACCACTGGCTGCAGGCCGGCCCCGGCGGCCCGGCTCAGCAGCAACAGCTGCTCAGCCTGCTGGCCAGTCAGGGCGGCGAGGTGGAGCGGCTGGTGGCCCACATCCAGCAGGTGTGGGATGGCCTGGGTCTGTTCGACAAGGACTACAAGACCGCTTACGGCGAACTGGCCCGCACCGAGCGCGAGCGTTACGGCGACATGCTCAGCGAGCCGGACCTGGAGCGCCTTGCGCTGGTGGACGCGCTGCCGGACCCCGGCTTCAAGGATGCAAAGCCGCGCCTGGCCAAGGCCGGCATCATCCCCGCCATGGGCTGTCCGCAGACCTGCCGCCACTGCATGTTCATCTGGCGGCCGCTCAAGCCCACCGACGCCGACCCCGAGCTGGTTTACCGGATCGTCGACGAGCTGGCCGACAACGTGCTGTTCACCGGCGGAGACCTGACCAAGCATATGGATGCCTTCTACAACGGCATCCGCGCCATGCGTCACGTCACCACCTTCGCCATCCTGCTCAACGGCGACTTCGCCGACGACAAGGCGGTGACCGAGCAGGTCATCAAGGGCATGGCCGATGCCATCAAGGGCCGTCCCGGCCACTGGCCCAAGGCCAAGGTGCTGCTGCAGATCAGCTTCGACGAGTTCCACCAGGAAGTGATCGTCGACAAGCACGGCAAGCTCAAGGAACGCATCCCGGCCGCCAAGATCGCCAACATCGTCGAGACCGCGCCGCGCTACGCCAAGCAGGTGCAGCTGGCCTTGCTGCACAAGCAGACCAGCCTGAACTTCTCCATGGACGTGCTGCACAAGGGCGTGTTCGCGCGGCTGGTGAACGAGCTGGGTGAGCGCGGCCACCAGGTGCAGGTGCTGTCCACCGCGCCATCGGCGCGCCTGAAGCGCAACCCGCAGGCGCCGGACAAGCTGGCGCCGCTGCTCAAGGACGCCAGCTTCGTGCTGAGCCGCTATCCGGACGTGCCCATCCTGATGACCAGTTCCACCATCGACGGCTATGGCCGGGCCGAACTGCTGGAGGACGGCGAGACGGTGAAGGAGAAGGAGTTGCTGGCCGAGGTGCTGGAAAAGGGACCGGCTGCCGGCGAGCGTTTCGATATCGACCTGATGTTCTGGTTCAACGGCTGGGCGACCCTGTTCAATGCCGTGCACATCTGCCTGGGTGACCTGTACAAGGACGGCGTGGACACCATCCTGGCGCGCCAGCGCAAGGATCCGCTGAGCCATGCGCTGAACGTGTTCGACCAGCGGCTGCCGCAGCTTTACGCCGAGGTGCGCGACGACCTGGAGCAGCTGATCCACAAGGCCACCGGCCCGCACCACCTGTTCCACATGCTCAGCGAAGAGAGCGACGTGCGGCTGCACATGACCCGCCGGCTGATCGAACTGGGCTGAGGCACAGCCCGCCCAGCGAGACTGTCCTGCATAATTTGCCGCCTGGCTGCGGCAATGCGGCCCTGGCTGACCGGATCGCCGTGACCACCCGCCCGCCCATTACCATCCTGCTGCTGACCGTCATCGGTTTCTCAGTGCTGTACGCACCGCAGCCGCTGCTGCCCGGGCTGGCGACGCATTTCGGTATCGGTCCGGGCGAGGCCTCGCTGGCCATCACCCTGACCATGCTGCCGCTGGCCTTCGCGCCGCTGTTCTACGGTTTCATCCTGGAAGGCCTGCCGGCGCGCACCATGCTGGTGGCGGCGACCGTGCTGCTGGCGCTGGCCCAGGCGGGCCTGGCGCTGGCGGGCAGCTGGAGTCAGTTTCTCGGCTGGCGGCTGCTGGAGGGGCTGGCCTTGCCGGCGCTGTACACCGCGCTGATGACCTATGTGGCCGGTTCCGTGCCACGCGAGCAGGTGCGCCATGCCATGGGCTGGTACATCGCCGCCACCCTGGTGGGCGGCTTCGGTGGGCGGGCGATCAGCGGCGTGGCGGCCAGCTATTGGGATTGGCATATCGCCCTGGGCCTGTGGGCCCCGGTGCTGCTGTTGATGGCGCTGGTGGTGGCCCGCCTGCCCGGCGAGCAGCGCAGTCATTTCGGCCGCATCACGCCCAGCGTGTTCCGCAAGGTGCTGCGAGTGCCGGGGCTGGCGGCCGGCTACGCGGCGATCTTCTGCGTGTTCTTCATCTTTGCCGCGTTGCTCAATGTGCTGCCGTTTCGCATGACCGCGCTGGCGCCGGACATCAGCGTCACCGCCATTGGCTTCGCCTATGCGGGTTACCTGTCCGGACTGGTGGTGTCGCTCAATGCCACCCGCTTCGCGGCGCGGCTGGGTTCGGAGCCGCGGGTTTATCTGCTTGGACTGGTGCTGTACGGGGCGGGCCTGCTGGTGTTCGCGCTGCCGAGCATCGGCGGCATCTACCTGGCCATGTTCGTGTTCTGTGCCGGCATGTTCCTGCTGCACACGCGGCTGTCGGGGCAGCTCAACCACCTGGGCCATGACCACAGGGGCGTGGTGAATGGCATCTATATCGCCAGTTATTACTTTGGCGGCGCACTGGGCTCCTGGCTGCCGGCGGAGTTGTACCGCCATGCCGGCTGGCAGCCGTTCCTGCTGGTGCTCGTGGTGGTGCTGGCACTGGCCGCCTGGAGCCTGTTCCGGCTGCTGAGGCAGATCAGTGCCGAGTGACGATCGGTCTGGCAGACTGTGCGTAAATTCAAAACCCGGGGGATGCCTATGGACCTGAGTCGTTACAAGGACCTGGAGCCGGAAATGCTCTACAGCCTGTTGAATTCGAAACTGCGTAACGAATACAAAGACCTGGATGACCTGGTCGCGACGTGGGAGATCGACCGCGCCGAGCTCGAGGCGCACATGGCCGAGAAGGGCTTCAGCTACCACGCGGACGTCAAGCAGTTCCGCTGAGCTGTGTCGGCGTTACAGCGCCTCCATGTGCCGGATCATGCGTTGGCGCATGGCAGCATCCGGCAGTCGGCCATGCAGTGCCCCCATGTTCTCCCGCATGTGATCCACCCGTGAGGTGGCCGGAATGGCGCAGCTCACCGCCGGGTGGGAGACGATGAACTTGAGGAAGAACTGCGCCCAGTTGGCGCAGTCGAACTCCGCCGCCCAGTCTGGCAGCGCATGGCCCCGCACGTGGCTGAACAGGTCGCCACGTTGAAATGGCCGGTTGATGATCACCGCGATGCCGCGCTCGGCGGCCAGCGGCAGCAGCCGCTGCTCCGCTTCGCGATCCAGCAGGTTGTAGGTGAACTGCACGAAGTCGAAGGGTTCCGCTGTCAGGGCCGCTGCCAGATCGTCATGACGCCGCCCATGCGAGGTGGTGATGCCGATGTAGCGGATCCGTCCCTCGGCCTTCCAGGCCTTGAGGGTCTCCAGGTGGGTCTCCCAGTCCAGCATGTTGTGGATCTGCATCAGGTCGAAGCGGGGCAGCCCCCACAGCTGGCGGGATTTTTCCATCTGCCGCTTGCCCAGCCATTGCCCGGGCGTCCACACCTTGGTGGCGGCGAACAGGCCTTCGCTGTCGTCCAGCTGGGCCAGGCATTCACCGAGTACCTGTTCCGAGGAGCCGTACATGGGCGATGAATCCACCAGGCCGCCACCCAGCTGCAGGAAGGTCCGCAGCACCTGGGCGCGATCGGCCACCCGGTAGCGGTCGCCGCCGACGTCGAAGGTCTGCCAGGTGCCCATGCCGATGGCAGGGATGTGCTCGCCGCTACTGGTTATGGGGCGCGTGAGCACGGGGAAACTGGCCGGTGCGGTCAGCCCGGCCGGCAGCATGCCGGCCGCGCCCAAGGCGGCAAGTGTCTGCAGGAAGCGGCGTCGGCTGGGGTAGGTCGGGTCGCTGGCCATGGCGTCGTCCTCGTTGCGGAGATCTACCGTGAGCATAGCCGCGTCGTGTCTTTAGTGGCACCGGGCTGTCTGGACTTCGACAGGCACGAAAAAATCCGCGTGAGGGGGTTGTTTGTTTGGCGGAGAGGGCGGGATGACTCACCCTGCGGGTTCGTGCTGCGCCGACGCCTTTGGCATCGGCTTGTTGAACCGTGCTTATCTGATACGAGGGTTCAAATCCGCCACGTCATCAGGCAAAGAAAAAGGCCGCCCCGAGGGACGGCCTTTTTATTCGTTTGGCGGAGAGGGAGGGATTTGAACCCTCGTTAGGCGCAAACCTAAACACGATTTCGAGTCGTGCGCTTTCAACCGCTCAGCCACCTCTCCGAAGCGGCGCATTCTAGCTGATTGGCGTGGCGCGTGCAGCGTCTGTTGGGCGATTAATCGCCGCCGGCGAGTACCCGGTACATGGCATCGATGAGTTCAAGGGTGGCGGCGTCCAGGGCGTGGGTGGCGACCTCCGGCGGAAGTTCGACCAGTTTCCAGATCCTTGTCGGGATGCGCTCGACGATCTCTTCGAGCAGCAGGTCGGTGTCCAGGCCTCGGGTGATGGCGGTGGCGATGTGCAGGATGGCTATCTCGCGCCTCTGTTCGGGGGCGTGCTGGGGATCATCCAGGTAGTCGTAGGACTGGGCGAAGATCTCCGGCAGTTGCCAGGTGCGCATCAGTTCCGCCGTCAGCATGGTCGCGTCACAGCCGATCAGGCGGCGTTCGGCCTGGGTAAGGACGCCATACTCGCCGCCGGATTCGGCCAGTGCGGCCCGGCATTGCTCGGGGTAATGGTGGTAAAGCACCAGGTGGCCCAGGTCATAGAGCAGGCCGCGCACGAACAGGCTTTCGCCGCCCTCCATGCCGGCACCCTCGGCCAGGGTCCGGGCCAGGATGCCGCACTGCACGCTGCGGTACCAGAAGGTCCGCATGTCCAGCACGGCATTGTCCAAGCCGGCGAAGGCCTTGGCGACGCTGGTCGCCAGCACCAGGTCGTGTACCTGGCGCAGGCCCAGGATGTTAATGGCCCGGGTCACGGTGTCCACCCGGGAAGGGAAGCTGTACAGGGCGCTGTTGGCGATACGCAGCAGGCGGGCCACCAGGGCCGGATCCAGCGTGAGGACCTCGGCCACCTTGTTCATGGAGGCCTCGTCGGAACGCATGACCTGCTGCAGACGCAGGTACACATCCGGGAGGCTGATCAGTTCCTTGAGTTCGGCGGCCAGTTGGCTGGCCGAGGCAGATGGTTTCTCAAGGGTGTTGGCGTTGGATATATCCATTTTAGTGGCGGTTTCCGCCAGGCAAACGCAGATGACCCTGTGTCGTTGGTCGGAGAGCCGTTCCAGCATCTAGGCTATATGAGCAACCGGGAGGGGCGTCTCTGGTTGCGCGAGATCGCTGATGTAAGACCATGGCAGCTTGGGTTTGATGCTCAGGTCGCGGCACCTCGATAGCTTTTGCTCAAAAGCGAATAGCAGGCTTGTTGGCCTGCTATTCGTAGGCATCGGCTGTTTTTCGCGGAGATTGAGCTCCGATGAAGGGCCTTGCTCAGTGCGCCTTGTGCACCTCGTCCATCGGGTCGCTTTCATCCAGGCTGGGTGGGACCTGGTGGTCGCGGGGGCTCTTGATGCCGTGACAGAGGTCCTGGTCGACCCCTTGCAGGGTGAGCAGGGTCCACACTGAGGCGATGGCCCACATCGCCAGGCCTAGACCGACGGTGGTCCAATGGATGCCATCGCCTTCGACGGGGCCGCCCAGCAGACCGTAGATGACGCTGATCACGCCAAACAACCAGAACACCGAGATGGGTGGTGCGCAGTTGGTGCCGCAGCCGAAACGGCAGGCGCCAATGGGGGGCATAAGGGCTGCAACCAAATACTTCTTCATGCCCGGACCTCTTCGTTGATGGTGGACGGGAGAAGTTACAGTTTGGTGATAGCACAGCCCGGGGCCGGCTGCCAAGCAGGGTTTTTTTGTGCGGGACAAAGGCGCCGGGGTGATCAGACGCGGCAAACGGCCCGTAGCGACTGGGTTTCTGGTGCTTCGGAAACGTCTTCGAGCAGTTCGATTTCCAGCCATCCGGCCGGCGGCGCCATGGCCTGGACGAAGTCGGACAGGCCGTATTGGACCTCCTGCATGCGCAGTTGCAGGTCGCGGCGGGGGTCCAGGGCTGGGCGGGTGAGCTTGATGATCTTCATGCGACTTATCCCGTGTGGCAGCACAGGGTGGTTGATGATGATCCCTTAGCGGGATCCGTCGCCGAGACTTGAGCCGATCAGGCCTTAAGGTTGTCGGACAGGTGCGGACGAATGGTCTTGACCATCTCGCCGTGCATACGGATACCGGCGGCGATGACGTTGCCGGTATCCATATAGCGGTCTCCGCCGCCGATGTCGCTGACCACCCCGCCAGCTTCTTTCACCAGCAGGGCGCCGGCGGCGAAGTCCCAGGTCGACAAACCCAGTTCCCAGAAGCCGTCGTAGCGGCCACAGGCCACATAGGCGAAGTCCAGCGCGGCCGAGCCGGGGCGACGGATGCCCGCGGTATCGCGCATGAATGACTTCATCATGCCCAGGTAGTTGTCGATGTAGCGCTGGTCGCGGAACGGGATGCCGGTGCCCAGCAGGGCGCCGCGCAGGCCTTTCTGCTCGGTGACGCGGATGCGCCGGTCGTTCAGGTAGGCGCCACCGCCCTGGTCGGCGGTAAACATCTCGTCGCGCAGCGGATCGTAGACCACCCCGCACTCCAGCTTGCCGCGGTGCATCAGGGCGATGGAGATGGAGAACTGCGGCATGCCATGCAGGTAGTTGGTGGTGCCATCCAGCGGATCGATGATCCACTGGTATTCATTGCCAGCGTGCACGCCGCTTTCCTCGGCCAGGATGGCGTGATCCGGGAAGGCCTTGCGGATGGTCTTGATGATGGCCTGCTCGGCGGCGCGGTCCACCTCGCTCACGAAATCGTTGACCTGCTTTTCGGACACCGTCAGGGTGTCCACGCGGTCGTGATAACGGAGGAGGACGGAACCGGCCTGGCGGGCGGCGCGAACGGCAATATTGGTGGTAGGTCTCATGGCGCGCGAAGGATACAGCAAGGGCTGGGTCGGATAAAGCGAACAGATGGCCGAATAAGGGGTGCCTGGGTGGGGCGCCGTCGGTAAACTTGCCGCCCATGCTGAACAATATTCGAATCGTTCTGGTCGAGACCTCCCACCCCGGCAATATCGGAGCGGTGGCGCGGGCCATGAAAAACATGTGCCTGTCGGATCTGGCGCTGGTGGCGCCACGTGAATTCCCCAGCGCCGAGGCTACCTCACGCGCCTCGGGCGCCGATGACCTGCTGGCTGCCGCCCGGGTGACCGCCACACTGGACGAGGCCATTGCCGATTGTCATCTGGTGGTCGGTGCCAGTGCCCGGCTGCGCACCGTGAGCGTGCCCCAGGAGGCGCCCCGTGAGTGTGCCGCCCAGGTGCTGGCAGCGGCGGGGCAGGGCCAGCGGGTGGCGCTTCTGTTCGGCCGCGAGAATTCCGGCCTGACCAATGAGGAACTGGGCCGTTGCCACCAGTTGATGCACATCCCCGCCAATCCCGATTACAGCTCGTTGAACATCGCCATGGCGGTGCAGGTGCTCAGCTATGAACTGATGCTCGGTGCCGGCCAGGCAACCGTCGCCGCGCCGGAAGAGCGCGAGCCGGTCACGGCGCGGGAGATGCAGGGCTTGTTCGCGCACCTGGAGCAGGCCATGCTGGATATCGGTTTTTCCGACCCGCGCCAGTCGGAAAAGCTGATGTTGCGCCTGCGTCGGTTGTTCTTCCGTGCCGAGCCTGATGGCGACGACATCCGCATCCTGCGCGGCATCCTCAGTGCCGCCCAGGGGCGCAAATCCATGCGCCGATGAGTGTTGTCGGGCGCTGAGTTCCCGGAACGAATCGAGTAGACTGGGCGGATTATCTGGCCCTTGGATGAGTCATATCCCCATGTTTGATCGCCTGCGCGAGGACATCCGTTGCGTCTTTGACCGCGACCCGGCGGCGCGTAACAGATTCGAGGTGCTGACCACCTATCCTGGCATCCATGCGCTGCTGATCCACCGTCTGTCGCACTGGTTGTGGCACCTGGGGCTGAAGTGGCTGGCGCGCTGGTTGTCCGGTCTGGCACGCTGGTTCACCGGCATCGAGATCCACCCCGGCGCGCAGATCGGGCGGCGCTTCTTCATCGATCACGGCATGGGCGTGGTGATCGGCGAAACCGCGGTGATCGGCGATGACTGCACCCTCTACCACGGTGTGACCCTGGGCGGCACCAGCTGGCAGAAGGGCAAGCGTCACCCGACCCTGGGCAACGACGTGGTGGTGGGGGCCGGCGCCAAGGTGCTGGGCCCCATCGACATCGCCGACGGTGCCCGCATCGGCTCCAACGCCGTGGTGGTCAAGTCGGTGCCGGCGGGATCCACCGTGGTCGGGGTGCCGGGACGGCTGATCGAGCGCAGTGCGGCGGGGGACCGCAAGCATCGCGAGAAGATGGCCAAGAAGCTTGGCTTTGATGCTTACGGCGCCACCGCCGACGCTCCTGACCCGGTGGCCCACGCCATCAACTGCATGCTCGACCACATGCATGTGGTCGACACCCGCCTGGAACGCATGTGCGAGTACCTGCAGACCCTGGACTACGAGCCGGATGCCGCGGAATTGCCCGAACTGGTGTCCTGCGAGATCGTCTCGACGGCCGAGGAATTGAAGAAAATTCAAAAGGATATGGCGGAGGAGGCCGGGCGCGCCGAGGGCGAAAAACCGGACACGGGGAATAGTTGACTGATTTACTCAGTAATGTATAGTTCCGGTCCGTTCCAAGCCTAAGGAGAACGGTCTTGAGGTTGACCACCAAAGGACGCTACGCCGTCACCGCCATGCTCGATCTCGCCCTGCACCAGGGCGCTGGGCCCATTACGTTGGCCGACATTGCGTCGCGGCAGGGTATATCGCTGTCCTACCTTGAGCAATTGTTCTCCCGGCTGCGCCGCCGCGAGCTGGTTTCCAGCGTGCGCGGCCCCGGCGGCGGCTACACCTTGGGCCGCGAGGCCGAAGGTATTTTCGTCGCCGAGGTGATCACCGCGGTGGACGAAAACGTCGACACCACCCGCTGTGGCGGTGCCAGCAATTGCCAGGACAATCAGCGGTGCCTGACCCACGACCTTTGGCATGACCTGAGCCAGCGTATCCACGATTACCTGAATCAGATCAGCCTGCAGGACCTGGTGAACCGGCAGGGCGTGCAGGAAGTGGCCGAGCGCCAGGAGGCCAAGGGGCGTAGCGCCGAGGTCGGCCTGGACGATCTCTCCGCTTCCGCCAAGGCCTGAGTACACAGACAGAATTCGCAGTACGGAGCACATGATGAAACTTCCGATCTATCTCGACTATTCGGCCACCACCCCGGTCGATCCGCGTGTGGCGGAAAAAATGTGTGCCTGTCTGACCCCGGACGGCACCTTCGGTAACCCGGCATCCCGCAGCCACCCCTTCGGCTGGGCGGCGGAGAAGCTGGTGGACGAGGCGCGCGCCAATGTCGCCGCGCTGATCAATGCCGATCCGAAAGAGATCGTCTGGACCTCCGGTGCCACCGAATCCGACAACCTGGCCATCAAGGGTGCCGCTCACTTCTATCAGAAGCAGGGCAAGCACATCATCACCGTCAAGACCGAGCACAAGGCCGTCCTCGACACCTGCCGCCAGCTTGAGCGGGAAGGCTTCGAAGTCACCTATATGGACGTGCAGAACGACGGCCTGCTCGACCTGGAGGCCTTCAAGGCGGCCATCCGTCCGGACACCATCCTGGCCTCGGTGATGCATGTGAACAACGAGACCGGTGTCATCCAGGACATCGCCGCCATCGGCGAGATCTGCCGTGACAACAAGGTGATCTTCCACGTCGACGCGGCACAATCCGCCGGCAAGGTGGATATCGACCTCGGCAAGATGAAGGTCGACCTGATGAGCTTCTCCGCGCACAAGGTCTACGGCCCCAAGGGCATCGGTGCACTGTACGTGCGCCGCAAGCCGCGCATCCGTCTGGAAGCGCAGATGCACGGTGGCGGTCACGAGCGTGGCCTGCGTTCCGGCACCCTGGCCACTCATCAGATCGTCGGCATGGGTGAGGCCTTCCGCATCGCCAGGGAAGAGATGGCCGAGGAGAACAAGCGTTTCGCCAAGCTGCGCGACCGCCTGCTGGACGGCTTGAAGGACATGGAAGAGGTGTACGTCAACGGCGACATGGACCACCGCATCGCCGGCAACCTCAACATCAGCTTCAACTTCGTCGAGGGCGAGAGCCTGATGATGGCGCTGAAGGACATGGCCGTGTCTTCCGGTTCAGCCTGTACCTCCGCCAGCCTGGAGCCCAGCTACGTGCTGCGCGCACTGGGGCGCGATGATGAATTGGCGCACAGTTCCATCCGTTTCACCATCGGTCGCTTCACCACCGAGGAAGAGATCGATTACGTGTTGAGCCAGGTGCGGAAGCAGGTCGAGCGACTGCGCGACCTGTCGCCCCTGTGGGACATGTTCAAGGACGGTATCGATCTCAAGTCCGTCAAGTGGGCCGCCCACTGATCGGCATAGATCATCGCCAACCAAACTTAAAGACGTATACCGAGGTAACCAGTCATGGCATACAGCGACAAGGTCATCGACCACTACGAAAACCCCCGCAACGTGGGCAGCTTCGATAAGGACGCTAACAATGTCGGTACCGGCATGGTGGGAGCACCGGCCTGCGGTGACGTCATGCGCCTGCAGATCCAGGTCAACGATGCCGGCGTCATCGAAGACGCCAAGTTCAAGACCTACGGTTGCGGCTCTGCCATTGCGTCTTCCTCCCTGCTCACCGAGTGGGTGAAGGGCAAGACCCTGGAAGAGGCGTCGCAGATCAAGAACAGCCAGATCGCCGAAGAACTGGCCCTGCCGCCGGTGAAGGTGCATTGCTCGGTGCTGGCCGAAGACGCCATCAAGGCAGCCATCACCGACTACCAGTCGAAGAAGGGCGTCGGCGAGTCCGCCGCCTGAGTCATCCGGAGGACAGCAGTATGGCCATCACCCTGACCGAACCCGCCGCCGAACGCGTCCGCAAGTTCCTGGACGGCCGCGGCAAGGGCTTGGGCGTCCGCCTCGGCGTGCGCACCTCCGGCTGTTCCGGCATGGCCTACGTGCTGGAATTCGTCGACGAGCTCGACGAGGAAAACGACATGCTGTTCGAGGATCACGGCGTCAAGGTGATCATCGACAAGAAGAGCCTCGTCTACCTCGACGGCACCGAACTGGACTACGCCAAGGAAGGCCTCAACGAGGGCTTCCAGTTCAACAACCCCAACGTCAAGAACGAGTGCGGTTGCGGCGAAAGCTTTACCGTCTGATCCGCCCCAGCGGTAACCGCCACACAGGCCCGGCCCGCGCCGGGCATGTGTCGTTTTAGGCCCTGACGAATGACGCCGTATGGCCGGTTGCGGGCCGGAATGCCCGGTCCGGGCACCAGCCATCACGGCTCTGCTGGTATGATCCGCACCCCCCTGGGATGCAACGGGCAGGGTGCCTGTGGCGACCGGCCGGTGATACACGAATTGCGTAGAGACGCCTTTTAGCATGGTGGATTTCTCCAAGAACTATTTCGAGCTGTTCGGTATGCCGGTGGGCTACCGCGTGGACAAGGCCGCCCTGGCCGAGCGCTACCGCGAGCTGCAGAAGGTGGTGCACCCGGACCGCTTCGCCAGCGCCGGCGAGCAGGAGCAGCGCGTCTCGCTGCAGCAGACCACCCATGTCAACGAGGCTTACGGGACCTTGAAAGACCCGGTCAAGCGCGCCATCTACCTGCTCAAGCTGAACGGCGTGGACATGGACCTGGAAAAGGAAACCACCCACGACACCGCCTTCCTGATGGAGCAGCTGGAGATGCGCGAGCAGCTGGCTGAGGCCCGTCACCAGCCCGATCCGGTGGCGGTGCTGGATGAGCTGATGGGGCGTATCGACGGCATGATCAAGGCGCTGATGGCCCAGCTGGCGATGCAGTTCGAGACCGCCACCGCCGAGCAGTTGCAGGCGGCCCGCGAATCGATCCGCAAGATGCAGTTCCTGAACAAGTTCCACGCCGAGGCCGAGGCCCTGGAAGCAGACCTGGAAGACAACGACTGATGGCCTTTCTACAGATCGCCGAACCCGGCCAGGCAACCGCGCCGCACGAACACAAGCTGGCAGCGGGCATCGACCTGGGCACCACCAACTCGCTGGTGGCCTCGGTGCGCTCCGGCAGCGCCGAGACCCTGCCGGACGGCGAGGGCCGTCACCTGCTGCCCTCTGTGGTGCGCTACACCGCCGACGGTCTGGTGGTCGGTGAGGAGGCCAAGGCGGCTGCCGCCAGCGACCCGTTGAACACCATCGCCTCGGCCAAGCGGCTGATCGGCCGCGCGGTCGCCGACGTGAAGATGCTCGGCTCGCGCCTGCCCTATGAATTCATCGCGGGCGAGTCCGCGGTGCCGCGCATCCGCACCGTGCGCGGCGACGTCAGCCCGGTGGAGGTCTCCGCCGAGATCCTCAAGGTGCTGGCGCAGCGTGCCCAGGACACCTTGGGCGGCGAGCTGACCGGGGTGGTGATCACCGTGCCGGCCTACTTCGACGACGCCCAGCGCCAGGCCACCAAGGACGCGGCGACCCTGGCCGGCCTGAACGTGTTCCGCCTGCTCAACGAGCCCACCGCCGCGGCGGTGGCCTACGGCCTGGACCGTGGTGCCGACGGTGTGCACGCCATCTACGATCTGGGTGGCGGTACCTTCGACATCTCCATCCTGCGCCTCAACAAGGGTGTGTTCGAGGTGCTGGCCACCGGCGGCGACTCGGCCCTGGGCGGCGACGACCTGGACCGCGCCGTGGCCGAGTGGATCATGGATCAGGCCGGCATCGCCGACGATGCCGACCACCGGCAGATGCGCCGCCTGATGCGCGACGCCTGCGCCGCCAAGGAGGCGCTGAGCGATGCGGAATCCGTGGCGCTGGACATCGAGCTGGCCGGCGGCCAGCGCTGGCAGGGCAGCCTGGACCGCGGCACCTTCAACGGCCTGATCGACCCGCTGATCCGCAAGACCATCGGTGCCTGCCGCCGTGCGCTGCGCGACGCCCACCTGGATGCCGACGAGGTGCAGGAGGTGGTGATGGTGGGCGGTTCCACCCGGGTGCCGCGGGTGCGCGAGAAGGTCGGTGAGTTCTTCGGCAGCGAACCGCTGACCGATATCGACCCGGACCGGGTGGTGGCCATCGGCGCCGCCATCCAGGCCGACGTGCTGGCCGGCAACAAGCCGGACGACGAGATGCTGCTGCTCGACGTCAACCCGCTGTCGCTGGGCATCGAGACCATGGGCGGGCTGACCGAGAAGATCATCCCGCGCAACACCACCATCCCGGTCGCCCGCGCCCAGGAGTTCACCACCTTCAAGGACGGTCAGACCGCCATGGCGGTGCACGTGGTGCAGGGAGAGCGCGAACTGGTGGCCGACTGCCGCTCGCTGGCGCGTTTCGAGCTGCGCGGCATCCCGCCGATGGTGGCCGGTGCCGCGCGCATCCGCGTCACCTTCAATGTGGATGCCGACGGCCTGCTCAGCGTCGAGGCCGAGGAGCAGAGCCAGGGCGTCAAGGCCAGCGTGGTGGTCAAGCCGTCATACGGCCTGAGCGACGACGAGATCGCCGGCATGCTGCGCGACTCCATGGACCATGCCCGCGACGACATGCTGGCGCGCAAGCTGGCCGAGGAACGGGTGGAGGCCAAGCGCGTCATCGAGGCGCTGGACAGCGCCCTGGCCGCCGATGCCGATGCCCTGCTGAACGCCGAGGAGCGCGCCGGCATCGATACCGTACGCGCCGCGCTGGTCGCGGCCGAGCGGGGCGATGACGCCGAGGCCATCAAGGCTGCCATCGAACAACTGGAAAAGACCTGCGAGTTCTACGTGGAGCGGCGCATGAATGCCGGCATCCGCGAGGCCATGGCCGGTCACAACGTCGAAGATTTTGAATAAGGAATTCCCATGACCCAGATCATCTTCCTGCCCCATGAAGAGATCTGCCCCGAAGGGGCGGTGATCGAGGCCGAGCCCGGCATCACCATCTGTGATGCGGCACTGGCCAACGGCATTGAGATCGAGCACGCCTGCGAGAAGTCCTGCGCCTGCACCACCTGCCACGTCATCGTGCGGGAAGGCTTCGACTCGCTGGAGGAGCCCAGCGAGGACGAGGAAGACCAGCTGGACAAGGCCTGGGGCCTGGAGCCCGAGTCGCGGCTGTCCTGCCAGGCCAAGGTGGGCGGCACCGACCTGGTGGTGGAGCTGCCCAAGTACACCATCAACTACGCCAAAGAAGAACACTGAGCGGAGAGTCTGCCATGAGCCTGAAGTGGACCGATGTGCTGGATATCGCCATTGAACTGGACGAGCTCTATCCGGATGTTGACCCGCAGTACATCAACTTCGTCGACCTACGCAACTGGGTGATGGCGTTGGACGACTTCGACGATGATCCCGAGCACTGCGGAGAAAAGATCCTCGAAGGCATACAGATGGCCTGGATCGAAGAGCGCGACTGAATTACTGCCCGTGCCGCCGGTTCATCCGATCCGCGGCCGGGCATCATTACAGCCGTCGCTGGTCATGCCTGGACGGGCTGGTTAATCTCCTGAGGCAGTCATTCAGGCGCGATCATGGCCAAGCAGCATTACCCACAGCTCCCCGATACCGGCAGCCTGGATGCGGCAACCGAGCACGCCTGGCTGGATCATCTGGCCGGGCACCGCGAGTCTGCCGACATGGCACGCCTGGGCCAGGCGCTTGCCGCGGCCCGTGAACTGTACGGCGACACGCTGGCGCCTGGTGGTCTGCAGTTGCTGTTGGCGCAGGCCCAGGCGGCCAGCATCGTCGATGGCCTGCAGCTCGACAGCGACGCGCTGATCGCCACCCTGCTGTCGGAGGCGCCGGCCATCCCCGGTTACGACCCCGACGCGCTGCAGCAACAATTCGGCGCCGAAGTGGCGCGCATGGTCTCCCTGATGTGGCGCCTGCGTGCCATGGCCTCGGGCAGCTTCGAGGAGAGCGCCGAGCCGCAACTGGAAAAGCTGCGCCGCATGCTGCTCGATCAGGCCAGCGACGTGCGGGTGGTGCTGATCGCGCTGGCGCGGCGCGTGCAGCTGATGCGGGTGCTCAAGCACGTGCCGGAGCCGCAGCGGCTGGCCATCGCCACCCAGACCCAGCGCATCCATGCCCCCATCGCCAACCGACTGGGCGTGTGGCAGCTGAAGTGGGAGCTGGAGGACCTGGCGCTGCGCTACCTGGAGCCGGATGCCTACCAGCGCATCGCCAAGGCGCTGGAGGGCAAGCGCGCCGAGCGCCAGGCCTTCATCGCCAACGTCAAGGCGCGGCTGCGCGCCGAGTGCGCGGCGCATGGCATTGCCATCGAGATCTCGGGCCGGCCCAAGCACATCTTCAGCATCTGGAAGAAGATGCAGCGCAAGAAGGTGGATTTCGACCAGGTCTTCGACGTGCGCGCGGTGCGGGTGATCGTGGACACCGTCGCGCAGTGCTACGAAGTGCTGGGCATGGTGCACGGCCTGTGGCAGCCGATACCCGGCGAGTTCGACGACTACATCGCCCGCCCCAAGGCCAACGGTTACCGCTCGCTGCATACCGCGGTGGTGGGCGAGGACGGCAGGCCGCTGGAGGTGCAGGTGCGCACCCGCGACATGCACGAGCACGCCGAGCGCGGCGTGGCGGCGCACTGGCGCTACAAGGAGAACCGCGGCATGGATGCCGAGCTGGAGCGGCGCATCGAATGGATGCGCGGCTGGCTGGAGCAGCAGGAGGAAGGCGATGCCGGCGCGCCGCTGCCCACCCCGGACAACGTGGACAGCGAGTTCGAGGCCAAGCGCATCTACGTGTTCACCCCCAAGGGCGAGGTCATGGAGCTCCCCCGCGGCGCCACCGCGCTGGACTTCGCCTATGCCATCCACACCGCGGTGGGGCATCGCTGCCGCGGCGCCAAGGCGGATGGCCACATCATCCCGCTGACCCAGCCGCTGGAGAGCGGACAGCACATCGAGATCCTCACGGCCAAGGAAGGCGGACCCAGCCGCGACTGGCTCAGCGCACACAGCGGCTACCTGGTCACCAACAAGGCGCGCGGCCGGGTGCGGGCCTGGTTCAAGCAGCAGGATCATGATCAGCATGTGACTATCGGCCGGCACAGCCTGGACCGCGAGATCGGCCGGCTCGGCGTGCCCAGGCCGGACCTGGTCAGGCTGGCCGCGCGCTTCAACTACAGCAGTCCGGATGACCTGCTGGCGGCCATCGGCTGCGGCGACCTGTCACCGATCCAGGTGGCCAACACCCAGGCCGAGCTGTCCCGTCCCGAGCCGGACGAGATTATCCCGCAGAAGGCACGTCGCCGTGCCGCCGCGCACAAGCCCGGCAGCAGCCAGGTGAAGGTTGCCGGGGTGGGGGATCTGCTCACCCAGATGGCCCGTTGCTGCAAGCCGGTGCCCTTCGACCCGGTGGTGGGCTACATCACCCAGGGCCGCGGTGTGACCGTGCACCGGCGCAGCTGCCCGGTGATCCGCAAGCTGGACGAGGCCGGCAAGGCCCGGCTGGTGCAGGTGCAGTGGCTGGACGAACCGAGCGAGGGGCGTTTTCTGGTGGATATCCTGGTCTACGCGGGCGACCGCAAGGGGCTGCTGCGGGATATCAGTTCGGTGTTCGCCAATGCAGAGCTGGACGTGCTGGGGGTCAAGACCCAGACCGATCGTCGCCACGAGCAGGCCAGCATGCGCTTCACCGTGGAGGTGCAGGGCATGCGCCAGCTCAGCCAGGTGATCGACCGCCTGGCCCAGGTGCCGGGCGTGGTGGACGTGCGTCGCCAGGCCTGAGCCCCGCTGCCGCATTTTGGGGCAAGCTGCCGCCGCGGCGAGACGGCCTGGCTGCTGCGTTCGTTTTCATTGGCAGAAGCGGCCCCTGCGAGTAAACTAAGCCCCGGTTTTGTAAACGAAAATCCGGATGCACCAGGATCGGCCGGGATGGCTTGGACGCCCGGGACCATTGGCCTGGACCACATAATTTATCGCGCCACGCCGTCCCAGGCGGCGGGGCGCTTTGTTACGCATTGAAAACATTGGAGTTTTGCATGGCTATCGAGCGCACCATTTCCATCATCAAGCCCGACGCGGTGGCGAAGAACGTCATCGGCGAGATCTACAGCCGCTTCGAAAAGGCCGGCCTGAAGATCGTGGCTGCCCGCATGGAACAGCTGTCCGACGCCAAGGCCGGTGAGTTCTACGCCGTGCACAAGGCGCGCCCGTTCTACAACGACCTGGTGTCCTTCATGACCTCCGGCCCGGTGATGATCCAGGTGCTGGAAGGCGAGGACGCCATCAACAAGAACCGCGAGCTGATGGGCGCCACCAACCCGGCCGATGCCGCACCCGGCACCATTCGCGCCGACTTCGCCAAGACCGTCGACGAGAACGCCGTGCACGGCTCCGATGGTCCCGACACCGCAGCAGCAGAGATCAAGTTCTTCTTCCCCGAAGGCATCTGCGAGCGCACCCGCTAAGGCGGGCCGACGATCTTGGGCGACAACCTCTTGGAAGACATCGTGAAAATCAACCTGCTCGACCTCGACCGCAAGGCCATGGAGGCCCTGTTCGTCGAGAAGCTGGGCAGCAAGGCCTTTCACGGTCGCAACGTGCTGAAGTGGATACACAAGCACGGCGTGATCGACTTCGAGGACATGACGGACCTGCCGAAGAAGCTGCGCGCGCAACTCGGCGAGGTGGCCGAGGTGCGTCTGCCCGAGATCGTGTTCGAACAACCGGCCCGCGACGGGACCATCAAGTGGATCCTGGAGCTGACGGACGGCCAGAGAATCGAAACGGTTTACATACCTGACGGCGACCGCAGCACCATCTGCGTGTCGTCACAGGTTGGCTGCGCGCTGGACTGCTCGTTCTGTTCCACCGCCCAGCAGGGCTTCAACCGTAACCTGAGCGCAGGTGAGATCATCGGCCAGGTGTGGCAGGCCACCCGCGAGATCGGCAAGATTCCAACCAACGTGGTGATGATGGGCATGGGTGAACCGCTGGCGAATTTCCAGCCGGTGGTGACCGCCATGGACATGATGCAGGACGATCTGACCTACATGATCTCCAAGTATCGCGTCACCCTGTCCACCTCAGGCGTGGTGCCCAACCTGCTGCGCCTGCGCGAGGTCAGCGATGTCAGCCTGGCGGTGTCGCTGCACGCGCCGACCAACGAGCTGCGCGATCAGCTGGTGCCGATCAACAAGAAATACCCGCTGGAGCAGCTGCTCGCTGCCTGTCGTGAATTCATCAAGGACGACAAGCGCCGCAAGATCACCTGGGAATACGTGATGCTCGACGGGGTCAACGACTCCATCGCCCACGCCAAGGCGCTGATCCGCCTGCTGGAAGGCACGCCTTCCAAGATGAACCTGATCCCCTTCAACCCCTTCCCGGGCACGGACTACAAGTCCTCGCCGCCGGAGCGGATCGAGGCCTTCCGCCAGAAGCTGATGAAGGCGGGCATCATCTCCATCACCCGCAAGACCCGCGGCGACGACATCGACGCCGCCTGCGGGCAGCTGGTGGGGCAGGTCAGGGATCGCAGCCGACGCCACCTGCGCCGACGCGCCGAGGTGGCCATTCCCGTACAGACGCTGCCACAGGGGCCCGCACGATGATCCGTATCCAGCATCGTCTCCCTGGGTTGTTGATGCTGGCATTGGGGGCGCTGAGCGGCTGCCAGTCGCTGCCGGCAAACGAAGAAAGCAGCACCGGCCGGATGGGCGAGGTGCACGGCGCGGCCCAGACGGCGGCTGCCGTATATATCGAACTGGCCGCAGAGTACATGCGTCAGCGTCAGTTCGAGCCGGCGTTGATGAACGCCCGCAAGGCCGTGCTGGTGGCGCCCCGCGACCCGGGTGCGCACAACATGCTGGCTCTGATCAGTCAGCAGTTGGGCGAAACCGCCCAGGCCGAAAAGCATTTCACCGAGGCCGTCACCCTGGATCCGCAGGACCCCTATGCCAATAACGCCTTCGGCAGCTTTCTCTGCGGGCAGAAGCGTTACGAGCAGGCCCAGCGCTACTTTGACGCGGCGGTGGCCAACCCGCTGAACCCGGAACCCTGGGTGCCGCTGTCAAATGCCGGTCTGTGTGCCCATGAGCAGGGCAAGCTGGACATCGCCGAGGATTATTTCCGCCGCGCCTTGCGCGCCAACCCCAAGTTGGCACCGGCCCTGCTGCGCATGGGCGAGATCAGCTACGACCAGGGCAAATACCTGTCTGCCCGCGCCTATCTGCAGCGCTACCTGGAGGTGGCGCCGCACACCGCCGAGACCCTGTGGCTCGGTATCCGCACGGAACGCCAACTCGGCGACAAGGATCAAGTGGCCAGTTACGAACTACTTCTCAGGGCCAAATTCCCGGACTCTGAGCCACTTCGACGCCTTGAGGAGACACGCTGAGCATGAACGCTGCCGTCGACGATTCGTCTGACCAGCTGGAACAAAACAGCCCCGAGGGGCCGGGCGCCCGTCTGCGGGCGGCACGTCTGGAGAGCGGCCTGGAGCTGGGCCGGGTGGCTGCCCAGCTGCATCTCCAGCCTCCCCAGGTGGAAGCGCTGGAGCGGGACGACTACGACGGCTTTGCCGCTCGGGTGTTCGTGCGTGGCTATGTGCGTAACTACGCCCGGCTGGTGAACCTGTCGGCCGACAGCATGCTGGCCATGTTCGATGCGGTCTACCCCGATCCGGAACGGACCCGGCAACTGCGACGGGTCGGCTCCCACAAGCCCCAGGTCGGTAGCGGACACGGTGCCGTGCGGATGGTCAGCTGGGCACTGCTGCTGGGCATCCTGGCGCTGTTCCTGGTGTGGTGGGCCGGCTACCTGGAACTCAATGGCGGCAATGGCGGCAATGGCGACACCGACTCGTCGACGCCGGCGATCACCGACAGCACGGCACCGCCGTCGCTGCCCGACCTGCCGCTGGATGAGTCGACCGGCCAGTTGCCGTTGCCCGCAGCGTCGACGCCATTGGAGCAGGATGCGCAGGATGCCGTCGCACCGGTTGCAACCGAGTCCGGCGTGCCGATGACCGAACTGAGCCCCCCCGTGGATGCTGAATCGGCTCCCTCGGCCGACACCGCTGAGCGGGCCGCCCAGCCGGTGCCCGTCA
>Ga0272444_10000570_pt1 | contig 38858 bp, 31 predicted proteins | sample SSMForm13_FD_201033 | JGI IMG/M metagenome (GOLD analysis project Ga0272444, IMG submission 201033) | Marine sediment archaeal communities from Little Sippewissett salt marsh, Falmouth, MA, United States - SSM-Form-13 | ecosystem: Environmental > Aquatic > Marine > Wetlands > Sediment ...
GAAGTCTGCTCCATCAATTCACTCTGGACGGAGCGAATCTCTCTCTGGCGCTCGTTGAGCTGATCGCGTTTCTCGAAGCTCTCTTTGATTTGACGCTCGAGCTCGGCCACGCTCTTCTCCGCGCTTTCTATGTCGACGCGGGCCTGTTCTATCTCAATTTCCTTCGAAGTCTTCCGAAGTTCAATTTCCCGGCTCACTTCTTCGATATGTCTGATCCGGCTTTCGCTCTGCTCGACCCGGCTGCGGGCCTCGATAGTGGATACCTGCAGGCGGGAGACATTCTCGGCAGCTTCCGAGGCCGCTCTCTCGAGATCCTCAAGACGCAGCCCGGCCTGGTCCATCGAGGACATCAGGTTCTCTTTCTGGCTGGCCAGTTCGTTCGAGTCGAGACCGAGGGAATACTGACGCGATTTGGTTTTTTCGAGCCGCGCGTTCAGGTTCTGTTTCTCCCGATCCAGCCGGTCGCAATCGGCGGCCAGGGTGCGGCTTTCGAACTCCGTCTCACCCAGCGTCCGCTGGCATTGCTCGAGATCCTCGGCCAGCGATTCCAGCGACGATGCCAGTTCGCCCGATTCCGCCCGAAGGCCGGCGATCTCGGCGGTGTTGGCGCTCTTGCGCCGCCGGGCTTCCTCGATCTGTGTCTGGAGGCCCCCGATCATTTCCTCCTGCTCGGCCACTTTCTCCTTGCGCCGGAACAGCGGGAAGCTGTCGTCGGAACCGCCCGCGATCTGATTGTTGCTGTACAGCACGCCGTTGGTAGAGACCGCCGCAAACCCGTAGGGGAGACGTTCGAGTATCGTGTCGACCGGCGAGCCGGTTTCAAATACAACGGTGCGTGAGAGCACCGCTTCTTTCAACGAGCGAAGGTTTTCCTCGGTCGACACGTACTGGTCGAGCCAGCCGACCACGCCGGGCATATTGAGCTCGGGGCGCTTGACGGTCGGGGCGATCGTCCCGCTCTGCGGCACGAGAATACCCGCCTTCCCCTTTTTCTCAGACTTCAAGTAGTCTATGACTTTCTGTGCGTCCTGCCGGTTGTAACAGATGAGGAAGCGAGCTATGTCGCCGAGAGCGGCTTCGAGCACCGTCTCCATACCTTCGACCGGGACAAACTTGTCGGCCACGGTGCCGGCGATCGAGGGCCAGCGTTCTTTGACTTCCATCGCCGAGACCACGCCGGCGTCGTATCCCTCGAACTGGAGCATCATCTCCTCGAGCAGATTACGCCGTGCCTGGCAGGCTTCGAGCGAGGCCGCCAGGTCGGCCAGCTCGGCCGAAAGATCCTCACCGGCTTCCACACGCTTCTCCATCTCAGAAGCTACTTCCACCTGGCGTCTTTCCAGCTCGATCTTACGAGCCGTGACCTCGTCAAGCTGACGCTTGTGTTCGTCCCGCTGTTGAAGCACCGTCTTCTGGCGGGGAAGGGTTTCTTCGATGCGACTTTGCGTTTCGGCGATCGCCTCAGTCAGTTCGTTGAGTTGTTCGCGAAGGCTGTTCTCTTCGGTGCGCCCCGAAGACAATCGTCCTTCCAACTCCAGCAGCTTCTTGTTCTCCTGATCTTTGGCCATGCGCACGGAAAGGAGCTGGCGGTCGGTTTCGGCTTGAATGTTCTGGGCTGAACTCAACTGGTCGGAGAGCCCTTCAACCTCAGCTGTTTGACGATTGAGCTCCTCACGCGCCTCGGCAAGCTGCTCTCCGAGGCTGACAGCGCGCTCCTCGAAAGACTTGATGTCTTCGCTGTTCTTTTCGATCAGCAGCCGGGCGTTGGATTTCTTTTCGTTGAGGACCGAGGCCTCGCGTTCGAGTCGGTGAGCCTCCTCCGTTATCGCATAAAGCTCATTGCCGAGTTCGGTCAGTCGACGCTCGATCCCGACCAGTTTCTCGCGATCGGTCTCCAGCTGAGCGTAGGCCTGGTCCAGGGTGGTGTCGCGCCCTGTTTTCTGATCGCGCAGCGAGTCGGCCTGGGCCTGGAGTTCCCGCTTCTCGCCTTTGAGTCGAGTGAGGCGGGAGGCGTTCAAATATACCTCCCAGGCTTTTACTTCGTCGGCCAGTTTGGTATAGCGCTCCGCCTTCTTGTGCTGGCGGTAGAGCGAATTGACTCTCGTCTTGACCTCGGCGTAGATATCCTGCAGCCGGAGAAAATCGTTCTCGGTCGCTTCCAGTTTGCGTAAGGCCGCCTTGCGGCGCTGCTTGTACTTGGTGATGCCGGCCGCTTCCTCGAACAGGAAGCGTCTTTCTTCGGCCTTGTCCGAGATGACCGAATCGATCATGTGCTGCTGAATCACCGAGTAGGAGTGGGCTCCCACGCCGGTATCGACAAAGAGATCCGTGATATCTTTCAGGCGGCACGGGACCTTGTTCATCAGATATTCCGATTCGCCGCTGCGGAAGAGTCTCCGCGTGATCTGGATCTCATGGTATTCGGTGGGAAGAATTCCGTGATCGTTGACGATGGTGAGAGAGACCTCGGCCATGCCCAGCGGTTTCATCTCGCGGGTGCCGTTAAATATGATCTCTTCCATTTTGCCGCCGCGCAGCATGGTCGGTTTCTGCTCACCCAGCACCCAGCGGAGAGCGTCGAGTATGTTGGTTTTCCCGCAACCGTTAGGTCCGACGATAGCGGTCACCCCGTGCGAGAAATCGACAAGCGTTTTATTAGGAAACGATTTGAATCCCAGAGCTTCTATCTTTTTGAGATACACGCATCCTCCGGCGTCTAGTTGGAAGTGAAAGGAGTCGCTCCATCGACCGGGCGGTTTATCATAGAGCCCAGAGTCTCGAGAAGTGATTTGTATATGTTGCGCTCGTCGCGCAGATATTTCGTCTTGATTTCCAGGTTATAGAAAGGCTCACCCAGGTGATTGCCGCGCCCGATGCGGACCGCCTTGGGGAAACTCAGAAGAACCGTCGAGGTGAAATTCGACTGTTCCAGGTTCATGTCAAGGATCATGTCAAAATTGTGATCCGAAAGATGTTTCAGATAGCTCTTCTTGGGCAGGCCGGTCCAGGTCAACTGGTCGGTGGAAGGTGTCAGGATCTGAAAGCCCTTCCGCGGATAGATGTCGTAGACCTTTATCCCCGGCATGGCCAGGAGGGTGATATCGGCCTGCTTGAAGAGGTGGGTGATGGTCGGAAGAAACTGCTTGACCAGGGTAAGTTCCCGGAGCCCCGCCGGAAGGCAGACCAGAATGTGTCGGGGACGAAGCAACGCTCCCGGGAAAGAGAGTTCGGCTCTTTCAATGCTCTTCCTGATGTGGCCGACCTGAATGCCGGCCAGGAATCCTTTGATTCCCATCTTTCGATAACTCCAGCCTAAAGGCTGTCTTCCGTGACTGTTTCTGTTTCCGTCGTCGGCGCCGGTGTGACCTGCGCCGTGTCCTGTGTCGGCGTCGTTGTCGGAGGCGGGGGAGAAGACCGCCGCCGCCCGGTCGGCTCGGGTGCCCGGAACGTCGTTTTGTTGGCCTGGTTTATCTCGACCCGGGAGATCCGGCCGCTGGTCCGGTCAACCAGGTCGACCGGTTTGCCGTCGAGCTTGATCTCCACCAAACGGGGGATGCCGATCGACACAAGCACGCGATAAGCGGCCTTGACGTTGTACTCGCGCCAGGGCGTCAGGTTCTGATAGAGAGCGGTATCACCATCGGCCAATACGGTTGCCCAGCTCTGCTCGCGTGAAGTAAGGGTCACCAGCAGGCTGTCCGGTATACCGCCGTCGGGAGTACCGAACGTATACCCGGCAAACTCGGCGTCAACACCTTCACCAGCGGTACTCTCCGTTGCCTCTCCGGCCTCGTCTTCCGCGGGCAGGGTTCCGTCCGTCTGCTCATTGCCGCCAAGAATGAACTTGTAGCCCAGGAGAACGAGAACGAAGACTACCACGATGGCCGCCGAGATGTAGATCACTCTGTGTACGAACTTCTTCTCATCGGTCGGTTCGGCCTCTTCTTCCTCTTTAGCCGCCTTTTCGGACCGTCCGGCTTTTCCGGGTTTGGCCGGGGCGCCCTCTTTTCGGGCTCCGCCCGTTTTGGGTTCCGGCTCCAGCGATACTCCGATTTCTTCGCGGATCGCATCGAGCGTCTTGGCATAATCAATTCCCAGGCGCTCGGCGTAAGTCTTCGAAAACAGCTTGTAGTACAGCTCCGAAGGGAGGGCTCCGGCGTCCCCCTTCTCGATACTGGCCAGACTGTCTTCGGATATTTTCAACTCGGTCGAGAGGTCGCCCAGTGAGGCCCCCTGACGCTCTCTTTCAAGTTGGAGTAATTCTCCAAATTTCGTCTCTAAGTCACCCATTCACAGCCTGTTAGAAGTCAAGGTCAATGTAGTACTCCCCCGGCTAAACGGTTCAGCAGGGTGCGCGGTAAACCAATGACATTATCCAGGTTACCCTTGATACTGTCAACTAAAAACGCCCCCATGCCCTGTATGCCGTAGGCTCCCGCCTTGTCCATCGGCTCCCCGCTGTCTATGTATTCCCGGATCTGCTCGGGCGTGACGTTGTTAAAAACGACCTCGGTCTGCTCGGTGCCCGAACAGACCAGTCCGGTGTGGTCGGCCAGGGCCAGGGCCGTGCAGACATAATGCGTCCGACCAGCCAGGCGCGAGAGTGTCTCGAACGCTTCGTCTTGACTCTGCGGCTTTCCGAGGATGACTTCGTCCAGTACCACGATGGTATCGCCCGCAAGGACGATTTCGCTGTCCTTGAGTTGTCGTGTGATCGACTCGGCTTTCTCCTCGGCCAGTCTCAGCGCGCAGGCACACGGCTTCTCGTCGGGAAGGGCCGCTTCCTCGATCTGCGGGACTATCTGCCTGAACGAAAGCCCCAGTTCTTTCAGCAATCGGGCCCGTCGCGGTGAACCTGAGCCCAGAACCAGTTGGTGCTGCCCGGCCAGTTGGTGGAGGTCTTTATACTTCATGTTCGAGCAGTATGGTGACCGGTCCGGAGTTGGTGAACTTAACATCCATCCGGGCGCCGAACACGCCGGTGCGGACGGCCAGGTCGCTGGCGGCGACCAGTTCTACGAAGCGGTGGTACAGGCGTTCGGCTTCGTCCGGCGGCATGGCGTCGGTGAAAGCCGGGCGGCGCCCCTTGCGCGTATCGGCGTACAGAGTGAATTGCGAGACTACCATTATCTCCGCTCCGATATCGAGAGCTGAGAGATTCATCTTGCCGGCAGCATCCTCAAAAATCCGAAGATTCACCGCCTTGTTGGCGAGGTGACCGCAGGAGCCTTCCGCGTCGCCCACTCTGGTTCCGAACAGGATAAGCAGGCCGGGGCCGGTGGCGCTGTGTCGGGCGCCGTCGATCCAGACCTCACATCCGTCGGTTCTTTGTAAAATCAGCCTCATTTGCCTGTGCCCGTCAAAGGCGGGAATATAACAGCTACCCGGGTGCAGGCCAAGTGAAACCGGTGGGGAAGCAGGGTTGAAGGGAGAAGCCCGCATCGCCGGTCCACAATTCTGTTTCCGTGAGTTTTTGGACTTGGCGCAGGCCGGGCGCGTATACTATATTGTCTGGCATAACACCCGGGATATAAAGCCTTCAGATCGAAGCCGACCTGAAAATGAACTGTTTTCAGGAACCGGATGTTATTTGGAACGTTAGAAAAGGGCAGAAAACGATTTCTATAAGTTCAAGGAGCTTCTAATGAGCAAGCCGGTACAGATCACCGATGATACTTTCGAGAGCGAAGTGCTCCAGGCCGATAAGCCCGTGGTGGTGGACTTCTGGGCGACCTGGTGCGGTCCCTGCAAGATGATCGCGCCTATCCTGGAAGAAGTGGCCTCGGAGATGAGCGATAAGGTCAAAGTCACCAAGCTCGATGTCGACGCCAATAACAAGACCGCCGGTAAGTACAATATTATGTCAATTCCTTCATTGCTCTTTTTCAAGAACGGTGAACTGGTCGACCAGGTTGTGGGAGCCATTCCCAAAGCCCAGTTGATGGCGCGTCTCGAGAAGGTTCTTGCCTGATCCAGGGCAAAAGACGACTGCTGCCGGTCCGGTTTCTAATCGGACCGGTTTTTTTTTCTGATTGACCGCCGGGACGCCCCGACCGGCTCCGTACCGCCGGAACTTTCCGCCCTAAATAGTTTTTAATAAGATGAAGGGCCGTAGGCGGAAACGGTTTTTGCTGGAAATGAAACGGAAAGGGAGCTATACTGACTGATGAGCTGGCAAGATGTACTTTCCATAGCGGTTTTTGTCGCCATCTGGTACCTTCTGATGGCCAAAGTTCTTCCCAAACTGGGGGTTGGTACCTGAATGTCCTCTTCCTGTGATCTCCCGTCGGGAGACAGAAAGGTCGAAGAAACCGAAACCGTCAGCGCCGATGACCCGGAGAGCGGGGACCGGCCATAGGCAACTGCCCTTAACGCGATTTACGATTGTGCCGATAAACGGAGAGATATGAGATACTATCAGACGTCAGGCCCGGTTGGCGGGCGAAGAGCCGGCTTCGGCCCGGGGGCGCTTTCCCCGTTCATCAAGTGGATGCTCATCGTCAACGGCGGCGTCTGGATTCTCGAATATGTCTTTCCCACCATGATCTATCATCTGGGCCTGAGTCCGGCCCGGTTCTTTTCCGAATTTCCGAACCTGCTATATACCGTTGTCACGTACATGTTCCTGCACTCCACCGGGATGTTCGGGCATATTCTGTTCAATATGTTTGCCCTGTGGATGTTCGGGACCGAGATCGAACATACCTGGGGGAGCAAGTCTTTCGCCCGGTTCTACCTGTTGTGCGGGCTGGCGGGTGCTGTTATGACTCTAATTGTCTATCCTTCCCAGATGGTGCCGATGATCGGCGCCTCGGGAGCGATCTACGGCATACTGATCGCCTACTGGCTGATGTTTCCGAACCGGAACCTCTACATCTACTTCCTTTTCCCGGTGAAAGTTAAATGGGCCATTCCCGGTATGATGCTCCTGGGTTTCCTTTTCTCCGGCGGTAATGTCGCCCATATGGCTCACCTCGGCGGCGCGGTTTTCGGCCTGGCTTATATGAAGCTCAACTGGCGCTGGCTGTCCTTAGGCAAGAAATTTAAAAACTTGCGGTACAAGCACCAGGAAGCTAAGCTGGAGAAGCGGCGGCAGAACGCGGTCGATGTCATGAAACGCATCGACGCCATTTTGGACAAGATCAACGAAGTAGGTCTGGAGAATATAAGCAAAGCCGACCGTAAGTTCCTGGAAGAGGCCTCCTCGGAGCTGTCACGGCGCGGCGACAAGTCGGGTAAGAATAGCTAAGCTAATGCGACGCAAGATACTCATAGTCGAATCAGCAGACACCATGCGTTCGGTGGCCGAGACTATCCTTCGCCAGAACGGCTATGAGGTGATGGCGGTGGCCTCGGGCGACCAGGCCGAAGAGATAATGGAACTGACCCGTCCGGACCTGGTCGTGGTAGCTGCGGATATGCGGTGTTCGGACGAGAAGCTGTACCATGAAAAGCTGCAGGAGGACCCCAGGACCTCAAAAGTCCCCTTCCTCCTCTTCGAACCACTCGACAAATCCTCTCTCGACTTTCCGGATGAGGCCGTGATTCCCAGACCATTCGAGCCGAGGGATTTCCTGAATCGGGTCAACGTCTTTGCGGGCAAAGGGGAAGATGCTTCCAAGTCAGCCGGGAGTCTTCCTATCGACGGTTCCGCGGTAAACGATGAGTTTCTTGATGCCGCCCTGGGCCTGAATGAAACCCAGGATGGACTCCAGGTGACCGGCTCCGAGGTTATGAACAAGACAACCGGGGTGCGCATCCGGACCGGAGTGAAATCGGAAGAGAAGATGATCGGGTTGGGTGAGGACGACGATAATTCCGGTGAGCTCTCAGACTCCAAGCGGGTCGAGTCCCTGGTAATCGACGAGGACGTCAGCCAGATCAGCCACAAGCCGGCTAAAGCCAAACCAAAGCCGAAACCGCACGAAGGGTCGGGCAAACTGGAGATTCTGAACGACCAGTACGGTCTCACCGAATCGGGCGACTTGACAGCCGACCAACCCGACCAGGTTCACGACTACGACTGGTTCATCAACTCCATTGCCCAGGACGCCGTACCCGGGCAGACCGCTCCGGGCAGTCCGGCGGGCCCCCCCGACTCGGATGAACTGACCTTTACCGATCCTTCGGCAGCCGTAGATCCGGTCACGCCGGGACCGGCATCGGTCGGGGCAAGCCCATCGCGACCTCCCAGGGCCGGCAGCTCGGGTGTGGAGAAGTTCATCGATGAGTTCAAAAAAGAAATCGAGCAGCTTCGGTCCGCCGAGCATGACGACCTGTCGGTGGGTGCGCCCTCGCCTGCCAGATCCAAGAAAGAATCCGGCATGACCTGGGAAGAAACGCTCGAGAAGGTAGGGCCTCAGGAAGTCAATCAGTTTGCAGTCGAGTTCGCCCGCGAGCTGGGCCGGGCGGTGGCCGAGAAGATTGTCGCCAAGATCGACCCTGACAAGCTGCTGGTCCTGATCAAAGCAGAACTGGCCGAGCGCCGCCGCAAGAAATCCTGATCCTCGAAATTCTCGTGTCTGATCACCCGCTGATATTTCCGGCAACGTTCAGTATGATAGCCGGGTACAATCACTTGAATCAATCTGTAACGGGAGCTCGATAGGATGAATCTCTCTGACCGGAAGTTTTCCCGGGGCGCTCTGACAGCCCTGGTCACGATCTTGACACTGATTCTCAGCAATGCTGTCGAAGCCGATATCTCCCCGTTCGGCGTCGAGGACGACGCCGGAGCGTTGGTGGAAGCTTCTTCGGTTTTCTCTATCTCCTCAGCGGCGCCGGGAGAAACCTACCCGGCCGCGGTGCTCGTCGATGTTGCCCCGACCTGGCACATCAACTCGGCCGCTCCGCTGGAGGACTTCCTGATTCCGGCAGAGGTAGCTTTTGATACCATCCCCGGCCTGATTCCGCACAGCGTAGCCTACCCGAAGGGGGAAGAGGCTTTTCTCGGCGAACAGAAAATGTCGGTTTACGACGGCCGGACGGTGATCAAGTTCCGGATTTCGGTCGATGCCGGGACAACCCCCGGCGAATATATCCTTCCGGTCAGTTTTACCGGGCAGCCGTGCAACGACCGCGAATGTCGTGCCCCGGAAACAGTTGAGACGGAGTTGAAGATCAAAGTCGGCCCCGGGGGCTCCCCGATAAACGCCGCCATCTTCACACCGACCGGAGAGGATCTACCGACCGAGGCTGCGGCGCCGGCCCCGGTCACAGACGAAGGCGACCTGCAGAAGCTGATAAACGAGTACGGTTTCTGGGGATATTTCCTGGCCCTCGGCGTGGCCTTTATAACCGGTCTGCTGCTGTCGTTTTCGCCGTGCACCTATCCGATGGTGCCTATAACGGTCAGTATTTTTGCCGGGCAGCGGCGCTCGGTCGGTCGGGGCTTTGTACTCTCGCTCTTCTATGTGGGAACGATGGCCCTGATGTACGGCGTGATGGGTTTGATTGTCTCGTTGGTCGGCGGCGTGTTCGGTGCCTGGCTGGCCAGCACGCCGGTAGTGATAGGCATTTCGGTCGTATTTGTCATATTCGCTCTTTCGATGTTCGGCCTGTATGAGCTCCAGGTCCCTTCGGCTCTTCGCAACAAGATGGGGACAGCCAAAACCGGGGGAGGTATCGGCGGAGCAATCGTCCTGGGTGTAATTGCCGCCCTGGTTGTATCGCCCTGCGTGGGGCCGTTTGTCGCCGGGATTCTCCTGTATGTAGCCACCAGCGGCTCGCCGGTGATTGGGTTTCTCATGCTTTTTGTTTTTGCCCTCGGCCTGGGGACACTCTACGTGATCATAGGGACCTCATCGTCGGCTATCAACGCCCTGCCCAATTCCGGGGCCTGGATGGAGACCGTCAAAAAGTTCTTCGGCTTTGTCCTTCTGCTGATGGCCCTCTATTTCCTCAGGACAATTATAAGCGCCGAGCTGACCGCCGTTCTTACGGCGCTGGTCTTGCTTGCGTTCGGCGTGTTCGGCGGCGGGCTCGACCGGCTGACCCCGGAGACAACTTTCTTCCCGCGTCTCAAGAAATTCCTCGGCCTGCTGGCGCTTCTGGTCGGCGGCTATTTGCTAATAGGCAGTCTCGTAACTCAGGGCTTTATCCTGCCCGCCTCTTCCGGCTGGATGCCCGGCGTTCCGGGCGCTGTTTCCGAGGAAGAAGCTGAACTGATTCCCTGGGAGCGAGATCTCGAAATCGGTCTGGCCCGGGCCAAAGCCGAGCAGCGGCCGGTGTTGATCGACACCTGGGCAACCTGGTGCGCGAACTGCCGCGTGCTGGATGAAAAGACCTTCGGCGATCCGGAGGTGGCCGCCGAGGCTGCGCGCTTCGTCCCGCTCAAAGTTCAGTTGGAAACCGACAAGTCCGCCGTCACCAAAGACTTCATGGTCCGGTTCGGCCTGAAGCATTACTCGCTCCCGACCACACTTCTGCTTGACTCCGAGGGGCAGGTCCGTCGGGTAATGCAGGGGGTAGTGGAACCGGACGATATGATCGCCGAGATGCGCAAGGTACGGTAGCCTATCGGATTAGATGCACCTTATAGCATCGATATCGATACTGCCCGAAATTCAGCCGGGCCGAAGCAGCCCCTTTATGATCTTCAAACTGAAGTGTCGTTTTTTTGACGATTTCACGGCAGGCCCGCTTGACGGCTGCGGACAGCATCTTTATATTTGTCGTCAGCAATTAAGAACACCAACAGGTTGATATGGCCAACAAGAAGAAAAGCAATTCCGTTATCGCCATTTGCATCCAGGAGCCGGTTGAGGATGGGACCCAGATGGATCTCGGCGCGATCAAAGGGGATGACCTTCGTTTTCTCCACCAGGCGTTCATTACGGACACTGTCCGCAACGCCCTGAAAGTCCCGGCCGCGGACATTCGCCTGTACTATATAGATGAGTCGGAACGAAAACGACTGGTCAAGATAGTGACCGAGTACCTCACCGAGAAATCGGGCCAGGGGAAAGGCGACAGCCTCAAGGATCGTTTTAGTTCTCATTCGATGGCGCGTGAGCGCTGGGGCATTCGCATCGAAAAGGTGTTCAAGGAGTGTTTCGACAACGGTTACCGGAACGTGATCGTGATTGGCAGCCGTACTCCGACTTACAACGCCAAGATGATGCAGGCCACTCTGCGCATGCTCGAGAAATCCGACGTGGTGTTCGGACCCACGCCCGAGGGCCGCTACTACGCCATCGGCATGTCCGGCGCCTGTCACATTGATCTCTCCGACTTCGACTGGAAATCCCCGAAGATATACTCCGAAGTTGCCAACGCTTTCACCGAAAAAGGCCTATCCTGGTCCGAGCTCGAAATCTGGTACGCGATCGAAAGCTCCGATGAACTGGAGTTGATGGCCCGGGATATCAACCAGTACCGCTTCGAGGGTGACGAAACCACCGCCCGCGAAACCGAACTCGTCATGGAGAGGTTCATCTCCAAGCTGGGATCCTGAATGGAACGGCAGCTTCAGAAGTACAATTGGATGAAGCTCCGGGAGCTCGTCCCCGCCAAGACCGACACCGTTATTCTCTGCGTCGGCACGCTCGAGGCCCACGGTTCGGCCTGTCTCGGTACGGACAATATCATACCGGAGACGATTGCCGAGGGAATAGCCGAGCGTCTCAATGCGATGATCGCACCCACCGTCAATTACGGCGTGACCAAATCGCTCTATCGATACGGCGGGGGCTCGTTGATCAGACCGGAAACGCTGCAGTTGTACGTGCGAGAGATTCTCGACTCGCTCCACGATACCGGTTTCAAGAACATCGTACTTCTGAACGGTCACGGCGGCAACAACACCGCCCTCAAAGCCGTGGCTTTTGACTTTCACGCCGCCCGCAAGGCCAACATCGCCGTTGTCCACTGGTGGGAGCTGTGCGGTGAAATGACCGCGGAGTTCTTCGGGCATCACGGCGGTCACGCCGGGACCGATGAAGCCGCCATGGTTCAGGCGGTCGACCCAGCTCTGTTGGATAAGGATAGCTATGATCCCGAACTGGCCTGGTGGTATCGCCCCGGCGCCGATATCTATCCCATACCGGGCTCGATTCTGCTGTATAAAGAGAACGAGGGTTACCCGGAGTTCGATCTCAAGCAGGCCAGAGCCTACCGCGAGAAGGTAATCGAGACGGTGGGTGATTTTGCCGAAAAGGTCCTGACGCGCTGGCGCAAGTTCGGTTTATAAAACCGGCCCGGCATTTCTCCTAGAAATGATCGATATAGATTATGCGCAGGCCGCGTGAAAACGTGTCCGCCTCGCGCCGGTTTATCAGAAGGTCCTTAGCGAATATCTCCATCTCAAGATTGGCTGCAAAAAGCCATTTGACGGACAGGTTGAGATAACCCCGCCCTTTTCCGGATATCTCCGGACGATCTCCGCTGTCATCATTAAACGCCGCGTCGTACTCCAGCAGCAGGGCCAGATTATAATTGAAGGTGGCGTCGAAGCCGCCGAAGATATTGACGTCCTGGTCATCGTCGCCTTTGTATTCACGCGAGTAGTTTACCCCGAAATGCCAGCTTGAAGTCCATTTGTAGAAATAGAAGCTCCGGCTGGTTACGGCGTAGAATCCCCGGGATTTGAACACGAAGCGATCCCAATCGTCCACGAACGGCCCGTAACCCTGATCGGAGAAGCCGACCGTAACGGCGGGGAAGACCTCCATTTCGTCGATCACCCTGAACTTGAGATTAAACGCTATGCTCGGGTTCCAGTCCGGGTTTTCGTTGGAGACGATCTTGATGCCGCCGTAGGATATGCCGAGCATCAGACGATTGGACAAGCCGATATCGGTATAACCCAGGGCCCCGCCCTGGGCGTAGAGCCGCAGTCCGATATTGAACGTCCCCCGGGGGAGCGTCCCGGCCGTGGGCATGTCCACCAACGTGCGCGGAGGAATGTCGTACAGGGTGTGACCGTTGTCAACTTCCTCTATCTGGGCACAGGGAGCTTCGGCCAGAATCAGTCCGGCAGCGAATATTGCAGCAAGCGCGAATTTCCATTTCATGAGCTCGTCTCCGATACGAGAATAACCGCGGCCTTCCATGCCGGCATCATACGGGCCATGCAGCCACTTATACACAGAAGTATATCCGTGCGGACGTTTTTAAGTCAATTTAAAAACCGTCGGGAGTGACACGCGGACAGAGCGCTGTTCGTCAGGTTGGGCGGTCAAGAGGTTATAGACTTGTTGAGTCTCTCTATGAGGAGGGCGGTGGTTTCGCCCGGCGGGAAATGATATCGCTTATTCGAAACCTTGATCTCACTCACGCCGATTACCAGCTTGAGCGAACTGGAAATGAACACTTCCTCGGCTTTAAGCATCGCCGCCAGCCGCTCGGACTTCTCGACAATCCTGAGCCGCACCTTGCGGGCTTCCTTCAGGACCCGCTCACGCGTGATGCCTTCGAGGCACCCGGCCGAAAGCGGCGGCGTGTAGATCCGACCTTTTTTAACCCAGAAGATGTTGGCCGAAGTGACCTCGGCAACTTCGTTCTTCTCGTTAATCAGCAGGGCGTCATCGTACCCGGACTGCCGGGCCTGCTTGAGGGCGGCAGCGTGAATAGCGTAGGAGATGGTTTTGATTCTCCTGAAAATGGAGTCCTGGTCCACCTTCCAGTCGGACACCTCCAGGCGGAAAGGATCGGACGGGAGTTCGTGGGGCGAGGCGGAAAGGATCACCTGCGGTTTGCCCTGGACGCCGACCCATCGAGAAGCCTCGCCGCTGGTAATGGTCAGGCGAAGTTTCTTGACCCGGTCCGGGTGTGCCGTCACGGTGGCCTTCATCCATCTCGCCAGTGTTCGGCGGGTGACCGGTATCCTCAGGTCAATAACCGAGGCGCCTTTGAACAGACGATCGAGATGCTCGTCAAGAAACACAATGTGATCGTCGATAGCCAGGAACGTCTCGAACAATCCCTCGGCGTAGAGGAGGGCGTTGTCGAATACCGATATCCTGGCCCCGGTTTCGGATACTCTTCTCCCGTTGATCGATGTCACTGTCCTGACACGGCGAGGCATTATATTTCTACTCCCACGGCCCGAAACAAATTCAGGGCTTTAAGCTGCATTTCATCGAATTCTCTTTCCGGCACACTGTCGGCTACGATACCTCCCCCGGCATGAATGTGGTACGTACCTTCAACGTGCGCGATAGTCCGGATGGCTATATTGAAATCGGCCCGGCCCGCCCCCAGATAACCAATACACCCCGTATATACGGAGCGCGGGCCGCTCTCAAGCTCGCTGATAATCTCTACCGCCCGGCGTTTCGGGGCGCCGGTGATGGAGCCGCCCGGAAGCAGCGCTCTCAGAATATCCGTGAACGCCACTCCGGGATTAAGCCTGGCGGAGATGTCGGACATCAGGTGTATCAACGATGAATAGACATCGGCCCGAAACAACGAGTCCACCGTCACCGTGCCGGTCCGGGCGATCTTCCCGAGGTCGTTGCGCACCAAATCGACAATCATCAGCAATTCGGCGCGATCCTTTTCTGAGTTCAACAGACGTTCCAGGTTGTGGTTTTCCTCGGCCTTGTTATGACCGCGTTTTATTGTCCCCTTGATCGGTGAGCTGGTGATGTAATCGTTTTCGAGCCGGAACATCCGCTCGGGCGAAGACGACAGCACTTGATAATCGCCGAAATTCAGATAAGCGCCGTAAGGGCAGGGGTTCAGTCGGCGGAGCCGTTGGTATACTTCGAAAGGAGCCGAGCCGCAGCCGACGTCGAACCTGCAGGTGAAATTTGCCTGATAGATGTCGCCCTCGTGAATGTGCCATTTGATCCGTTCCACCGCTTTCAGGTATTCCGCCCGAGAGATCACCGGGCGTATATCGGGGGGCGCTGTCGATCCGCTGTCTTCGGCCAATGCCCCGCTTTCGATCTGCTCCGTCAATTCAGCCACCCGGTCCGGGTCATCATAGCCGCACGTGAAATGATCGTACCTAATCACCCGGTCGTAGACAAAGAAGTGGGCGGAGGGAATCCGGCCGGACGCGTGAGATGCGTTTAATCCGACAAACGGCAGGGCAGCCTCATAACCGATAAAACCGATTGCGGTGAGCTGCGGGTCTTGGGCGACACGGTCCAGCTCCTGGAAGAAACGGTCGTTATCGTCCGACAACACCAGCTCGGCCACCGGCTCGGTGGCGATAAGCGAAGTCTTACCCCATTCGCCGCGTGTAAGGGAGGAGTCCAGCCAGACCGATCCCCGGGAATCCGAGAGGGCCGGGAAGAGGTCGGCCGGTGGAAAACCGACCACCGCGTTCTTGGGCGACAGGCTGCTCATGGTAAAAGGTCAAGCTAGAGTCCCAGACGGCCGTGTCAAGTAACTTGTGTTCGCCGATTGACTTTGTCTGTAGTTGAGCGCTATTTGCCTCGATGGATGCCCTTAAGCTTGTACTCATCCTGGTAGCGATCGTTATCGCTCTTCGCCGGAAGGTTCCGGTCGGCGTCGCCCTTTTCGGCGCGGGACCACTCACAGCTCTGCTCTACCAGGTTCCGGCGAAGACACTGGGGCAGGGATATCTGGACCTTCTCGGTTCGGAGAGATTCCTGTTCCTGACCGGAGTGGTTATCTTCATCACAATTCTGGGGCATCTTCTGAAGGAACTCGGGGCGCTGGACCGCCTGGCGCGGGCCTGCCAGGAGCTTTACGGCGGCGCCCGGACGGCCACTGTGATGTTGCCGCTGCTGGTCGGTCTGATGCCGATGCCGGCCGGTTCGCTCCTTTCGGCCCCGCTCGTCGAGAACGTGCTGAAAGATCCAAAACACTCACCCCATTTCAAGTGCGCCGTCAACTACTGGTTTCGCCACCTGGCCGAATTCTCCTGGCCGATCTACGCCGGGTTGATCCTGACCGAAGGCATTACCGGCATGCCAATCGCGAGGGTGGCCTTGATGCAACTTCCGCTCAGCCTGATGATGATCCTGATCGGGCTGGCCTTCTTCGTTCGGAAAATCGACAACACCCCGGACAGGTCATCGGCCCTGGTTCGACCAATCGGAGGAATCCTGGCCACTATCTGGCCGGTGCTGACCGCCATTTTCCTTTACGGCGTTTTCAAAATACATCTGACGTTGGCGGTGGCAATCGCCGTGGTCGCGCTGGTACTTGTATACCGCCCTTCGGGCAGAACGCTTGTCAGCTCTGTCAAGAAGGGTCTTTCGTACAGGCTGATCGTGCTGGTCTACGGTATCCTGTCTTTCCAGATGGTCCTGGAAATGTCTGGAGGAATTGAGTCGATTCCCCGGCTGGCCACGGTCTATAACCTTCCGGTTGAGCTGATCATCTTTCTGGTCTGTTTTTCAATCGGCATCCTCACCGGCATGGTGTCGGCCTATGTCGGGCTTGGTTACGCCCTGCTGGCCGGTTTTCTTTACCAGCCCGAACTGGCTCCGGCCAACATCATGCTGGCTTACCTGTCGGGTTTCATTGGTATCATGATCTCACCGACCCATCTGTGCCTGATCTTCACTCTGGAATACTTTGGCGCCGATCTTTTGAAGGTCTACCGGACCCTGGGCTGGCCGTTGTTGATACTTGGACTATTCGGGTATGTGTTGTATCTTACGGGGTACGGCTCGCTGTTCCTGTGACCGGGCCCCTTCAGGGGGGTGCCGCAGGAGGTTAAGTAGTTGCAGCGCAGTGTTATAGCGCACGAAGCTGACCGTCTTTATTTTGGAACTTTCGGGGCCGGTTTGGGTACTAATTATAGAACCAGCAAGCAAAGGTAAAGCATGAGAAAGCCTACCGACAAAGAAACTGATTTTGCTTTGATGAAGGCGATCCAGAACGGCAACATGGTGGCGTTCAATACCATGGTTAACCGTTACAAGGACAGGCTCATGAACGTGATCGGCCGGATGCTTTCCTCGCAGGAAGAGGCAGAGGACATAGTGCAGGAAACGTTTGTACGGGTTTATCAACACCGGCAATCGTTCAATTTCCAGCACTGTTTTTCGACATGGATTTACACTATTTGCCTCAATCTGGCGCGGAATGAACTTCGCAAACGGAAACGTGCCCGGCATTTTGACATAACGGAGATGAAAGGCAACGAGGCTGAGCTGGCCGTGGATCCCAAGATCCCGACCCGGCTGCCGGAGGTACTGGCCTCGGCAATCGACTCGCTGCCGGACAAGTACCGCATGGCCTTTATGCTCCGGGATGTCCAGGAGATGCCCTACGATGAAGTGGCCCAGATTCTTGACGTCCCCCTCGGGACTGTTAAGTCCCGCGTCAATCGGGCCCGGCTGATGCTTCGCGATAAGCTGAGACCCAGAATGGAGGAACAGAATGCGTTGTCGAAAAGTACGCTCCTTGCTGTCAATCTATTGTAACGAGGAGTTGTCCGGTCGGCAGCAGCTGAGCGTTCGAGAGCACCTGGCCGGATGCGCCGCATGCCGGCGCGAGGCGGCCATTTATAACTCGATGCGTGAAGCGTATCGGGAGATGCCCCAGGTCAAGCTCTCCGAGGATTTCAACACCCGTCTGCTCAATCGGATCGGTCAGGAGCGTTTCGCCGAGACCCGGACCAAAGCCTACCTGCCGAAACGGGCGCCGCTGTTCCGCTGGAGTCTGGTCGTGCCGGCTCTGGCCACTACCGCGCTGGTTCTCTTCACCGCGATTGCGCTGATCATGCCGGGCGCCGAACAGCAGTCTATCCGGATGTCTCAAAACACGGTTACTCCGGAGAACCTGTATCAGACGGTCCAGCCGGTCAACAATCCCAATATGACGGCCAACCTCCAGAAGAACTGGTCGCTGAACCGTCAGGTCGCCCAGGCCGAACGGCTCACTCGCCTGTCGAATTACCTGACCGGGAACCAGGGGTTCAACGCCAATCATCTGGCCGGTACGAGCTATCGGGCAGTTTCCGGTCTTAACCAGCGGGCTCCTTACAACGTCATCTTCTACCGGGTGCGGCCTGTGATCAGGGTTTACGAGTCCGCCGGGACGACCAGCGTACGGGAGGGCGACAAGGTATACTAAAATGCTAAAGGCCTTTTATCGGACCGCCGGGACGCTGCCACTTGCGCTTTTACTGGCGGTCTTTTTTTCTTCAGCCGGTCTGGCCCGTGACAGCTCGCTGACTTATCTCGAAGAAGGGCTGAACGACCTGGTTTACAGCATTTCGCGCTCGGTCGTGACGGTCGAGGCCTCGCATCGACTTTCTTCCGGTATCTACCACGATGCTTCCCGCTCCGGCATGCAGAGCACTATTTCATCGGGAATAGTATACGATTCTTCCGGGCGCGTCCTGGTTTCGGCCCGCGCCGTACTCGGCAAGGACCGGATCACCGTGACCTGTGCCGGGAAAAGTTCTGAGGCAACGATTGTCGCTATCGATAACCAGAGCGAGGTGGCTCTGCTCGAGACCTCGGGCGGTCTGGGACGGCCGGTCCGCTTCTCCGACCGACAGACCTGCGCCGGACAGATGGTGGTGGCGATAGGCAACGCCTACGGCGTCAGATCGACCCCCTGGCTCGGCTTCTGCGCCGGGCTGCGGGACGACGGCATGATGCAATTCTCGGTGCCTACTGCTTCGGGGACGATCGGCGGCGGTGTGTTCGACCTCGCCGGTGAACTTCTGGCTGTGGTGGTCGGGGGAGTCGGCGGCGAGAGAGAGGTCATGGTCGCTCTGCCGGCCTACCGTATCCCTGAGATCGCGGAATATCTTCTAACTTACGGCGACCGGCCCTCCGGCTTTGTCGGGATCACATCGCAGGAAATTGAGATCTTTCCCGGTATCCCGATACCATACCCCACCACGCTGGCGACAGCCGGCGAGCGGGCGATTGAAACAATCAATCGAGGAATTGTCGTTACGGCCGTGGTGCCCAGGTCGCCGGCGCACCGGGCCGGCCTGATTGCGGGGGACCTCATATTCTCCTTCGATGATGTCGCCGTTAATTCCGCCCCCGGTCTGGCTTCGATGGTTCAGCAGAGTCCGCCCGGGCGGAAGGTTACGGTTGAACTGCTCCGGCAGAATCAATACCTGGCGGTCGGGCTGGAAATCGGCACCAAGCGCCTTCGCCCTATCACCGCCGCCGAGTTGATCGGGTCAAGCCCGGAGACCTCGCAGATCGATTCCCTTCGCCGGGTGCTTGACGATCTCAAGCAGGAAATCTCCCGCGTGGAGGGCTTCCTCATCAACCTCCGGTAACTTTAAAATTGCCAAGCGCGACCGCTCGTTTGTACATTTCATGAATGAATCTTAGCCTGGATGTAAACAGCTTCAGGACACGCCTCGAAACTTTCCATCCGGACTCGTACGTCCGGGCCAGGGCGCTCGCTCTCTACTCGGCGGCTATCACGCTGGCCGAAGATGCGTTAATGACCTCAGCCATCCGGGTGAGCCTTCGCCTTGACCTGACGGGCTCGCAGCTTTACGAGATCGTCCTGCAATCCTATCTCTTTCTGGGTTTCCCGCGCATGCTGATCGCCGCCGATTGTCTCAACCGGGCTTGCCCGGATCTGAAACCGCCGCGAACGCCCCTGGCGGTTTCGGCCGATGAGGCCGCCGAATGGACAGATCGCGGTGTTGATTTGTGTAAGAGAGTGTACGATAAGAATTACGGCCTGCTGAAAGACCGGGTCGAAAATATGGCCCCGGAGATCTTTCGATGGATGGTCTTCGAGGGTTACGGCAAGGTGTTGTCGCGACCGGGTCTCGGAATCGTGGAACGAGAGATGGCGATTGTCGCCTGCCTGATTATGGAAAACCGGCCTTCGCAATTATACTCGCACATGCGCGGCGCGCTGAACGTCGGCGCTGACCCTCTTCTGGTACGCGCGGTGGTTAAAGATATCGGTAAGTCAGCCGGTGACGGTTTCAGGACCGCTCAGAAGATACTCGATCGCCTGGGAGTAAGCTGATGCGCAGGGTGCGGCGGAGCCTTCTTATTCTTCTCGGCGTGGTCCTCCTTACGGCCGCCGGCGTCTACATCTACTTCGTGCAGTTCAACGGTCTGGAACGCATCGTCATGAGCAAGATCAACGATGCCGTGGGCAAGGACAGTCCGTTCAAAGTCAAGATCGGGAACATTCGCGGCAGCCTGTTGGCCGGGGTGGTGCTGGAGGATATCGCCGTTACCTACGAAGACAGCACCGGCATCAACGAACTGCTGACTGTGGAGCGCATCCTCGCCCGATATTCCCTGGCCAATCTGTGGCGCAAGCAATACCTGTTCGAAGAGGTTTACATCGACAGCCTGTCGATGGTTGCATCCCGCGACAGCCTGGGCTACTGGCGGGTGCCCCTGCCGCTCGGGGGAGGCGGCGGAGGAGGATCAAAGCCGCTCATTCTCGGGGTGGAAGACCTCCGGTTCAGCAAGACCAGCATCAAGGTGATAAAGGTGAACGACACCCTGTCGGTCAGCAACCTGACCCTGGTGGGGTCGGTCGAGGCCGGTGAAAAGCTGTACTCGACCGAGATCAAGCAGTTGAACTTCCTGGTATCGCCACATCCTCTCCACGTCAGCGAATGCTCCGGCAAGGCGACCTTTTCGGAAGGCAACCTGGTGTTCCAGGACTTGCGGGTGCGCCACGGCGACACGCGTCTCAAGCTCGATGGCGTGGTGGCGCTGGACAATCTCGATGGTTCCGTGCAGGTGGCCATCGATCATCTCGACATGGCGGAGATATCCGAGGTCATCGGCGGCAAACTGCACGGTCTGCTCGACGTCAACGGTACGGTCGACTTCCGGGGCGACCGCATCAGCGGTCAGGTCAGCCTCGGGGGTAATTTCCTCTTCGCCGACATCGGCAATCTCTTCGCCGATTTCAGTTTTGAAAACAAGCTGTTGGCCGTCGACACCCTTTACGGCACGATCCTGGGCAATTGTTCGGTCGATGGGAAAGCCGATGTTGACTTCAGCGGACCGATGGAATTCTATCATCTCGATGCCGACCTGAAGAATTTCAGCCTCGATCGCGTGGTTGAGAACAGCTTCGCCTCCGATCTCACCGGCCATGTCCGGATGAGCGGAAGATCTTTCAAGAACGCCGACCTGTTACTCTCGCTCGAGGTTGATCTGTTCGAATCGACTTTCGACGAATACCCGATGCACGGCGTGACCGGTCCCATCGAGATCACCACCGACTCATTGTGGTTTCCATCGGCCCTTCAGATTGACTATTTCGAAAACAGCTTTTTCGTTACCGGTGTGATAGAATACAGCGAGGAGATGTCCCTGGTAATCGACGCCGACCTGCCCAACCTGGATCGTTGGCGGGGCAAGCTGTTTATAGATCAGCCGGGCGGACGGGGAAGGGGCTTTGCCACGCTCACCGGCCGCACCAGCGATCCGGACCTGGAAGGCTGGTTCGTCTCTGACTCGCTCTGGATCTACGGTCTTGTGGCGGACAGCTGTTTTGCCACTTTCAGCATCGATGAATTCCTGACCGGTCGTCAGGGCATCGTTAACGTCGATATCATGCGCGGTGCGGCCTGGCAGGTTCCCTATGACTACGGAATGACTCGCCTGAGGCTGGACTCCAATCTGGTCTTCATTGACTCGGTGAGTCTGACGAGTGAATATTCGACTCTTTCCGCCCGCGGTCGCCTGGACCAGGGCCCTTATCCTCAATTGTTGGTCATAGACACCCTGGCTCTCTCGGTGCTGGAGCGTCGATTCTACAATCGTTCTTCCCTGCAAATAGCGATCGACAGCGGCGGATTCGATTTTCTGGAAACGTCAATTGGCAAAGGGCCGTCCTTGCTTACCGCCGACGGCCGAGTGAATTACGACGAGAGTATGAAACTCGTGCTGGCGGTCCAGAACATCCCCATAGCTCCCTGGCTTCGCCTGTTCGAAAAGGACATCGAACTGGACGGCTATCTATCGGGTCGAGGTGATCTGGAAGGTTCTTTTGTCTCGCCGGTGTTTGATATCGATGGTTCCATAGACTCGATGATTTACCGGGAGCTCTACCTGGGCGACCTTTCGGTCAATGCCAACTACCGTGACGAGCTGATTACCATTGACAGCCTGCTGGTCCTGTCCGAGGCCGGACGTTACCGGGCTGAAGGAACCTTTTATGCCGATCTGGCCTTCACCGCCGATCAACTGGAAAGATTGCCGGAACGTCAGATCGATCTTACTATCCGGGCAACCGACACGCGGTTTGATCTGGTAAGCCTGTTTCTGCCTTCGGTCGAGGACATGTCCGGGGATTTTCTGGCCGACTTCAAACTCTCGGGGACGCCGTCAGCGCCGCATCTTGAGGGTGAGGCATACATCAAGAACGGGCGCCTCAAATACTTCGACCTGGCTGATACTCTGAAGACGGACTCCGCGGGTGTCACCATGACCGACAACCGTATCGTCATCGACCGGATCGAAACCTACGTCTACGATCGCACCAAGAAGCGCAACAGCTATGCGACAATCGAGGGAGAACTTGTAGTCAAGACACTCGATTCCCTATTTTACGATTTGGAAATCTCGATTCCACGCGAAATGCCGTTCAAGTATGAACTGGACGATATCGAGGGAAGAGTCGAGGGGGATCTTCAGGTGGTGGGAGACACGCCGCCGCTTGTCACGGGAGATCTGATCCTTACCTACACCCGCTACCGGGCGGAGTTCAGCACCGAGGAGACGGGATCGCCGTTGATGATGGCGCTGTCGGGAGAGAATACCTGGGATCTGAATATAAACGTCGACATCCTCTCAAACTACTGGATCAAAAACCGGGATATCGACGCCGAGTTCGCCGGTTTCATGAACCTCATTCGTGAGGATGGAAGATATCGCTTTGTCGGCCAGCTCGAAATCCTCAGGGGAAGAGGTTTCCTGTTCGAAAAGACGTTTCGTATCGAGCCCGGAAGTGAAGTCATTTTCGAGGATATCGAATACCCCAACCCACGCCTCGACATTATCGCTACCACCCGCATACCGGTGACCGGCTTCGAGGGGGAAGAGGAGCGCAGCGAGGTGGAACTGGCAATCCACGTCGGTGGCACCCTGGAAACGCCGGAGTTTGACGTCGAGGAGAGCAGCGGGAGCGGTACCGAGTTCAGCCGTGAGGATATTTTGCCTCTGATTCTGGCGAACTACTACGGGACGGAGTCGGATGCGACGGGGGCTTTTGGATCGAGACTGGGGCAGTTCATTTCTTCGCAGGTTTCGCAGATCGGTACGAGAACACTTGGTGTCGAAACTTTTGAAATCGATCCTACTTACGAAGGTGATGTTGATTTGGCTAGGACCCGTGTGACGCTCGGTGTGCAGACAACATCCAGCCTATATCTTTACGGCCGCACACCGGTGACGTTCGACCGCGGTCAGGAAGTCGGGTTCGAGTACCGTTTTAACCGGGCGTTCCTTCTCGAAGGCCAGCGGGATGAGGAAGAGCTGTACCACCTGAATCTCAAACTGCACTGGGAGTTCTGATGTTCTGGCGGCTGTTGTTGATATTTGCGATCGTCTGTCTGTTGTTGGGTCAGGACGTCGCCGCGATCGACAAAGCTAAGCTTCGCTGGGCGCGGAACCGCCCGAAAATCGACTCCATCGTGGTCGACAGCAACGAATTCTTCAAAGACTCCGAGATTAAATCGCGGCTGTATTCCCGCAAACGAAATCTCTGGCTGGCTATCAAAGGGGATCGACGCAGTCGCGTGCAGAGGGAGACCCTGGGTCGCGACACACTCGAGGTCAAATATCTTTACCTCTCCAACGGCTTTCTGAACGTCAGGGTGAACCACAGCTATGAACCCCTGGGAGAGGACTCAACCGCCCTGGTGAGGATAGCCATCAACGAGGGCCGCCAGTTCCGGTATGGCAAGAAGACAGTCGACGGTTCCTTTGACACCACGTTCGCCTGGCGGTTCGACCACATGGTCAGGCGGCTGGAGACCGGCGATCCGGTCGACCCGTTCGAGCTCAACGACATCAAAATGGAGATGAAGGAGTATCTGGCGAATCGTGGTTATCCATACGCCAAGATCGAACACACCGTGGATACAACCGACCGACCGGACAATTGTCGCATAACGTTTGACATCACCTCCGACTCACTGGTGCATTTTGGAACTGTTACGATCGAAGGCGCCTCCAATTATCCCGAGTATGCCGCCCGCCGGGAGCTGAAACTGGTGCCGGGAAAGATCTATCGCCGGGAAGATATTCTTGAGTCGCAGCGCCGGCTGTTCGAATCCGGGTACTACACCACATTCCAGCTTCGTCAGGCACAGGACTCCGAGGACCGCCTCAACCCGGATTTTGTCCTGCGGCTGCGCGAACGCAAAACGCGAGCTCTCACTTTCAAGGCCGGTGCGGCCCAGTCCGAAGTCCGCGACCTTCAGTGGGACATTTCGGCTGCTTACGGTCAAAGGAATTTCCTGGGTTCGCGAAGATACGATTTGCTCAGCGACTACTCCTTCGCCGTCGGCAAGGACAGCCGTCTCATCAAGCACCGCTACCGGTTGCGTCTTACCGAGCCCTGGTTCCTCGGCATCCGCATGCCGGTCACGCTCACCGGGGAGATCCAGCCGCGCACCAAAGACGCGATCCAGGAGTTTGACAAACGCTCCTGGTCCGGCTCGGCGGTCATTACCAAATGGCTGGCCGCCCGCAAAGTGCGGCTGACGCTGGGGATGGAATACCAGTTCGTAAAAATCTCCGGGGCTTCCGACGAGATTATCGCCGAAGCCAAGTCGCTCGAAGGCAACTCGGCTCGTCGGAAGCTGTACGCCTCGTTCCGGCGGGACAGCCGTGACGACATTTTCATCCCGCGCCGGGGTTCGGTGACCGAACTGAGCGGCGAATATTTCGGCGGCTTCCTCAAGGGGGACGACAGCTTCTTCAAGATTCAGGGCTCCTGGTCCCGATACCGCGTCGTCTGGCCGGGCTGGATAAGCGCCACCCGCATCCGCGCCGGCTGGGCGGAGCAGTTCGGCGAGACCGAAACAGTGCCGCTCGACGAGGCCCTCTATCTCGGCGGCGCCAACACTGTCCGCGGTTTCGAGGAAAACCGCCTGGGGCCGCTTCGCGACGACGGTACCCCGGCCGGCGCCCGTTACATAGCCGTCTTCAACCAGGAGTTCCGCTGGAAGACGGTCCAGGTGCTCAACGTCCTGCCGCTGGTCGGCGACATCTTCAAAACCATGCCGCTCTGGCAGTCGGCTTTTGTCGACGTCGGCAACGGCTTCCGGAGGCGAGAGGAAATCCGCTTCGACAACGTCGCCGTCTCGTACGGCACCGGTTTCCAGATAGTTTCGCCGGCCGGGCCGATCCGGTTCGACTACGCCCAAGTCCTGGATACGCAGACTTTTGATTTTGCAGATCGCTGGCACTTTACTATATTGTACGCGTTCTAAGATTGAAGTCTCGATGGGGTCCTTTCTCGATCGTGTACCTACGTTGGATACAATAGGCATTCCCGGAAAAGGAACTTGATTCTATGGATCGTATATATCTTGACCACAACGCCACTACGCCGGTTGACCCCGAAGTGGTTCAGGCGATGCTGCCGCATCTGGCCGAAGGTTTCGGCAACGCCAGTTCGGCCCATTCTTTCGGACGCGAAGCCAAGGTGGCGCTTGAAAACGCCCGCGAACAAATAGCCGCTTTCATAGGCTGCGAGCCCTCGGAATTCTACTTCACCTCCGGCGGCACCGAGTCCGACAATATGGCCGTCCAGGGGGTAGCCCGGAATCTCAGTTCGCGCAAGAACCACCTCATAATCGGGGCCACCGAACATCACGCCGTCCTGGAACCGGCCGAATACCTGGCTAACAGGGGAGGGTTCCAGCTTGATGTTTTGCCGGTCGACTCCGATGGTTTTGCCTCGCCCGAGAGGCTCGCCTCTCTGATAACGGACAAGACCGCATTGATCTCAGTAATGCACGGCAACAACGAGACGGGCACGATACAGGATATCGCGGCGCTTACCCACGCGGTGCGGGAGAAGGGTGTACTGTTTCACACCGATGCCGTCCAGTCGGTCGGCAAGGTGAAGGTAAACGTCAAAGATCTGGGGGTCGATCTGCTTTCCCTGACGGCACACAAGATATACGGCCCCAAGGGCATAGGCGGACTGTTTATCCGGCAGGGCGTAAAGCTCGCCCCGGTCTTTTACGGCGGCTCGCACGAGAAGAAACGCCGCCCGGGCACCGAGAATGTCGCCGGTGCGGTTGCCCTGGCGAAAACGCTGGAGATCGCGGGGCGCCGCCTGGAGCCGGATACGAAAATGCTCCGCGAGCTGTCGGACTACTTCATTGACAAGGTCACCACGTTGATTCCCGATGTCGCCCTGAACGGTCCGAGAGACCGCCGCGTACCGCAGACGGTGAACCTGTCGTTTTCCGGCATCGAGGGAGAGTCGATCCTCCTGTCGCTGGATATGGAAGGCATCGCCTGTTCCTCCGGCTCAGCCTGCACATCCGGTACCACTGAGCCTTCGCACGTGCTGGTGGCTATGAATAAACCGAAAGTCGAGGCACAGGGGGCGATCAGGTTTTCGCTCGGTCGTTCCACCACGAAAGAACAGCTCGACTACGTGCTGGAGAAACTGCCGCCGGTGGTCGAGCGCCTTCGCGCCATGTCGCCGGTGTATCAAAAAGCTAAATCGTAACGGGCGCACGCCGAACGGATCGATAAAAGGGCCGTTCGCGCGGCCCTTTGGCATATTATGAAGCGTAAGCAGAGAGTCCTGGTCGCCATGTCCGGCGGGGTCGATTCATCGGTCGCCGCGCTCCTCCTGAAAGAGCAGGGGTTCGAGGTGGTCGGCGCTCACATGAAGTTGTGGGATTATGTAGATGTCGGCGCTGATATTTACAAAGACGGCCGTTGCTGTACGCTCGACTCCATCACCGACTGCCGCTTCGTGTGTGACAAGATCGACGCACCCTTCTATGTTCTGAATCTCTCTCCCGAGTTCAAAACGAAAGTGATCGACAATTTTGTCGGCGAATACCGCGCCGGCCGCACCCCTAACCCGTGTGTGCGTTGCAACAGTGAGGTCAAGTGGGACGAGTTTCTTCGCAAGGCGCAGGAGGTCGGGTGCGATTTTATCGCTACAGGACATTACTCCTTCGTAGACCAGGGAGCTGGCGGCCGCTGGCGGATTCGCAAGGGGGTCGATGAAACCCGCGACCAGTCCTACGTCCTCTGGGGGCTTCGGCAGGAGGCGCTCGCCCGCACGCTCATGCCGCTGGGGAGCTTGCAAAAGACTGAAGTCCGTGAAATAGCCAGGAGGCACGGCCTCCGCACCGCCGAAAAGGCCGAATCGCGCGAGATCTGTTTTGTCGCCGATAACGATTACCGAAGGTTCCTTCGTGAGCACGAGGAAAAGAAGGGGCGGAGGTTCGAGGCGGGGGAGATTGTGCATACCGACGGCACCGTGCTTGGACGCCACGAGGGCACGGCGTTTTTTACGATCGGTCAGCGCAAGAAACTGGGCGTGTCCTATCCGACGCCGTTGTACGTTCGGTCCATCGATACCGCCGCACATCGCATTGTTGTAGGGGACGACAGCGATCTCTACGAGGCCGACCTGACCGCTGAGAAAATCAACTGGATGGCCAAAGATCCTTCCGCACTGACCCTAGGTGGCCCATCGTTTGAGGCCGACGTCAAAATACGTTATTTGCATCCGCCCGCCCGGGCGAAAGTTGAGCCCTTGACCGGGGATTCGGCAAGAGTTAGATTTGTCGAGAAGCAGCGTGCTATTACACCGGGGCAGTCGGTAGTATTTTACGACGGTGACGTTCTTCTTGGCGGCGGGTTGATTGCGTAGGGCCTTTTTACGATGTCTCAATCGCGCACCTGCCTAATCCCGTTGACAGCGGATTTCGCTCGTATTACTTTGAAGACACACGATCCGGAAAAAATGAACAAGGGAGACCTGAAATGCCACAAGCCAGATTCCTGGGACACGCCTGTGTGACCCTCACCGAAGGCGACCACCGGCTTATTATCGATCCCTTCCTCACCGGTAACGACAAAGCCACCGTCCGACCCGAAGAAATCGAAGTCGACCACGTTTTGCTCACCCACGGCCACGGCGATCATGTCGGCGATGCTATCTCGATCGCCAAGCGCTGCGGCGCCACGATCATAGCCAACTATGAGCTGGCCCTCCGCTGCGCCAAAGAGGGGGTGAACGTCCACCCGATGCACATCGGCGGCGCCCACGATTTCCCGTTCGGCCGGGTTAAGCTCACTATCGCCCATCACGGCGGCGGATTTGGCGAAGACGCCTCGATCTATACCGGCCCGCCGGTTGGTTTTCTGGTCACCATTGGCGGCAAAACGGTCTATCATCCCGGTGACACCGGCCTTTTCCTGGATATGCAGTTGATCGGGGAGATGAATCAGATTGAACTGGCTTTTCTGCCGATCGGGGACAATTTCACGATGGGGATAGACGACGCCGTCAAGGCGGTCGAGCTGCTCCGCCCTCGCCGGGTGGTCCCGATGCACTATGACACTTTTGATGTTATTAAGGCCGACCCCAATGAGTTTGCGGCCAAAGTCAAAGACTGTCAGGCGATCATACTCAACCCGGGCGACAACATAGATTTCTAGGCCTCGGACAGGCCCAACCGACCGCACGGCAGGTGCTCCCCGGGGAGAGCCCCTGCCGTATTTTTTTGTATCCGGGCAGGCAGCGGCCGGGCGGACCGGGTGTAAAAACCTTGATTACGGTCGCCCCCAAGAATAGTATGAAATGGTCGCTTGATGACTCTAAAAGGTAAAAAGGATATGAAAAAACTTCTCAAAGTACTCGCCTGGATAGCCGGCGTCGTGGTGGTTCTGCTGATAATCGCCGTGATCGGCCTGAAGCTGTTTTTCCCGACCGAAAAAGTCCGCCGCATGGCGGTCGAAGAAGGGAGCGAGATGCTGGGCCGCGAACTGGCGGTCGAAACTCTGGATATATCTTTCTGGGGCGGTCTCGGCGTGGTGCTGGAAAACGTCCAACTGGGCAACCCGCCGGGTGTGGAAGGTCCCAATCTTCTCGAGGCCGAGAACATCGATCTCAAGCTTCGCCTGCTGCCGCTGATATTCGGCGATATGCGCGTTGATCGTCTGATTATCGAAAAACCGACCATCAACATGCGCAAGTCATCCACGGGTGAAGTTAACTACGCCTTTGACCTACCTGATACCACCGTGTCGCCGCAGGTCGAAGAGCAGATGACGCCCGAGACAAAATCGGCCGCCGCCGCCGTGTCGTTCGACAATCTGGAAATTCACCGGGGACGACTGCTGTATCAAGACGACAGCACCGGCATGATTATCGAGGCCGTCAATTTCGATCTCGCCACCTCGCTGGAGAATCCGCGCGAGGCGCTCTACAAGTCTTCGGGGCGGGTCAAAATCGACAGCCTCAAAGTGACCCTGGACGAGCCCTACCCGGTGTTCGCCGTCGGGCTCCAGTACGCCGTCGACTATGACTTGAACGATGAACTGGTGACGGTCGAGCGGGCCGATCTGACCGTCAATGATCTCCGTTTTAAAATTACCGGGGACGCGCGGCAGCCGATGGGGGATGTCAACGCCCGCCTCAACGTCAAGTCAAACCGGCTGACCGTGGCCGACCTCTTTAATCTGCTGCCGGCCGGTCAGCGGGAGATGGTCAAGGACTATTCTATCGAAGGTGACTTTGCGTTCGACGCCGACCTTGATTACGATGCCACCCGCGTCGGCAATGAATTCACTTATACCGGGACCGCTTCCCTCACCGACATGGTTATGTCCAGTCGGGAGATGGAGGGTGAATTGAAGTTTGCCCGCTGCCTGATCGATTTTAAGCCGGACAACCTTCGCATGACAATAGAGGACGGCAGTTTCGACGGCCAGCCGCTCAAGGGACATCTGATGGTGGAGGATTTCGAGAACCCGACAATCGGCGGTGAGCTGGCCGGGAGCTTCAACCTGGTTTTCCTCGAGCCGTTTCTTCCGCCCGAACCCGGCCACAAAGTATCGGGGCGCACCGCCTTTGATGTCAAATTCTCGGGACCGGTCAAAGAACCGGACAAGATGTCTTTCTCCGGGACGGTCGGGGTGACCGATGGTCAGTACCGATCGTCGCTGGTGCCGGAGCCGGTTGAAGGCTTCACGCTGGATGCTTTTTTCGATAACCGACTTCTGAACATCCGAGAGCTGTCCTGCCGGTTTCCATCCGGCAATCTCGATTTCACCGGCCGCGTGAATGATCTGGTTCCTTACCTGATGGCCGACTCGACCGAGGCTTCAAAAATCTCTCCCTCGGTCGAGGGCACGCTCAAGGGGCAGGTCGATTTCGCCATGCTCAAACCGTACCTTCCGGAAAAGGGCAACCCGAAACTGGCCGGTCAGTTGGCCGTGGACGTGAACTTCGCCGGCAAGATGGGGGACCTCACCGGTTTTCGTCCACGCGGCAATCTGGCCGTCACCAACGCCTCTTACACCGATTCCCTGCTGCCGGAGCCTGTCGAGCGGTTCGAGGCCCGGCTGGAGTTAAAGCAGGATACTATCGCCGTCCGCAATCTGGACGTCAAATTCACTTCAAGTGATGTTTCTTTTACCGGCCAATTGATCAAACCCTTCCCGTATCTTCTGCCTGTGGCCGATCTCGACCGCAGCAAGATGCGAAAACCGTTCTTCCAGTTCACGCTCGAATCACAACGCTTCGACATCGACAGGCTCTTCCCCGAGGCGGTCCCGGGTTCCTCGGCCGATCCCACCGAGGTTTCGATGGACTCGGTGTCGATGGTGATTCTCCCCGATATCGACGGTCGAGGCACACTGGCGATTGACACCGTGATCTACAGCGGGGTGGAGTTTACGCAAGTCACCGGCAAGATCCGGATAGAGGATCGCAAAATTGAGTGCTATGATGCCACCGGCAAAGTGTACACCGGGTCGGTATCGGGCAAGACGACCATTGACCTCGGCAATTTTGAGAATCCGGTCTACACCGGCGAGTTCGCCGCCACCCAGATCGAAGCCAACGACTTCATCAGCCGCTTCACGAAATTCGGGGGCCATCTGTTCGGTAAGACGAACTTCAACGGCACTTACAGCGCCAAAGGCTGGGACCCCGACGCCTTTCTTAATTCCCTGACCCTTGACGGTCTCGGCGAGGTCCGTCAGGGCAAGCTGGTCACCTCCGGTGCGGTTCATGGGCTTTTGAGTCAGCTCGGCGAGCTGGCCAAAACGCCGGTGGACAAAGAACAGACGCTCAGGGACCTGGTTTCGAAAGTGTCGATTGAAAACGGCAAAGTGAAACTGGACAGGTTCAAGACTTCGCTGGATAAACTGGGCGATGTGACGCTTGACGGTTCCTACGGCTTCGAAGGCGACCTGAACTACACCGGAAGTATCGAACTGAGCCAGGAATTGAGCGACAAGCTGATGTCCGGCTCCGGTCTGGCCGCCGGGGTCGCTTCGCTCTTCGGCAACAAGAAGTCGAACCGCCTCACCGTACCGTTCAAGATTAGCGGGACGGTTGACAAGCCGGATCCCAAGCTGGATCTTTCCGGTGTGGTCGGCGAGAATCTCCAGAATCAGGTCGGAGAGGCCCTGCAGGGGCTCTTCAAGAAGAAGAAATAGCGCCGGGGCCGCCCGAATCCGGGCCTGATTCGGGATCGGGCGGCCGTACTTTTCGGCATATCGCCAGGCCGGCACAGCACCCTATTTCAGAATCGTTTCGATCTTCAACAGATTCGCACAGAAGGTGTGGGTTTGTCTCAATATTCCTCGCCTAACTGCCGATAGAATAAGGATAAAGAGCTATCCGGTGTTCACCTGTCCGGTTTCCGCCGCGAGATCAGCGAAAACCGGGTATTCGCATTGGAATTGAGCGCCGGGGTAAACGACAAGAGGTCTTGAAACCGAGGTCCCATGGCTGACGCCGCCACCACGACAACTTCTCGCGTCTCTCGCTGCGCGGTGTGCAAGATCGACCGCAAAGGGCGGTTTGTTTATCTTGACGACGAGACCGAAAAGCTCCTTGGACTGAGCCAGGTGGAGCTGTTCGCCAAACCGTTCTCAGAGTTCCTCGACCCGGCCGACCACACCGTCATTGATGAAATCACCAGCCAGTTCAACCGCTACGAGAGTTTCTACGACGCCGCCCCGGTCACTATCATTGACTCGCAAGGGCACCGTCTAGCGGCTACCGTGGTCGTATCCCTGAATTTTGCCGCCGGCAACCCGGTCAACTACGAGATTATCATCAACACGGCCGGACAGGTTCAACCTTCCGAAAACCATGCGGCCGAAATCGACGACAGCCGGCTGTTTTTGGAGTTCCTGAAGGACGTCGAGTCTCCTTCCGGCTCCCCCCGCGGCGCGACGGCGATCGCGGAAGCCCTGCGCAAATATACCGGGGCACAGGCGGTCGCTCTGTACGAGAATTCGGAAGAAGCTTCAAAACTCATCGCGTCCGCAGGCCACCGGCCGGAAGACAGTACAGACGCCGCCAATAACGAGACGGCCGCGGAAAAGGCGCCTTCGAACACTTACAGCACTCTGCTTGAGCTTGCCGAGGGTGAGGAATATTCTCTCAAGGTCACTTTCGACGACGCCTGGTCGAGCGACCGGTTTGAACGCGCCCGCCAACGGGCCGAACTGGCTTCGTCGGTCCTCGCAAGGACACTTGTGATTCCTCGAGACGCGGAACCTGTATACAATTCGGCCGATACATTTTCGTTGATCGAACTCCTCGATAAGATGCACATCGGGGCGGCGCTCTTTGATGCCGAAGGACACCTGGTGGACCACAACCAGAAACTTCGACATCTGCTCCCGATGGATACCGTGACCGGTCTTGACGAGTTTGCCCGGAAGCTGGCCGAGGCGGGAGCAAAAGAGACCGAGGCGCATTTTACCGCCTGGATGGAAGCCGGCGATGAAGCCGCCAACCCGCCCCATCTGGAACTTCCGGTGACTCTGTCCTCGGGCTGCACGGCCAACCTGGCCGTGTTCAGGCTGGCTCCCGGAACGAAAGATCGCAGCGCTTATTGCACCCTGGCGCCCCTGGAGAGCTGCCGCCGGGAGGGAGCCCGGGAGCCCTTGCCGCTAAGTCGAAGGTTCATAAGAGAAGCTATCGAACGACTGCAATCTTCGGTTTCGGCCGGGCTGTCGGTCTTTCAGAAGATTGACCATGAATATCGGGGCCAGTTGGAGCGTGACGGCTCGTTCCAGCTTAACTGCCTGAACAACCATCTTCTCAAGACCAGGGCGATTCTCAAGAAACTCAACCTTGCGGCCCGTTTTGCAATGGAACCGGAACCGCCCCGGCCGACCGATTTGGACCTTCTGGTGGATCAAGTCGCCTCCGAAGTCAGCCAGGACCACCCGCAGGTGAAGCTGTCGCTCAACAAGTCAAACCTGCCCCGGATTTCTCTGAGCCGGAAGAAACTCAAGGGCGTCCTGAAGAACATCCTGACCCACCTCGTGGCCAACGCCGCCGGGGGCAAAGTCGGTTTGAACATAAGCGCGGCCGTAAATGCGAAGGAATGCAACCTCCGGATAAAGTGCGAAGGCACGGCGGTGCCGCAGAAATACCTGGAGCATTCGTTTGACCCGGCCGGACTGGGTGTAACGCGCGAATTGCTCGCCACTATGGGCGGCCAGTTGGAACTGGTGAAGTCCCACGGACGGGGATCGGTGCTGACTCTCTCCCTGCCGACGAAGGAAGTATGATGGACACCGGCATGATCCACAGGCTCAGAGTGCTCCTGCTGGAGCCGAACCGCTTTCTCTCACTCCTGATGGAGCGAGAGATCAAGGCCAGGTATCGGTCGGCGGTTACGGCCCGTTTTGACGATGAAAACGCAGCGGCGGAAGAGCTCAACCGCACCCGTTACGACGTCGCGGTGGTGGATGTCGAACGATCGGGGGAGAGCTACGGCGACCTGCTCGCCGATATTCGTGAGTCCCGTCCCAGGATAGTCCTGATAGCCATCGCTCCCGAGGGCTTGATTGAGGCCGAGGGTTCCGACGGCTTCGTCTGGACGGATGAGGTGCTGCCCAAAGACGAGCAGACTTATCTGGTTCTGCCGGACATGATCGACCGATATGCCGACCGCTGGCAGCAGGTTGTCGGCCGGGAGGGGAGCGAGAGCATTCTGGACGCCGAATCCCGCTCCGCCGTTATCAACCTGACCGTCCGGACTCTCGCTCACGAAATCAACAACCCGTTGATGACCATCATGGGCACAACCGAACTGCTTCTCGATACCAAACGAGGCGTTCCGGCCGAACAGTTGGATAAAATCCGGATGATTCAGGATTCCGCGCGGCGCATCCAGGAGACCCTGACCGACCTGGCCGGGGAAAACTATCCTCCCACCAAAAGAACACCGGTCGGCCTGATGTTTGACTCCCGGCGACAGCTTGAAGGGGTTCGTTGACCGCAACCGGCCGGCTTCCGGCAGAATATCAGTTGACATTCGCACCACAAGGTCTATTTTCAGCCTTGTTTTAACCAGGGGTGGATTATGAAGTCTATGACCGGCTTCGGCCGGGCGGAACAGGATAGCAGGTTCGGCCGCTTTACAATCGAGATTACCAGCGTCAACAACCGCTATCTGGAATCTTCGATAAGGCTGCCGCGCCCGTTTGCGGCCCTTGAGACCCGGATCAGGGAACGAGTGGCCTCGGCCGTAAGTCGTGGCAAGATCAACCTGACGGTCAACCTGGCGGAGCCTGAAGACGCCCCGGATAAGGCCCTCATTAATATGGGGGCGGCCAGGGCTTATTTCCGTCAGTTGAAGAAATTGAGCAAGGAACTGGGCATCAAGCACGACGTCTCGGTCAGCGATCTTTTGCTCCTGCCCGAGGTCACCCGCCCCGAGCGCGCCGAGCCCGATTTGGAGACGGTTTACAAAGCCCTGGGAAAGGTCATCGATAGGGCGGTCAAGGCGCTGGTGGCGATGAGGGCTCGCGAGGGCAAAGCCATGGCCGCCGATATGGCCGAGCGGTTGAAGTCGATGACAACCGTGATAGGAGAGATCGAGAAAAAAACCGAAGGCGCCGTGGCAACTTACGCGGAGAAACTCACCGAACGTATTAACGAACTGCTGTCCGCCCCGGTCCGGGATTCTCAACGACTTGAGGAAGAGATAGCCATATTCGCCGATCGCACTGATATTGCGGAGGAATGCCTGCGATTCAGAAGCCACATCGACCAGTTCAGAAGGACCCTGAAGAAAAGTGAGGCGGTGGGACGCCGTCTCAATTTCATTCTTCAGGAGATGAATCGTGAGGTCAACACGATCGGCTCCAAGTGTTCGGTGTTTGACATCTCGAGCGATGTCATTTCGCTCAAGGAAGAGATCGAGAAAATCCGCGAGCAGGTACAGAATGTCGAATAGAGATGCGGCGACAGGACATGGCTCTTTCTAAACCGGGTAAGATTGTAATCATCTCTTCACCTTCCGGTGGCGGCAAAACCTCCATCTGTCGAAAACTCCTGTCCCCGGCGCGGCGTCGTAAAGGCTGGACCTTCTCAATATCCTACACGACTCGAAGCCGACGATACGGTGAGCGCGACGGCCGGGAATACTGCTTTGTCGAGGACCGGAAGTTTGACAGCCTGGTCCGGCAGGGTTTTTTTGCGGAACATTTCAAGGTCCACCTGTACAAGTATGGTACGCCGCGCGGTCCCCTGGAAAGAGTCCGGCGCAACGGCGGGGTGATGATTCTGGATGTGGACGTTCAGGGAGCCCGGAGGTTGCACCGGGAATACCCCGACGCCATCTCGATTTTCGTCCTGCCGCCCTCTATTACCGCCCTTCGGCACCGGCTGAAACAGCGAGGTACGGAGACCAGGGAGCACCTGGCGGTGCGTCTGAAGAATGCGATTAAGGAGATGCGTTCGTTCAGGGCCTTTGGTTTTGATTATGTTGTTATAAACAAAGAGCTTAACCTGGCCGTCCGACAGGTGCTGGACATTATCTCAGCCGATCAGCACCGGGTCGAGAAAGTGGATCCGGAACAAATAAGAAGAATAACCGGTTAGAACCCATTGAAATACAGAGGAGGTTCGAATGGCATATGTCCCGATAGATGATCTGGAAAAAGTGACGCAGAATCGTTACGAGGCCGTTATTGTGGCCGCGCAGCACGCCAGGCACCTTAACGCCGTGCGGCTGGCCAAGTTCCAGCAGTTGGAGGAAGGGCTGGCCGAGGTCGATATCGAGGCCCGCAAAATGACCGCCGTGGCCTTGCGCGAATTGATGGAGGGTAAAGTTAAGTTCGAACGTTCCGATACGGAATAAACAAATCACGCACCGCTTCACATAGGAACTGTTGATGGCGAAAAACCTTGTTATCGTTGAATCACCCGCCAAATCCCGCACGCTTACCCGCTTTCTGGGCAAAGGCTTTCAGATTCTCTCCACCGTTGGGCACATCGTCGATCTGCCCAAATCCAAGATAGGTGTGGACCCGGACAACAATTTCCAGCCGGCTTACACGACTATTAAAGGTAAGGAGAAAGTCCTGGCCGAACTGCGCAAAGCGGCTAAGACGGCCGAAACCGTCTATCTTGCGCCCGATCCGGATCGTGAGGGAGAGGCTATAGCCTGGCACGTGGCCAACAAGCTGTCGGCCAAGAGCCCGGCCAAATTCGTGCGGGTCAGCTTCAACGAAATCACCAAGTCCGCCGTCACGGAAGCTATCAAAAACCCCCGGGAAATCGATCTTGACCTGGTCAACGCCCAGCAGGCCCGCCGGGTGCTCGATCGCCTGGTCGGTTATATGGTCTCACCGTTTCTCTGGAAGACCGTGGCCCGCAATCTCTCCGCCGGCCGGGTGCAGTCGGTGGCCCTTCGCCTTGTCTGCGAGCGCGAGGAAGAGATCAAGGCGTTCGAGGCTGAAGAATACTGGAAAATCAAGGCCAGCCTGGCCAATCACGCCGATGATCAGTTCCTGGCCAACCTGTACAAGATAGACAAAGAGACCGTTGTCAAGGCCGGCGAAACAGGGCGGAACAAGATAGTTATCGGGTCCAAGAAGGAAGCCGATGCCATCCAGGCCGACCTGAAGAAACAGACTTTTGTCGTCGCCGATATAAGGAAGACCGAGCGCACCCGACGTCCCGCCGCGCCGTTTATCACCTCGACCCTTCAGCAGGAAGCCGCCAAGGTCTACGGTTTTTCGCCGAAACAGACCATGTCGACCGCCCAGAAGCTTTACGAAGGTATCGAAATCGGCAAGCGCGGTCCCGTTGGTCTGATTACGTACATGCGGACCGACTCCACGCGCGTGTCCTCCGAGGCTCTCAGCGGTGTTCGCAAGCACATCCACGACGAGTACGGCAAGGAGTACCTGCCCGCCAAGCCGAACTTCTTCGCCAAAGGCAAGCAGGCTCAGGACGCTCACGAGGCGATCCGCCCCACTTATCTGGACCTGCCCCCGAACGCTGTCAAAAAGAACCTCACGCCTCAGCAGTTCAAGCTGTACAAACTGATCTGGAATCGGTTCGTCGCGTCGCAGATGGCCGCCGCGGAATACGATGTCGAAACGGTCGAAATCGAAGCCGGCAAGTACCTGCTGCGCGCCTCGGCCCAGAAACTTCGTTTCGCCGGCTTCCTCAAGGTCTACCGTGAGGAGAAGGAGCCGGATGAAAACGGCAACGGCGACAACGGCGCCGAATCGTTGCCGGATCTGACCAAAGACGAAAAGCTCAAGCTTATCAAGCTGGAGCCGACCCAATCGTTCACCAAACCACCGGCTCGATATTCCGAATCGATGCTGGTGAAACGTCTCGAAGCCGACGGTATCGGGCGACCTTCGACTTACGCCACGATTATCTCGACCCTTAAGGACCGCAAGTACGTTGAGTTGCTGGAAAAGAAACTTCACCCGACCGACCTCGGTAACGCCGTAAGCAAAATCCTGGTGGAGCATTTCCCGAACATCTTCAACGTGGCCTTCACCGCCACCATGGAGCAGGAACTGGACCTTATCGAAGAAGGCAAGGACGACTGGGTGAAGGTCATGCGTGAATTCTATGGGCCGTTCGTCGAGACTATCAACGACCTCAAGGGCAAAGAGAGCGAGATCAAGGCCTCAATGGTCGAGGAGACCGATCAGAAATGCGATAAGTGCGGCAAGCCAATGGTCATAAAGTGGGGCCGCAACGGCCGTTTCCTGGCCTGCTCCGGCTGGCCGGAATGCCGTTCGACCCGTCCGCTTCCCGAAGAAGAAGCCCGCAGTAAAACCGATCAGAAGTGCGAAAAGTGTGGCTCCGATATGGTCATCAAGACCGGACGCTTCGGCCGCTTCATGGCCTGCTCTGCCTATCCGGATTGCAAAAATACCAAACCGATCACGCTCGGTATCAAGTGCCCCAAACCCGGTTGTGGCGGGGATATTCTCGAAAAGACCACCAAGACCCGTCGGACGTTCTACGGCTGCACGAATTATCCCAAGTGCGATTTTGCCAGCTGGGACCGGCCGGTCAACAAACCCTGCCCGGTCTGTAAGCATCCGTACATGGTGCAGAAGACGTCCAAGGTTAAGGGGGATTTCCTGCGCTGTCCGGAGTGCAAGCACGACCTGGTCGAGGAAAATTCGCCCGAGAATTCGACCGCCTGAGCAGAAAGCGCCCAGATATTGGGCTTCGAGAAGCTCTTTCGGACATCCGCCCGGCCTCGGCCGGGCTTTTTTGTGGCCGGAGTCGGGGAAATCTAACAAAACAGGCTGAGCCGGTCTACGCAGTCGACCCTGTAGATTTCGCGCAATCTTCCGGCGAATTCCTCCAGGTGGTTGTCCCGGGCGTGTAACTCACTCAATGGCAATATCATAACGCTCCCGGGTGGAGTCGGCATGTCGTCACGTGTCAGGGTTCGCTTGTCCGCATTTTATAAGCAATTTGTCAACATTGACCTTTTACATATA